>Ga0265326_10000896_pt1 | contig 10807 bp, 9 predicted proteins | sample 41424metaG_FD_192439 | JGI IMG/M metagenome (GOLD analysis project Ga0265326, IMG submission 192439) | Rhizosphere microbial communities from Carex aquatilis grown in University of Washington, Seatle, WA, United States - 4-14-24 metaG | ecosystem: Host-associated > Plants > Roots > Rhizosphere >... | reverse complement strand
GTAGACTCCGATCGGCTCAATGCAGAGCATTCCGAACCCTCGAACAGCCGACCCTCGGCATTGGCACACAAGGAGAAACTTGGGTGACGCGACTGCTCCGGGTTGCTACTCGCAAGAGTCAATTGGCGCTGACCCAAACGCGGGCCTTTGTTCGGGACCTGGTTTCAGCCCACCCCGACATTGAGGTCGAGGAGCTTCTCGTCACCACAACAGGCGACCGCATTCAAGATCGCAGCCTGGCCGCGATTGGGGGCAAAGGGTTGTTCGTGAAGGAAATCGAGGAAGCGCTCTTGGCGGGCGAGGCCGACATCGCCGTGCACTCTATGAAGGATCTACCGGCGGATTTGGCACCTGGGCTAATCGTAGCCTGTGTGCCGGCACGACAAGATGCCCGTGACGCATTCATATCGATAAGAGCTACCCGACTCGAGGACCTCCCGCGAGGGGCTCGGGTCGGAACATCTTCCTTACGGCGCGCCGTACAAATCTGTGCTTGGCGCAGTGACCTCGAAATTGTGCCGCTACGCGGCAATGTGGATACCCGGCTGCGCCGCGCAACCGAGGGCACGCTCGACGCAGTCATCGTTGCCTGTGCAGGCCTGGAGCGCCTGGGCTGGGCAGAGCGGATCACGGAACGCCTGCCGGTCACCAGGTGTTTGCCTGCCGTGGCCCAGGGAGCGCTTGCCATCGAGTGCCGCCACCAGGATGACCTTGTGCTGCAGTTGCTTGCAGGGCAGCACCACGAGCCAACCGCAATCGCTGTTGCGGCAGAGCGCGGTGTCATGCGAGCCACGGGTGGCAGTTGCCAAGTGCCCTTGGCGGCCTACGCATTGTTTGCCGACGGCACCTTCTGGCTCCGAGGGCTGCTAGCTGATCCGGCGGGCGAGTACGTGCAGCGTGCCGAAATTAAGGTTCCCCGGCCAGAAATCGAGGCCGACGCCTCAAGAATTGGCGAGCAACTCGGACTGGACCTAAAAGCCGTGTTAGACTGCGCCCATGCAGACTCGTAAGTTTACAGTGTTGGCTGGCGTCCTAGCGCTCGCATTGCCGTGCGTAACGCTTGTGGCCTGTCATGGAAAGTCCGCCAATTCCGCGGACAAGATCAGTCGCGAGATGCCCGAGGGTGCCGAGTGGAAGGGCGTTTATTACAGCCAGATCTACGGCAACCTTCATCTAGTCGAGGCTGACGGCGAACTCAAAGGTGCTTGGCGTACTTCTGCCGGTGAAGCATGGGGGGAGCTGCACGGCAAGGCCGAAGGTGCGCTCTTCAAGTATGAATGGGTCGAACACAAGATTGGAATGGTTGGCCCCTCCGCGGATCGCAAAGGCCACGGCTACTTCGTCTACGTGCGCCCGGAAAAAGGAACTAGCGGGAAAGATCCCGACGAGATTAAGGGCCAATGGGGCCTGGGCGATAAGTCGTCAGGTAACAAATGGGACGCCATCAAGCAGACCAACGTCGAGCCTGATCCCAAAAGCGTGACGCCGGATGAGGTCGAGCGAGGCCCAGCAATCAACGGCGGCGGCTGGGATGAAGGCGGCGGCGAAAGCGAAAAGAAGAGCGACGACTAGAGTTAGCAACGGCAGGGCTCTCGCTCTATCAACCTAGGCAGGTACCAAGTTCGGTGAGTGCGCACTCAAGATGGGCAATGCCGGTGACAAACTGTTCGTGGGCGCGCGCTTGGCGTACCAGGCGCGCGTCAGGGGTCGCGCGGTAGGCTCCTGGCGCCAGTTCGTTGAGCGCGGCCACTACGCTGACCGTTAGGGGAGTATCTGAGCGCAGGCTGAGGCTCACACTCTTTGCGCGAGCGTCGCAGCCCAGTGCTTTGAGTGCTCGCAGCTCGGGCTTGAGCCGCATCAATGCAAGCAGGTTGCGCATCACCGGGGGCGGCGTTCCGAATCGGTCTTCGAATTCAGCCGCTATATCGTCCACAGTCTGGGGCGACGTCGCGCCTGCCAACTGCTTGTAATAGCCGAGGCGAATCCCAACGTCGGCGACATATTGCTCGGGGATCAGTGCCTCAGTGTCAACACTGATGTCCGGTTCCACGTCGTGGATGATGGTCTTGCCCCGCGCCTCACCCGCCGCATCTTCCAGCATCCGGCAGAAGAGGTCGAATCCGATGCTTGCAACGTACCCGCTTTGCTCAGCGCCGAGCAGATCTCCCGTGCCTCGCAGCTCCATGTCCATAGCCGCTACACGTAGGCCCATACCAAGATCGGTGAACCGCTCAATCGTTTCGAGCCGGGCGCGCGCGTCGGGCTCGAGCTCACTCAAAGCAGGCGTCAAGAGGTAGCAATAAGCTCGCTCCGAGGAGCGCCCGATGCGTCCACGCAACTGATACAATTGCGAAAGGCCAAAACGGTCAGGGCGATCGATGAGCATGGTGTTGGCGCGCGGAATGTCGAGACCACTCTCGACGATAGCCGTGCTCACCAAGATATCGTGCTCGCCAGAAACGAAACGCAACATGGTGCGCTCGAGTAGCTCGGGACGCATCTGACCGTGTGCAACAGCCACCCGCGCTTCCGGAACCAAGGCTTTGATACGCTGCGCTCGTTCATCGAGTCCTTCAATGCGATTGTACACATAAAAAACCTGACCCCCACGCGACAGTTCATTGCGCACCGCCTGGGCGAGAAGGTCGGGGTCGGGTCGCGCAATGATGGTCCGTATCGGTCGCCGATCTATTGGAGGTGTATCTATGATCGACAGCTCTCTGAGCCCACCCAGAGCCAGTTGCAATGTCCGCGGGATAGGCGTGGCACTCAAGGTGATCACATCGACTTCCTTGCGCAATTGCTTGATGCGCTCCTTGTGAGCCACACCAAACCGCTGTTCTTCATCGACAACGAGCAGACCGAGATGCTTGAAGAAGACGTCTTTCGATAAAAGACGATGCGTACCGATAACGATATCGACCACGCCCCGCTTGAGCCCGTCGAGAGTGTCCACGACTTGCTGAGCTTTTGCCATGCGGCTGAGGACTCGTACTTCGAGCCCAAAATCGACCAGGCGGGTCCGAAACGTCAAGAAATGCTGTTGAGCCAACACAGTGGTCGGGCAAAGCACCGCCACCTGACGACCAGCCATGGCCACACGAAATGCAGCCCGAAGCGCCACTTCGGTTTTTCCGAACCCAACATCACCACAAACCAGCCTGTCCATGACTTTTTCGGACTGTAGTTCCGTCATAACCTCCGCAATTGCGGCAGCCTGATCGCGTGTTTCTTCGAACGGAAAACTGGCTTCGAAGGCAGCGTATTCGTCGTCCGGCGGCGATAGCGGAACCTTGTGCACGAGCAGCCGCTCAGAATAGAGGTGCAACAGCTCATCGGCCAATTGCCGCAAGCGGCGTTGAATCTTGGCTTTTGTCTTCGCGAAGCTGGCACCTCCCAAACGGTCGAGTCTTGGTTGCGCCTCACTGGTTGCATGCTTCTGTATCTGATTGAGCCGGTATACCGGCAGATATAGTTTGCCGCCGTCATACTCAATGGTAAGCAATTCGACGGGTATGCGATCGACAAGGCGCCGTTCCAATCCCAGATAGCGCCCAATGCCGTGATCCTCGTGTACCACGAAATCGCCGGGCGCAAGGGTTCGCAGATCCATGAGTGCCGCACGACTCTTTGCTGGCCTGGTTGCTTGGCTTTTCGTATGGGTACGATGGGCAAACACCTCTTCTTCTGTCACATAGACGCTGCTCTCGAGCGGTAGCACTGCACCCCGAGCAAGTGTGCCCATCAATAGCTTCACCGCCGGGGCGTCTTTCCGTGGGGCATGAGCCTGTCCGTCGCACTCAACCAGAACTCCACGATGGGCGAGCAGCGTAGCCAGTCGGTCCAATTGCGAGGTGGTTCGTGCCGTTAGAAAGATCTCAAAGCCGCAAGATTGCCAGGACCGGATGTGCGTGACCAAGCACTCGACACCACTCGACTGACCCCGCTTGTTGGTTCCTAGCTGTCCCTTCAGCAAGTGCTCCAAGCCCGCGCTCGCGAGTGACGGCGCGGGCTCGGGTGTGAATTCGAGCCAGTCCAGGTCACTCTGCCCGCCCAGCCCAATCTGCCGGCTATGCAACAGTGCCACAACTCGATGTGACAACAGCCGTTGATTCAGTTGCTCGGTATCGACGGCCCAAGTATCAAGACCAAAATGAGGTCGGTCGTGCAGTGCCGCTTCTGCTTTGGCCAGCACATCGAGCTCATGCCGTATTGCTGCAACGCATGCGGCGGCATTTTCGAACACCACACAGGCATTGGGCGCCAGGTAATCGAGAAGCGGCACAAGTTCGGCGTAGGCCGGCAAAAACCCCTCTGAGCCGAGAAAGGCTCTACCATCAGCGACCTCATCGCTCAGCTGTCGAGCGCGTGAACTTGGCCAGTTCATGGCGTCACACAACTCACGGAGCGCACCGCGCACCCGTTGTTCCGTTTCCGGCGATTGGATCCGAAGTCGTGTCGGCAAGGCAAGTGTCGTCGTCTGATCAGCGCGTGTGCGTTGATCTTGTGGATCGAAATTGCGGATGCGCGCAATGGCGTCGCCTTCGAGTTCGACACGAACGGGTGCCGAGACGCCCGGTGACCACAGGTCGACAATACCACCGCGTACCGCAAAGGTACCTGGGTCCTCCACAATGGGCAAGCGCAGGTACCCCATTTGCGACAGTGCCCGAGTAAACGTCTCGCGATCGATCGTCTGGTTCAACTTAAGGTGCTGCGTAGCCTCGCGTAGGAATGCGGGCGGCACGACTCGTCGAACCAGCGCCGACGCGGGTGCTACGAACAGCGGGCATGTATCGGGTTCGGCAAGCCTGGCGAGACTTGCCGCATAGTCCATGTGTGCCCTACGATCGGGATACAATTCGCTGTACGGGCCTTCATCGGTGGGGATTAAAGCCACGGGCTTTAGGCTCTCTGGTAACCGCCGTTCGATTTGAGACCAATGAAAACGCGCGTCGGCAAGCGCCGTCCGCACCAACAAGGTATCAGGCACGATATAGAGTACCGGTCCAGGAATTGCGTGCGACAGGCGTGTGGCCAGCGCCAACCCCGCACAACCCCGGACTTCAGTGAGGTATTGCACGCCACTACTAGCGTGAGTAACACGCGTGACGAATTCATCCACTCGGCAGAGAGGACGGTCTTCGGGCAACTGCCAAGTATCAGCGCTGCCTTGCTGTACTGCGGAGTCAGGGACGTCCATCGTCATCTATGGGGTCCAGTTGTCGTGCGGTCCAAATCAGGTGGTTACGCGCACGCAACGCAAACGCGCCGTCAGGGTGCAGCTCAAGGTGCTTGGCAAAGTAGGTAGCCGCGGCGTCAGCTCTCCCACTCTGAACCAGAAGAACCCCGACTGCGTAGTCCACCGGATACGTAGTGTCCAGTTCCGCATACCGCTTCAAGATGCGCATTCGCGTCGCAAATGGATCGTCTTCTGCCGGCGGCTGTTGGAAAAAGAAGTGCAACTGCGTTAGCTCGACCTCTCGCGACGCGCGAAACTCATTTTGCTTTCCGAGCCCAGCAAGAGTCGTCCAACGTTTCAACGCCAGGGCCCATTGCTCCGATTCCGTTAGTGTCTCGTGAGTTGCCTTGACGAGAGACACCAAGTCCCCCCCGAGCTCAATCAAATCTTCACTAATGTTGCCAGTGCTCTGCCAGTCGTGGACAGCAGCAACCAAAAGCTCACACTGCAGTGCGCGCAACTGCAAAACAGGTTGGTTACCCACATGCTCTTGTACGGTGTGCAACATGCCTCGCCATGCCTGGACCTGGTCGCTAACGAGTGGCCTCGAGACTTCGTACTGGGTGCGCCCAAGACGTCGGTAGACTTCACCGAGTTCTCGCACGGCAAATGGCAGCGGGTGCGCACGCGCTTGCCCAGCCAAGCCCGTGGTGCGAGCCAACTCGGCATTAAGGCTTCTGGGGTGCACCACGGGTTCCGGAACCCATCTGGGTTCAGTCGGACGCGGCACAGCCACGATGGCGGCGACCAGTGCCAAACCCGCGGACGGCAGAATCAGGGGCCAACCATCAAGCCAACCGAAGTGGCCTGGTATACCTGGAGCACGTCCACCATGGCCGGTGCGCCCGGCCTTAGGACGAATTGCCTCGTTGCTGTTGGAATGCTTGACAGCACCACGACCCCAGATCATACGCTACCTTCCGCCTTTGCTGGCGTTTGCCGTTTTCATCGAATCGAGTTGCCGAGGTTTGCATGCATGAGAAGCGCGCTCTGTCACGCAGTGTAGTCAGAATTGCGGTCGCGTGCACCACTGAGGGCGGCGCTACCCTCACGGGTATCAGTCGCGACATGAGTACCGGTGGCATGTATATCGAGTCGGCGGAGATACCGGCATTCGGAACCAAGATCGGACTCAAGCTGCAAGCGCCGGGACTGCATGACATAACCCTACCGGGAATTGTCCGATGGACCAAGGCTGATGGCTTTGGTGTGCAGTTTCAGCTGCTCGGTGCTCGAGAGACCCACGCGCTAGCAGAAATCGTTGGCAAGCTGAAAATCTGAGCGCCCGCTCCCTCTTCGTGACATTTACGCGAGCCCGCCCTCCAAGCTCGTGTGCTGGCGAAGTTACGCCGACGACGCTGAGGAGTGGTCGGGGCCCTGACGAGATTGGCGGGCGTCCACTCAGGTCGTGACAATCTAGAAGGCGGAAGGTACGCACTCGCCCACGCCCGGCGGGTCGTAGGCGTAGTGTGCACAGCTCATACCTTCCGTGGGCGGACATTCCGGGCTGCCCCCGCCAGCAACCGCGCGACAAAGACGGCTGCATGTGCCAACACCATTGGTGGAGGCAACGCAGGTGAGGCCGGCTTTGCACAATTCGGCTGCCGAGCAGAGCTCATAAGCATCTGAGGAACCTGTCGGCAGACAACTGAGACCACCACGCGAGTCGATGATGTAACAACTCTGCCCTGCAGGGCATGAGCTTGCGTCGAACACATCACAATCGTCAGTGGGTTCGCAAACTCCCACGCCTGCTGGCACGGCAAGGCTGGAACCGGGCGCCAATAACTCGACAGCACCCGTGCAGCTTTCATTGGCCTCGCAGACGCTCCAATCTCCGCCACAGCACATGTGACGGCATCGTCCATCAGCAGCGCAGATGTAGCCGGGCTGGCAGCCAAGCCAGGTGCACGGTTCGCCCGCAGCGAGGGTGCCTGCGGGTTGACAAGTCGCAGTCACTTCTTGTGCGCTGTCCATTGCAGGGTGACACATGGAGCCAGCATCGCAACCTGCTTGTGTTTGGTAATTGCAGCCGTTATTGCAGAGCGCCGCACCATCAGGCGAAACTGGGGTCGAAGATCCGGCGTCCAGAATGATGATTGCGTCCGTGCTACCGTCGCTGGTGGTACCTTGTACTGGAACGTTCGTTGACCGACAGGCTACCAATGAGCCTACTGCGAAGAGTGCCGACAAGACCCAAGCAAGTTTCATGAACGTGGTCCCATTAGGTACCAAGTATCGCGCGATGTCGCGCCAAGCACCAGACACGGCGGCCTTGCCTTCCCCGGGGGTCGGGCCGTTCAAGCGTTGGGTCTCGCCGAGTGAGTGGGGCACCGCGTCCTCAAACCCACTTCCAAAGCGTCAAGGTACGAGTGATGCCCGGTTCTACCCTGGGGGCCGGCAGAAGTTCCTCGGCAAATCCATGGGTCGAGGACCTCTGGTGCGCCTCTATTCGTTCACTCACGGTCCACTGATAGTTCACTCATCGTTCACTCATCGTCCACTCATCCCTTACTCCCCGGGCTTGTCCGGTAGTCCCCCTGACTCTTCTCTTCGACCGGGACCCACCGAACCTGCTCCCGAGCTCTGAGCGGATCTTGCCCTTGGCCACGCGCTCACCGCAATTGCCAGGACTGCACCGTCTCGCCTGACCTGAGCCACTTCAATGGGTTTTTGTGGCACAGAACCGTTAAGATGCGAAGCGGTCAACGTTTCGAGCGCCAGGCTTGCTCGATTATTTGCTGTGCACCTCGAGCGCCTTACCCACCGTGTCGTCGGAAAACCGAGCCCAAGTAAGCGACTCGCCCACCTGGGACGTAACCCGCTGGCTCGTGAATCGTTTCAGGTTCAACATATAGAGCCCTGGCGCACCTTTCCGCGTCGAGAAAAACGCAAGCAAGCGCCCGTCAGGACTGCAGGCAGGCGCCAGGTTGGAACCTTGGCCCTGCGTCAATCGAGCCATGTCGCGGCCGTGCTCATCGCTCATGACGAGGTCCATCCGGTTGTTGCCAACGGCGACTGCGTACACCAAGCGGATCCCTAGTTCAGTGTCACAGAAGGTTGGGGAGGCTGCTGTAAAGCCGTTCGGTGAGACCGCCTTTCCGTCAACGAACACGCGCTGACTCCCCTGCAGTGCGCCTCCGGCAATCCATGCCAGCTTGCCGCTGGGGCTGAACACGGGACTCGTCGCGATCTCACTAGTGGATACCTTGGTAAAATCGGTCCCGTCCGCTCTTCCCACGTAAATGCTACTACGGCCATCTTCAGCAACTGCTACTGCGAGTTTCTGTTTGTCAGGACTAAACGAAGCGGCATAGATGCTGGTCTTAAACGGTACGTTGAACGGTTCAATGCGACCGCCATTGAACGCCATCAAGTGATAGGGCGAATAGCGAACACTCTGCGCAAAAAAGAGCGACTGATTGGGTCCCCAAAATGGGGCAATCGACGTATCTTGCTGATCCGTAACTGGCGTGATAGTCGCCCCATCCGCGTCCATCGTAAGAAGGCGGCGCCCTTTTCCCCAAGCGGTACTCAAGGCGAAGTGGCTCGCAAAACTACCAGGGCGTCCAGTGATTGCCGCCAGTAACGCGTCCGTAACCCGATGTGATGCCATGCGCACATCGTCGGTGAGCACGGTGATGCGCCTCTCGTAGACGGGGTCTTTGCCCACGTCCAAGAAGTACGCCAGGCTGAAGATCTCGATCTTGCCTTCCTTGTTCTTGCGTGCAGCCACTTTGACGATGACTTCCGCGCCTAACTTCTGCCAGGCAGGTAGGTCAACTGGGTCTTCGAATTCATAGTTGCCGGGTGGCGCCTTGCTATCTGCAATGATGTCAAACATGCCAGAGAGCTCAAGGTCGTGACGCACGACGCTCCGCACAACGACGTCTTCGTAGTCGGGAGAATTAGATCGAAGCACTGCCAATTTCGTGAAGTGCTCGGCCTGTGTCCCAGTGACCACGATGTCACCCAGTAATTTCTCGTCGGGAATGGGTGGGGTGGCTGCACCTGTCTGAGCCTGGGCTGAAAGGGATTGCGCGCAGACGAGTGCGGCGACTGTGATGGCTGTGAAATGGCTTTTCACTTACATTGACCTCGGAAAGTCACGGAAGGGAGTTTAACGATGTCCGGATAGAGAGGGGGTGGCGGTGGTATCTGCTGCCCGACGATATTCGTCATCGTCGAGTTCACGCGTCCATCGAATTCCGCGTTGCCGCTTGGGCGCAGCAACGTAAAACCGGTGACGGTCCGGTCAGAGCCGAGCGCCGCCGATACAGAAGCGCTGAGGCCCTTAAGGGTTTCGCATTCAATGCCCGGTTGGTGAAATCGCGCATTGAACCAGGCAATAATCAACTGAGTGTATTGACCAACGGCTCTTGCCTTGAGAGGGTCTGTTTCTGTCCCGCCCTTGATACCGTCTGGAGAGCCCTCACCCGGCGGCTGTTGTACTTCCTTGGGGCGAGCGCCTGCGTCCACCAGGACCTGATCGAGTTGCTTGACAACCGCTGCATCAGGCGGCGGTGGTGGACCGGCGTCCTTGGAAGCAAGAGGACTTGATGGAATCGCCTGGGGCGTCTTGTCAGCCATGGGGCTTGGAGCGCTGCTCGCCTCATAATGCTGAATTGGAGGGCTCTTCTTCCAGAGGTCAGGCAGTTTGGGCCGCATGCGTTTGCCTCCCAGTTTCAGCAGCGGGAGGTCATCATCTAGAACCGGCTTGACCGCGATCGGTATCTCACTCGGGATGGGGGCAGCCTCTGCTCGCACTCTGCCGCGATTGGCGCCCACTGCGATAAGCAGCGAGAAGAAGGCGCCCTCGATGAACATGGCCACCATCATGGCCATTCCAAGTTCGCCCTGCGTGAAGTTACGAGTACTCGCCATTGACCAGGTGCAATCCTCACGCCTCAGCGGTTGACCGCGGGTTGTTTCTTGGCGCTCGGCGCCTTGGGTTTGTCGGGTTTTGCTACTGAAGCGGTCGGCGCTGCCTCATCGGCGGGTACTTCCTCGAGCTCCGGTTCCACCAACAGGTTAAGCGAATCGACCCCACTGCTGCGAGCCGCAGCAACTACTGTGGCAACAACGCCGTAGCGCGCGTTCTTGTCGGCGCGAATGTAGAGCTCGCGTTCCTTCTGTACCCGAGCATTCTCCTTGAAGGCTTTGTCTATGCCACCGGTCACATCTTGTTCACCAAAGAGCACTTTCTCGTCTTTGGTAATCGTTACGAGCAGACGCGCATCTTTGATGGGCGTATTGGCCGCTTTGACTTCGGGCAAGTCGATGCGCAGTCCCGTTGTCAGAAGTGGTGCTGTCACCATGAATACGACTAGCAACACGAGCATCACGTCGACCAGTGGTGTTACGTTGATGTCGCGAAAGCCCCGCGTGCGCCGCCCAACCGAAGCCGCCATAGGATCTCAGCGCCTCCCAATGCCGGGGCTACGTTCAGACCTGCTTGGCTCGTCAAACGCGCCAGCATCAGCAGGACTGAACCACCGGGCCCACGCTTCCGCCGAGGCCTCGAGCTCATCGAGTAAGTCCGTGATCCGCTTGTCCACGTAGTTG
>Ga0265326_10000891_pt1 | contig 10857 bp, 7 predicted proteins | sample 41424metaG_FD_192439 | JGI IMG/M metagenome (GOLD analysis project Ga0265326, IMG submission 192439) | Rhizosphere microbial communities from Carex aquatilis grown in University of Washington, Seatle, WA, United States - 4-14-24 metaG | ecosystem: Host-associated > Plants > Roots > Rhizosphere >... | reverse complement strand
TTCCCTTCCTTCATTCCACTCCGCCCATGGCCGGCGCGACCCCCTCCGACTTCTTTGTCCTCTTCATGGAGGACCAGCCGACACTGCAAGCTCACGTGGGCACGAGCGGCAAGACAACGTCCATTTATGACGGCATGTACAAGCTAACGTACACCATGTCCAGGCCGGACGTGCTCGAGGTCCGAGTGCCGATGCTTGCCAGCCGCCATGGCTACGCGGCGATCAAGGAGTTCCTCATGGCCCAGAAGCTCAACACGTCGGGCTTCTTCATCCAGAAGGTGATTGAGGTGGGCTCCGTTGGAGGCCCTATTCACTGAATAAATACACGACTGTGCGCCTATTTTTGGAGGGGGTGGGTTGAGATCCATCCCCCCCCTCTTTTCTCCTCGGGGGGGGGGGGCTGCTGTCACGTCACTTCACTTCAGTCATGGCGACTATCACATGGACTGACGCAGTGGATGCCCCCGACTTTATCGTCTTCTTTGACACGCCACAGCCACGTTTGCAGGCGTCCGTGGGCACGAACGGCGAGAAGGTGTCCATGTATCAAGGAGAGTACCCGCTCAGGTACGTTATGCACAAGCCGCACACACTCGAGGTTCGTACGTTGCTCGACGCTCGCCATGCCTACCTGGCCATCAAGGAGTTCCTCGCCCGGCAGGAGCTCGCGGACGGCCGCGTCCTCGTCCAAAAGCTCGTAGGGGCTGGCTCGATTGGTGGTCCTGTTCATTGAACGCAATCTACCTCATGAGTAATGTCCTGTGTGAATGACCCGTCTTCTCCGTGAAGCTTGCGCAGCAGCCGTTTATGCATATCACGGCACTCCCTTGTCATCATGCTCGGATCATGCAGCGACGCGACGGCCGCTGAGATGACCTCCAACTCAGCAGGCGTCAGCCGCCGCTTGATGACGCCGGTGTCCATGGACTCGAGCGCGTCAAAGAGGCCGATGAGGAAGCGGACATATTGCGCCAGATGTCGCAGCCCCGCGATCGGGTCGCCGCCTTCGCTTGGGCCAAGGCTCAGATGGTGGAAGAGTGCGCATTCACCGTCCTCGACGTAATCGTCCTTCATCACGCGGTATGGCTCGAAATCCTCGTCGTCGTCTTCTTCTACGTCGAGTACCGTCTGGTCGCTCCAGTCGCAACAATCAGCGATGATCAACCAACTCTCACAATCGCGCCATCGCAGGACGACATGAGCGTAGAACCGACCCACTGTCATGCCGGCGCCGTCGTCGGTTCGGCGTTGGCTGTGCGGAGCCTTCAAGTAGACAGACATGAACTGCGCGGAAGAAGCCACCTCCGGCCTATTGGCTTCCACGCAGTCAGTCAAGTACCAAAGCCATTTGAGATCACCGCTCCACAAGGCCTCCATCACGCGCGGGTAGTCAAACAAGCGAATCCAATGTGGCAGGTCAGCAGGCCTCATCCCGATGAAGTCACAGTCGCCAAGCGACCGTCGCGACCTGTTCTCGAACAATGGCCAGATGGCAGGGGACTCGAGGAGGTCGAAGCGGCCCGAATCAAGAAGCGCACCCAGTGGGATGGCGGCTGGAGAGATGACGCGCAGGACGAGGCCCAGCCCGTCCTCGGCCGTGTCGGGGATCAGCTTCCAGAGAACATCCTGCTTATCGTTCCTGATAAAGGGCGGACCGATGAGTTTGCCATCCGAGTCGCAGGCCAATGGGAAGGAGTACGGCGGACTGTAGAACTGGATCAGGGCCTGGACCACACGCGGTTGGCGGCCAGCCACTGCAAAAGCAAACAATTTCGCGAGGGAGTCGGCAGTCCCGTAGCAATCTATGACGGCCAAGACATGCTCGACGTTGCCAAAATAGGCAGCCGCGAGACCGCACACGACCCGCACGAATGCAGGGGCCGCATCTGGCGGCAGCATAGGCCGCCACGCGCCTTGCGCACCCAGCCACATGAGCATGTTGCGCGCCCCCGGCCGGCGAGGGAAGCGAGCGTGCCGAAAACAGTGGTCAATGAAGGGCAGGGCCAAGTGGGTGCGTAGCAGGGTGTGCATCCTCTTGCACGTCAGCGACACGGGCCACGCGAGCAGCGGGGCGGCCTGCTTCCCAAATGCACCCGTAATTAATGGGATGACATCATCTATCAAATGATGGAATTCCGTGGGGACGGGCCCGAGACGGGGACGCTTCCCTGTCTGGACCCCAGTGTCTTCGTTCTCGTCTTCCTCACGAGCGCGCTTCATTGTCAACTTGAATTCGTAAACAACGACGGGTCGTTTGTTTTTTCGTGGCCAATGTGGAGCAATGAAGAGGGGAGGGTCCATCCGCGCGTGTCCTCGTCCTTCCTGTTTGGCTACTTTTGGTTTATTTGGTTCTTGTCCATTTTTCTTCTCGGATTTATTAATCAATGGCGGTTCCTGGCCACCCATGCCCTTCCCCTGTCGCGGCTTGTGCGGGTCGCGGCGCTGACCTGGCAGCTCTCTTTCTCGAGTCTTCTCGCGCTAAAGGCCGTCTGGGGAGCCAAAGCCGCCGACTCCTTGGGCATTGCCGACCCGGTCAAGGGGCTCCTGGAGGACGAGACGCTCATATGGACCTTCTTTATCACCCTGTACTCCAATGGCCTTGTCTGTGCGCTCTGCGTCGACCATCGCCTCCCGAACAAGGCCATATTTCAGAGAATTTACTGGTCTCTCTTCTCCTATGGTATTGTCGCGTGCTTTGCGGACGTCACTGCGGGTGCGGCGATGTCCTCCCTCCCTCCTTAGCTCCTAAGGGCTACTCGCCTGGATGGCCGTCGACGTCTGGTTCAATGCCGTGCACTTCCCTTTTCTCATGTCGCGAGTCAATACGGCCAATGTCCATTCCCTCAACTTGATGGAAAGCTGGATGGCTGAGGTGCGTAACGTCGCCGGTTGGCGACTTAGTATTGCCCACCTTGGCCACATGGGAAAGACCATTATCAGCGCCATCCACCGCGCATGGGACCGCCCGCTCGTGCGGCTCGTCATCAAGGGCATCCCAACGACGTACGTCATCATCGGCATCCTCGACTACCTCTCGCTGTACTATCGCACCAACTGGGTGCAAGGGATCGGTCGAACAGCGCTGGAATTGCTCTATATCCAGCTCCAGGACATGAGCTTTTCCATGGACGTCGTCGAGAGGATGATCTCGTGGATGGTCTTCCATCCTATCGTGATCTTGCGTCCCCTTCTGCTGCTTGTCCTCTTGGCCGTCCCACCTGCGGTAATATATCTCACCCACAACATGACATTCGCAGCACCGGGAGCCATTGTCTATCCAGTCTGGTGGGTCGCCCAACACCCAACGGGGGCCACGTGGTTCCTCTTGTTCGTGCCGTTTGTCTGGTCCTGCTACTACTACTGCCATGCCGACTCGAGGTACGTCAGGTGGCATGAATATGCAGTTCGTCTCGTGTCGAGCATTGGCTTGATTCCAACGGAGGACGCAGCCTCCGTCGCACAGCCCCCGACGCATGCCTCGGGTCGTCGCCGGTCCGTGGCAGAGACCCCTGCTCAATAAATATGCCTCGAGTCATCAGTCTGCCTCTGCTCGGCATGGCGGCTACCGTGTACGAGTTCATGCCGAGCGTGCCCGTGCCCGCGGAGGAAGCAGAGCGCCTGTGCAAACGGTACACGTGGCTCGCTGCCGTCGCCGGGGCCAATCGCTACCGCGGGGAGTGCGGCGAACACGCGAGTAGCGTCTGGAGTGTCGGCCCGGGGCACTGGATGCTCACTGCCATGCACAGCAAGGTAAAGCAGACGGGACGGGGGCAGACGACCTTCCAATTCGACATTGTCCACCCCACCCACTGCGGCACGTTTAAGCGCCTATGCCGGACCATTGATGACTTGGTTGGCTCATCATAGTCGAGGGAAGAGCTTCTCGTCCAGGGTCGCCCCCACGGGCAGCAGCAGCGGGACCTGCAAGCAGGCTGGACACTGGGCCAGCGGCTGCTCGTGCAGGAAGGCGTAGTCGATAATGTGCCCGTCTGCTTTGAGGGCGTCGAGGGCGTCAACTAGGGCGCGCGTGCGCGCAGGACCCGCGTGTCGCAGCTGCTCAAGGTCGACCGTCGTCGATAGCACGGTGCGGTCCGGGCGGCGCGCCGCGTCCATAATGGCGGCAATGGCCGCGTCGCTGCTGCTCGGCACGGGAGACGCGGTCGTGTCTAGCGCTGCCAGTGCGTCCATGGGTAGGCACTGCAGGCCGACGGCCGGCTGTTGCTGTGGCTCGCGCAGGTAGTTGGCCATGGGATGTTGCTCGAGGGCGGCCTGCAGCACGGGCTCGACGTCGCGCGTCCACTCGGCCGTGGAGATGATCGCGCCCGTGTGCGAGTGCAGCGCCACATGCTCTGACTGCAGGAGGAAGGTGGCAATGTCGACGCCGCGTGTCTTGGAGCGCAGGTCAATGGCGCTCGTGTGGGCCAGGGTCGGCAGGCCCATGTCGCGCATCCGCAGCGAGAAGGCGCCGCCAACGCCCCGGTAAAAGTTCGTGATCCACTGCTCGCGGTCGCTGCGCGCCCGCACCTCGTATGGCTGCGCCTCGACGCGCAGCAAGTCGGCCAGCATGGCCATGGGCTCGCGGGCCGTGCGTTGCTCAAAGGGTGTGTCCCAGGTGGGCCCGAAGCCGTGCAGCTTGATCGCGCGCGCCACGGTGACGCGTGCGGCCGCCTTGCGCACCTCAGCGGCGCCGGAGGCGCCAGGGAAGAGCTCGGCCGTTGGTGCAATGTGGGGATGGACAGGGCCCGTGCCCTCCATGATCATGCGCAACGAGGGCTCCTTGATTAGCCACTCGGGCGCCGCCCGCACTTCCTTCTCGAGGACGGCCCGAACGCGCGCGTCATCCTCGGGGTGGACGGCCGTGTCGGGGAAGGCGTCGAGGCCGCGCAGCATCTCGGCCGCCACCACGGCCACGGGCTTGGCAATGCCAAAGGCATGGCCGCCCTCGCCAAACTTGGACGCCTCGGGCGACCCACGGCGGGGCATAGGCATGTGCTTGGGAGCGGTCGCGGACGGCGCGCCAGTCGCCTCCTTCTCCACGTAGGGCTCACTCACGGTGCCGGGGACGAAGAGGCTCGTCATGCGCGCATGGATGTCGCGCAATCCACGTAGCGAGGGCGTCAGCTGCGCGTCCGGGATGGCATGCAGCAGTCGCCCGTGGTGCTCAAAGGCCACCACGGCCGCTGGTCCCGTCCCGTCGCAATCGTCGGCGTTGCACTTGCCGGCCAGGATGCCGGGACTCCAGTCGTCCTCGGCCACGAACGCGTGCGTGTACGGGTTGTCGGGCCGCGCCGCCGTCGCCGCCACCGCACTCGGCCGGCTCGCCTCGCCCGTGCTCAGCGCCGGCTGGGGCTGCGCCGGCGGTGGCCGCGTGACCACCACGTATTGTGGCTGGGGTTGGCGGCGCGGACGGCGTCGAGGCGGGCGAGTCGCGCGAGCTGCACCGCGAGACCGTGCCTTGAGGTTGACACGGACACGGGGCATATCAGCGGCTGCAGCCGCCAGCACCTGGCTGGTGGCCGAGTTCATCATCGTGGTTGCGCTCAGCGCCAGGTGTTGCATGCCCAGCGAAGGCGTCACCCTCTTTCCGGCCAGGAACTCGTGCACCGAGGGGACACCCGGCATGGCCGGCGGGGGCGGGGTCGGCAGCTTGCCAGTGTCGGCCCATGCCTTCCAGAACTCGGCGGGCAGGAGCCGGCGCTGCTCCTCGGGCGTCCACTGCGTCATGACATAGTTCAGGGCGGGCACGCGCGCGTCCGCCTTGTACCGCACGCGTGTCACGGCCATGGTCGCCATCTGTGTCGCCACTCGCACGGCCGTGGCGTACAGCGGGTCAAACGCGGCGCCCTTGGTGACGGCATGCTGCTTGGCGACGACACGGGTGAAGGTGTCCTCGCTCATGCCAGCGGCCGCGAGCGCCGACAGCAGGCGCATCTCGAGTTGGGCTCGAACCCGAGCGGCCGCGGCCGAGGAGCGCCCGGGATCCACGTCGGCCATCTCGGCCGCGAACGCGTCGGCGGGCATGCGGTCGGCCGCGTCCTGCATCAGATGGGCAATGGCCGGCATCTGGCCGGTGCGCGTCCAATAGCTCGGCACATGCAAGTGCGCCATGAGCGGGTCGTCGGGCGTGCTCGGGAAGCGGCCCGTGCGCCCGTCGGGCAACGCCAGGCTCGTCGCGTTCAGCACGTACGCCTCCTCGTGGCGCTCCATCATGCGCCCGACGGCGGCCTGGAACGCGACCGGGTCGGCAAAGGGAGCGGCGGCGCGTGCCGCCGCCAGTCCGGGCGGCAGCGAGCGACAGCGTCCGCCCCGATGCTTGTCGAGCCAAGTGCGTGCCTCTCGTGAGAGCGCCTCATGCCGGACCTCGAGCGAGACAATGGCCTTGGTGGTCGCGCCCGCCGCCTTCTCCATGGATGGAGACGGCGCGAGCGCGTGCATGGCGCAGCGGAAGACGAGCTCGGAGACGGCCTGGAGATGCGCCGGCTTCTCAGCCGTGGTCTCGAGCAGGTCGGCCAGGCTAATGGCCATGGTGCCCGACTCGAGGTCCGTCTCGCGGAAGGAGCCCTCGCGCGCATCAATGTCGGGCACGGCCGACACGTGCGTCTTTGACATGAGCATCAGCCACAGGGTGTCGCCCGGCGCGGCCCCCTCGAGCGGCAGCGGCACCTCAAAGTCGAGGCCAACGCCGCCAGCGGGCAGCGGGCTCGCCAGACGTTGGCTCGTGCGGCGACCCGGCCACGATGCCTCATAGTCGAGCGTGGGGTCGAACTCGATGGGCGCGCCGGCAATGTCAATGGCACACAGACGCGCCCGAACAGGAAGATTTAGGCGGGCTGCCTCCATGGTACTACCTGTTCTCGGCGGCTAGGATAGTAGTACCCGCACGCGAATCGACAAAAAAACGCGCGCCAATGGCCACGCTCGGCGACCTACTCCGGGCCAGCGAGACGTCTCCAGCGCCAATGATGATGGACCTCGAACTGCTCAAGGCCAGCGTTGAAATGCGGCTCGGCCGCGCGCTCGCCGACGGCACGGTCGGGACGTCGCGCGTCATTGGCCATCTCATGCTAGAGCGCATGTGGCTGGCCGGGCGCGCCCAGGCCAACGATTGGATGCCATCGGCCACGCCCACGCCAGAGCAACAGGCCTTTGCACTTGGCCATGACGGCACGCCATTGCAGCGATACCGCGCGGCCATCCTCGACCACGGGACGCCGCTGGACACGGTGGCGGCGGCGGCCAAGTGTGGCCGCGACCTGGCCCTCTGCAAGCGCCGGCTAGAGGACGCGCTAGCCGACCCGGTTGGCGTGGACGTTGCCGGGCGAACGCGGCAAGAGGGGGACGTCGCGGCCGACTGGATCGACTGGACCAAACGCGTCCACGCACACCGGGCCGACCGGCAACAGACGCGCGGCATGCTCAAGCGACACGTCTTTGCCCGCACCGCGTACTGTCCATTGGGTATTCCCGCCTCTGATGATGATGATGATGATGATGATGATGATGATGATGATGAGCCCGTATCGCTCGGCCAGCTGACCAAGGAGACGCTCGAGCAGGCGTTTGCCGGGAAGAAGCGCGGAGAGCTGCGTATTCGGTTCGCCGACGCGGCCGATCCGTCGCGGTACTGGTCCTCGCGTGTTGTGCGCGTTGAGCGAGTCGCCACGGACGCCGACACCACAAAGCGGGCCCTCGCCCTCATTGATGACCAATACCGGGGCATGATGACAGCGGACGCAAAGCGGCCCAGTGGCCGCATGAAGTCGGACATCACGTGGATGGAGAACTATGCCGCCAGCCCCGACCCCGAGACCGATACACGCCAAAACTATGGCGAGATCAACCCGACCTACTACAGGAACATTAGGCAGCCACATCCCTACGTGGACGCCACGCGCCTCAGTGGCCTGCTCAAGAAGTGGGCCGAGGCCGACGAGAGGGCCGCCAGTGCCAACACGGCCATTGTGTCACTGGACGAATCAGACGCATCCATTGGCTTCATTGGCGGCAACACGAGCACGGCCGCCGATGCCGTGGCGAATGTGAAGGCGCGCAAGGCACTTGCGGCCTACTCGTGGGAGTATCTGCGGCGATGTGCCATGGCGGGCAGCGCGGAGCATCGCGAAAAGTTCGCGGTGCTCGCCGACTACTGGACGCACATGGATGCCAATCGTGGGCTCGGTGGCTCGTACGATTTCGGCGATATCGGCAGAGGCCGGCCCAAGGGCGGCGGCCCATTGAGTAACTACAACCCAGTGACCGGCGCCAGCCACTTCAAGGGGCACGTCCCCGAACTGCGGCGCCACCTAGACGCGGAGAGTGTCATTGCCTACAGCTCGGGCCAGGTCGGCGACATGCTGCTGAACCTAGATGACGTGGACGACGCCGCCTTCTTCCGCATCGTATTGCTCGGCAATCCGGACACGTTCCTCGCGGACGGGAACTACGATGGGTGGGAGCGGCTCGACTCGGCCCTCTTTGGCCGCGACGCCCCCCTGAAGACGGGCTATGCCACGCGGCCGGGCGACTACCTGCCCCTGACCCGCCCCGGTGGGTCGCCACACGCACAGGTCAGCGAAGAAGTGCGGCGGCGATCGCTGTACTCGCCCATGTACTGGAGCCAGCTGCGACCGATGCGGCGGTCCCGCTCCTTTGCGAGCACCTTGGCCGATTGGTTTGACGTGGTGGCGTCGAGTCTCGTCGCGCGATTCCTCCGCGACTTCCTCGTGGGCATGGCCGTGCCGCTCGTCGCGCTTACGGTCGCACACGAAACGATGCCATACGTCACGGCCTTCCACCTTGCCGTTGCCATGGGGGCCATTGTTGCGGCCGCCGCTGCTCCTGTCGTGCAATTGGTGGCCGGCCTGGTCTGGCCGGAGGCGGCCGATGCCCCATCGCCGCTGGTGGCGCCAAGTGCCGCGCAGCTGCGGGCCGCCGGCAAGACGCCTGCTGAAGCGAGCCCTGGTTCGGACATACGCAAGGTTGGCTACGACATTATCCATCGGGCGACGCTCTTCCTCCGCGACCTGTTCCCCGCCGGCGAGGACCCAATGGCGACCGCGATGCGCCTGGCGCCTGATCTGAAGCCGGTGCGCGACGGAACGGCCACTGTTGAGGATGTGGCGCGCGACCTCGCCGGCATACCCAATTACGCAACCGAGAAGGGTCTCTTGCGACGTGTCGCGTACGTCTCCCAGCGAGCGGTGCCTGGCACATCAACCGCTAGCCTCGTGAATGGCTTCATGGGCACTGCCTTCACGGCCCGCCAGGATGCAGCCGCGGCCACCAACACAGTCGATACACCCGGTGATATCTTGGCCTCTACCGCAGTTAAAAACTCCGCCTTTTCCTGGCTATGGTCAGACACGAGGACAGAAAGCGAGAAAACCGAGTTCTTCACCGCCGCCTTGCTCGCCTCGGACGTGGGCAAGGTCAAAGAAGACTATGGCCTCGAACTGCCCGGTGGGCGCGACACTGAGCGGGAAGTGTCCTCCTTGGTCCTTCCGGGAGACTGGCTCCGCGGACGCGCCGGGCTCGGAGACCCCGGGCCACCCGCGGTGTCTCTCAAAGCGACCGAGGGCATGTACGCGCTCGCGCGCGCCGCTCTGAATCCGTCCTCGCCCGTCTCGGACACGGTCACGGCGCGCATCATGGGACACGTGGCGGCGGGCGACAAGCATGGCTTCCGCGGCATGGTCGACAAGGTGACCAAGGGCACCATCCTGGGCCAGCTCGTCACGACCAAGTCGGTCACCGCGCCCCCCGTCGCCGACATGTTCAAGCGCGACGGGTTTGTCGAGGTGACGGACATGGCCAACCTCTTCGTCGCCGTGCCCATGGTGCTCACGGGCCTATCGTGGATCGGACGGACCATGGTACTGCATCCGGCACGCCTTATTCTCGGCCGACGCGGCGCCATCATGTCCCTGCTCGAGTGGATGCAGTACGCAACCGACACTGCTCGCGCGGCCGATTGGCGCACCGCCCTCGCCAGCGTCAGCGCCAGCACCTTGGCCACGGCCCTGATGCTGGGAATGGAGCGCCCCACGCCGACGAGCACGATGCTCGTCTCAGGCGTCGCCGGCGTGGCCGTCGCAACGCTGACGGGCGTGGCCGACTGGTGGCTGATGCGGCGGGTCATGAACGCCAGCCGACACGCGGCCCAGGCGGGCATGTGGGCGAGCCTACACAACACGGCCGCGATCGGCCTGAGCATCTTTGCGCGTGTCTTGGCGCCCATGGTCCTGAGCGGCGTCTCGTTTGGCGTCATTGGCGCGCTCACCCCACTCCGGCGAGCCGCCGAGTTTGCCCGGTATACCCACCTGCTGACGACCGCCCTCGACTACTTTGGCGGTGCCTTCAAGACCTGGCTGGCAGCGCCACTGGCGAAATACCTGGTAGAGAATAAATGGATGGCGGCAACCGCGGCCGAGGACTTTATGGCTTCGTCGACCTTCTACGCCGCCGCCACCATCGTCGGCGTCGGCGCCGTCGTCTTCTACTACCGTGGAATGCGGCTCAATGTCAAGAGCCGCCTGCAGTGGATGTTCCAGTCCGCCCTGCGCGATTTCGCCGGGCCTATCCTCGACTTTGCCGTCGGGTACGTGCGCAGCGACTGGGCACGCATTGCCCGTGCCCTCCTCCCCGAGCAAGCGGCCCGCGTGGCCGAGGCCATTATGCACGCCGACCCTAATCACGTCCTCGTCCCGCCTAAACAGCCACCCGCCGCTCCCAATGGCCGGCCGCCTCGCCAGGCCGTCTATCTCGACGCGACGCCCGGGGCTGCAGCCCGACCACGTCCAATGCGCTCGAACCTGGTCGAGCTCGTCGTCCCGGCGGATGCACTCGCCCAGCGCACGG
>Ga0265326_10000886_pt1 | contig 10876 bp, 19 predicted proteins | sample 41424metaG_FD_192439 | JGI IMG/M metagenome (GOLD analysis project Ga0265326, IMG submission 192439) | Rhizosphere microbial communities from Carex aquatilis grown in University of Washington, Seatle, WA, United States - 4-14-24 metaG | ecosystem: Host-associated > Plants > Roots > Rhizosphere... | reverse complement strand
GCACCACCTCGAGCGCGCCCGACCGACAACCTCTGGCCTGCTGCGCGACCGCGCGGCGGGCTCCACCAGCAGCACCCAACCCGAAGGAGCATCATGAGCACCCTGAACCTGCACCCGGTCATCGCCAAGCTGGTCGAGGCCACCCTCGCCCCGAAGGACGACCCTGATCGCATCCCGGTCGCGGTCGCGTTCCGGGCGGTGGCGATCGCCGACGCCGCCGGGATCAACGAGCCGGTGACCGACCCGGATGAGCCGCTGGCCCCGTCGGACCTCGCTGTGGCGGCGGGCTGCTCGCACGCCCAGGCCCTCGAGGCGATCAAGGTTCTCGAGCGGTTGGGCTACGCGCTGGGCTCGGCGCTGCGCGTGAACAACCGGGCGGTGCTGGCGTGGACCTTCACGCTCCCCGAGCACGGGGTCGACGATGAGTTCTCGGCCACCCCGGCACGGGTGTGGCGGGATGACCCGGATCAGGTGGGCGACTGATGCCCGGCTGTGACGAGGACGGCTGCACGGCGGACGCGGTGGCATCGTGCCCGAACTGCGCTGTGCAGCTGTGCGCCGACCACGGCGGCGAAGCCCATGCAGACTGCCCGTCCTGCGGGTTCGCCATCATGGACGAACTCTGATGCGCGGCGATCGCCTCGAGGGCGGCGACATGGGCTGGACCATCACCGGGCAGGGCATCCCGCCCGGGGCGCGCATCACGTCGTTGACCTCGACCTCGGCCACGTTCTCGGCCACCCCGGCACGGGTGTGGCGCTCGGCCGGCCCAGGCTCGGTCAGTCTCGTCGACTACGCCTTCGGGGCCGGCGCTGCGGCCGTCGCCGCGACGTTCCACACGACGTGGTGGCTGGCCGGCCTGTTCGTGGGGGTCATGTTCGCCGCGTTCACGGTCGGTGGCCGGCTCGGCATCCTGTTGTACCGATGGGAGCGGGCCCACCCGCAGAAAGGTGTGGGCCTGCACCGGGAGAGCGGGCTACCGTCAGACCCGGAGGTGCCTGATGGTCGATGACGACTTCCCGACGGATACCGAGATGCGTGAGGCCATCGAGCGTGGCTGCAAGCCGGTCCCACCGACGGCCGCCGCCGACCGGGAGGCGGCGCTCGAGCGGCTGGCCAAGGGCCTGGACCTGCCACCGGAGGCCGTCGCCGCGCTGCGCGACTCGACCGAGACGGTGTGGCCGGCCCCGGAGCTCGCCCGCGCCTACCGAGACGACACGCCGGGCATCCCGGCCGACGACCCGCTCATCTACCCGGCCAGCCACGCCCTGCTCGCCTTCACCGACGAGTGGTCACCTTGCCAGCAGGCCCTGGCCGCGATCGCTGTGCTGCACCGTGCGCTGGGCGGCATGACCCAGGACACCCAGGTCGGCCCGGTCCCGCTCGACCAGGTGTACGGACGCACCCTCGCCGCGATCCGGGTCGAGGCGCTGCGCGCCCAGGCCGCCGAGTGGAAGGCCGCCCGCGAGCGGCTCGGCCTCGAGTAGGAACCCGTGGCCAAGCCCGTGCACCGGTTCGTTGCCGTGGACCGGGGCGAAGGCAACATCCACCGGTGGACCCCGACGTGCGCCTGCGGGCTGTGGTGGGGTCATCATCGCCGCACCCGGGCTGACGCGAAGGACGAGTGGCGCAAGCATGAACGCTCGACCCGGCTGCATCGCCAGCCGCGCCGTCGGGCCAGGACCGGCCCACAGCCACGGCCGGTCACCCCGCACGACCAGTTACCGAAGGAGTTGCAGTGACGATCGAGGATGAAGAACTCACAGCCCAGGCCAAGAGGGTGGTGGCCCTCGCCGACAGGCACGGATGGCCACCTCCCGCCACCGATGAGCTTGTCTACGTCGAGTTGGCCAGGGCCTCGACCGTGGCGGTCCGCACCGTCGAAGGCGGCGACGTCATGATCGCCGAGGTGGTGGGCTGGTCGACCCGCCAGGGCCTGGTCGACCTGCTGGACAAGGACGGGCCCTGCGCGACGTTCGCTGCCGGCGAGTGGCGCTACGTGTACGTGACCGAAGGCGGAGGCCAGGAGCCGGCGGTGCTGCCGGCCCGTGACGCTCAGGTGACGCCGTGAGGCTCACGACGAGCCAGCTGGCGAACCGGCTCATCAGCGGGCTGGCCACCCTGGACGACCTCAAGCCGTTGATGACCGACCCTACGAACGAAGACTCGGTCAACGACGTGGCCATCGCCGTGGGCGAGTTACTGGCCGCCGAGCTGGTCCGTCAGTTGACCACCGGCGAGGGCGTCGAGCCTCTGTGGACGCCCTCGAGCGGAGCCGACCGGGCATGGTTCGACGCCGAGTTGGCCGCCCCTGCCCGTGTCGAGGGCCACGCTTCCACCTGACCGGCGCGGGTATGGTCCTACCCGTGACCGTCCTCGAGTTGCCCGTCGCTGACATCGCCAGCGACCGGGACGCGCTCAACGCTCTGGCCGAGGTCATCCTGAACAAGGACCCGGCGGAGCGCCGGCAGTGGCTCGCCGAACTGTCCGACGATCACCTCGACGTGGTGTCGATGGCGCTGGGCGGCTACGGCGAGGACGGGATCGGCTGGCGGGCCGACCCGCTCTCGTTCGCGTTGGCGCTCAAGCCTGGCGCGTTCCGCCGCTGGCGGTATGTGCAGCTGCTGGCCCGCAAGTTCCGCCACGCCGTGATCGGCAAGAGCAAGCGCCAGATATGGAACATCGAGAGCCGCTACGGCAAGAGCCAGTGGGGTGCGCAGTACGGGCCGGCGTGGGGCCTCGACTTCGACCCAACCCTGAACCTGATCCTGTCGTCCTACGGTGACGTGCTCGCCATGGAGAACGCCTACGCGGTGCGGGCCATCCTCCGCGAGCACGTCGACAAGGTGCGCGTCACCCTCGAACCGGACCGCCAGCAGATCAACCGGTTCAAGACCACCGAGGGCGGAGGTCTGTTGGCCGCCGGCATCAGCTCGGCGATCTCAGGGTTCCCGGGCGACGGCATCATCCTCGATGACCCGTTCAAGGACTGGATCGAGGCGCACAGCGAGGCCCGCCGCAACCTGGTCGAGAACCAGTACCGGGCGGTGCTGCGGATGCGCGCCGAGTCCGAGGACGCGTTCATCATCGTGATCCACAACCGGTGGCATGAGGACGACCTGTCGGGTCGGCTGATCAAGCAGATGGAGGATGGGACCGGCGAGCAGTGGGACGTGGTGCGCTTGCCGACCCGGGCCGAGGCGCCGAACCCGGACTCGCCGAACCTCATCGACCGGCTACCGGACCCGCTCGGCCGCGCCCCGGGTGAGGTGCTCGAGCCGGAGCGGTTCTCGGAGAAGGCGGTCGCTGACCGGGCCCTGTCGATCGGGTCGTACCTGTCGAGCGCGATGCAGCAGCAGCGGCCGACCCCGGAGGAAGGCAACGACGTGAAGCGGGCATGGTTCCGGCTCGCGGACCGGATGCCGGACCGGGCCGACGAGTGGATCAGCAGCTGGGATATGAAGCTCAAGGACAAGGAGGGCGGCGACTACGTGGTCGGCCAGCTGTGGGCCCGCACCGGCACCCACGTCTGGCTGATGGAGCAGCTGCGCGGCCAGTGGAACCAGCCGACCACCGTGAACGCCATCGCCCTCATGGCGGTCCGCTGGCCCGAGTGCACGAAGCATTGGCTCGAGGCGACCGGCAACTACGACGAGGTGATGACGGCCCTGTCGAAGCCGGAGCCGGACTACGAGGTGTCGGACGAGATCGCCGGGATACTAGCGATGACCGTCGAGGAACGTGACGCGGTGAACGACCTGCGCCGGTTCGGAATGTCGGGGCTGCTCCCGAACCCGGTGACCGACGGGTCGAAGCGGGTCCGGATGCGCGGGGTGACCCCTTACATCGAGGCCGGCCACGTCCACCTCCCTGCCCGGGCGCCGTGGCTCGGCGCGTACCTCGATGAGGTGGCCGCGTTCCCGAACGGCACCCACGACGATCAGGTGGACTCGACCTCGCAGGCCCTCACGAAGCTGCTCGGCCGGGTGGCGCCACGCAAGCGTGGCCAGTCGCCACAGTTGGAGGTGGCGGCCACCACGGTCTAGCCCGGGCCACGGGTAGTGCCCTACACTTCCCGGCATCATCAGCACCCAACGAAGGAGAGCCCGATGGGCAATCGCACCTACTGCACGTTCCTGTTGTACGCCAGCCCGCACAGCCAGCGGGACCAGGTGATCGACGCGCTGCGCAGCCTCGAGGTCGACCTCGAGTACGCCACCGACGACCTGGGCGACGACGACCTGGGCGCCGCGGTCATCGCGGCCGAGAGCGGCCGGCGCACCCGGTTCGTGATCGAAGAAGGCCCGCTGTGCTTCGCCACCGACGCCGCCGACGCGTTCAAGGGCCTCGACGCCACCTGGTCGGCGACCGCCGACCCGTACGCCGAGTGTGATGGCGAGGTGGTCATGTTCCATCCCGGGTTCGGTCAGTGGGGCGCCGGGGTCGATGGGTCAGGGAACCCGCACGTCGACTGCGCCGTGCTGGACCAGCTGCTCGACCACGCGACCCGCGAGGTGTGGTCGTTGCTGACCGTGTGCCGCGAGGTTGAGCGGGTGTCGGGCCGGCCGATCCGTCGCCGGTTCGCCGAGATGGAGGCGGCGCAGGTGGAGCTCGACACGGCGGAGCAGGTGGCGGCCCGAGCAGCGCTGCACGATGCGGGTGTGTCATGAGACTCGAACCGGGTGACGTTGAGCCGTGGATGCCGGGATCGATCGAGTGGTGCCCTGAGGACGGCTCGGCCACCGGTGACGGGCTCGGCAACTGGCGGTGCGATGTGTGCGGGCTCACGTGGCCAAGGGACGCGGAGCGACGCCCTCGGCACGCGATCGTGGCGCAGGAGCGGTTCGGTACCTGGAAGCTCTACGAGCCGCCGTCGCGGGTTGTGCCGGAACCCCGCGAGCGCCCGCAGGTGCAGAAAGGACGCACTGAGGGGCGAGGTCCCACCGATCTGGTGCCGCCATCCAAGACGCCAGCGCCGCGGGCGGTGCCGGAACCCCAAGACGACCGACCAGTGGCGTGGTTCGTTCGCAACCATTACGGGGAGTTCGTGGCACCCGTGCTGTTCCAGCGTGATCCGCCCGAGCTTGACCCCTCGTCAGGCTGGACATCTGAGCCTCTGTTCGCTCGTCCGGTTGCACCCACCGAACCAGCCGAAGCCACCGAAGCAGCGAGCCAAGACCCCGTGGAGTGGGGCAACTGATGAAGTGGATCGTCGTCTACCAAGGCCCGAAGCCCGAGGACAAGGTGGTCATCGAGAAGCCGGTCGATGTCCGCATCCCGAACGACCACGACGCCCTACTCATCACGGCCATGAAGGATGGCGCGCCCGTCTTCCACCGCTTCGAGCCCGGCGAGTGGTCTGCCATCGCCGCCTCGCAAGGCGGTGGGGCATGACCACCACACGCGACACCGCCGCCGAAATCGGCCGAATCGTCGGACGCATCGAAGGCGTCTACCGCGGGTCTGTCGAGGTAGGCGAGCGTGTCATCGCTGACCTCGCTGCTGCTGGCTTTCACCTGGTGCGGGACGGTGAAGCAGTAATCGACGGCCAGGTCTGGACCTTCGACGACAAGATCGAGGACTGCACCCACGGCGCGATTCACGTTTGCCTGAACCCGCCCTGCCCGCAGCCCGCATCCAACAAGGAGAAGCAAGCGGCCATGAGCACCACCATCGAACGGGTCCTCAAGGCTGACGACGGTGCACCGGGCATCACGATCGGTCGGCTGCGCGAGTTCCTGGCCGCCCTCGACGGCCTGCCCGACGACACCGTGCCGACCGCTCGAGTGAGGTGGTCCGGCGGCCTCGCACAGATCACCGTCATCGAGGTGTCGCCGTGAGGTGGCGGTCGATGCTGTTCGTCATGACGGTGGCCGCCCTCATCGGCGCCACCATCGGGATGATGGTATGGCTCGCCTACCAGGCGGTGCGCTCGCTCGACACCGACGCGGCCGGCGCCGCGCCCGCCTACGTGTTCATGCCCGGCGTGACCCGGATCGATCCGACCATGGAGGTCCGGGTCGTGGCCGGGTCGGACCCGGCGCTGCCCGGTGAGGTCGCGCAGGCCGTGGCCACGATCGACCAGGCGGCAGGGGTGCAGTGGACTGTCGGCCCAACGGTCCCGTGGGACGGCACGACCCCGGTGGCGACGTTGCAGCTACCGGAGCCGGCCGGTCAGGCATGGGTGTTCACCTCGAGCCCGGCTGCGCGGGCCGGCAACCCGGGCTGGCCGGATGGGGATTGGACGACCGATGCAGTGTTCGGTGGAATCAGCGACGGGGCGATCGTCCGATCGTTGACCGAGGTGTGGCCCGACGACCCGACGATCTGGCCTCGCGGCTACCCGGTGGTCCTGCACGAGTTGACCCACGTGGCCGGGCTGGCGGATGACCCGGGTGCGCCGCCGGGTGTCCTGTCGAGCCTGGGCCTGACGGTCTACAGCCCGGGCGAGTTGGCCGGGCTCGCCGCGCTGGCCGGCCACCCTATCCCGGTCCCGCCACCCACCTCGACCACCGCCAGCGTGGCGCCCCGTCCGGTGGGCACCATTCCGGCCAGGCGGCCGCCTGCGGGCCTGAACCGGACGGTGACGGCACCGGTCACCCCGCTGCCGGTCACGGCGCCTGTACCGTCCGGGCGTGTCGCCCCGATCCTCGCCGCGCTCAGGCTCCTGGCCACGTGATCCGATGCCGCCGCTGCGGGCCCTGGTCGCCCGACGTGTGATCGTCGCCTGTGCCGTCGCTGTGCTCTACGTGCTGGTGGCGCACGGCAACATCGAGGCGGGCAACCTCACCCGGGGTGATGCTCGCGATGTCCCGGCCGGCACCCCGCTCGGCCACCAGGTCACCCTGCCACCCACCACCACCACGAACGGAGCCCGACCATGATCGTCGCCTTGCTCACCCTCGCCGCGCTCGCCAGTCTGCTCGCCGGTCACGTCGCTGTCACCCGATGGCAGGAGGCCCGCCGCTGGGAGCGGCTCCGCGCCGACTTCACCCGGAACCTCGGCCTCTACCTCGAGGCGTACTACGCGGCCACGCAGAAGACGTTCGCCGACAGCATGATCAACCTGTCCGAGGCCTTCGCGAACATGGGTGTCGCGATCACCGAGGCCGCGGCGAACTTCCAGCGGTTCACCCAGGCCACCATCACCCGGCTGACCGATGATCGGTTCTGGCGCGAGAACGTGTGGGCGCTGCCGGTGATCCACCCGCGGGCGTCGGCGATCGTCGCCAGCCTGGCCCGGGCACGGGCGGCCAGCTACGAGCGGAGGGCGTGGACGGCGAACAGTCGACTCGACGCCAGCCTGCCGCCGATGCCCGAGGAAGCCCTCGACGTGTGCCCGATCTGTGGTGACCTCACCGCCGACCTCGCCGCGCACGACCGTGAGAGCCAGTTCATGCACGACCTGCTCGACCACCTCAGCCGACCGATCGCACCGTGAACCTGCCAGCTGCTGCACCGGCGCTCACCCCGTACACGTTCGAGGGCCAGTACGAACCGTTGCTCTGCTGGGCCGACCTCGGCGGCGGCCGTGAGTGTTGCGAGCCGGTACCCGACGACGGCATCTACCTGTGCGACCGGCACCGGGGTGACATCATCGGCGGCGACACGGGTAGCGGGCTAGCCTCGGTGGCGTGAGTGCTGTCCCGATGGAGCGGTGGTGCGGGTCGTCGGGTGATCCGTGCCCGGACCCTGGCCCGTGCGCGGCGGCCAGGACCTGCCTGATGGACGACGCTGCGGAGGCCGAGGCGGACCTGCCGGCGGGCGGCACCCGGTTCGAGGTGTTCCAGCGGGACGCCGTGGAGGAGCTCGCCGAGCGGACTTGTCCGGTGTGTCACAAGGAGTGCAAGAACAAGGTCGGCCGGGTCGCGCACGAACGCACCCATGAGGTCAGGGTGCCGTGCCCGAACGGGTGCGGTCACGCCCCGCTCACCCGGTCCGGGGTGACCCGCCACCTCCGCACGTGCGGTCGGCCGGCGGCGCCAGTGGTCACGGTCGGCCAACAGGTGGCCGAGGCCCAGGAACCGGAAGGCCCGGACGTGTGGCGGCGCCGGGTCGCCGCTCCCGGGCTCGAGGTGGAGGTGTCGATCGTCGCGGCCGACTCGGACCTGCTGTCGATGCCGGGCCCGCACCGTCGGGCGATTGTCGCGCTGTTGGCGGCCATGGACCTGATCGCGGCCATGGCCCCGAAGGCCGAGCCCGATGCCGGCTGATGACGACGACCTGGCGGTCGAGGACGTGGAGGCCGACCCGGAGCTTGCCGGCTACTTCGACGCTCAGCCGCGTGCACGGCAGGTGTCGGGGCGGCGCCGTCGGAAGCGGTTGAGGATGGCGGAGGCGGAGGACCTGGCGGGCGGCAACGGTCGCCCGTCGAGTGTGCGAGCGAAGCCGGGAGGCGACAAGTGAGCAAGTTCCAGCGGGGCACGATCCGGTTGCCCAAGCAGCCGGGCGGCACGAAGACCGGGATGATCAAGGTGCCGAAGCGGCCGAAGAAGCCGAAGGTGCATCACGTGCGCACGCCTCGACACAAGCGGTGACGTTCCTGGCGCTGTTCGTCATCGCGTTGGCCGGCTACCGGGTGGCGCTGGCGGTCAGCATGGACCAGGTGGCTGCGCCGTTCCGGACCTGGACGGTGCGTCGTTGGCCGGCCCGCCCACCGGCGCCCGGTACTCGAGGTGAGCGGCCTCGGCTCATCCAGACGCTGGTGCATTGCCCGAGGTGCCTGTCGGTGTGGACCTGCGCCGGGTGCACGGTGTTCGCGTGGGCGACCGGGCTGATCGGGCCGTGGCCGTGGATGCTGTTGGTGTGGCCAGCGGCGGCCGGGCTTGACGTGCTCGCGATCCGCTGGGTGACCTGATCCCACCACGTCCCGTGATCGTGCGCCAGAATGGCGCCCGATGGGACGAGCGACGAACTGCCCGTGTGGCAGCAGCACCTGCCCGGGGTCCGGGGCGGATCATCAGCGGCGCATGGACCTGCTCTACGACGGTGGCCCACCGACGGACCCGGCGGCCGGGTCGCTGTGGGTGTCGCGTGACGACTCGCTCGCTGATGACCTGGTGTATGGGTTCGCCGTCCTGGTGGTGGTGTGCGTGATCGTCCTCGCTGTGGCCTTCGCCCTGTGACCACCTCGGCGAAGAAGGCCACGGCCAAGAAGGCGACCGCCGCTGGCAAGGCCACCGCGAAGAAGGCGACCGCGGCGAGTCCTCGGAAGGTCGGCGCGGCGAAGTCTGCGCCTGGTGGTCGGGCTCGAGCAGCGCGTGGCACCCAGGCGGCGATGGGCCTGCCGCGCCGGCACGCTCGGACCTCACCGAGGGCCCGTGGGGTCAGCATCAGCAGCGCCATGAGCCAGGGCAAGCCCAAGAGCCTGGCCGGTGTCGAGGGTGCGCTCACCGCCGCCGCGGTGGTCATGGACGGGTCGACCCCGGCGAGTCGAGGTCAGGGCCAGTCGTCGCCGACCAAGACGTGGCAGCACGCGGCGATCGGCTACACGCGCAACGTGCCCGAGTTGTCGGCCGGCAAGATGTACGTGGGCAACTGCTACAGCCGGATCAAGCTCAAGGTCGGCAAGCGCAACCCCGACGGCACCGTCGATGAAGCCTTCGACGGGGCGGGCGAGGTCGTCGAGGGCCTCGACTCCGGTCTGGCCGCGAAGGCGGCGGCCATCATCGCCGGGGTGCGATCCGAGATCGGCGGTCAGTCCGAGTTCATGCGGTCGTCGGGCGAGAAGCTGTTCAGCGTCGGCGAGATGTACGTGTTGCCGGTCGACACGATCGCGGCCACCTGCTACGAGGCCCTTTCGATCGAGGAGCTCCAACAGAACGGCAACGACCCGTCGACCAAGGCGCCCCGGTACAAGCGGATGCGGGGCCCGGGCATGGACCCGACCGACGTGCCGGCGAGCACGGCACCGATCCGGGTGTGGCGCCCCGACGACGTGTACCAGATGCTGCCGACCTGTTCGGTGCGGGCCTGCCTCGAGGTGCTCGAAGAGCTGGTGATCCTCACCCGCCTGGTCCGCTCGAGTGCGATCAGCCGGCTGGCCTTGTCGGGCATCCTCGCGATCGCCGACGAGTTCGACGACGACGTGGACGACACCGGGGTGGAGGATGACAGCGAGGCCGCGCACCCGCTGATCGTTGACATCATCCTGAACGGGGCGAAGGCGATCGATGACCCGGCGTCGGCATCGAGCTGGTTGCCGTACCTGCTCACGGGGCCCGCCGCGCTCATCGAGAAGGGCCTCAAGTTCATCGAGTTCAAGAGCGACGACTCGGTGAACGTGGTCAAGCGGCGCGAGGCACTCGAGCGGCTGGCGCAGGGCCTCGACCTGCCCGTCGAGATCATCCTCGGCCACCAGCAGACGACATTCGCGAACGCGGCGCAGATCAGCGAGGACACGTTCAAGGTCCACATCGAGCCGGGCGTCAAGATGCTGTGCGACGCGATCACGCTCGGCATCCTGTGGCCGTCGCTGGCGGTCGAGTCTGGCCTCACCGCCGACCAGATCGCCGAGTCGGGCTACCCGGACGAGATCATGGCCTTCGCCGTCGGCTACGACGCGTCGATGCTGGTATCCCGTCCCGACATGACCCAGCAGATCCTCGACCTGTACCTCAAGGACCCGACGCAGGGGTCGGTGGCTATCACCGAGGTCCGCAAGACGGTGGGCCTGCCGGGCGAGGGCGCCCCCGACATCGAAGAGCAGACCAGGCGGATCGACGCTGTGCGGCTCACGAAGATCAGGGAAACGATCGTGGCGCCCCCGTCGGATTCGGCGGTGGCGCTGGACCAGGCGGGCAAGGCGCCCGTGCCGGGCGAGTCGGCCGGCCAGGCACAGTTGGAGACGAGCGGCACGAAGGAGGGCGGCCGGACC
>Ga0265326_10000885_pt1 | contig 10888 bp, 9 predicted proteins | sample 41424metaG_FD_192439 | JGI IMG/M metagenome (GOLD analysis project Ga0265326, IMG submission 192439) | Rhizosphere microbial communities from Carex aquatilis grown in University of Washington, Seatle, WA, United States - 4-14-24 metaG | ecosystem: Host-associated > Plants > Roots > Rhizosphere >... | reverse complement strand
GTAGCTAGCGGTATCTTGCCCGCTCAGACTAAAGCTTAAAACTTGACCATCCTTGGTTCTCAGGCCTGAGGACGGATCGCGAGCCCAGCCGGCCTGGTCGAGCAACTGGTTGGCTAGATTCACGTCGTAGCCCTGCTCGGTAATTGTTGGGTCGTAGCCCAGCTGACCTTTGAGCAACGGGCTGTCCGCCAGTTTGACTGGCTGGCCAAGCAAGTTGACCAATTGCGTGCGGTCAACTGCCGCTGTCAACGCCTTTCTAATATTGGCGTCATTTAGAAGCGGCCGTGAATTATTGAAGAAGGCGTCAACTTCAGCCGTTAGGGGCGTACTGTAAACTTGTACGGAATTATCACCCTCAAGCTGAGCCGGCTCGCTATCCAGACCGGCCACGGCGTTAAGTTGTTTCTTCTCAAAAGCCGTGGTTAGCTGCTGGTCATCGTTGAAGGTTATCAGGCTAAAACCGTCCAGCTTCGGCCGACCGGCGTAATAATGACTAAAGGGCGCCAGGCTGATACGTTGCTGGCGGGTCGTGATATCGTTGCCTGAGACCTCTATATATTTCCACACAAATGGGCCCGTACCGACCGGCGAGGTGTTGAAGTTCGCGCTACGCAGTTCCTCTGGAGGGATTTTAGCCAGCAGATGCTCCGGTACGATGCCGTTGGTCAGCGAGTTTGGGAACGAACTGAGCTGGTTCGGCAAATCGAAAGCCACTGTATAGTTATCAATCTTGTCTACAGTTATGCCCTGCCAGCTGGAATAAAGCGGCGACTGGGCCTCGATATTTTGGATAGTCCGATAGGTGAAGACCACGTCATCAGCCGTGAAGGGCCGACCATCTTGCCACTCCACGCCGTGACGCAATTTAACCATGTACTGGTTCTGGGCGTCGTTAAGTGTGTAGCCCGTCGCTAGATCGCCGACCAGATTATTATTGTCGTCGTACTTAAACAAGCCGGAAAAAACCAATCGTGAGACCGAGACATCGGCCGCGCCGGTCGCGAACAATGGGTCGGCGTTCATAAAACTGCCAGTGACTCCCTCGTTATAAAGTCCGCCTGGTACCGGCTGGAGCGATTGGTAATAAGGTGACAAAGCCCTAATTTGCAGATAGGTGCAGAAGAAGATCAAAACCATCAGGGCGGTCCACAGAAAAATGAACCGACGGACACTGACTAGGCGGTCAATCCGGCGGATTAGCAGTTTCTCAATCTGCTGGTCTGCCTGTGCCACGGAAGTGGCGGCTTCTTTCCGGCGGCGCTTCATGCCGCGGCGGAAAGCTTTTTTGGTCCGTTCGTCAATCACAGCCATCGGCCACCCGCCCTTTAGCCTACTTGGCCACGATGCCAACGATTATGCTGGCTGAAAATATGAAGACTAGGATGATGGTCAGCTGGTGCAGGGTTTTGTCTGAACCGCGGCGGACTGTATTGACTTCGCCCCCTCCGCCCAGTCCCGCGCCCAGGCTGGCGCCGCGAGTTTGGATCAAAATCAAGACCACCAGAAGTAGCATGCTGACGATGGTGATGTAATTCCAGATGCTCATGCCTGCTTGACCTGTTTAAAATCTTCCAGGATGCGACTGACTAAGAAATTGACGACGGCTAGAATCAGGCCGGTCACAATTGCCACACCCAAGTTTTCAACATACAAAGGATGGTATATCCAGCTGACAATCAGCACGACCAGCCCATTGACTACCAGCATGAACAAGCCGAGACTCAGGATTATTGCCGGGAATGACAGGACTATTAGCAGAGGCTTAAGGGCCATGTTGACCAGCGCCAAGAAGAAGCCGGCACCCAAAATTGTGCCCCAGTGTCCGTCAATGTTCAAACGCGACGGCCCAAGCAGTCCGGAAGCCAGCCATAAACCTAGGCTCGACACCAGCCAACGGATTGCAAATTTAACAAACGGGCTTTTCATAAGCTTTTACTATTTTATCAGGTTAGCGGTAGTTGGCTAAATAGCGATACAGCTGTTGGCCGCGTTTAGGCCCTAGAGAATGCTCAAGCTCAGCCTGACCAGCCCGGATGACTCCCTTGGTCGAACCGAAGTCTCTAATCAGTTTTTTGCGCGTGACCGCGCCGATGCCCGGGATTTCGTCCAGCAGGCTCGAGACTACCCGCCCACGTTTCAGCGTAGTGTGATAGGCCACGGCGAAACGGTGGCTTTCGTCACGGATTCTCTGCAAGAGCATGACCAGCGGCGAATCAGCAGGTAGCGTGAGGACCTCAAAGCCCGAATCTTTAAGTAGGACGATGTCTTCGAAGCGCTTAGCCAGGCCAATCATCGGCAATTCGTTCAGTCCGATTTGGTCGCGGACTTTGATAGCCGAGCTAAGCTGGCCTTTGCCGCCGTCAATTAACACCAAGTCGGGCCGGCCCCATTTTTTGCGGTTATCTTCGCTGAAACGGCGGGTCAAGGCCTCTGCCATGTGGGCGAAATCATCGTTGCCAGGCAGGCGCATCTTAAATTTGCGGTAGGCCGTTTTATCGGGCACACCAGAGGCGAAAACCACCATGCTGGCCACTGTGTCACTGCCCTGCATATGAGAAATATCGAAACCTTCGATACGGCGCGGCGGCTTGGCGAGCTGTAGCAAATTGGCCAGCTGGACCAAGGCTTCGTCGCGGTTGGCATCCTGAAGCTCGCGGTCAGAAAACAGCACTTGCCGCCCAAGTTCGCGCAAAGCGAACAACTGGTTACGTAGCAGTGCGGCGCTTTCGAAGTCACGGGCCTTGGAAGCTTGGTTCATCTCACGCTCGATCTGACGGGTCAGCGCCACCCGCTCGCCTTTCAGGTACTGCATCAATTTACGCAGATTGGCACGGTATTCAGTGAGCGAAGTCCGACCCTCCTCCAGACCCGGATCTAAGCCCAGGTGATAGTGCAGACTGACTCGTTTGGCTCCAGTCGGATGACTGATGGCGTAAGGGAAAGCCCGCCTTAGATAACGCAGAGCTTTTTTAATCGCGTAGCTGTTCAAGTATGGGCCAAAATAATCGGCTCCGTCATCCAACGGCCGCCGAACCAGCCGGACTGTTGGGCAATCATTTTTATAATCGATGCGCACGTACTGGGCGCTTTTATCGTCACGCAATAGGATGTTGAAGCGCGGTCGGTAACGGCGCACCAACTCAGCTTCCAAGAACAAGGCGTCGGCTTCGGTCTCAACTTCCGTCCAGTCGATGTCTTTAATCTCGGAGACCAAAATGTCAGTTTTTGGGTCACGATACCGGCTTTTTTGAAAATACTGCCGGACACGGTTCTTGAGATTGGCCGCTTTACCGATATATATAATCTGACCACCAGCGTCTTTATGGAAGTAAACTCCCGGCCCTGCCGGGAGTTTACTGAGTTTTGCCTCTAATTTCTTATCCGTCATATGCCTATATTTTACCCCAGGGTACGCACTAATGATTTGCATCTGTTAAGCGGACAGTGTTATAGTTAAATCCGACATCAATTTAACAGGGAGAAAGGAGCGGCAAAAAATGAGCAAAATAGTTAAAACAGTTGGCGAATCAGCCGCTCTATGCGGCCTCTAGCCACCCTAAAAAGTTCCAAAATTTAGTTAATTAAGCAGTTAGGAGACTGCTATGTCCTCGGTTCGTAAAACACTATTAATTTATCGGCGGCACGCAGCCCGATATAAAGCTTTGCTACTTGGCATTATCGGCATAATGCCTTTGCTGCAATTGGTAGACAACTTTATCGTGCCGATCTTGGTAAGCCGCATATTGAACAAGTTGGCCAAGATTCATGGCGCCATTAATTTTGGTGAATTTACGCGGCCGATTCTATTGATTCTAGCAATCGAGCTAGGAGTCAACCTCTTTTGGAGGCCTTATATAAGACTAGTCTGGACCATGGAAGAGAAGGTCATGAAGGATCTTTATATGAGTTCATTCACACACCTAATGAAGATGAGCTATAGCTTTTTCAACAATCGTTTTTCGGGATCAATAGTTAGCCAGGTCAACAAGTTCGCTGGTAGCTTTGAGCGCTTGGCCGACACAATGATCTGGAATGTGTACCCATTAATTATTAGCGTGATCTTAACGGCCGTTTTAATGGTTGGGCGAGCGCCGCTTTATGTATTGACCCTCATAATATTCAGCGCCGTCTTTGTAATACTGCTGGTCAGGCTGAAACGCAATGAGCAACCATACAACCAACGGTGGGCAGCAGCCGAGACAAAGCGAACCGGTCAACTAGCTGACACCATATCAAACATACTGACGGTCAAAGCCTATGCCAATGAGAATATTGAATCCTCGCTGTTCTTAAAGTCTGTAGACGGTGTGGTCGACGAATCTCTAAGCACAATGGATAGAGTTTTGAAGAACGAGCGCTACACTTCTACTAGCCAACGCTCGATCAACGCTGGCGCGATTTTGAGCGCCATATTCCTGGCTGCGCACTCCAGCATCCCGCTTGGCACTGTTTACTTGATACTGATATATACCCTCAACATAGCTCGCGGATTGTGGGATCTAAACACTACGGTTCGCAACTTGAACCGAGTATTCGGCGATGCCCGTGATATGACAGAAATTCTTGACGTGCGGCCGGAAGTTGACGACCCAGCTAACGCCAAGCGACTGCGGGCTGTTCGCGGCGACATTAATTTCGATAATATTACGTTCGCACATGCGGAGAGCCGGAGTCGACCACTATTTAAGAACTTTAGCTTGCACATCAAGCCTGGCGAGAAGGTCGGTTTAATCGGCCATTCCGGCGGCGGCAAAACAACTCTAGTGCAGCTTTTGCTTAGATTCATCGATGTGAATAAGGGCCGCATCCTGATCGACGGCCAAAGCATATCGAGCATCAAGCAGACCGATTTAAGAAAAGCTGTGGCTTATGTGCAACAAGAGCCGCTGATGTTCCACCGCTCAATTACTGAGAACATAATGTACGGCCAGCCACGCGCCTCGCAAAAAGAAGTTATCAGCGCGGCCAAGATGGCAAACGCTCACGGCTTTATCCAGCAGTTACCAAAAGGCTATGACACTTTGGTTGGAGAGCGCGGTACAAAACTTTCTGGCGGCCAAAGGCAGCGCATTGCAATCGCCAGAGCTATGTTGAAGAATGCGCCTGTTCTTTTGCTTGACGAGGCAACAAGCGCTCTCGATTCCGAAAGTGAGGGCTTGATTCAGGTCGCCCTGTGGCGATTGATGGAAAACAAGACAACCATTGCTATAGCTCACCGCTTGAGCACGATCCAACGAATGGATAGAATCATCGTTCTAGAAGAAGGAGATGTAGTAGAAGAAGGCTCGCACCGGGAACTACTAAAACTCGACGGAATATACGCTGACTTGTGGGCTCGGCAGTCCGGCGGTTTCTTAGAAAACTAATTTTCTTTTGCTTGCTCGGCGGCGGCTTCGGCTTGCTCGCCTTCAGGTGGCTGACCAGCTTCGCCCTCAGCACCCTCTTCACCAGCTTCGCCTTCGGCCGCTTCTTCTTCGGCAGCTTCTTCAGCGGCGACGGCCCGCGGTTCAGCCACCGTGGCGATCGGATGCTCTGAGTCCGTCAAGATAGTTACGCCTTCCGGCACCTCAAGATCGGCAACCGTGATTTTATCGTGTAATTCAACCAAAATCGTGGCGTCAACTTTAAATTCTTCCGGCAAGTTAGCTGGCAAAGCTTCCACTTCGATAGTGTCCAACTGCCTTAGTACTATCAAGCCGACCTTCTCTGCAGGAATTTCGCCTTCCAGGCGAACTGGCACTTCGGCCTCAACTTTCTCGTCGCGGCGAATGGCTTGGAAAACAACGTGTTGGACGTTTCGCTTAACCGGGTTGATATGGACGTCTTTAATGAGAGCCAGGAATTTTTGGTCCCCAACGCTCAGGTTCAGGGGGTGGTGTTTACCGGCTTCGCGATAGACGCGGATCAACTCGGCTTCCGGCGCCATGACATGGACAGATTCCGCGCCATGATTGTGAATTACTGCCGGTACTAGACCTTCGTGCCGGATTTGGCCTAGGCCTTTGCCTAAAATTTCGCGCTTTTGTAACACCAACGGCGCGTCAGTATCTGCCATCTGGGACCTTAACTCCTCTTGCTTTCGCATAATTATACCAGATTTAGTCTGTTAAAGGTACAATTAAGCGTATGGATTTAGCCGCTAGCGTCCTCAACCCAGACCATATTGTCCAGGCCGGCGGCATTTTATTGGTCAGTTTTATAATCTTCGCCGAGACTGGACTACTAATTGGGTTTTTTCTGCCAGGCGACACCCTTCTGATTGCCGCCGGAGTTTGGGCGGCCAGCCACCACCATTCCTTCCCGCTATGGGCCATTTTGCCGGCCGTCGCCATTGCTGCGATTTTGGGATATGAACTTGGTTATAAGATTGGCAGAACCGCCGGCCCACATCTCTTTAAGCGTAATGATGGTCTTTTTTTCCGAGCAGACTATATCACCAGAACACAGAAGTTTTTCGCCAAACACGGCGGTAAATCAATCTTGCTTGCCCGGTTTATCGCCGTTGTTCGGACCGTGGTGCCGCTAGTTGCTGGCGCTGGCAAGATGGACAGACGTTTTTTCCATATCTATAACGTGGTTGGTGGCATAGTGTGGACATTCACTGTTACGCTGGCCGCATACTGGATAGGCACAAAGGTTCCCAACTTGGATCACTATCTTGTATGGCTGTTAGTTTTAGCCATGGTCGTGACCGTTGGTTCTCTTTTCGCCGGCGCCATGCGCACAAGACAAACTCGGGCCGCTTTTCGGCAGGCTCTGCGCGAAGAGTTTAACTATTTTTTCAAGCGCTAACTAGTTACGGTAGGCTTCGCCGCTTAGGCGGTCATCGCATTCCGCGCCGACAACTTGACGCCCGATGAACCTGGCGGCAACTTCAATATTGCTGGCGAAAAGTCTTTCCGCCTGGTCTGCCATGTAGACGTTGAATCCCCACGAACGCTGTACCTTTTGGCCGCCAAGATAACGACCGAGGGTCTTCTCTACATATAAAGCGGGGCCGAGGTTGAGAATCGCTTGGCGGTGGGCCACCAAAGCCGTATGTGCACTGTTTGCTAGGTAAGCAGCGTCAAGTCCGATCTCTAAATGAGCGTCCTGGATTGATTTAACGGCCATTTTTTAACCTATCATTTTCTTTAAATATTGGCCCGTGTAACTCTTTTTATTTTTGGCGACTTCCTCGGGCGTACCGGTAGCCACGATAAAACCGCCGGCTTCACCGCCTTCTGGGCCCATATCAATTATGTGATCGGCGTTTTTAATAACGTCTAGGTTGTGTTCGATGACTATCATCGAATTACCAGCATCGACTAAGGCGTGTAAGACATGCAGTAACTTCTCGATGTCGGCCATGTGCAGGCCGGTCGTTGGCTCATCCAGAATATAGAGGGTACGGCCAGTTGGGCGGCGTGACAGTTCGCTAGCCAGTTTGATGCGCTGGGCTTCGCCTCCGGAAAGCGTAGTGGCCGGCTGTCCAAGAGCGATATAGCCTAGGCCGACATCAACCAGGGTCTGCATCTTACGGGCGATAGAGGGGATGTTGGCGAAAAATTCCAACGCCTGCTCGCAAGTCATCTCCAGCACATCACTGATGGTCTGGCCCTTGTAGTGAATTTCCAGAGCCTCTCGGTTGTAGCGTTTGCCGTGGCAGACCTCGCAGGTGACATAGACGTCCGGCAGAAAATGCATCTCGATTTTAATCACGCCGTCACCGGCACAGTTTTCACAGCGTCCGCCTCTGACATTAAAACTGAAACGACCCGGCGTGTAGCCGCGCAATTTGGCTTCCGGCATGTCCGCGAATAACTCACGGATAGGCGTAAAGACGCCGGTATATGTCGCCGGGTTGCTCCGCGGTGTACGTCCGATTGGCGACTGGTCAATGACGATAGCTTTGTCCAGCTCCTTGATGCCTTCGATATCATCATGCCGGCCGGGCACGGTTTGGGCTCGCATCAGCCGAGCGGACAGTTCTTTGGCTAAAATATCGTTTATCAAACTGGATTTACCAGAGCCCGATACGCCGCTGACGACCACCAGTTGACCGAGCGGAATTTCGACGTCGATGTTTTTGAGATTGTTTTCGCGGGCACCGCGAATGACCAATTTGCGGTCGTTGCCCAGCCGGCGTTTATTGGGCCGTGGGATTTTGCGCTCGCCACGCAAAAACTGGGCGGTGATGGAACTTTTGACTTTACTGACCTGGGTCGGTGTGCCAGTGGCGACGATTTTGCCGCCGTGAATTCCAGCGCCCGGGCCGATATCAATCAGGTGGTCGGATGTCCGGATAGTCTCTTCGTCGTGCTCGACCACCAAGACCGAGTTGCCAAGATCTCGTAGTCTCTTCAGCGTGTCTAGTAGACGCCGGTTGTCGCGCTGATGCAGGCCGATGCTTGGTTCATCAAGCACGTAAAGTACGCCCTGTAAGCCAGAGCCAATCTGAGTAGCTAGGCGGATACGCTGGGCCTCGCCGCCCGAGAGACTGACCGCACTGCGTGCCAGCGTCAGATAATTCAGACCAACGTCCTGCAGGAACTTTAAGCGGGCATTTATTTCTTTCAAGATTTGATGAGCAATCTTAGCCTGCTGGTCATTCAGTTTGACGGCCTCGAAAAACTCCAAGGCGCTGTCGATATCCAGCTCGCAGATGTCCATGATGTTTCGGTCGGCAACTGTTATAGCTAGAACCTCCGGCTTCAAACGACGTCCTAGGCAGGCATTGCAGGCCTTTTCCTGCATAAAGCGTTCGATATCGCGGCGTATAAACTCGCTCTCGGTTTCTTTGTGGCGCCTTTCCAGGTTCGGAATCACACCCTCATATGTCGTCGAAAAACTGCGCCCCATGCCCAGGCTGATGCGGAATTCCTCATCGCCAGTGCCGTACATAATTTTATCAAGCTGGTCCTTGGTCAATTCGCCTGTCGGCACATGCAGACTGAAGCCATACTTGTCCGCCACCGCTTGTAGTTTCTTGATATACCAATTGTCGATGTTGATGCGGTTGTATGGCCGGATGGCGCCCTCGGCTATGGTCAGCCGACCGTTTGGTATAACCAATTCCGGGTCGACTTCTAGGCGCGAGCCCAAGCCCGTGCAGACCGGGCAAGCGCCGTGCGGACTGTTGAAGCTGAAGGTCCGCGGCTCTAGTTCGGGAATCGCCACGTCCGGATGGTCCGGGCAGGCGTATTTCAGGCTAAAGAGTTTGTCAGTCTTTTTGTCGTCATTATTTAGGACCATCAAGCCGTCGGTGATATCGAAAGCTTGCTCAACACTCTGTGCCAGCCGGGCCCGCGACTCGGCGTCGTTAACCAAGCGGTCAACCACGATTTCAATGTTGTGCTTATACTTTTTATCAAGCTCGGGGAATTCGTCCAGCGCGTACACCACGCCGTCTACCCGAGTCCGGGCATAGCCGGCACGCTGGTACTGCTCGGGGATATGCTCGAAAGCGCCTTTTTTATCAATGACTATCGGCGCCAAGACCATTAGCCTGGCGCCTTTCATTGAAGGTTCTTCCGCAATCTGGGCCAAAACTCCCTGGGTCGTCTGGCGTTCGACAGCCTGTCCGTCAATCGGGCAGTGCGGCGTGCCGGTACGAGCAAACAACAGGCGTAAATAGTCATAGATTTCCGTGACGGTTGCGACAGTTGAGCGCGGGTTGCGGCTGGTAGATTTCTGGTCAATAGAAATCGCTGGGCTTAGCCCATCAATTTGGTCAACGTCCGGCTTCTCCATCAAGCCTAAAAACTGACGCGCGTAGGCGCTTAAACTCTCGACGTAGCGGCGCTGGCCTTCGGCGTAAATCGTATCAAAAGCCAAGCTCGACTTGCCCGAACCGGACAAGCCGGTGATAACCACTAACTTGTTGCGCGGAATCTCCAGCGAGATATTTTTAAGGTTATGCTCGCGCGCCCCGCGAATAGATATAAACTCAGCCATTTAGCTGAGAGATTATACAGGTTTTCGACGATTTTTTCCAGACCCTAAGATGGCTCTGACTGTTCAACCTATTGAAAATGAAGCGATAAAGTTGTATAGTGTACCAATCACGAGGAGATGAGGGTCGAGATGCTCGACTTTTTTTTAGTATTAGGCCAAATTCCCGGAACCGATATCCAGATTACCTTCAGCGAATTTTTGCTGGCGGTCTCTATTATTGCGCCCTTGGTTCTGTGGTACGACGTGGACCACGCCAAAAAGCTACGGGCTGACGTCATCCAGTTCAGCTCATTCCACAGTTTTTCTTATCCGCTGGATGCTAGTCAAGAGGGATTATTGATTCGGCGTAAAGCCTTAAGTCCTCAACTAAATGCTTCTTGGCAGAACTTAAGCCAGCTGTGGCGGACAGTTCGTCAAGGCGTTTTAGATAATTAGCGGCTGGGCTTTTGTCTCCGCCGTCCAGCAGTTTGCGCTGGCGGAATTTTTGCCACCAGGCCTGCTCCTGGTCATTCAGACTGGAAGGATAGTTTCGCGCTTTATAAAGTGGTAGTAAATAGCCAAGGCGTTCATCGGCGAAATTCAATTGCAAATCGGCCAGGTCTGCGGCATCAGCCGCCCGGACAACCCGCATTTTTGATTTATCTGCAGCGCCGACGAAGCCGTCATACAACGCGCCATCAACTTTAGCCTCGTCAGTCACCATTTCCGCCTGATAGGGCCTATTGATAATCTCCAGCGCTTTAACCAATTTGTCGCCGAAACCAGCCAGCTGCTGCAGTTCGGCGAGGTGCGCTTCGATTATTTCCATGTGCAGTTCCAGCCGTTTTTGGCTGACTTCATCCAAGACTCGCAAATCGCCGACAACGGCCGGACAGCGGTTATAAACCAGTTGTTTAACCGGAAAATAGGGCGCGTCTTTGTCACGGTCACCCCAGCGCTTGGCCAGCTGGGC
>Ga0265326_10000883_pt1 | contig 10893 bp, 14 predicted proteins | sample 41424metaG_FD_192439 | JGI IMG/M metagenome (GOLD analysis project Ga0265326, IMG submission 192439) | Rhizosphere microbial communities from Carex aquatilis grown in University of Washington, Seatle, WA, United States - 4-14-24 metaG | ecosystem: Host-associated > Plants > Roots > Rhizosphere... | reverse complement strand
GGGTATTGAAGAAGTATATTGCCGAGGGCGCTAAGGAATCAGGTGCTAAGTGTCAGGAGTGCGGGCAGGAGTCACTAATTAGGTCTGAGGGTTGCATCAAATGTGCTAATTGTGGATGGACCAAATGCTAAACCTTGAGGATATCAAGGTTGGCAAGTGGTTCAAAAAGAAGGGCTCTAACATAGCCAACTATAGATTCACTATCATCTATGATGACAAGAAAATAGCTTGCTATGAATACTGTTTTGATAACTATGCTGGCTGTGAAGACATGGTTGGCAAGGGTAGGGGCATTAAGGAGTGGGTTGGCGGATCAACCCAGCCATTCGAGAAGTTGATGACATCGGATGAGTTTGAGCCAAAGGGTGATGCTCCAACCTATTACGAAGAGTATGATAAGTCACTATTTTCAACCCTTAATCCTTATGTGATTCCTATAAAGATGCCAAAAGTAACTTGTCCAAATTGCAACCACACTTTTTGATATAATAAGCTATGCCAGGATCAAAGAGCATCAGAGTCTTTAGCGGTTGGTTCGGGATGGATACTTTATCCCAGGAACAGGAGGCATCCACCTGTGCGGCTATGGCCGAGGGGGCTGGAGCTTCTGATAATTGGGGTTGGGATTCAGAAAAGAAATGCTTCTGGCTCAAAGAGAATACTTATTACCTAGTCCATAAGTGTTCAACTTGTAAAAAGAGCTTTAATTATCCTGTTGTGGTGGAGAAGTGTCCCGTCTGCCACAATGATACAGCAAGTAAGAATGTCTGGATTGGTCGCATTGAACCTCCTTCCGAGAAGGAATGGGGAAACACAATGAACAAGATTCCTACGGCTAATCCAGAATTGATCAAGAGAGCGCAGGAAGACCTAGCATTAAACCCAGTCAAGGAAGAAGGTTTTGACTGGCAACATTTGAGAGACAATCTCTAAGGTGGGTATATGGCAGAACTAGAGTCAGTAGAAACAAAGGGTTTGGCATTGGTAGAGGATAATAAGACAAACTATTTCACTATTCGCATGTCCGATGAAAGTTTTTATCTCTGCAAGATCAATGATTGGGAGAATGTTTTCACGGTTGAGAATATTGGTGGTGTTGACCTTATTACAGAGACAAGGTTACATGACTATCGTTCTCTAAAGTTGTCTGATGTTTTTGTGATTGTTCAGACTCCCGATGGTCCAATTCCAGTAGAGTATGCCAAGATGCCAGGTGGTTCTAAGGCTCTTTGGGTCAGCGTTGACAACATTTGTTCCTTCAACGTGATCGATAATGGCTCAAAATTGGTTCAGGCTCTAGACCAGATCTTGGCTGGAGTTATTACTGAGGCTCCGACCCCAGAGCAGCAGGCGGCGGCGAAACAAAGAAGGCGATAATCATGTCAGACATAAAAGAGATAGATGATCATAAACTCTTCTGTGACTTCTGCAACCACAAGAAGCCATTCAAGAAGTTACAACAGTTTCCATTGCGTATTGACAAGCATGCCAAGAATCAGATGGCTTTCGCGTGGATGTGTTCTGACTGCTTGACCAATGGAGAGAAGGTAACAATTGGTGGTCAACAAATCCGAGTCTTTACAGGACGTTCAAGACCCGTTGATGAAAAGACGGTCTTTGAAGAAGAAGACGGCGGCATCGAAAACTGAGGTAGCAATGGCAGAAGATCAGCAACCCAATTCAACACCTAAGAAGCAGCCCAATCTAGATCCTATCATCAATAGAGAAGCGGCTGAAATGTTTGAAAGTACTACCATTAAATATGACTCTGTAGTTATCACAATCTCAGAGACAAGGGAAGATGGTTTGCTTTCTGGGCTTTCTAGCGAAGAGGCTATGCTTCTTTGTTCTGACATCATTAGGCAGTTCGGTGGTGACAACTCACTAGAAGAGCAGATTGATGTTCCTATGGCTCTACAGGAGACTTTGAAGGTCAACTATGGGTGGAATGACCTTGAGTACAATACCTTTGTAAGGGCATGGAGAAGAAATCTATATCTACTTCGCATTGGAGCCCAGAATAAGACAGAGGTTAACCTGAGAGAGTTTAAGAGGCTTGTGGCATTTGTTGAAAGCCAGAAGAATCCAGAAGAGCATATTGGTGATGCGGCTCCAACACCAGAGGAACAGTTTGCCGCTGCAGATTTGCTCAATAACGAACCTCGCAATACTCTTGATGGTCAATAAGTCATACTTAAAAAGTAGATCAAAAATAGTGAATATTTTATAGTAAACTAGTATAATAGATAAAAGCACTGTGTATCCAAAAAACCTGTAGCTCCGTAAAACTGTTTCTCCATTGCGAGACTGTTGTGATTCTGTTGAAAACTGTCGAAACTTGTTCATACTTCTGACATCAACGTAACCCAGCAGTCCTCACGGATTGTTGGGTTTTTTTATTCAAACAAAAGGAGTAATACCATGTCAAACGAGCAAAATGTAGCGTCACCTGCACCAGTAGCAAAGACTCCAGATCAGGAAATGTTCATTGAAATAGCCTATAAGCGCGGTTATAATCTAGGTAAGTTTGGTGATATCAAGGAATACTCACTTAAGATCTCTGGCAACCAGAGCATTGTTGAGGATCAGATTCGCTTTCACAAGAATCGCCTTACTAAGTATGTGTCTGAGGTCGAGTCTTTGATTGAGGATGCTAACAAAATCAATGTAGCCAAGGCTGAGGCTGAAAGAGTTCTTGCTGCTGCGGCTGCACAGGCTACCCAAGTTCAGCAGTAGGAGTAAAGATGAATTGGCATGAGTATTATCTAAATCTATTAGAACCAATTTCATCAAAGTCAAAAGACCAGTCAACAAAGGTTGGTGTGATAATCGTTGGGCCTGACAATGAAATCAGGTCCAGCGGTTTCAATAGTTTCCCCCGTGGCATTGTTGACGATCTCCCAGAAAGACAGCAGCGACCTGGAAAATATCTTTATATTGAACACGCAGAGAGAAATGCTATTTACAATGCAGCAAGAGTAGGTGTTCCACTGAATGGTTGTAAAATCTACATGGGATTCTATCCATGTTCTGATTGTGCAAGAGCAATCATTCAGTCTGGAATCAAGGAAATAATCTTTGATGCTAGTGACTATGAATCTAAGTTGAAGTATTGGAATGAGCGTTGGAAAGAGCAAATGGAAGCCTCTATTCAAATGCTCACCGAAGCAGGGATCATTATCACTAAGTATACAAGGGAGCAATGATCAAGTTTTTGCCCAGTTATGTTGGTGCTAAGTCCTATTGGATTGAGTCCCTACAGCCATATAAAGATTCTAACATCGTTGAACTGTTTGCTGGTTCAGCCGTCATATCAGCCAACCTAGCCAAGACAGCGGTTATAAATGATTTAGATCCAATCATCTATAAGGTCTTTAGTAATTACGACCAATTGATAGTTCCTGAGGTTTTTTCAGAAGCCGACTACTATCAGCATCGTCAAGACGCAGATTGGTGGAAGTATCTTTATTGTTTCCAGAAGATGTCTTTTTCTGGAGTCTTTAGATACAGCAAAAATGGTTACAACGTTCCAATGAAGAAGGGCTACATCGACAATGTTTCTTTGCAGGCTGACTACAAAGAAGCGTTGGATAGATTTAAGCAGTTAAATCCAACTGTCCTCAATCTCTCATACGATAGTGTTCCTTTGGATTTGTTGAGTGGCAAGGTTGTTGTTTTAGATCCGCCATACCAGAACAAACAAGCATCTTACAATGATACTAAGACTAAGAAAAAAGATGTCTTTGATTACCCCAAGTATTGGGATTATGTGCGGAATCTGACTACAATAGCACAAACAGTCATTGTCTTCGATACGCAAGACAACATTAGGAACAACCTCAAGGGTTTTGCAAATGTAATGGGATTGCAGACTCGCAAGATGAGGGTTAACGGTAAGCATGATGGTGATTTGGAAGCCATGTGTATTCTCGGTGAGCGTAAGTGAAGCCAACCTACTTAATGATTGTGGACCTTCTTCCGTCATCGAAGTTGGACATAGTCAAGGTCTTAACCAAAGAGGGTATCGCTGTTTATGAAGATATTCATAAGCAGAACAGATTCCGCATCAAGTGTGAGCATGATGCTTTCTGTGGTATTTACAATGAACTGGTGATGATCAAGGATTTCCAGAGAGATTATGAGATTGGAACGAATTTTGAAATGGACAGGCTTCTAGATAAGTTGTTCATCTTTGAAAATAGTCATATTACCAATCTGGTTTACTGCAAAATAAGCAACAAGAAGCTATATAAGCATTACATGAAGGAAATGAAAAAGAGAAGAATTAAGTGGCGATATGTTGCTCTCATCATCAAGAAGAAAGATATGGCTAAGAATGCCAAGGAAGAGAAGTTGATGAAGGAGTTGATGCCAGTACTGAAACAGTCCCAGATAGATTACATCGTCATTGATAAGTGGAAGACCGTGGCCTCTCTCCGCAGGGAGATAGTAAAACAAGTTCAGGCTATGAAGAACACTATCGATGCCGAATCTCTCAAAGAGGATCGGGGATGGTAGATAATTGGGTTTCCTTACATAGCCACAGCGACCATTCAAGGCTTGATGCAGTTTCTAAGATCGCTGATTTGGCCGAGAAGGCTAAGAGTCTTGGAATGAAGGCTCTTGCTCTCACAGACCATGGCACAATATCTGGTTGGTTAAAGCTCTTCGCAGAATGCAGCAGTAGAGGCATTAAACCAATCTTCGGAATTGAAGCCTATATTTGTGATGATGCAACTCTTATTAGCAAGACCGATAAGCAGATCAAAACATTAGAAGAGAGAAAGACTACCTATCTTCCGTTGTTTGATGGTTTAGAGAATGATCCAAGTGTGAAGATTGATGAGTTGAAGGGTCAAAGAAATACGGTAAGGAAATCAAATCACGTTATTTTGCTTGCCAAGAACAAGGTTGGTTATCACAACATAATGAGGCTTAGTTCTCTGGCTTACACAGAAGGTTTTTACTATAAGCCACGCATTGACCTGAAGATGTTGGATGAATATCACGAAGGAATCATAGCTACATCTGCTTGCCTTGGTGGTCAAATTGCCTCCAACATTCTAAAAGATGACATGGCAAAGGCAGAGAGTTACCTCAAGGAATATCTCAGGATTTTCAAAGAGGACTTTTACATTGAGTTGCAGCTACATCCAGTAGAGGAACAGAAGAAGGTAAACAAGGCTCTCTTGGATCTAGCCACCAAATATAAGGTTGAGACTATCATTGCCCAGGACCATCACTACACGAACAAGGAAGATGTTGCGGTTCATGAGGTTATCATCAAATTGAAGAGTCATCAGAGTGATGACCGTTTAAAAAAAGTAGATGACAACCTAATCAATGAGGCGCATGTCGCCAAAGCCGCCAAGAGGATACCTGGTCGAATGGGCATAGTCTATAAGACCTTAGCTGCTGACCAGATACAGGACAAGAGGCAGCAGGATGACAGTGACGGTTACTTCTACAACGCAAGGGACTACTACTTCAAGTCTTTGAATGATTTGAAGCAATCATGGAAAGAGGACCATGATTACATTACCGAAGAGCAGTTTGAGACTTGCATTACTAACACACTCAAGATTGCTGACAAGGTAGAGAAGATTAATGCCTATAGCACAGAGGTATATCTTCCGAAGTTTGATTCTGGCGATATATCCTGCGATGAAATGTTCAAGAACTTGCTCAGAGAAGGTTTGGAAAGAAAGATGTCTAAGAAGTTCAAAGAAAATCCAGACCTCAAGAAGATATACCACGCAAGATTGATGGAAGAGTTTAACGTGGTTTCAGGTCTTCATTTTGAAGAGTACTTCTTGATTGTTTGGGACATCATGAAGTGGTGTAGAGAGCATGACATCATGACTGGTGACAGAGGTAGCGTTGGTGGTTCGCTCATAGCCTATTGTTTGGATATCACCAGCGTTGACCCAATTGAATACGGACTTCTGTTCAGCAGGTTCATCAACAAAACTCGTTCAAGCGCAAAGTATAAGATCGACTTTGATGGCTTCAAACTGGAGAAGAAGTGATGAAAAGTGGAGAAGTTTACAAAGCCAAAGACGGGGATTGGAGCATTGTCCTTGGAAATCATGATGACAATACAGGCGAGTTTGAGTTCGAGCCAAACTCATGGGCTTTAGATCTTCCAAAGGGAACCAGAGCTACTTGTTATATTCAGTATTCAGAAATACTGAATCATTACGTTAAGGTGAACAAATGATACTAGCTGACTTTAGAAGTGACTGCTTTAGAACTCTGGAGAATATGAGTCTTGATGAAAGTTATCATGCAAGACTCACTGAGGAGTTTAAGATTCTAGAGTCTCAGGCTGATGACTATAAGGGAAGCATTGTTGACTACTTCCTTGGTATGGTTGACCACGTTAAGAAGAATGGGAAGGTTCCCAACACCAACAACATGCTTCTTTCATTTATTCTTGGTATTTCCGATGAAGACCCAATCAAGAAGGATCATGAATTAATCAAGACAAAGTCCGCAGAGTTTCCAGATATCGACATGGACTTTGAGGATTCAAAGCGAGACTTGGTCAAGGAATATGTGGTTAAGAAGTACGGGCGTGAGAATGTGGCCTCTATTGCTGCTTTTGGAAGAATGCAGGCCAAAGCCGTCATCAAGGATGTTGCTAGAGTTAAGAATATCCCATTTGAAGAAGTGAATGAAGTTACCAAGCTAATTGACTTTAATGAGGATTTGGAGAAAGCTTACAAAGAGAAAGAGGTTGTTAGAGATTTCTTCCAGCGATATGACCACATGGACCTTTACAAGATCTGTTCTGCGTTAGAAGGCAATGTGAGGCATCTCAGCCAACATGCCGCAGGTGTGGTTATCACCCCAAAGGCTGTGAGTGAGTTTTGCGGACTTGAGAAGGCTAAGGATAACTTTGTAACTTGTTTCGAAGAGGCTGGTGGTAGCAAGGAATTGAGCAAGTTGGGTCTTGTCAAGATGGATTTCCTTGGACTTAACACACTCACAATCATCCACGAAGCGTTGAACAATGTTCAAAAGAATCATGGCATTGATATTGATTTTAAGAGCATCAAGAATATTAACTTTGATGATCCAGAGATTCTTAGGGAGTTCTCTTTAGGTAACACGGTTGGCATCTTTCAGTTTGAACGCACATGGGTTCAGGACATGTTGAAGAAGATGCGTAATGTAACCTTTAGAGATATTGCAGTTCTCAATGCTCTTAATCGCCCTGGGCCTATTGAGATGGGTGAAAAGCTTTGGAAGACCAAGGTTGGCGAGATGCCAAACACCTATCTACATCCTTGGTTGGAGTCAATCCTTGGCGAGAGTTATGGTGTTATTTGTTATCAGGAACAGGGCATGGCCATTGCTCAGAAGTTAGCAAACTTCTCTGCAGACGAAGCCGATAGTTTGAGAAAGGGAATGTCGAGCGGTAAGTCAGATCTTGCCAAAGGTATCAACCCATTCACTAAATGGGAAAAGAGATTTTTGGAAGGTTGCCATAGAAATGGTATCCACGACAGGATCAACGTTTCTAGATGGATTGATAGAGATATTGATATGGCTCTCAGCACATCAATGACAGCACAGGATGTGGTCGTTACAGGAGAAGAGAGAGAAGATAAGGGCGTCCACGAAAAACAGATCAAGTGTAATGTTGAAGTCGGAGATGAGATTTTCTGGCAAATTAGAAAGTTTGCCGAATATGGCTTCAACAAGTCACATGCTGTTGAGTATTCAATGGATGCAGCTATGGCTATGTATCTCAAGCACTATTATCCCACTGAGTTTATGGCAAGCCTTCTTAGCAACACTCCCAATGCAGTAAGCCAGATGGACCATAGCAATAAGTTTGTTGACTACTTCAACGAAGCCAAGAGAATGGGAATCAAGATCATTGCTCCCAACATAAATTTAAGCCATGACAGATTTACCCCTACCAAGGATGGAATCATTAGCGGCTTCAATTTCATCAAGGATTTGGGCACTGCTGCTTATGCTGACATTGCCGCAAAGCGCCCATTCAAAAACTTTGATGAGTTCTTGATGAAAATGAGTGGCAAGGCCATCAACAAATCGTCTATGTATGCTCTGGTTTACTCTGGATGTTTTGATGACTTCTTGCCCTATGGCGCAAATGGTAAGCCAGACTTGAGCAAGAGATTTGATTTTCTAGAGAGATATAGGAATGTAAAGAAGATCAAAGATAAGGAAATTCCTACATCTACATCTACCATGGATGCCGTTTTACTTGAATCTGATTCTTGTGGCGACCAGCTCTTTCACAATTTGGTTGATTTGGTTGATATCAATACTGTCAACAAGTCTTTTGGTGTGGATGACCAGATGAGGCCATTTACAGACTTGGACCGCATCAATGTCGGAACCGTCATTAGAGTATTTGGTGTTATCCAGTCATGGTATGTGAAGAGAAATCCGCAAGAGAATAAGGCTATTGGATTCCTAGCACTCAAGAATGGTGCCAAGACCCATAGGTTCATGGCATGGAACAAAGATGTCATCAAGATTGATAGGGATAGAAACCTACAAGAAGTTTTCAAAGCCAAGAATCTAGTGACACTTAGAGTTAAGAGAGACAGAAATTACAAGGACATGAAATCTTTTGTGGTTGATTTGGAAAAGATTCAGCAAATTACAATTCCAAAAGATTAATTGTGGGAAAAGCTTCTAGATCTAACTATAATGGAGTATAGCATGAATGAGTATCCAGTAATTATCTTAGAGAACTACATCAACATCGCCCACTACGATATTGACATTGATAGTCATGACCCAGGCAAACGAGACATTGGTTATCTAGTGTATGTTGCAGGATTAATTCCAAAGTCACCAACTGATATCGGCAAGGTTGATGCAAGCATTTTAGCAACACTTTGTTTAGCAGCTCATCAAGAGACTTCTCGTTACTATGCCGAAGCATTGATGTGGTGGAGAGTTAAGGAAGTAAAGATGAACTCTGAGTTGGGTATTGCTATTGCTGGAATCACCCCAGCCACTAATGCAGACAAGAAAGCTAAAAGCGATGACAACTATAAGAAAGCAGCCCTTCTATCTGTAAAGGGCGAGGCAATTACAAGGTTCTATGAGAATTTGAAAAACAACTTCGAGACGGGGCATTACTGGGCTAAGGAGAAGGAGAAATCCGACAACTCTGAAAGAAAGATGTCTAGTTATGACCCTCATGCTCTAAGAACAGGAGGTGAGTCACCAGCAATACGCAATGATAAGTTCCAAGAAGATAAAGTTGGAGAGTTCGATTTCCAAGGGTAACAAGAAAAGAAACACCAAAACTGTCAACTAATAACTGTTGATCATACTGTAGGAGGAAAGTAACAATGTCAAGAGAATTCGATTTCGATACACAAGTCAAGCCAGAGAATACAAAGATAGATTTCGCCAAGGTGTTTTTCAACCCCGAGCAGGGTTTGAACATCATCAGGATCGTAGATCTAAAGAAGGCTCAGGCCTTTAAGTCACACTTCGTTAAGACTGCCAAGGGTGAGCAGAGATTCATTAAGTGCCCAGGCGCAGGATGCCCAATTTGCACAAGGGGCGGAGCTGGCGACAAGCCATCAACCCGTTACTTGCTGAAGGTCATCTCACGCAAGGATAACACCCTAAAGGTTTGGGAGTTTGGCTCTCAGATTAAGGTCATGATTGAAGAGTTTGTGAAAGAGATCAAGGAGAATATCACTGCAGGTCGTACCGATGCAGCCGATACCTTGACCGATTACAACATCGAGCTACGCAGAAGGGCTCCAAAGACCAACCCTCTGTATGCTATGAATGTCAAGGAAAGATTGTCAACAGACCCTCGTCATGCAGCTATAGTTGCCTCTGATGCGGCCGTCATTGCAGCAGACAAGATCAACCTTGCGGACTTGGTAAAGCCATGGTCCATTGAGCGTATCAAGACTCAGATTTTGGGTCTAGATGCCTCTGCTCCTGCAGCACCTGCTCCCGCAACAACTACCGCAGCAGCACCAACAACTACAGCCGCAAAGCTTGAGTCGTTGGTAGCTAAGCCAACAGTAGTAGCCAAGCCTGACTTGGCTGCTCTGCAGGCTCAGGTTGCCGTTGCAGCAGGGGATACAGACTGGCTAGACGCAAAGTAAAAAGATAGCACCAAGAGGAGTTCCGCTTTGACTTTCGCTCATGTAATTGGCAAGGACTATGAATATCGCGTCAAGCAATGGTTTCTTGACAAGGGCTGGAAGGCAGAGCGGAACCCCCTCTCTGGGGCTTCGGACCAGATAGAAGAACAGTTAGGCAAGCATGATGTGAGGGCTTGGAAAGAAGATCTTAACATTTTTTTGCAGATAGAATGCAAGAAAACCATGCAGAAAAAGAAAACCAAAGACGGTCAGGATGACGACACTTTGGTTATCGAAAAAGAATGGTTAGATAAGATCGACTTTACAAATGATGAGTTCTTAGTCTTCTCATACAATCGCTGTAAGCAACATTTTGCTTTCATGCCGAAAGAGGAATCTGATAAGTTCCTAGCTAATGCCAACCTTAAACAAACACCACTATATGAGCCAAGAGGCGATGCAGGTTTTGGATTTAAGAGGGCGTGGTTAGAGGATAAGCAGGACACCATCTTTACGGTAAAGTTTTTAGACAGAGTGTGGCATGCAGTTGATCTAGAAGTCTTTATTGACGCAAGAGAGAAGAGCAAAGTACCAACAAAGGCAAACTCTTTTGATGAGAAGATTAAGACGATTCATAGCATTGATACGTTGAAGGAGTTGTTCACTAATGAATCCAAGGTTTGGGATACGAGGCAATTAAGGCTTTACTATTCTAAGCTTGAAAGATTGGAGTCTGGAAAGGACAACGCCTACAACCCAACGTTTATCAAGGATAGTCAATTTTGGT
>Ga0265326_10000882_pt1 | contig 10902 bp, 12 predicted proteins | sample 41424metaG_FD_192439 | JGI IMG/M metagenome (GOLD analysis project Ga0265326, IMG submission 192439) | Rhizosphere microbial communities from Carex aquatilis grown in University of Washington, Seatle, WA, United States - 4-14-24 metaG | ecosystem: Host-associated > Plants > Roots > Rhizosphere... | reverse complement strand
CTTAATTACGACGTTGATCCCAAAGATCCAATCGTCGGGGAGAAGGGTATAACTCACGGCTACGGGGCTTTTAATGGCTTTCAACCTGCTTCGGAAAAGGTCACGTATCTCGGAAAGTACACTGTCGCAGGCCTAGAAGCTCCACAGCAAACCTTTTATTTTGTTGCCATAAATCCTAAAACCGTTACACGAAGCGGTTGTCTGCCGGGCTATAGCGGTTCATCTGTAGAATTCTCCAGCGGAGCTACAACTGGGCCACTAACATACGCCTACGATTTCGGCTATGCAAATCCTTTGGAAAATTCAATCAGCCCTTTTAAGCCCTATTTCCTAGACCGTTATATTTTTGAACAGCTTACAGGCATTAACTTGGAGGGAGACGAAGCAGTATGCGCCTATGGTGTAAGAACTAGTGACTATGCGGGGCAAAAAGGTGGCACTATGGTGGGGCTAACAACCGGATTTACACACCCTGTCCAAGTAGGTCAGCCAGGCAAGGGTGGTGACTCAAGCGGCCTAAAACCCTAGGTTCTAGTTTTTGGTGGCGTAGGCCAGGGCAATGGGTGTAATCTTAGAATATAAGATAAGTAAGGAGGGGATATGACAAGTGTGATAATTATGGGCCTGCTGGCTGGAATTTTATTCAGCTTTGGCTTGCCTCATCTAGTATGGGGCGCGGCTGGTAGAAAATTAATGACACCGTTCGGCCAAAACCGCTCGGCAGTAGAAAATGTTCTATGGGGATGGGTTTTTTGGGTGGTGGCTGTACTGCTTTGGCACGTCGCGCCTATGGCTACCCACCCGCGTGCGGCATTCGTATCGGCCGCCGGGGGTGTTTTAGTGGGCGCCTTGGTTATGGCTATGATGAACCCCGGCCCCGGGTCCAAAGAGAAATAACCTAGTCTTTCGTAGCATAGGCCAAGGCGATGGTTGCTGCCGTGGCCAACCCAAAACCTATTAGGTAAACCGGCGATAGCCGCAAGTTTTGCTCCGCAGTTACGGCCTGGGCTGGAGCCGGCAATTTATCTGTTGTTTTGTTGTTGCTGGCGGCCAAAACTCTGGGGTCTAACGAAGTGGATTGATTTGAGGTTTGTGTTGGCGTTGGTCCTTCGGACTTGGTTTGGCTGGCCGCCAGCACGGCCGGGTCGGCCGCCGCCGTAGGCTGCAACGGCGTACTGATGAAACCATCGCAGGCATCATCCGCGCCATCCTGGTCAATATCGTTGCCAGATGCCGGTACGCCAACGCAGGAGTCTTGATTGTCCGGAATGCCATCGCCGTCTAAATCGTTAGGACTACCGGCAATGTAGATTGTTTTATATATATCAACTGACTGACCGGTTAAGTCTGTACTGTAAATGTGCAGGCTGTGATAGCCGGGCGGGACGCTATCCGGGATGAGAATTTGGGCGGACAGATTGCCGACGGTATCAGTAGTGAACGATCCAAGTACGACTGGGTCGGAGTGCAGGGAAGCCTGCAGAGTAGAGCCGCCTGGCAGGGAGTGGTCTATACCGTTTACAGAAATGTTTCCAAGCGAGCCTTTGTAGATTACATCATCACTGATACCGGGGTCATATTGAGTAACATTGATGGCGCGCCCACTCTGCGGTTCATCCAGAATAGGCTGGCCCGCCTCGGCGGGCGGTGCGGCGCTTAGGTCAGCGCTGGCCGGCATTAATTGGGTTAGATTTTGGGTAGCTATCAGCACTGCCTGTTCCAGCAGTTCGTGGCCAATGAAGTTTGGGTGATAGCTTTCGTTGCCAAGCGGACCACCCAGCGATCTTGGGCTGTCATTACCGGCGGTCAGACCGTTGACGGCTGATTCGTACTTGTTGGCAGCCTCGCAGAGGCGATGGCCGTCCAGGGCGTGCTGCGTATCGACATAAATCACTCCGGCCTTGGCTGCTGCAGCCTGTACGACGCTATCTAAATAGCTGATAAGTTGGGTCGAAAATTCAACTTCCTGGGCGCTTAGGTGGACATTGTCGCCGCAGTCGCCACCGACCTTGGCGATTTGCGGATAGCCAATAACGTAAATGCGTGCATCCGGCGCGCCAGTACTTTTGACTTGTTGGTAGGTGTTGACCAGCTTGGGAAAAACCGAATTGTTGATTTCGCGCACCAGCTCCAAGCGGTCTTCGTAGCTGCCGTAGCAAGTCCCGGGCTCAATACATTTTTTGAGGATGGCCGAAAAGCCCATGTCGTTGCCGCCTACTGAAAGGGTAATAATCTTGGGCTGGTACTGGCTGACGAAATCCAACTGGTCAATGTAGCCGGGCAGGAAGTCTGATAGGATTGTATGAACTTGTGAATCTGCACGGTCACTTCTTTTAGTTTTGGGCGATGCGCGCCCTAAATAGGTGCTGCTAGTATTCACTATATCGCCAGTAACTGAGCCCGAGCAGGCAATTGAATGATACGAGTTAAAGTTCAAATCGCGTCCTAGCAATAGCGGGTACGAAATTAAAGAGACATGACACCCATTGTTATCCGTGTCCGTACCGGCCTGGTAGTCATAAGCGCCCTCGCCGGAAATATAGGAATCGCCCAAGGTTAAATAATCCAATTGGTGCAGGCCGCCGGTGCCGGTACTTAGCACATATTTAGCGGTAGTTTGCGTACCATTCTGCACGGATGTTGCGTACAGGCTCAAAGTATCATCGGTGATAAAACGCAGATAGCTGGCATTTATAAAACCTCCAACTTGTTCAGTCACAAAACTCTGCAAGTCGCGCGACTGGCAGGCTACAGCCCCGGCGAATGTACTAGGAACCGGATCGCATGTGCTAAGGTCGTAAATCTTAATGAAGCCGAAATTCTTTGAGGCTACAACGGCGTAGCGTCCGTCGTTAGTAATGGCAGTTTGCACAACGGGAGCAAGGCCAATCCGGTAGTTAAAACCAACAGCAAATGGCGTTACTTGGAAGGTATCCAAGTTAACGCGCAACATGGCATTGTTAGGGTCAGAAACTATCATCCACTGGCCGTTGGCAGAAAAACCCATGGAATCATAGTCCGCGGGCAGTAAGTGCCCGTCTTGGTCGGCTAGCTTGCCGTCGGGCGATTTATTAATAACGTATTTGTAGGTCAATTCCTGGCCGTTGTAATAACTTAGGGTGTTGAACGAGCTGCTAAAGTCGTGGTTAAAGTAAAAATATGCGCCATAGGTCGCGCTGGGGTCATAACTTATGACAGTGTTGGAGTTGGGGATAGCCTGGAAATGCTGTTGGTTATCAATATTAGTAAAAACTGGGTAGTATTTGCGAGTGCCGTTTAAAAGTATCTTACCGTCGGAGGCCGCCTTACCGTACGTGGTTGGTATGGCGCAGTTGCTCGGCGTCTCTTGCTGGCAATCTATATTGTTGTTTAACGATGGAGGTATGGCCGATAGATTTGCCTCCTTTTGCAGGCCTAACGGGGAATCGCCCAACCAAGCAGGCACATTATCAGCCTTAGCTGTAGTGACTACAACCAGTAAGATGATGATTAAAAGCCCAGCCAAAATTCTTAAAAACTTAAGCATTATAGTATATTTGACAATTAGTCAAATTATAACAACTTTTGTTCTAGGAAGAAGAAATATTCGCTAGTTTAGTGGATAATATTGGGCTTTAGCCCAATCCGAACAGTCAATACCTATTTCAAGTGGTTTTTTGGTCTGATCTTTAATGCTAAGGTCTGTCTCCCGGAGCGTGTCGTAAATATAACTAGTCTCGCACTTCATATGGCGGGCTGTTTTATAGTGGTCATGGGCTGTTTGGTAGTAGCTGTTGACTACAAGAGTGCTACTAATTTGGTTAGTCAGTGGTGCGCTGGGTTGCAATAAGCCAGGGTGATTAGCTATCAAGTTCTGAATGTTACTCATCAGACTATCTGCCTCTTCAACACCATTTACTCCGTAAATGAAACTAGTGTCCACGTCACAAGAAAGGGGTCCATTCTCAAATTCCTCTTTCACCCTGTTGCAACTGTTAACACGTTTGGAGTTGTCGGGTGGACCGACTTTGGCGATGATGTCGGCGTAAACGATATCAATGGCCGAGCGGGCTTGTTGAAACCCCCGCTTATTAAGCTCCAAGGTAATTCTTTGGTAAACAAAAAATCCGGCCACCACCAAGACGATCAAAATAAAAACTGAAAATAGCTTGTGACGGAGCGGCCAAAGCCGGGCAGATTTGTTAGCCATTATCATATTCTAAGCCAGCCCTCAGCCCTTTAGCAATATTTCCAAGGCCGGGCCTTGGAAATAGAAAAGTATTGTATAATATAGTTTATGCCAAGCAGGAATCGCCTAAAGATTTATGCGCCTGAAGCCTATTATCATATTTATAATCGTGGCGTGAATAAGCAGGAAATTTTCCAAGACACCACAGACTATGCGGTATTTTTGAACTTACTTAAACGCTATCTAGACAAAGAACATGCAAAGGACAAAAAAGGCCGGGAATACGAAAACATGTATGGCCAGATGGAGTTGCTGGCGTTCTGTTTGATGCCCAACCATTTTCATCTGCTTATCTACCAGGTTGAGGAGCAAGCAATGACTACCTTACTTCATCGGGTAACTGGCTCTTACGTCAGGTACTTTAATAAACGCCATAGACGCAACGGTCCACTATTTCAAGATCGATTTAAAGCCAGCATGGTCTCAAACGACGATTATTTACTGCACATTTCAAGGTATATACATCTGAACCCGCGCAAATACGAGAGTTGGGAATTTTCAAGCCTACCGTATTATCTGGGATTTAAGCAGGCCGAATGGGTGAAGCCTGAGCGGGTGATCACAATGTTCAAAAACAACGAGTACGGACAATTTTTAATGGACTACGAGGGTTACAAGAAGATGTTAGAAGAGATTAAGCACGACCTTGCGAATGAGTGATTTCCAAGGCCCGGCCTTGGAAATAGGCCGGGGTATGTGCCCTAAAGATTTGCTATTTTGGGTGGCCAAAGTAGGAAATATTGTATACTGCTAATGTATGAAATTCGCGGCAGCGAAAAAACGTTTTATGTCAGCCAGTGCGATTGTGCTGGTGATAGCTTTTGCCTTAAGCCCAGCGGTCCATGCCGATACTTTTCCGTATCTTAAGGCTTTTGGCGGCGATGTTTGGGCCGGCGGGGCATTTAATAGTGGTGGTAGCTGTACTCTTGCCAATGGCTATCAGGACCCAACTTACGGCTCGGGAAGCCCGGCCAACGACAGGGGCGGAATTTTGACTTACGCCAACAGCAGCGGCGGTGGCTCTACCGGCGAGTTTGGCGCTTTAGCTTTAGGCCTGATAGACAACGGCGGTACCAACGGCGGGTTTTATAGCGACGCGCACAGCAACGCAGCGAGTAAAAAACTGAGTTTTGCCAATACCGGAGCCGGCGGTGGCGGGTTGTTTGAAGGCAGCACCCCGCAGGGTCACTGCATCCCGGATTATTACGGCAAATTAAGAAGTGGGGCATCGGCTTGGACGGGTGATTATAACGCCACCGGCCAATTTGAGGCTGGCAATACCACACTATCTGGTGGCACTATCAATGGCGGCACCAACCTGACCCTGTTTGTCGCTGGCGATGCCTACATTGCCAACAACATTACCTACCAATCCGGCTATAACGCCGACAATGTACCTAAGTTTGCCCTAGTGGTCAAAGGTAATATTTTTATCGGTCCTGGTGTTACCCAGCTGGATGGCGTTTATATTGCTCAACCCACCAGCGGTACAACCAATGGCAATATTTGGACTTGTTACGACGTAGCCACACCGTCTAATTCTAGTTATGGCCCCTGGATACACGACAACTGTAATAACAAACTAACTGTTAACGGCTCGCTAATTGCAAAACAGGTTAATTATTTACGTATTCCAGGTGACATCAGTGATCCCACTACCGTTGCTGAGACCGTTAACTACACGCCGGCTATGGTAATTGGCGGGCCATTCTTTAACCCACCGCCGTCGACTACTCTCCCGATAGATAGTCTGGTGAGTTTACCGCCGCTCTTTTGAATGTTCAATTAGACGTTCAGTGATTTTGGTTTTACCTCATTACCCTTATGCTATATAATCGGAACTGACTATGAGTTCCGTTAGACCTCACTTGACTTTCGTACCTGTACAGGCGTTTGAACGGTTGTGCATGCTTCAACTCATCAATAAACTTTATAAGGGTTTCTGAGGACTGACAGAATGAACCTGCTGAGTGGGATATCAGATTTTTTCGGCCTAGACATCGGCACTACTGCCATAAGAGTTGTCCAGCTGGGGGGTACCGGACCCGTCAAAGTGTTAGATCGCTACGGTGAGGCGCCGCTGCAAGGTACGCTGGCTATTAGCGACGCCAAACCCGATCGACAAAAAGTCGCCCAAGAAATCCATAACCTGGTCAAGCAAACCGGCATTACCACCAAAAACGTGGCCGCTAATTTGCCGTCCAGCCGAGTATTTACGGCGGTGGCCGATTTGAACAAGATGACCGATGACGAATTGACTAAGACCATCCGCTATCAGGCGCAGACTTTTATCCCTACACCGCTAGCGCAGTCCAAAATTGACTGGGTGGTTATTGGGCCCTCGCCAAAAGACGCCGCCAAAGTGGAAGTACTGCTTTCTAGTGTTTCTAACGATTTTATTGAAGCCCGTTTAGACATGCTAGAAGCTGCGGGTTTAAACGTCGTGGCTTTTGAACCTGATAGCATGGCGTTGGCGCGGGCGATAGTGCCGGCGGATACGGCCAGCCCGGAAATGGTTTTGGATATTGGCTCCAGCTCCACAGATCTGGTGATTACGGTGGGCGGCGTGCCCAGACTAACGCGGGCCATACCGATCGGCTCGCAGGCCATAATTCGTTCGGCTGTTCAATCTCTGAATGTCGAACCTGCCCAAGCCGAGCAATTTGTCTTTAAGTTCGGGCTGGGCAAGGACAAGCTGGAAGGCCAGGTCTATAACGCCATTATCGGTACCGTAGACGGGTTGATGAACGAAATTGAGAAGTCCATAGCTTTTTTTCAGAGCCGTTACACCAGCCTGCGCCTGGAAAGGATTGTCGTGACTGGCGGTGCCTCGGCCTTGCCGGAATTTCCACTGTATATCGCCAATAAGTTTGGCTTAAATGTAGAGATTGGTAACGCATGGCGCAATGTAAGTTTCCCACCGGCGCGCCAAAACGAACTATTGAGTATTTCGAACCACTTTGCCGTGGCGGTAGGATTGGCGGAGAGAGCCGGATGAGTGCCATGCAGTTTAACTTACTGCCTGATGTCAAGCTGGAATATATTAAAGCCGAGCGTAGCCGGAAGGTGGCCGCCAGCTTGGCGCTGTTAGTCAGTGGTGTGGCCGTGGCTATTTTGCTAATCATGTTAATTACGGTTGAAGTGGTGCAGAAAAAACAGCTTAGCAATGCCGCCAGTGCCGTGACTACGGCCAACAAACAATTGTCCGGCATCACCGGTCTAAGCAAGGTACTTACGGTTCAGAATCAGCTTGGTGCTTTAACTACCTTGCACCAGCAAAAACATATTACCTCACGTATTTTTACCTATTTGCCCGAAATAACTCCCGACAACGTTAAAATCACACAGACCAGCTTGGATTTTGTCAAAGATTCTATAACCATTACCGGGACGGCCGGCAGCCAACTGGCAGTCAACACTTTTGTGGACACACTCAAATTTACCCAGTACAAAGCTAATGCCCAGGCCAGCCAGCAGGCGGCCTTTAGTGCGGTAGTAGAAAGCGCCTTTTCTCTCTCCGATAATGGGGCGACTTATACCATTGACGCCCAGTTTGACCCGGCACTGTTTACTAACAGCGGTCAAATACCGCAAATAATTTTGAAAAACCAGGTTACGACCCGTTCGGTACTGGATGATCCCAGCAACACCTTGTTTAGCGGTCAGACTAAGACAGGCGGGCAATAATGGCTAACATTAAATTGCCCACTTCCACCAAGCACGCGCAGATTAACAAAGCGCAATCCACAATGTTCGCTACCATAACTGTTGCCAGCGTGGTAACGATTTTCTGTCTGGTTAGTGCCAAGGCGCTGCTTTCAGAGGCGGCTTACCAGCGCAAAGTGGTTAATGCCAACCACGTGGCTGTTAAGCAGCTGCAAACTAATGTAACGGCAGCCAAACAGCTGGACACCCAATACAACAGTGTCTTTGAGAGCGGCACCACTAATATTATCGGCGGCAAAAATGACAGCAGCAGTAACGCGGTGCCGCCCAACGGTGACAATGCCCGTATTGTGCTGGACGCGCTGCCCAGCCGGTACGATTTCCCGGCACTAGTGAGTAGCCTGAGCAAGCTTCTAAATGCCGACGGCATTGGCAACCAATCAGTTACAGGCACGGACCAGTCGGCCACCGTTGGTAGTAACGATGCCGCCTCCAGCCCCCAACCGGTACAGATCCAACTGACCGTTGCCGGTACCGCCAGCTACGGCGCGGTGCAGTCTTTCATAAAGGATTTAGAGCGCTCTATCCGCCCGTTTGACGTGACCAATCTGCAGCTTTCCGGTCCACAAGCGCAGCTCACTTTTAACCTGACGGTCAATACTTATTACCAGCCGGCCAAGTCACTATCAATTACCACCAAGGAGATACGCTAAACTATGAAACGCGAAGACATCATAAAAATAGGCCTGGTGGCCGGTATCTCGGCGATTATCTCGCTGGTTATTGCCGGGGCAATGTTTAACTCACCAGCCAAACACAATCAAAAAGTGCCGGTAGTGCAGCCTATTACCACCAGCTTTCCGGACGTCGCCAATGATCCGTCGTACAACGTCATTTTCAACAGCAATGCCCTTGACCCGACACAGCCGGTACAGATAGGTAATTCACAAAACACGTCACCCTTTACCGGATCGCAGTAGGGCAGGAGCATGCGACAAATGCTCAATGCTCAAGTATCAATAATCAATGGATGTATGAATGATCAATGCTTTAATACATTTGTCCATTTGTCCATTTGTCCATTGTCCATTGTTTCCGCGGGGGGCTTGGGATGAACATTTTATCGCCCACCGCTCAGCAAGAAGTTGAAGAAGTGCTGGTTTCTGACGGGTTGATTACCGATGCCCAGCTGGATCAAATTAAGGACAAGGCTGCCAATAACCATCAACCGATATTTGGCCTGCTGATAAGCGAAGGCCACATTACCGACGAGCAACTCACCAAAGCCCTGGCCGTAGTTAGTAAAGTACCCTATGTCAATTTGTCCAAAACGCACATTGACGGCAAAATGCTGGCTCTGCTGCCGCGCGACGTCGCGGAACAGTATATGGCCGTGCCGATAGGCGAAATGCAACACCGCCTGGTGGTGGCTATGTTGGACGCCGACAATATCCAGGCCGTGGATTTTTTGAGCAACAAAATTGCTCGGCCGTTAAAGGTTTATGCTGCCAGTGAATCGGGTATCAAACACGTGCTTAAACAATATGACCAGAGCATTAACACCGGTGATACCAATCTTGATTTTAGTAATTTGGGCGGCCTGCAGACAGAGGATGAAAGCCAAACCGAGGCTTTTGCGCCGGTGGGCACAGCCGAACGCAAAGTGCAGACCATCGTGCAGGATTCGCCCATCAGCAAAGCCCTCAGCGCCATCTTGGACTACGCCGCCAAAAACCGCGCCTCGGACGTTCATATAGAATCGCTGGAAAAAGAGCTTAAGATACGTTGCCGGGTGGACGGGGTGCTACGCGAAGTTATGAGATTGCCAAAAAATGCCGAGGCGCCACTGGTCAGCCGTGTTAAAATCATGTCCAATTTAAAAATTGACGAACACCGTATTCCGCAGGACGGCCAGTTTAGCATCAGTGCCGATGGCCGGCCGATAGACATCCGTGTGGCCATCAGCCCGGTGGTCTGGGGCGAGCAGGTGGTGCTGCGCCTGCTGGACAAAACCGGCAGCAGCCTTAGGCTGGAAGATATGGGCTACATGGGCCGGGCGCTGCGCGAAATCAGGCTGGGCTTAAAACGCCCGCACGGCATGATTTTAACTTCGGGCCCCACCGGCTCCGGTAAATCCACCAGCATGTACGCCATGATTCAGGAAATCAAAAATGACTCAATTAATATTGTCACCTTGGAAGACCCGGTAGAGTACAAAATTGAAGGTGTAAACCAGATCCAGGTCAACCCGGCCGTGGGGCTGACTTTTGCCACCGGTCTGCGCTCAATACTGCGCCAGGACCCGGACGTGGTGATGGTAGGTGAAATCCGCGACAAAGAGACCGCTAACCTGGCAGTGCAGGCGGCACTGACCGGCCACCTGGTGTTTAGTACGCTGCACACTAATTCCGCCGCCGGTATTTTGCCCAGGCTTTTAGACATGGGCATTGAGCCATTTTTGATTGCCAGCACAGTACATACCGTTATCGGCCAGCGGCTGGTACGGCGGGTAATACCGGGTGGTGAGAGTTACCAATCTACCAAGCCCGAGACCGAGGCCATCCACCAAGCGCTAGGTACGCTGTTGCCCAAGACCAAGGCCGACGAAGCCAAAGCCGCCCAGGATTTGGGCTATCCAAGCTTGCCTCTGTCCACCCAAAGCGCTTATACTTTGGTCAAGGGTAAAGAATCACCCGAGAATCCAACCGGTTATATGGGCCGCATGGGACTATTCGAAGTTTTTGAGGTCACTGAGGCCATCCAGGATTTGATAATTAAGCACGCGCCCAGCTCCATCATTCAACGGGCGGCGCAGGCCCAAGGCATGATTAACATGCGCCAGGACGGATATTTAAAGGCCCTGGCCAGCATAACGACCTTGGCGGAAGTTAACCGCGTAGCGGCCATGGACGACAGCTAAAAGTTAGGGTGGGGAAATAAATGCAACAAGCACCAAAAATTGAAATCTTGCTGGAAGAAGTAGTTAAACGTAAGGCTTCGGACTTACA
>Ga0265326_10000879_pt1 | contig 10929 bp, 10 predicted proteins | sample 41424metaG_FD_192439 | JGI IMG/M metagenome (GOLD analysis project Ga0265326, IMG submission 192439) | Rhizosphere microbial communities from Carex aquatilis grown in University of Washington, Seatle, WA, United States - 4-14-24 metaG | ecosystem: Host-associated > Plants > Roots > Rhizosphere... | reverse complement strand
CCGTGCGTGATCGTCAACGTCATGCGCGTCGGCCCGGCGACCGGCATGCCCACGATGCCCGGCCAGGGCGACCTGAACCAGACGCGCTACGGCTCGACCGGCGACTACACCAGCTTCGTCTTCTACCCGTCGACCGTCGCGGAGTGCTACGAGTACACGATCCACGCCTTCAACGCGGCGGAGGAGACGCGCAGCCCGGTCATCGTCCTCTCTGACGCGTTCCTCGGCCATCTCAACGAAGTGGCCGATCTGGACGCGATCGACGTGCCCGTCGTCCCGCGCACGATCGAGCCCCTCGCCTCGGGCGGCACCCGGCTCTTCTCGGGAGTCGCCACGTACGCCGACGGTGAGCCGGCCACGGCCGATGCCGACGAGTTCATCCGCCAGTACCGCGAGTCGCGCGATCACCGCCTCCAGGTGGCGGAGAAGTACGCGTTCTACGAATACGGCTGGAACAAGGACTCGAAGACGCTGGTGATCGCCTTCGGCATAACCCGCCGCATTGCTCAGCCCCTGGCTCCGCATTTCGCCCTGTTCCGGCCCATCCGTATCTGGCCGACGCTGGACAAGGAGCTGGTCGAGGTCGCCGGGCGCTACGAGAACATCATCGTCATCGAAGGCAGCGACGGGCAGTACGCCAACGTCGTGGAGCGGATGCTCCTGCGACGAGTGCAGCGCGTGCCGCTGCTGGGCGGCCGAATGAGCCTGGAGGCAATTCGAGAAGGCCTCGCCGAAATCGGCATGCTTCCGGCAGAGTCCGCGCCGTCCGGGTCGCCGGCCCGGGTCGGCTGACCCGCGTCCCCGCAGAGGTTCACCGCAATGGCAGTCAAGGACAAGCTCAAGACCGATCTCTTCCCCACCATCTGGTGCCCCGGCTGCGGCATCGGTTTGATCATGCAGCAGCTTGCGACCGTCATGGACGATCTCAGCCTGGACAAGCGGAACACCGTCCTCATCACAGGCATCGGCTGCACCGGCCGGATGGGCGCCTATATGAACTTCGAGTCGGTGTACACGCTCCACGGCCGGACCCTGCCGGTGGCCGAGGCGATCAAGCTGGTTCGTCCGGAGCTGAACGTCATCGTCGTTTCGGGCGACGGCGACATGGCCTCGATCGGCGGCAACCACCTGATCCACTCGATCAGGCGCAACGCCAACATCACGGTCCTGTGCAACAACAACGAGATCTACGGGCTGACCGGCGGCCAGACCGGGCCGACCACGCCCCAGGGCACGAACACGATCTCGTCGCCGGCAGGGGCGGCCTACACGCCGATCAACCTGCAGGGCGTCGTGAACACGAACCCCAACGCCTACTACGCCAAGACCACGGTCTACCACCAGGGTCCGATGCGCAGGGCCATCAAGGAAGCCATCGAGTGGCCGGGCTTCTCGTTCGTCGACATTGCCAGCCAGTGCATCGAGAACAACGGCCGGCGGATCGGGTTCGCCAGCGCCAACGACATGCTCCAGTACTACAAGACCGAGTACAAGGCGGCGCCTCCCGGCTCGACGCACCTGGAACCGCATCAGACCGGTATCGTCAAAGGCCAGCCGATGCCCGTGGCAAGTTCGGCCGGATCCGGCAACGGGTCGGCCGAGTAGCCCGCGCAGGGCGGAGGAGGATCGAATGGCGGCCAAGACCATAGTCATCGACGGGGTCGGCGGTCAGGGCGTTCGGGTCATCGGCAACACCATGGCCAGCCTGCTGGCTGTCATGGGCTACGAAGTGACGCTCCTGTTCGACTACGACTCGTCGGTTCGCGGCGGCATGAGCGAGGCGTTCCTCGCCTACGATCGCGAGCCGATCTCCAACTTCGTGGTCGAATGCGCCGACGTCGTGCTCCGCCTCGCGGATCGCGGGCCGACTCACTTGAGCACGGACCACCTCATCGCCGATATCGGCCTGACCAAGCCCGGTGAGACCGGCGAGGAGATCCCGTTCCTCCAGCTCGGAGTCGAGAAGTTCGGGCGCGACCTCTTCGGCAACATGATCGCGCTGGGCCGGCTCTTGTGCGTCTGCGACGTCGACTTCACCGATCAGCACCTGCGCGACGCCCTGCCCAAGAAGTACATCGACGACAACATCGCCGCCATCAAGTACGGCTACGGGCTGGACAAGGACTCGATCAAGGCGATCGTGCCCGAGCAGGCGGCCAGCCGCTTCGCCGAGCGCTACGCCGAACGCGTCCTGGCCGGCACAGTGCCGGCCGAAGCCGTCGAGCAGGCGGCGGCGCGCAGCTGATGAGCCCGCGCCACAGGAGCCGCGGTCGGCATGGGGGCGGCAACGGCGCCGGTGCGCCCGGCAACGCCGCCGCCGTGATCGCGCCGGACGAGCCCGCGATCCCGGCGGAGTCGGTCGCCGCGGCGGTGGCAAGTCCAGAGGCGCGAGTCGAAGTGCCGCTCGACGAACCCGGCTCGAGTCCATCGAACGGCGCCGCCCATCTCAACGGGTACCGGCCGAACGGTGCGGCCGGCGCAGGGTCCTACGGCCCGCCGCGTGGCCCGTCGCGCGGCCCCTCGCGCGGGCGCCCGCCGATCCGCGTCTCCGGTCCCCGTCCCGGGCCGATCTCGAGTCCGGTTTCGGCGCCCGCCCTCGGCGCGGACGGTGCCGCTGCGGCGACCGACGAGTACGCCGGCCCGCTTCCCGCCCGGCGCCCCAACTGCACGCTGGCCCAGATGCGCCGCTTCATCAAGAGCCGCCCGTACGTGCCGGTTCACGAGCTCCGGCGCCGCTTCGAGATCGAGGGCATCGAGGACGAAGTCAGCCCCGTGACCACCGAGCGCGGCACGATCTACGTCGGCCTCCCGCCCGAACAGGCCCGATTCCTGGGCGACCTGATCCGGTCCGGCGACGTCGGCTGCGAGATGCTCCTGGACCCCGAGAGTCCCGGTGTCATCGGCGTCTTCCCCATGAGGCCGATCGCCCGGCAGTAGCGGCCGTCGGAGGCTCTACTCCTTGCCGGCCTCCGATCGGTTGGCGATCGAGGTGCCTAGGGCTGGGTTGAGAAGGAACGCGACTCCGTTCTCGCCTCGTTCATTGCGGTGATCAGTTGACTCATCTCGTCGGCGCCTCGGCGGCATTTGTCTGCCTTCCACAACTGGAACGGGGTTGCGTTGTTCGACCTCCCGGTCATCCCGAAACGGAAGGACGTTTGTAGCCGAGGTCCCGTAAGGGCAACATACCGCATGAGAAAGCCCACATGGGCGGTGGCTCCGGTGAGTTCGCTGTAGTCATATGCGAGCGCCGGGCGGTGACGATCCGGGCGCTGCAAAAGGACTCGGCGGTCGGTCGCCACGATCGCCATGAGCCCCGGGATGATCACGAGAGCCCGCTCGCCGGGCTCCAGGATTGCCCTGAGACTCGCCGGCATGTCGGCGCGCAGGTCGCGAGCCAGAATTCCTGCCAAACCACCGGCCGCCGAAGCTTCACCCGCATAATGTCGCCCCACGCCGTGCTGTTCAGGGGCTTGTCCGATTGGGCCGCGCATAGCGAACCTCGGCTGTCTCCTTGCTGTCACCGTGACGCATCCACAATATGATGCGGCATGATGCGGCCGGAGGCGTGGTCTCTGCCAGCGCTCAACGACACGTCGCCGCAGTCCAGCCGGAGGCAGAGCCGAGCACAACTCCAAGCCAGTTGTCTATCTGCATCTCTGCGGCCCCATCACGAGTACGCTGCTCAGCCTGGCTAGGAAGCATCTGTCCCCGCACCTTCGCCCGTATAGTGTCGGCCCGAGTCCACTACCAGCCGATCTTCTCGATCGCCGGCGTGCATCTCAGTAGCTCCTCTCAAATCGGCTTCGCCTCAACTTGAGTATAGAAGCCGTAGAGCCCGCCCCGGCCCGATCCTAGATGCGCCGAGAGGCGACGGGACCGCCAAACCTACGGGCCGGTCTTGGGGAACGTTTCTCCCCATGCGACGGCGTCCTTTGCCTCGAAGACAGGCTAGCTTTGTTATCTCGGTCTCCACTCCGATCGCCCCGACCGCACTCGACAAATGCTGGCGCGTCTCGCGCGGACCCGCCCGCGCGTCCCGCGCGTCGCGCGCTCAGCCCAACTCGCCGCTCGGCTGTCGCAGCATGGCGAGCAGCGCGTCGTGGAGGTGGCCGTTGGATACCAGGATCGAGTCGCTGCCGACGAAGTCGGGGTTGCCGTCGGCCGTGGATGCCCGGCCTCCGGCCTCCTGGACGATGAGCCCGCCGGCAGCGATGTCCCACGGCTTCATGCCGAACTCCCAGTAGGCATCGAGTCGTCCGGCGCCGACCCAGGCGCCGTCGAGCGCGGCTGCGCCGGCCCGCCGGATCCCCTGGACCTGGAAGTGGATCTCCTCGAATTCCCTGAAGTTGTTTCGCTGCGCGTTCTTCAGGTCGTAGGTGAACCCCGTCGCCAGGAGCGCCTCCTGCAGCCTCGTTTCGGCCGAGATGCGAATCGGAGCGCCGTTGAGGGTCGCGCCCCGGCAGGCCTCGGCGGCGAACAACTCGTCGCGCATCGGGTCGAAGACGACGCCCACGATCGGGCGGTTGTCCAGCGCGAGGGCGATCGACACTGCGAATGTCGGCAGGCCGTGGGCGAAGTTGGTCGTGCCGTCGAGCGGGTCCACGAACCACCGGTAGCCGCCCGGCTTGCCGTCGCCGCCGCTGGCGCCGCTCTCCTCGGCCAGGACGGCATGGTCCGGAAAGCGGGCTCGCAGCGCGGCCAGGATCAACTCTTCCGAGCGGCGATCGAACTCGGTGACGAGATCCGTGGCGCCCTTGTGCTCGACGTGTGTCACGCGCCCGAAGCCGTCGCGCAGCAGCGCTCCGGCCTGACGAGCAATCTCCTGGACGAACGTCAGCGTGTCGCTCATGACCCGAAGTATGGGTTCGGCGGCGCGACGGCGTTCGAAGGCGCAGCCTTTCGGGCGGCCGGGCGCCGATCGCCTCGCCCGGCGCTTGCCTCGATCAGAACGGCGAGACGAAGATCCGGCCGATCGCTACGAGCGCCGCGACGATGCCGAAGAAGCCGCTGAACGCCAGCTGCGGGATCTCGTGGCGCCGGATATGGAACGAGGCGGCCAGCGCCATCAACAGCGCCAGCGCGACGGCGGCCACGGCGGTGAGCCACGGCAGGACCCCGGTCGCGGCCGGCAGGATCAACCCGACCGCGCCCAGGATCTCCAGGACGCCCAGCACTATCGCCTGGTCCCGCGTGAGCGCCCCGACCCAGGCCATTCGACGCCTGGCGTCGTCGTAGAGCACCGCCTGGTCGTAGCCGGCGCCGAAGAAGCACAGCGCGAGCAGGACCTGAACGATCCACAGGGCGACATTCACCGGATTCTCCTTGGGCGGACGTGACGGGTCGAAGGCTATCCATTCTGACGGCGCCAGGCAACGGCCGAGGTAGGGGCCGTGTAGCGCAACCACTGCGGCGTCCAGCGCAACGATCATACGGCGGGTGACCCGCGGGGCACAGCGCATCGGCTGCCGAACGCCCTCGAAGGGGGCGCAGCACGTGACTCCGGAGTCAGCCGCCGCGATCCGGGGCTGCTAGGCTGATGTCCCCACATGAAAGGCGAGGGGCATGGGCTGGAAGGCGCGCGACATCCCCGATCTCTCAGGCAAGACGGCGGTCGTGACCGGCGGCAACGGCGGCCTGGGGCTGGCCACGGTACGCCAGCTGGCCGCACACGGCGCCCACGTCGTCATCGGCGCCCGCAACCTCGACAAGGCTGAGGCGGCCCGGGCGGCCGTCGAGGGGACGGTCCCGGGTGCGTCCTTGGAGATCCGCAAGCTCGATCTGGCCTCGCTCGCCGCGATCGCCGAATTCGCCTCCGCCGTGAACGCCGCGCACCCGAAGCTCGACCTGCTCTTCAACAACGCCGGGCTGATGGCCGTGCCGGAAGGCAGGACGGCGGACGGGTTCGAGACCCAGTTCGGGACGAACTACCTGGGCCATTTCGCGCTGACGATGCAGCTTCTGCCCGCTCTTCTGGCGGCGCCGGCGGGGCGGGTCGTGGGCACCACGTCCATAGCCCGCTTCACGGCGGGCAAGTACGACCTCACGAACCCGCACATGCGCGGCTGCTACAAGCCCTGGTCCGCCTACGGCATGTCGAAGCGAGCCGTCCTCCAGTTCGCGCTCGAGCTAAACCGCCGGCTGGCGGGACGGAGCGTGACGGCCTATGCCGCCGACCCGGGTTTCTCGAGGACCGACCTTCAGTCCACCAGCGCCCGAGCCATGAGGGGCTCGCAGCAGCGGTTCTGGGTGGCCGCTTCCCCTCTGATCGCCCAGTCGGCTGCGAGCGGCGCGCTGTGCCAGCTCCGGGCCGGCACCGATCCGAATGCCGTCGGCGGCAGCCTCTACGCGCCACGCTGGTATTCCTTCGGCGCGCCCGTCGTGCGCAAAGTCGGGTCGAACATCGACCGGCCGGACCAGCTTGCCGCGCTGTGGGAGCTGTCCGAGCGCGAAACCGGGTTGACGCTCGAGGCGGCGCTGACTCGCTGACCCGCCATCTTCCGGCGACGACGGCTATGTCTTGTGCAGGACCTCGCCCGGGCTGGGCATGCCCGGGATGCACGTGACGAAGCGATTGCCGCCGTCCCTCTTGGCCAGATACATGGCGTAGTCGGCGGCCCTGACCAGCGTGTCTCCGTCCTGCCCGTTATCCGGGAAGAAGCTGCCGCCGATGCTGACGGTGGCCTTGACTCTCTGGCGCTGCAGGGCGAATGGCCTGGCCAGGGCGGCGAGAATCTTGTGGGCAACGGCGTCGACGTCTTCGACGTGGCGGACCGTTTCGAGGATGACCACGAACTCGTCGCCGCCGATGCGGGCCACCGTGTCGCTCTGGCGGACGCTCTCGCGAAGCCTCTGCGCGATGGCGCGGAGCAGCAGATCGCCGAACTCGTGGCCGTGCGAGTCGTTGAAGTCCTTGAAGCGGTCGATGTCCATGAAGAGTACGGCAAAGGCGGAGTCGGATCGCCTGGCGCGGGCCAGCAGCTGGGTCAGCCTGTCGGTCATGAGAAACCGGTTCGGCAGGTCGGTAAGCGTGTCGTGCGTGGCGAGATGCTGGAGGGCAGCCTCGGTCTGCTGCATCTCATTGATCTCTCGCGTGATGCCGACAAGGCCGATGACGGCGCCCGACTCATCGTGGAGCGGCAGCTTGGTCGTCAGCGTCCAGTTCGTGCGGCCGTTCTCGAGCTGACGGCTCTCGATCACGCCCACGATTGCCCTGTTCGTCTCCATGATCCGTTCGTCGTCGCGGCGGGTCTCCTGCCCGAAGGTCTCGCCGAAGAGGTCGACGTCCGTCTTGCCGACGAGCTCGGCCGGGTCCGAGAAGCCTAGGTCCTGGGCCATCTTCAGACTCACGCGCAGCAGACGGCACTCCCGATCCTTGAAATAGATGCTGTCCGCCGTCGTTTCCATGAGGGCGTGGAACAGGAACACATCACTCGGGGACTGTCGGGTCGACACGCTTTGCCTGGCCTCTCGGTGGCGAGCTTCACGTGGTGCTGTTGTCGGCGGTCGCGCCCCGAGAGTCAACAGCCCTTTCGGGTCCCCCGGAAGTCATCATTACGTCGATGAATTGGATTGCCTTCGCACTCGGCCCCGCTCTGGTCGCGCTCGTCTTATGGGACCTTTTCGAATCGATCGTGGTGCCGCGCCCGACGCCCGGCCGATTGCGGATCGGACGATACGTCATGCGCAATTCCTGGATCGTCGTGCGGGCGATCGGGCGCCGCGGCGACGCCGGGACTCGGGACCGCATTCTCGGGCTGTTCGCGCCGGCCGTGACGCTCGTCCTGCTCGTGATCTGGCTGCTGGCCATGATCGCCGGCTACGGGCTGATCCTCTTCGCTCTGCGTGATGAGCTGCGCCCGAACCCCGGCGATCTGGGAACCGCGACGTACTTCGCCGCGAGCTCCGTCCTGACTCTGGGGTTTGGCGACTTCGTGGCTGTGGGGCCTGCGGCCCGGGCCGTTGTCGTGGCGGCGGCAGCCAGCGGGCTCGGGGTCGTGGCCCTGGTGGTGACGTTCCTGTTCTCGCTCTACGGCTCGTACCAGCGCCGCGAGATCCAGGTCGTGACCCTGCAGGCGGCCGCCGGCGCGCCTCCGTCGGCGGTGACTCTTCTCGAGACATACGCCGGGCTCGATCTCGCGGGCCGCCTGCCGGGCTTCTTCGCCGATTGGGAGCGATGGGCCGCCGAAGTCCTCGACACCCACGTGGCCTATCCCTTGCTGGGATTCTTTCGATCCAGCCACGACAACCTGTCATGGATCAGCGCGCTCGGCACCGTGCTCGACGCGGCGAGCCTGGTTCTGACCACGATCGCGGACGTCCCTCGCGGAGAGGCGGAGCTGTTCAAACGCGTCGGTTCCCACCTCGTGGAAGACATCACGAACCTCGGCTACCGGGGCGGAACGGTCGCGCGTCCGGATCCCGGGCCCAACGCGTCGGGACTCGACAGGGCCGCCTTCGACGGGGCGTATGCCAGGCTCGCCGGCGCAGGCTTCGGCCTCGTTCCCGAGGAGGAAGCCTGGCCCGCGTTCGAGACGGCTCGCGCCGCATATGCCGGCGGTCTCGAGGCAATGGCGGCCTACTGGGCCACGCCCACCAACTCGTGGCTGGATTCGGCCGGCGAGCTCCGATCGCCGGTGCACAGACCCGACGAGTCGGACGGCCGAGGCGATCCGGCGGCCTGACGGACGGTCGATCGGTCCGCCGTCAGGGCCTCGGCTCGATCCCTTCGATGGCCAGCAGCCGGCGCTTGATGGCCAGCGACGCGCGCCGGTCGGCGTAGTTCGAGCCGCCATAGCCGCCGATCGTGCCGTCGCCGGCGATGACGCGGTGGCACGGAATCAGGATCGGGACCGGGTTGCGCCCCATCGCCCCGCCGACGGCCTGCGCCGCGCCCGGCCGCCCGATTCGTCGAGCCAGCTCGCCGTACCCGACCGTCTCCCCGAATTGGAGCCGGGCCGCGCCCGTGAGCACGAGGCGGTCCCAGGCCGAGACCCGCAGGTCGATCGGCAGCTCGAAGTTCCGGCGCTCGCCGGCGAACCATTGGCCGACCTGCCGTGTGGCCTCGGCCAGCAACGCCCGCCATTGCGCGGGCACGTCGCCATCCTCGGCGGGGAGCACGGCGCCGTGGAGCCGCCGCGCCAGGCCGTCGACGAAGTCAGGCGTCTCGGATCCAAGGTCGACCGCAACTATGCCTGTGGCGGTGGCGGCCAGGTGGAGCAGGCCCCACGGCGCCGGGCAGGTGGTGAAGGCGGCGGCGGGTGCCGCTGATGGCGCTGGCATGTCGACAGTCTGACGGACCGGCGGTTCCCGAGGAAGGGGATCGTTGCCCGGCACTCCCGGGCGGCTTATACTCCCGGGGAGTATGCAAGCGATAGATCCATCCGCCGCCCAGCCCACACCCACCGCCGAGATCCAGCTGCCTATCGAGGGCATGAGCTGCGCCTCGTGCGTGAACCGGATAGAGCGCTACCTGCGCAAGACCCCCGGCGTCGCCGAGGCGAGCGTCAATCTCGCGACCGAGGTCGCGACCGTGCGCTACCGGCCGGAGATGGCCGGGCTCGACGAGATCGCCCGCGCCATCGAATCCGCCGGCTACGAGATTCGCCACCTGCCGGAGCCCAGGGCGGGCGCGGCCCGCGCCAGTCTGCTCGAAGAGGCGGACGCCGAAGCCGCCGCCAGAGCGCACGAGCAACGAGTCCTCGGGCTCACAGCCGCCGCCTCGCTGGTAGTCGCGACTGCGGCGATGCTGGTGATGTACCTGCCCAATGCGCCCTGGACGATGGAGCAAGCCGCGTGGCTGCTCATCGGCCCCGCAACGGCCGTCCAGTTCCTGGCCGGCCGCCGCTTCTACCGCGCCGCGATCCGCGCCGCCATCCACGGGTCCACGAGCATGGATACGCTCGTGGTCGTCGGGACCAGCGCCGCGTGGGCTTTCAGCGTGCTGGTGACCGTGGCGCCGGGGCTGCTCCGCTCCGCCGGCATCGAGCCGCAGACTTACTTCGACAGTTCGACCGCGATCATCGGGCTCATCCTGACCGGTCGCTGGCTGGAGGCGCGGGCCAAGGGCCAGACGGTCGGCGCGGTCAAGGCGCTGATCGGGCTGCAGGCCAGGTCGGCTCGAATCGTTCGGGCGGGCGCCGAGGTAGACGTTCCTCTCGAAGAGGTTCGCGTCGGCGACCTGATCCGCGTCCGACCCGGCGAACGCGTGCCCGTCGATGGCAGGGTCGTCGACGGCGCGTCGGCGGTCGACGAATCGATGCTCACCGGCGAACCGATCCCAGCCGAGAAGAGTGCCGGCGCCGAGGTCATCGGCGGCACGATCAACGGCCACGGCACGTTCCTGTTCCGCGCCACCCGGGTCGGCCGCGACACCGCCCTGGCCCAGATCGTGGAGCTCGTCCGCCGCGCTCAAGGTTCGAAGGCGCACATCCAGCGGCTGGCGGATCGCATCGCCGCCGTGTTCGTGCCGGTCGTCCTCGTCCTGGGCGCCGCCACCTTCGCGCTGTGGTTCGTCGCCGGGCCGGAGCCGCGCGCCACGCACGCGCTCGTGGCCTTCATCACCGTCGTTGTCATCGCCTGCCCGTGCGCGATGGGCCTTGCCACGCCGACGGCGATCATGGTCGGAACCGGCAACGGCGCCGAGGCGGGGATCCTGATACGAGGCGGCGAGGCGCTGGAACTGGCCGCCCGAATCGACGCCGTCATCTTCGACAAGACGGGTACGCTGACCCGCGGCCGGCCTTCGCTGGGAGCGGTCGTGGAGGCCCCGGGCTTCAGCGCCGACGAGGTGCTGGACCTGGCGGTCTCGGTGGAGCGGGGGAGCGAGCATCCGCTGGCGGCCGCAATCATCGCCGGCGCCGCCGAGCGCGAGCTGGGTCGGCGCCCGGTGGAGGAATTCGAGGCGGTCGCCGGGCGCGGCGTGCGCGGCCG
>Ga0265326_10000873_pt1 | contig 10953 bp, 7 predicted proteins | sample 41424metaG_FD_192439 | JGI IMG/M metagenome (GOLD analysis project Ga0265326, IMG submission 192439) | Rhizosphere microbial communities from Carex aquatilis grown in University of Washington, Seatle, WA, United States - 4-14-24 metaG | ecosystem: Host-associated > Plants > Roots > Rhizosphere >... | reverse complement strand
CCAGGTCGCCGATCGTCTCGCGACGGCGGCGGTAGGAACCCGCCGGCTGGATCGAACCGACGCCGTGCACGCCGGCCAGCTCGGCCAGGAGCGTCTCCAGGATCGCCTCGGCCTGGCCCAGACGCATCCGATCCTGGCGGTTCTCCAGCGCCGCGATGCCCGCCAGGATCTGGCTTTCCGTCTTCTCCGACATGCCCTTGAGGGACCGCAGCGCCCCGGCCTCGGCGGCCCGCCGGAGATCGTCGAGGGTCTCGACGTGCAGCTCTTCGTGGAGCTGCCTGACCGTCCGAGGGCCGACGCCGGGGATCTCCAGGAGCGCGACCAGGCTGGGCGGCACTTCCTGCCGCAGCTTCTCGTAGAAGGCCAGTTGGCCGGTTCGGGCGAGCTCTTCGATCTTCTTCGCGATCGCGTCGCCTACTCCGGGGATCCGGGGCGGCCTGCCGTCGAGATAGGCGCGCGAGACCTCGAGAGGCGAATGGGCGATCGCGTCGGCGGCCTTGTGATACGCCACGGTCTTGAATACCAGCTCGCCCTTCACTTCGAGCATGTCGCCGATCTCGTGGAATATGCGGGCCAGCTCGCCGTTCGACAGGACGGCCGGCAAAGGCTCGGCTACGGGCGCAGGTTCGGCTACGGGCGCTGGTTCGGCTACGAGCGCTGGTTCGGTCGCCGGCGAAGGATCCACGCCCGAATGGTAGCCCCGGCGGGCCGGATCACCCCTCCGACGGCCAGGCCTCGATGACGCGGTCCCGGCCCGTGCGCTTGGCCGCGTACAGCGCCCGATCCGCTCGCTCCACGATCTCGGCGATGGGCTCGTCGGCGGACTGGCCGCAGGCCACACCGACCGAAACGGTGACTCGTTCGGTAACTCCCGCGTCGATCAGGTCCGTGTCGCGGACGGTCTGGCGGATTCGCTCGCCGACTTCCAGCGCCACGCCCGACGTCGGGTTACGGAGCAGGACCATGAACTCCTCGCCGCCGTATCGGGCGGGCAAATCCTCGTCCCGGACCGACGTCTGGATGGCGTCTCCGATCGCCCGCAGGACCTGGTCGCCGACCTGATGTCCGTACATGTCGTTGACGCGCTTGAAATGGTCGACGTCGACCGCCAGGATGGCCGAGCGGTCCGACACCCGCCGGCGGCTGGCCACGAGCGTGCAGTACTCGTCGAAATAGCGCCGATTCGGGAGCCCGGTGAGTTGGTCGGTCCGAGCCTCGGCCTCCGCGGCCTGGTGCGAGTAGACCCGGGCGAGGGCGGCCGTGGTCTCGATTGCGGCGCTGTTGAGCAGCCGGACCGACGACTCGGTCCAGGGCTCGTTGGTGCGGCGCGACAGCACGATAGCGCCCACGACGGAGTCGCCTTCGCGGAGCGGAGCCGCCAGGGTGTTTCGGAGGACGAAAGCCTCGCGCAGACGGTGGGCGATCTGGTTCGCGAGCTCGCGGGCGTCCTCCTCGCGGCCGGGTTCGTATATCCCGGACGGCCCGGGCCGGGCGCTCCGGCCTTGCGGTCTGTCGTCGCCCTGTCCGCGCCGCTCTTCATCGGGCCCGCCCCCTGGTCGGCCCGTCGGCTGCGCGCTTGCCGGATGACCGTCGAAGCGAGCCATCACGACGCCGTCGACCTGGGCCGCAGCCTCACCGACGGCTCTGCTGCGAAGCCGGCGCGTCTCGGCCGGCGCCAGCTGCTGGATCGGCATCACGGAAGTCGCCGTCTTCGAACCCGGTGCCATCGAGACGAAGCTCACGTTGAGGTTCGTCGCTCCGGGTCGCTTCTGAACCACCGCGACATGGTCGGCCCCGGTGGCGGTGCCGAGCTCGTGGACGATGGCCTCGATGACCGCGTTGGGCGAGACGGATCGCGACAGGGCCTGCAGCAGCCGGCTGAAGGTCTCGGATTCGGAGTGGCGCCTCTCGACCAGGATGCCCGAAGCCCGGGCGTTGAGAACGGCCGAGGCGACCAACAGCGCGGTCGCGATCGCCATCGCGAGATCGCCGATGGTGTTGCGGCCAACGACGAACCCGATGACAGCCTGGCCCAGGAGCAGCGCGATCGCTATCGACAGCAGCGTCCAGGTCCGCGAGATCGATTGGGCCGTGATCTTGGACGTGGCCGCGAGGCTGCCAAAGCGAAAAAGCCTGCTCGAGTGCAGGGCATGCCGAAACCGATCCTTTAGCACGCTGCCATGGTGCGGGTACATCCGGCGTCGCGGCAATCGTACTTACGTTCCTCTTGCCCCGCGACACCGACTCGCCTCGTTGACCCCCGCCGCAGCCCAGGACTAAACTCCCACTTGGTCGAAGGGGCAGCCATCGCGCCCCCCGGCCGGCCCCAACACGCTTTCGGAGGAAATCTCCCTCAGTGGAGACCGGACCCAGTACCTGCGGCGTCCAGCGCGCCGAAACCCACTCCCTGGTCCGTTTCGCCCTCTAAGCGGTTCGCGCCATCCGGCGCGCGCCACCGACGAGCGGGCCGGACCCGCCGTCGAGGTGGCACATGCTCTATCTGAGCCAGGCGATCGGCCGGCCCGTGCGCGACAAGCTGGGCGAGCCGATCGGGACCGTTGCCGACTTGATAGTCGCCATCGGCGATCGCTATCCGCCCGTGACCGGCATCGTGGTCAAGACCAACGGGCGCGAGATCTTCCTGCAGTGGCAGGCCGTAGCCTCGCTCGACGCGGCCGGTGCCACGCTCCAAACGACCGCCATCGACATCAGCAAGTTCCACCAGCGGCCCAACGAGATTCGCCTGAAGCGCGACCTGATGGATCGCCAGATCGTCGACATCGACGGCCGCAAGGTCGTGCGGGTCAATGACCTGCGCCTCGACGAAGTCGACGGCGCGCTGCACCTGGTCGCCGTCGATGTGGGCGCCTCCGGGCTGCTGCGCCGTCTCGGCATCGAAGGGCCGTGGCGGACACTCGCCCACGGCTTTCATCGAGACGTGCCGGAGCGATATATCGACTGGGAAGACGTCGACCCTCTGGAACGGACGATCGCCAGCGTCAAGCTTCGCGTCCCCCACAAGGGCCTGGCCGAACTCCACCCCGCGGACCTGGCCACGATCATGGACCAGCTCAGCCGCAACGACCGGGTCGGCTTGATCTCATCGCTCGACGACGAGGCTGCGGCCGACGCGATCGGCGAGATGGAGCCCGAAACGCAGGTCGACATCCTCGAAGACCTCGAACCGGAGCGGGCCGCCGACATCCTCGAGGAGATGGATCCGGACGAGGCGGCCGACCTCGTGGCGGACCTGTCGGACGAGAGCCGCGTCGAGATCCTGGGCCTCATGGAGAAGGACGAGGCGGACGAAGTCCAGGAGCTGATGACGTACGGCGAGGACACGGCCGGCGGCATCATGACCACCGAGTTCGTGGCCGTCCCGGCCAGTCTTACCGCAGCCCAGACGATCGACCGCCTGCGCGAGCTCGAGCCCGACGCGGAGACGATCTACTACGTGTACGTCACCGACGACGACGGCAAGCTTGTCGGCGTCCTGTCCTTGCGCGACCTGATAGTCGCCAAGCCGAGCACCTGCATCGCGACCTTCATGTACGGCGAGCCCGTGGTTGTGCACACCGACGCCGGCCAGGAGGAAGTCACCGACATCGTCGCCCGCTACAACCTGCTGGCCGTGCCGGTCGTGGACGCGGACGGCCGTCTGGAGGGAATCGTCACCGTCGACGACGCCATCGACACGCTCCTGCCGCATCCGGCGAGGATCAGGATCCCGCGCCTCTTCGGCCGCGGCTCCGGGGCCCCTGATCGGTGAGGGCACCGGTTCTTTCGCTCACCCCGCGCGCCGTCAATCGCGTTCGCCTGGTCGCGATCATGGGCGTCCTGGGCCCCGGACTCGTGAGCGGCTTCGCCGACAACGACGCCGGCGGCATCACGACGTACTCCGTGGCGGGCGCCAAGTTCGGCTACGAGCTGCTGTGGGTGCTGCTGATCAGCCAGATCGTGCTGTTCTTCACCCAGGAAGTCGGCGCGCGGCTGGGTCTGGCCACGGGCCAGGGCCTGGCCGGCCTGGTCCGCGAACGCTACGGCGTCCGCTGGGCCTCTTTCATGATCAGCGCGATGCTCGTCGCGAACCTCGGCTCCATCGTGGCCGAGTTCGCCGGCTGCGGCGCGGCGGTCACGGTCATGGGCTATCCCAGCTGGCTCGGGGCCCTCATCGCCGCGGTGGTGGTGGTGGTCCTGCTGACGCGCGGCAGCTACAAGTGGGTCCAGTACATCTTCGTCGCGGTCGGCATCTGCGTTTCGATCGCCTACTTCGTGTCCGCCATCCTGGCCCACCCGGATTGGGGCCTGACCGCCAGTTCGCTCGTAGTACCGCGGCTGGAATCCAATTCGGCTTACTGGGTTGCGGTGGTGGCGACCGTCGGGACCACCATCACGCCGTGGGGCCAGGCGTTCATCCAGTCCTACGTCGCCGACAAGCGGCTTGGGCCCGAAGACCTGGTCGGCGAGCGGATCGACGTCGGCTTCGGGGCGCTGCTGACCAACGTCATCGCCCTGTTCATCGTCGTGGCCTGCGCCGCGGCCGTCTATTCGGCCCGGATAACTGTCGACACCAACTCGCCGCAGGCCGTCGGACAGATCGCCAACGCCCTCCGACCGCTGGCCGGCGCGGGCGCGACGTACCTGTTCGCGATCGGGCTTCTGGCGGCGTCGTTCCTGGGGCTGGGCGTCGTACCCCTCACGAGCGCCTATGCCGCCTGCGAGGCGTTCGGCTGGGAGACCGGCGTGGACTGGCGCTTGCGCGAGGCTCCGGCGTTCTACGGCCTGATGATCTTCTTCGTCGTGTTCGCGGCGATCTTCATCCTGCTCGTGCCCAAGGACAGCCTGATCCAGGTCATGCTCACGGCCCAGATCGTCAACTGCCTGCTCCTGCCGTTCGTCCTGGTTTTCGTCATGCGCCTGGCCTCGAACCGGGAGTTGATGGGGCCCCTGACGAGCGGGCGCCTCCTGAACGCGGTCGGATGGATCGGCACCGGCCTGCTCGTGGTGCTCTCCATGGTCCTGCTCGTGACCTCGTTCGTCTCAGTGTGACCCGGACGCGACCTTGCCCGACGCGCGGACGGTTCAGTCGGGAGCGCCCGCGACCACTCGATCCAGCTCGCGCGCCAGTTCGCCGGCCAGGTTGACGCGGTCGAATCGGCCGGCCGGGTCGCACGGCGCCGGAGCGGGAGTGTGGTCGAGCAGCCGCTCCAGGGCGTCGGCGACGCTGCCCGGTTCGACGTCGGCGACGACGCCGTTGGGCAGCGCCTCGACCAGGGCCCGACCTTCGCCCCTTGGCATGACCGCCAGGATCGGCCGGTCGAAGGCGAGGTATTCAGCCAGCTTGCCGCCGACGAAGATCTCCGCCCCGGGCATGTCGGGCATCAGCTGCAGCAGGGCGTCGGCGCCGGCCATCCGGGCCAGGGCCTTGGGCCGCGCCACGAACCCCTCGAAGCCGATCACGCCGCCCAGACGGTCCGGAGTGTCGAACTCCGCGGCCGCCTTCGCATTGGGGTCGTTCACGCGCCCCAGGAAGTCGACCCTCAGACGCTCGCGCAAATCGGGCCGGCGCACGAGCAGCCGTTCGACGCCCAGCAGAAACGCCTCGAGCTCCTTGGGCCGATAGAGGCTGCCGGCGTACAGGAGGTGGAAGCCACCCGGTCGGGGCGGCGGCGCCGGCTCTACGCCGACCAGGTCGGCGCGGTCGTAGCCGTTTGGGATGTGGACGAACTTGCCGGCCAGGTCGGGGTATCGCTCCTCGAACTGAACCCGCATCAGGTCCACGGCCACGATGACGCGGTCCGCCCGGGTCACGATCCAGCGTTCCATGCGGCGCTGCAGCCAGCGCTTCGGGCGCGACATCGGGGCCGCGAAGGGATTGCCGATCCAGGGATCGCGGAAGTCGGCGACCCAGGGCCGATGGATCCGACCCTTGAGCAGGCCCGCGGCCAGGTGCGTGGAGATCGGCGCGGCGCTCGAATAGATGACGTCGACCGGGCGATGTCGATGAGCCTTGCGCCCGGCGCGCACGGCGAACGGAACCCAGGCGATCACGCCCTCGGGAAAGAGCAGCACGGCCCAGATCCGGTTCCACCCGACGGAGAGCTTGCGCAGCACTTTGAGCGGCAGGCTGTCCTGGGCCGAGCTGGCCGTCATGTCCACGGCCACTCCCCCGGACGAACCGGATCGGCGGCTGAGCAGCCGCGCGGCGGCCGTCGGCAGGCGGCCCGGTTCCAGGCTCGTGGTCCGATGGACCTCCAGGTCGGGCGCGAGAGTGGGCACGAGCGAAGGGTCGCGGACCGGGAAGGCCGGATCTCCCGGCGCGACGACGACCGGCTCCCAGCCCCAGCGCGGCAGGTAGGTGACGTATTTCAGGGTCCGCTGCACCCCCACGCCGCCCACGGGCGGGAAGAAGTAGGTAATCACCATGACGCGGCCGCTCACGATGGGCTCACCGGATCGACGCCGGCCCAGCGGCCCATCATCCGGCGCGCTCGCGCCAGGCCGCGGAGAACGCCGGCCACGAGGACCTTGGCTTCCTCGACCCCGGGCACGAGCAGCTCCCAGAAATGATGGTTCGAGAGACGGCAGGCCACGACGAGCAGTATCGCGGCTGAAACCGAATAGGAGATGAGCGACGCCAGAGCCGCGCCCACTATGCCGAAGATTGGGATGAGCATCAGGTTGGCGGCGATGTTCACGCAAACGGCAACGATCGACCCGACGGAGATCGGCCCCGGCCGTCCGCGGCCGGCGACATACGACGACATGACCTTGGACACGCTCAGCGACATCACCGCCGGCAGGAGCACGTAGAACGCGGGCAGGCAATCGTTGAATCTCGGCAGGACGAGATGGATCCCGATGAACGCCGTGGGTATGAGCGCCAGCGCCACAAGCCCGGTCAAGAGGACCGTCAGTCTCGACACCTTCGGCAGCAGCGCATCGGCCTGGGCCTGGGGCAGACCGGCGACGCGTGGCAGGAAGATCATCGTCACCGAGTCAGGGACGTAGAAGATCAACTCCGCCATCGTGACGGCCATGCTGTACAGCCCCAGCGGACCGGCCGGCGAAAGCATGACCGCCTGGATGATGTAGGTGTCGATCCGGTAGTTGAAGTAGCTGGTGATGCTCGCCGGATAGACGCGGATCCCGTAGTGCCCGAGCCCGCGGTAGGAAACCCGGTTGCCGGCCGGCATGCGGCGTGCCAGAAGGCCCACGGCGACGACGTCCGCGATGGCGGCAAGCCAGGTGACGACGATGCTCGACGCGACGGCGCCCGGGACCCCGAAGCGGAAGACCGCGACCAGCAGGGTCGAGAGGACCAGAGTGATCGCACCCTGGCCGATGAGGATGGCGCTGTACGTCTTGACCTGCTGGCGCCCGTACATGACCGACATCGCGAACGTGGTCAGAAGCGCGGCCGGTATCACGAGCAAGACGACGCGCACCATGTCGGCCGTCGACTGGTCCAGGACGGAGCTGGCGGCCGTCCCGCCGCCGGGCAGGTACCACAGATGCACGGCCGTCGGGTGCGTCCAGTGCAGGAGCTGCTCGAGCCACGGCATCGAGAACCACACGAGCGCGATCAGGAACGCAGAGAGAAGCGCCGTCAGGATCAGGCCGGCTTCGAGGAGGCCGCGGACGGACGTCCCGCGGGCGCTGAAGTAGTTCACCGCGCTCGGCAGGCCGAAGACCCCGAGGGCGCCGAGCAGGCCCGGCACGGCCAGGACCGCCACGTATTCGCCCTTGCCGTCCGGGCCGAGGATGCGCGAGATCACCAGGGCCGTGGTCAGCGAGATCGCGAAGGCCACGACCTTGGTCGAGAAGACGGCGCTCACGCGCCTGGTGAATGAGCCGCTGCTCGTGGAAGACGCCGTCATCGGGCCTCCGACCGCGGTGGTTGTGCGGTAGACGATACCAGCGCGGCGATGGTGCTCAGGGCCGGCTCCCGACGGTGCCCCTGCGACCGGCGCGGGCCAGGTCGCGATAGAGCGCCTCGACCCGCCCGAGACTCGCGGCTTGATCGGCCCTGGACTCGACGATCGCCCGGGCGCGGCGGCCCAGCTCCGCGCGATCCTCCGGATCGCGCTCGAGGGCGCGTGCCAGGGCCGCCGCTGTGGCGGGTGCGTCGTCGACCGGGACCAGGGCCGGGCCGTCCAGCTCCCACAGCCACTCTCGAACGCTCGGCAGATCGCCGGCCACGATCTGCGCCCCCGTCGCGAGCGCTTCGAGCAGCGTCGCCGCCGTGGAATCGGAGGCGGGCACGGAGACGACCACGTCGGCCAGGCGGTACATGTCGGGGATCTCCGAGTCGGCGAACTCGGGCACGAGGACGACGCGGTCGGTCAGGCCCAGCGCCGCTGCCCGGCGCCGGATCCGGTCCAGCTCGTCGGCCTGGGCGCGGAAGCACGACATCACCACGACGACATCGGACGGCAGGAGGGCCAGCGCCTCGACCACGACCTGGTGGCGGTATAGCGGCGTGATGGCACGCGGGCTGTACACGATCCGCCGGCCGGTCAGACCGAGACGGGCGCGCAGCGCCTCGGACGCGGGCCCGGGCTCGAAACGGGCCAGGTCCACGCCGTGCTGCACGACCTGCGTCCTGGCCGGCGGCGCCCCGATCGCCAGCGCGCCGGCCAGCAGCGTCTCGGAGTTGACCATCACCAGGTCGGCCGATCGAAGCGCGAGGCGAGCCAGCGCGGCACCGGCGCGCGACTTCCCGGGGTGGATGAAGACGTCCGAGCCCCACAGGGTCAGGGCGTACGGGTGGAAGCCCGACATCCAGGCGTTCCAGCCGTGGACGGTCAGGAAGTGGGCGTTGAGCAGGTCCGGATCGATGCGGGCAACCGCGCGACGCACGGAACGGCGACCGCGCCACAGGCCGGCGGGCGTCACCCGACCGCGGACGGCGAACGGGCTGAACCGTTCGATCGAAATGGCCTCGGACAGGCCCGGCTCGACCTCCTTCGACTCCGGCACGAGCATCGTCACGGTGTGGCCCCGGGCCGCGAAGTAGCTCACCCAGCGGCGCAGGTGAACGCTGTTCACGTCGCCCATGAAGGCTAGATTCAGCGGGCCGGCCATGGTCTGGGCGGAGGCGGATGGAGCGCTCATCGGCTCGGACTCACGACGCCGGCGGCCGACTTCGCCTGGCACGGGCGACTGGGGCTCCGGCCATCGCGCTCGGCGGCCTCGATCTGGGGGGCGGGCATCGCGGGCGATTGTACAGAAGATCGGTCCCGAGCACGGCCGCGCGTCCCTTCACCCGGCAGGCCGGTATGGCCGATCGGGTACCATTCGGGGCGTCTTTCGATGAACAGGAAGGAGCCAGACGCTGTCAGCGGTCGCGGCTGTTACCGGAAGCGAAGGCTTCATCGGGTCTCACCTGGTCGAGGCGCTCGTGCGGCGCGGGACTCGGGTCCGGGCCATGGTCCTGTACAACTCGTTCAACTCGTGGGGCTGGCTCGAGTCGCTGCCCGCGGACGTCCTCGCCAACGTCGAGGTCCAGCTCGGTGACGTCCGCGACGTCGCCTCGGTGCGCGAGCTGATGGAGGGCGTCGACGTCGTCTACCACCTGGCCGCGCTGATCGCGATCCCGTATTCGTATCGCTCGCCGCGCTCGTACGTGGACACCAACGTCCTCGGCACCCTCAACGTCCTGGAGGCGGCCCGCCAGCTGGCCACGCCCCGCATCGTCCACACCTCCACCAGCGAGGTTTACGGCACGGCGCGCAGCGTCCCGATATCGGAGGATCACCCTCTCCAGGGCCAGTCGCCGTACTCGGCCTCCAAGATCGGCGCCGACAAGATGGCCGAGAGCTACCACCTCTCGTTCGGAATCCCCGTGACGACGCTGCGCCCCTTCAACACCTACGGCCCACGCCAGTCGAGCCGCGCGGTCATCCCGACGATCCTCGCGCAGCTCGCCGCCGGCCAGCGCGAGATCCACCTCGGCGACCTGCGCCCGACGCGGGACTTCACGTTCGTCGAGGACACGGCCCGAGCGTTCATGTCCGTCGGCGAGGCGCCGGCCGAGGCCGTCGTCGGTCGAACGCTCAATGCCGGCACCGGCATCGAGATCTCCATCGGCGATCTGGTCAAGACGATCGCGGCCGCGGCCGGCTGCGAGGTCACCGTCACCGAGGAATCCGAGCGCCTTCGGCCGGCCGGCTCGGAAGTCATGCGCCTGCTGTGCGACGCCTCGCGGCTCACTGCCGCGACCGGCTGGAAGCCGACGGTTACCCTCGCCGAGGGGCTGGCGAAGACGGCCTCCTGGTTCTCCGATCCCGACAACCTGGCTCGCTACAAGTGGGCCAGTTACACCGTATGAGCGCCCGATGAGCGTCCGCCACGCGGTCTTGCTCGCAGGCGGCAAGGGCACCCGCCTGCGTCCCTACACGACCAGCATCCCCAAGCCGCTCGTGCCCATCGGCGACGAGTGCGCCATCATCGAGATCGTCCTGCGCCAGCTGGCCCGTGACGGATTCCGGCGCGTGACCATCGCCATCGGCCATCTCGGCGAACTGATCCGGGCCTACGTCGGCACTGGCGAGCAGTGGGGCCTGGAGGTGGACTACGCCACCGAGGACAAGCCGCTCAGCACGATGGGGCCGGTGGTGGCGCTGCTGGACAAGCTGCCGGACCAGTTCCTCGTCCTCAACGGCGACATCCTCACGGATCTGAGCTTCGCCTCGCTTCTGGAGGCCCACGCCGCCTCGGACGCCCCGCTCACCATTGCCACGTATCACCGCCAGGTCGACATCGACTTCGGCGTGCTGACGGTCGAGGCGGGCCGGGTCGTCGGTTTCGTGGAGAAGCCCAAGCTCGACTACGAGGTAAGCATGGGCGTCTACGCGGTCTCGCGATCCGCGCTGTCGAGCTACCCGGCCGGCGAATCGCTCGGTTTCGACCGGCTCGTCATCGACCTCCTCGCGGCAGGGCGAAACCCCG
>Ga0265326_10000871_pt1 | contig 10973 bp, 14 predicted proteins | sample 41424metaG_FD_192439 | JGI IMG/M metagenome (GOLD analysis project Ga0265326, IMG submission 192439) | Rhizosphere microbial communities from Carex aquatilis grown in University of Washington, Seatle, WA, United States - 4-14-24 metaG | ecosystem: Host-associated > Plants > Roots > Rhizosphere... | reverse complement strand
CTGAGCTCCAAAGTGTCAAGTTGTATCATTACTTGCCTCCGGTCCTCCCTTCTTCTTAATGGCCATACTGTTTCCTTTGGTGGACCCGGCCGGATTCGAACCGGCAGTCCCAACCCTCACGTGACCGCAACGTCGCCGGTGTTGATCCGGCACGGGCTAGGCTGTTCGTGACTCCCCTTTACCGTTTGGGAGATCTCAGGCCCTTATCAGACCTCAGGACTTCCGCCAGGGCCCTGATCTTCTGGTCGGCGGAAGCGTGGATCAGTCCGCACTCGAAGTAGCCGGAAATGGCGTCGGGATCGTCAATGAGCAAGTCTGTATACGTCTTCCACTGGCCTTGATTCAGCAGCTCCTCGACTTCATAGAGCCGATCCAGGGTGATGTGCGAGGCGGGCAAACTCCCGATTGGCACCCATTCCGCCGTTTTCCTGTCGATCCCGATCAGCCTCCACCACCCGTGCTCCGAGTCGCGTGACCGTGTCCGACTGCGGGGATTCGGTTCCATGAATCTGGAGATGACTTCTTGGTCGGATCTCATGTTTCTCTCCCCGCCCTGCGTTCATGCTCTGCGATCGCCTCAGGCGTCTTGTCGATATGGAACCGCATCGAGTTCAGGTCGTAGCCCATCGCCTCGAGCTGCTTCATCTTCTTGTTGTTGAGGATGTTGTCGAAGAACCAGCTGAGCTCGCAGTTGGCGAAACGCGGCGTCAGTTCCGCGTAGATATCGCGTTCCCGTGCGTTCCAGCGCGCGGCCAGACGGAACCGCTTACGTGTGACGACCATGGCCTATCGGTTGATCCGGTTGCACACTTCGTCGATCTCTTCGACGGTGAGCGGATCGAGAGTATTGTCGCCGGTGGCGATGTCCCACTCGGCGATGTTGAAGGTCGGCCGACCTCCCACGACCGCGCGCTGCCAATAACGCAGTGCCGCGAGGACGGTGGCTTGCTCCCTGCTGTCGAACTTCGGGGCTTTGCGGTCCATCTCCAGCAAGGCGGCCGCGAGGGTCTCCTGCACCAGGTCCTTGCTCGCGATCGAATCCGATACGATCTTGTCGGCTCTGGTGCGCGCCTCTTCGTGTGTCATCCTCTGTCTCCATTTGCATCATCCAGGCCCTGACCCTTCTTTCGTAGGTGCGAAGGACCGGATTGTAAGTCCGTAACTTCCTGCGGAGCGTCTTGCCGCGGTAGCGTTCGCTTACTGCCAGCCCCCGCGCCACCACCCATATCGACTGCCGGTCCGACCGGAACCGGGCCTTGCCCGATCGCCAGCCGAACAGGTTGTGATGCTTCATGTGCCGGCCGCCGCTCGATTCCACGATGGAGATGGCCGGCAACAGGCGCCAGTCCAGGTCGTAGCGATCCGCCGCGGCAATGAAGTCCGCTGCGTACCGCCCTGCCGGCCTGGCGCCCATCACCCGGTTCACCGCCTCGATCCTGGCGTCCAGCCCGGCCTCGGCCGCGATTGCGACAAAGGCCAGGCAGAACACTGCGGCGAGCCTCAAGAACACCCCGAGGTCGACCCGCAGTTCTCACACTTGTGGCAGGTCCCGTTGCGGACCATCAGCGATCCGCACTCCATACACAGCGGCGCGTCGGAAGCAGGCTTGACGATGCGGCTGGTAGCCGTCACCGTCTTCGCCTCCACCTTGGGCGCCGGCAGCGATTCCTCCGTCGGGAACTCCTTGTCGAGCCACCGGAAGATGTAGTCGACGATCGAGTGGGCGTAGCCTTGAAGTCCCGGTGCGAAACCCGAAGGTTCGAAGCGCATGTTCGAGAACTTCTTGACCAGGTCCTCGCGCGGAACGCCATACTGCAATCCCATCGAGACCGAGATTGCGAAGGCATCGGCGAAGCCCGACAGGGTGGACCCCTCCTTGGCGACGTCGATGAACAGCTCGCCGGGCGTGCCGTCATCGAACATGCCGACCGTGAGGTACCCCTCGTGGCCGCCGATCGAGAACTTGTGGATCTTGGCGGCACGGGTCTCCGGCATCCGGCGGCGGACCGGTTTCTGGATGTTGGGCGTGATCTTCGTGGCATTGACCGAAGTGATCGGCCCGTCCTTCACGAACTGCCAGCCCGACCCCTGCGCGTTGGTGGTGACTTCCACCTTCGGCACGGGCGGTGCCGGAAGCTCCTGGACGAAACCGGATGTTACCGCCGGCTTCTCTTCAGCCTTGGTCGTCAATGGTTGGCTCCCTTTGCAGTTGTCGCGGTAGATCGCTACGGCCTTGAGACCCGACATCCAGGCTTCGATGTATGCCTCTTCGATGTCTTCAACGGTGGCCGACTCCGGCATGTTGACGGTCTTCGAGATGGCGCCGGACAGGAACGGCTGTACCGCGGCCATCATCTTCAGGTGACCCTGCCAGGCGATTGTGCGCCCGCCGGGTTTGGCCGGGAAGGAGGTATCGAAGATTGCGAGGTGATCTTGGCCCAGTACGGATCCTTCCACCGACCCGGTCTGACTGATCTTCTCGAGGATGTTCTGAGTGCTCGCCCCGTCGTACCCCAAGTGGCCAAGAGCCTGCTCGACGGTCTGGTTGACGATCTTCATCGTGCCGCCGCCGACCAACTTCTTGTGCTTGACGAGCGCGAGCTCCGGTTCGATCCCGGTCGTATCGCAGTCCATCATGAAGCCGATCGTTCCGGTCGGAGCGAGCAGCGTCGCCTGGGCGTTGCGGACTCCGGTTCTGCGTGCGTGATCGATCGCGCACCCCCAGACGTCGTCGACGAAGGAACGCAATCCGTCCTGCCGGAGGTTCTTCACCGCCTCCCGGTGCTGTGCGAGCACGTTCAGCAGCGACGTTTCGTTCTCCTTGTACCTGTCGAACGGGCCGAGCCGTTCGGCCAGCGCGGCCGAGGTCAGATATGCCTGACCGGTCAGGAGCGCGGTGATCTTCGCCGCCAGGTCCCGACCTTCAGGGCTGTCGTAAGGCCTGCCCATCGACATCAGGTAGGCGCCGAGGTTGGCATAGCCGAGGCCGAGCGGCCGGAAGTCATGGCTGTTGCGGGCGATCTTCTCGGTCGGATAGCTCGACATGTCGACCAGGATGTCCTGGGCGATCGTGAGGGTATGGACGGCCTTGCGGAAAGCAACCGTCGCAAACGCGCCGTCCGGCCCGCGGAACTTCATCAGGTTGAGCGAGGCCAGGTTGCAGGCCGAGTCGTCGAGAAACATGAACTCCGAGCAGGGGTTCGAACCGTTCAGCCGGCCGGAAGACTTGCAGGTGTGCCAGAGATTGCAGCGCGTGTCGAACTGCATCCCGGGGTCGCCGCAGGCCCAGGTCGCCTGGGCGATCTCGTGCAGGACGTCCTTCGCCTTCATGACTTCGACCACGCTGCCGGGCTTGGTGCGGGCGATCGTCTCCCAGGCGCCGTCGGCCAGGACGCGTTCCATGAACTCGTTGGTGACGCGCACGGAATGGTTGGCGTTCTGGTAGAACACCATCTCGTAGGCGTTGCCCTCGATGTTGAAGTCGGCCGGGAAGCCGGCCTGGATCAGGCGCCGGACCTTCTCTTCCTCCTTGGCCTTGCAGCGGACGAAGTCGAGGATATTGGGATGGTCGACGTTCATGATGACCATCTTGGCCGCGCGGCGGTGTTTGCCCCCGCTCTTGATCGAGCCGGCCGCGGTGTCGTTGATCTTCATGAACGGCAGCGGGCCCGACGGGCGGCCGCCGGAGCTCAGGTACTCGTGGTCGGAGCGCAGCGGGCTGATGTTGCAGCCGGATCCGGAGCCATGCTTGAAGATCATGCCCTCGGTCGCCGTCCAGTTCAGGATCGACGGCATGTTGTCCTCGATCGAGAGGATGAAGCAGGCCGAGCACTGCGGGCGGTGCTCGCCCGGGGCGACCTTGCGGATCACCGGCTCCCGGTCTTCTCGCGATTCGTAGCACCAACCGGTCGACGGCTCGTCCTTGATCCCGACATTGAACCAGACCGGCGAGTTGAAGCTGGCGTATTGGTTGACCAGCAGGAAGCGCAGCTCGTCTCCAAATGCTTCCGTCTCCGACGTCTTCAGGTGGCCAAGCTTGAGACCCCAATCACGGATCGTGTTCACCACGCGGTCGAGCAGCTGCCGGAGGCTGGACTCGCGCGCGGACGTCCCCATCTTGCCTTTGAAGTACTTGCTGGCCGTGATGTTGATGGCGTTCTGCGACCAGTTCTCCGGGAACGATACGTTCCACTGCTCGAAGAAGGCCTTGCCGGAGGCGTCGGTAATGACAGCGTCGCGGGGATTGAACTTGACCCCGTCGTAGGGGTCTACGCCCCGTTGAGTGAAGTGTCGCTGAATGAGTGCGTCGGTTATGATCATGGTCACCTGTATGAAGTCAGAACTGCCGCGCGGCTTTCCGCCGTTCGCTGAGCAGCTCGAGAAGCTTGACGACCTTCTTGGGCGCGACGATCTCGACGCCGCCCTGGGTCAGGCCGAAGTATTCGATGCGGAAGAACTTGAACATCTGCTTGAGCCGGCCGCGCTTCTCCTCGCCGGTCTTCTCGTCGAAGTCGCGCGGATGCTGCAGCACGAAGATCGCCTTGCCGGGCAGGATGTCCGAGCCGAACCAGAAGCCGCAGTGCGACTTCACCTGCGGATCGCCGCCCAGCACGATCTTGGCCGCGAACAGTCCGAGCAGGATGACGACTTCGAGGTTTGGCAGGGCTTTGAGCACCCTCAGCGCCCGGCTCGGGAAACACACTCCCGACTCCTGGTCGCGGTGGGGCGTCCTCGGCTCTCCGTCCTTGTCGGCCTTCTTGGAGTGCTGGATCTGAGTCTTGCACTGGACGATGCTCGTGATGAACACGTCCGCGTCCTTGAGCTCGGCCAGCCTCAGCCACTTGGCCAGTTCGAGTCCCTGTTCGCCGACGAACGGCTTGCGCGCGCTCATGTCGGCGGCAGAGGGCATGTCGCCCAGGATCGCGATCGAGGCGTTCGGGTTGCCGCGCCAGAGAAAGCCGGGGTTCGACGGGGTCAACAGGCCGAGCGGGCAGTCTCGGCACGGCGCCGCGGTCAGGGAACGGATGACCGCGAAGACGTCCTCCTTCTCGACCGGCTCTTCGTCGAAGCCGAACAGATCGCCGAGATCGCTCATCGTGGTAACACGTCCCAGAAGATGGCGTTGCGCAGCTTGCCCCGCCAGGCGAACATCAGCGTCATGGTCACGGTGGCCAGGAATAGCAGCCAGAAGTTCTTCGATATCAGCTGTCTGAGGATGAACCGGAGCACGGATCCTCCTTCTTCGGCAGAAGCATCATAGTCACCGTCGTCTCTTCAACGGTCCCGGTCTCGACCTCGGCCGGCTTCGGCACATCGAGCTTGCGGCGTTTGCGGAGTTCGATGTCCGCCCCGCAGCGCTTGCAAAGCTTCAACTTCTTTGAACATTCCGGGCACAGGGCGTCGGTCGCCGTAGTGGGGAACGTCATCGAAACTCCGCATACCCCGCAGGGTCTGTCGGTGAACGCCTGTCCGGCCAGGCGGCCGCGCCGCAAGTAGAAGCAGGCGCAGCAGAGTTGGTCCTTCCACCGCTCGTAGCGGTCGGCGTCCTGTTCGTAGGCATCAGCCAGCGCCATGATCTCCGCGCCTTGCGTCAAGGCCCTGGAGGTGTTGCGATTGACGCTGCTGAGGTCAATCCGTGCAGCTGGAAGTCTCACGGGGTTGTCTCCTCTTCTCGCGCCAGGCGAGATACGTCTCTCGGAGCTCGTCGCCAAACTCCGAGAGAAGCGGCTCGAACGTGGTGAACGCCATCCAGGCGATCAGCAGCCACGCACAGAGCATCACCGGTTCGATCATGCCGCCGCCGCTACCGGTTCGGGCGCGGCCGCGGGAGCCGACGCAACGGGCTTGGCCGGCGCCTTGTCCGCCTTGGCGGTCGACATCACGTACGACGACCGACCCTTCGTCTCGATGCCGGACTCCATGTACACCGCCCGGGCAACGGTCGTGAAGTGGAAGTTGACGATCTCCTCCTTGGCCGCCGAAAGGGCGCCGATCAGGAACTCGGAGTTCAACGTGGTCGATCCCTCGCCCGTATTCTTGCCGTAGCCGGCGATCTGGTCTTCGTACTCGCCCTGTTCGCCTCCCGCCTTGAGCGTCATCGCGTTGTCCTTCAGCTCGACGTCGACCCACTTCTGGTCTTTGCAGAAGGGTTTGGCCCGGTTGAGCGCGCCCAGGAACTCCTCCCGGTTCAGCATCACCGTGGATTCGATCTTGAGCTTCGAGTCGCCGCCGATCGCCGACTTCGGGAACTGGTAGCCGCACAGCACGCCGCCGTAGAAGACGTCGTCGGTGCGGACGAAGAACTTCGACGGCTGCCCGTCGCTGTTCGTGCCGACCAGGATGCGGACTTCCGGCTCCTTTCCGTCGGGCTGCTCCTGCCGCGCGATCTTCTGCAGGATGCTCTTCATGGCCGGGACGGACTTGGCCGGGATGTTCACTTCGAGCGCCTGGTCGGTATCGAGCTCGATGCTCGCGTGGGCCAGGACGTTGCGGTTGGTGGTGTACGCCTCGAGCTTCTTCGCGGCGATCTGCAGGAACAGGTTCTGCATGCCGTTGTAGTCCTCGCCCTTGTAGGCGAAGGTGAGGGTGCGGTCGATCACGTCGCGCAGCTTGGGCACCGGGATCGTGATCATGCCCGTGGCCGTCAGCGGCAGGCATTTGATGAGGTCCTTCATCAGGTCGGTCGAGCCGCCCGAGGGCAGGCGCTTGATGTGCACCTTGCCGGCCTTCATCGAAAGGAAGTCCTTGTCCTCTTTGCGCTCGAAGGTGACTTCCTCCTCCGGCGGCAGAGTGGCCAGGACGGGCTCGAGCAGGCGCGGCTGGATGAGGATGTTGCCCGGCCGTTCGACCGTCGCCGCCACGCGCAGCAGCGTCATGGCCGTGGCGCAGGTCGAGAACATGAATACGCGCGGTTTCTTGCCGGCGACGCTCTCCAGGTACAACAGCGACCCTTCCGAGTCCTTGCGTTTGTCGAGCGTGTAGTTGGCGATAACGAGCGCCTCGCGCAGGGCGGAAACGCTGCAGGTGAACTTCATTGTTCAATCACCTCGAATACCATTCCGTCGGGTACGCTCCGACAAGCGATCCGGAGCTCATAGTTCGGAGTCTGCATCCCGTTCGGGATCTTGATCCTGCCGCCCGCGGCGATCAGCAGCGAGGCGAACATCATCCACAGGACCGGGTCGTTCTGCTTCAACCGTTCGAAGCGGAAGTTGAAGGCCAGCTCCTCCATCGGTCGGGAGGGCGGGGCGACGTCCCCGCCCTTCTTCTTGGAGCGCACCTACGCCGCCCGGTTGCCCGCAGCGTCCTGGGCTTTGACGGCGCGCGCCTTCGAGCACTCCGCGCACAGCTTGGCCTTGTACTTCCGCTGGGAGTTCTCGACCAGCTTGGCGACCGACAGCTCGACGCTCTTGTTGCTGGCGTCGAGGTAGGAGGCGGGCGTGATCTCCTTGGTGCAGTCCTCGCAGACCTGCCTCTCGGCCTGCTTCTTCTGCTCCTCCTCGAACTTCTTGGAGACCGCCTCGCCGTTGCCCTTGAAGACGTCCATGGCGATGCCGAGCGTCGAGCAGATCTTGGTCATGGCGTCGGTGCAGGCGCCCTTGTAGGCGTCGCCCAGATCGTCGTTGTCGTTGCCGCCGTAGCTCTCGCGTTCGATCCCGTAAGTCGGAATCCGGAGTTTGCAGTGGGCCACGACCATGACGGCCTCGTACGGCTCGTTGTTCTTGTACTTGGTGACCATCTTGGTCTCGACGATCTGCTCGTCGAAGAACCAGCCGTTGATACCGAAGACCTCGTTCAGGCGCTCGACGACGTAGATACCCTTGATGCCGGACAGGTTGGACTTCTGTCCGCGGGTGATGGCCGCCGAGGGCAGCGGGCGCTTGAGGGCGACCGCCATCTCCTGGGTGATCGGCAGCGGCGCCGCCTTGCCGTTGATCTCGTCGTAGCGGCTGCGCAGGTTGTCGGCGTATTCGAACGCCGCCTGCGCCGTGTTGTCGGCTTTCTGCACCCGGGATTCCAGGCACTCGAGCTTGGTCTTGAGCTCGGTGATGAGCATGACCGCCCTGCCGAGCGTCGCTTCGGAGGACAGCACGGCCGAGCCTCCCTGCGGCGGATTGGCGCTTTCCGCGCCGTTCACCGGGACGACCTGGTCGAGCGTCGCGCCGATCAATTGGATCTGTTCCGTCGTCGGGACGGAGTTCTGCTGTTTGCGTGGTGCCATGGGTTCAGTTCTTCCTTAGGTCAGTACGGCATCCAGTTGAACTGGAACCGGAGGCTGCTCGCGTTGGCGTTCGGGTCGTTGTTCAGACGCCGGATCTGCGGAACTTCGTCGCGCTTTGTGGTTCCGCCGCAACCCGCCTGCAGGCAGGGATAGGTCTTGACGTCCATCTTGACGAGTTTCTCGGTGCGAGTATGACAGCGCTCGCATTCAAAGTCGTAGAGAGGCATTTCAGTTCTCCGTGTCGGCCGGGATGCCCCGGGCCTCGCCGCAGCCGCGGCAGACAGGTTCGGACCCGCACCAGCGCTCCTGGACTTCGATCCCGGCCACGCCGTGCGGCAGCTTCGGCGTGTTGCGCGCGTTGTGAAAGTCCCCGTCGAGGAAGACCCGTCGGCAGAGGCAGCAGCTCCACAGGACGTCGTCTTCGTTCGAAAGGGGAGGCGGCGGCGGAGGCGTGGGAACAGCGGATTGAGTGGTCACCGTTTGATCAGTTCGACCTTGTCGGCCGTTACCTTGTAGATCTTGCCGGCGCCCGGCTTGGGCACTTCGGCCTTAAGCCGAGCCTGGGCCCACTTGGCCTTCTCGGACAGTTCCTGGGCAAGCGGCCCCTGGATGCAGAGGATGGTCTTCGTCTCGCCGGCCACCTGGATCGGATAGCCGGGGGTCTGGAAGTCCATCTCGCCGTCTTCGCGCTTGGCGAACCAGACCGTGATCCAACTCTTCGGATCGGTCGCGAAGAACAGCATGATCGCCGCGGCGACGCCGTCCTTCTCGAAGGCCGCCTTGGCATTGGTGTAGATCACCGCGTGGGTGAATAGGTCGAAGTTGAGGACGCTCATGCGACTGCTTTGGTCTCCTGGACCGGCTTCTTGAGACGCGCGGTCAGAAACGTGTGGCGCTTGGCGATCTCGTTGTTCTTCGCGGCCGCCTCGATGTTGAACTTCTTTGAGATGAACACCATCAGGTTCTTGGCGCGCGTGACCGCCGTGTACAGCAGGTTCTTCTGCAGCATGATGAAGTTGCGCGTCAACAGCACGCAGATCACCGCCGGAAACTCCCCGCCTTGTGACTTGTGAATCGACATGCAATAAGCGAGCGTCAGATCCGAAACATCCTCGAAAGGATATTCGATCTGCTCTCCGCAGAAGTCGATGTGCAGCAGTTTCTCTTCTTCGTCGATCTCGGTGATGAACCCGATGTCTCCGTTGAAGACCCCGCCGGCGTCCGAAGCGGTGTTCAGCGCGTAGTTATTGCGCGTCTGCATCACCCGGTCGCCGATCCGGAAACGTTTGGATCCGATCTCGACCTGCCTGCCGTCCGGGTTGAGTGTCTCCTGGAGGGTGTCGTTGAGATCGTAGACCCCGAGCGGACCTTTCCGCATCGGCGTCATGACCTGGATGTCCTTGATCGGGTCGATACCGAGTCTGCCGGGAATCCGGTCTTTGCACAGGATCCGCAGCATGTTCTTGACCCACTCCTGGCTTTCCGTGTACCGCTTTGCTCCGTTGGTCTTGAACAGCTGCTTTCCCTTCTCATCGAGCGCCGGAACGAATGGCGGCTCGCTCAGATAGCTGTCCACCATCTCGGCGCCGTCTTTCTTGTCGGGGAAGGTCGGCATCTCTCCCTTAAGGATGGCGTGGGCGTTCTTGACGATGAGCGACTTCTCGGCCTGGCGGAAGATCTTGGTCAGGCGCGAGATGTGAATGCGGCCGGAGGTGACCAAGTCTTCAAGGACGCGTCCGGGCCCGACCGCGGGCAGCTGGTCCTTGTCGCCGATAATCAGCATCGGCGTCCCCGGCTTGACGGCGTCGAACAGCCGGTGCGCCAGCTCGATATCGACCATCGAGAACTCGTCCGCGATCACCAGGTGCGCATCGAGCGGGTCTTTCTCGTTCACGGTCCAGGCGTTGGCATCGGCGTTGTACTTGAGCAGGCGGTGGATCGTATAGGCCTTCTCGTTCGCCACGGTCGACAGGTGCTTGGCTGCGCGGCCGGTCGGGGCGCACATGGCCAGCTTGTAGCCGAGGAACTGGGCCACGTCCACGATGACTTTCGCGCAAAGAGTCTTGCCCGTACCCGGTCCTCCGGTGAGGATCGAGATCGGCTTCTCGAACGCGCTCAGGACTGCGTTGCGCTGTTCGTCGGTCAACTCGATGCCGAGCGCCTGTTCCCTGCCCTTCACGATCATTTCGAGGTTCTGGGTTTCGGCGATGTTCTTGTTCACCGGGGTCACAAGCAGCTGGTTGAGCTTCAGGGCCAGGTGCGTCTCGGCCTTGAAGAGCCGCGGCAGGTAGACCAGGTCGGTGTATCCGGCCGCGACCTTGTTCGTGGTGATCCGCTCCCGCGCGAGACGGTTCTGCTTGACCACCCGCTCGAGAGCTTCGCGGGCGAGCGCCGGGGCGAGCTTGTACTTCTCCGCGGCTTTGCTGATCAAGCCTTCCTGCTCGCAGCAGACGTGGCCTTCGTTCTTGGCCTCCTCTTCGAGCTGGAACATTATGATCGAGTCGGCGCGGTCAGGCGAATCTTCGGCGAACCCCATCTTCTTGGCGATCTCGTCGGCGCGCACGAAGCCGATGTTGTCGACGTTGACCAGCTTGTAGGGGTTCTTGGTGATGACCTGGACGGCGTTGGGCCCTAGGTCGAGGTAGATCTGGCGCGCCCACTTCGGATTGACGTTGAGCGAAGCCAGGAACTGCCCGATCCGCCGCAGCAGCGCGTCGTCGCGCCAGCCCTTGGCGATGCGGGCCAGGCTCGA
>Ga0265326_10000869_pt1 | contig 10988 bp, 9 predicted proteins | sample 41424metaG_FD_192439 | JGI IMG/M metagenome (GOLD analysis project Ga0265326, IMG submission 192439) | Rhizosphere microbial communities from Carex aquatilis grown in University of Washington, Seatle, WA, United States - 4-14-24 metaG | ecosystem: Host-associated > Plants > Roots > Rhizosphere >... | reverse complement strand
TGGTCCCTTGGACATTTTGCCGAACCGGCTTAAAGATGTCTTTCCCGCTATGAGGATTCTGCCGCTGGGGGGAGCCAATGTCACGGTTCCCTATAAGGAATCGGTGGCAGCCTATCTGGATTGGGTGGAACCGGAAGCCCGTTGGCTGGGGTCCATCAATACAATCTATAAAAAAGGGAAAAAACTTTGCGGCGCTTCCACCGACGGTGAGGGATTTTTAAGGTCCTTGGGACCCTTGCGGAAAAAATTGGGGGGCTCCCGGGGGCTCCTGGTGGGAGCGGGTGGGGCCGCCAGGGCCGTGGCGGGGGCTTTGGCGGGATCAGGAGTGAAGGAAATGGGAATCGCCAACCGCTCCCCTCGCAGGGCGGAGGAATTGGCGCGGTCGTTAGGGCGGCGTTATCCCGGGTTGCAGGTGGAAAAGTTAACGCTGGGTGAAGGGGAAAAATACCTGACCCGTTGCGACTGGGTGATTCAAGCCACATCGGTAGGGTTGAAAAAGGGAGACCCCTCGCCGCTGTCCCTTAAAGCCGCCGCTTCCTCGGCTTGGGCGGTTGATCTAATTTACCATCGACAGACTGAATTTTTGACGGAGGCCAAGGTGAGGCGTTTACCCACTCTGGATGGAAGGGAAATGCTCTTGCAGCAAGGGGCCTTGTCATTTGAAAAATGGACCGGTCGAAAAGCTCCCTTAAAAGTCATGCGAGGGGTCTTGCTGGGTCGTTTGGCTTCGCCTCGTTGATTTTTCGGCCAACAGGAACAATCGTTGACTTCAATTTTCAACGATTCTATACTCTTTTGTGAAGATTTCATGTTGTGTCAATGACTCTCACCCCTCTGAGGTGTTCAATGCCTGAATCCATGAAAAAGCGCCTGGGCGAAATGTTGGTGGATGAGGGTATTATTTCCGAGGAACAGCTCCAAGAGGCCATGCACGAGCAAAAGATCAAGGGCGGCCGCCTGGAGAAGATCCTGATCAGCCAAGGGTATGTCACCCAGGACGTGATAATGGCCTTTGTGGGAACCCAGCTGGGAATTCCCCACGTCAGCCTGACGGAAATCGGTGAAATCCCCAACGATGTTGTTTTCTCGGTTCCCGAGTCCATCGCGATCAACCACTGTTTAATCCCCATTGTTAAAAAAGACAAACGCTTAACGGTCGCCATGGCCGACCCCCTTAATGTTTTCGCCATTGATGACATAAAAATGATGACGGGTTTTGAGGTGGATCCGGCGATTGCCAGCGAGACTGAAATCAAGGCCATGCAGGCGAAGTATTACGGTTCGGCCGCGGCCGGCGGATCGGCCGGCGGGAGCGGCGGCGGCGGGGAAGCCGGCGGGGATATGCAGGAAATCCTAAATTCAATGGGCGGCGACAACAATCTCGAGGTCTTGGAAGAGAAGGCCGATGAAATTGATATTTCGAAATTGGAAGCGGCGGGCGAGGACGCTCCCGTTGTGCGACTGGTCAACCTTGTCTTAACCGAAGCGGTTCGTTCCGGCGCGAGCGATATTCATATCGAGCCCTACGAGAAAAGCCTCCGCTGCCGTTATCGAATTGACGGCGTTTTGCACGAGGTCCAATCACCCCCCCGTTCCCTGGCGGCGGCGATCTCCTCTCGCATCAAGATCATGTCCGCGCTGGATATCGCCGAACGGAGATTGCCGCAGGACGGACGCATTAAAATCAAGGTGTTGGGCAAGGAAATCGACCTTCGCGTGTCCATATGTCCCGTCCAATTCGGCGAAAAGATCGTCATGCGTATTTTGGATTCCTCCAACCTATCTTTGGACCTGCCCAAACTTGGTTTTGAGGACGACGTCCTTCCAAAGTTCGAGAAGGCTATCGTTGAACCCTACGGCTTGGTGTTGGTCACTGGACCGACCGGTTCCGGAAAATCAACCACCCTTTATTCGGCCCTCCATTACATCAACAACCCAGACGTAAATATTTCCACCATTGAGGATCCGGTGGAATACAACCTCCAAGGAATCAACCAAGTTAACGCGAGGGCTGGGATCGGGTTGACCTTCGCCGCGGGGCTAAGGTCTTTTTTACGGCAGGACCCGGACATCGTCATGGTGGGAGAAATCCGGGACAAGGAAACGGCTGAAATCGCCATTAACGCGGCGCTGACGGGTCATTTGGTTTTTTCGACGTTACATACCAACGATGCTCCCGGAGCGGTTACCCGCATGGGCAATATGGGGGTGGAACCTTTCTTGATTACCTCCACGGTCCATTGCGTGGTGGCCCAGCGGTTAATTCGCCGTATCTGCAAGGATTGCAAAGAAGCCTATGAGGCGACCCCGGAAATATTGGAAGAGCTTAATTACAAGCCCAACGCTGGTGAAACGGTCACTCTTCATCGGGGGGTGGGCTGCGCAACCTGTTCGAGTACGGGTTACAAAGGTCGTATGGCGATCCATGAGGTGATGGTTCTTTCGGATGAGTTTAGAAAGGCTGTTTTGCAGCGGAGGCCGGCGACCGAACTCAAGAAAATAGCCCGTGAGAGCGGTATGCAGACCCTTCGGGAATGCGGTGTAAGGAAAATATTAAAAGGAATGACAACGGTTGAGGAGTTGTTGCGGGTGGCCCATGCTGACGAGGCTGATTAATTTAGGATAATTACCAGGGGGATCAAGTTTTATGGTCAATATTGACACTCTTTTAAGGCTAATGTTTGAGCGGGGAGCATCCGATTTGCACATTACCGCCGGCGCACCGCCCATGCTTCGGATCGACGGAGTCATGACGGCGACCGAGTATGAAAAACTTAGGCCCGAAACAACGCAGCAATTGATTTACAGTATTTTGACGGACGAACAAAAGGAAAAATTTGAGAAAGACAATGAATTGGACGTGTCTTTCGGCGTGGAAGGGGTCGGCCGCGTCCGTATGAATGTGTTTCAACAGCGCGGCGCCGTCGCCGCCGCCCTTCGGAATATTCCTACCTCGATCCGAACGTTTGACGATTTGAAACTGCCTCAAGTGGTTCAGGATATCGTGAAATTACCAAAAGGTTTGGTGTTGGTGACGGGACCGACCGGGTCGGGAAAATCGACGACCTTGGCCGCGATGCTGGATTGGATCAACACGAATCAACAGCATCATATTATTACCATTGAGGATCCCATTGAATATGTTCATACCCATAAGTCTTGCATCGTCAATCAGCGGGAAGTGGGAACCGACACCCACTCCTTCACTTCGGCGCTGAAATATGCCCTCCGCCAGGACCCGGATGTCATTCTCATCGGGGAAATGCGCGACTTGGAGACCATCAACGCCGCCTTGACGATCGCAGAGACGGGACATTTGGTGTTCGCGACCCTGCATACGGTGGATTGTATTCAAACCATTAACCGCATCATCGACGTTTTTCCATCAACCCAACAGACGCAGGTTCGCGCCCAGATTTCCTTTGTGCTTCAGGCCGTATTATCACAGCAACTTTTACCCAAGGCATACGGCGCGGGCCGGGTCATGGCGGTCGAAATTTTAATACCGACGGCCGCGGTCCGGAATTTGATAAGGGAGGAAAAAATCCACCAAATTTATTCGGCAATGCAAACTGGAACCGAGTACGGCATGCAAACCATGAATCAAGCGCTCTTCGAACTGTATCAAAAGCAGCTCGTAAGCTATAACGAAATTTTCTCGAGAACATTGGATCCCAAAGAGCTTCAAAGAATGGTAAAGGGTGTCATTTAATTTTATCCCCCTGGAAGGCTTAATCTATGCCAGCGTTTAAATACCAAGCTCGGAACAATCTGGGAAAAGTAACGGATGGCGTTATTGAGGCTGATAGCGAGGCCGCAGCGGCTGGGGCCCTCCGTCAAAAAAGATTAGAAGTCGTTTCCATTTCCTCGGTGAGCGGATTCAGCACTTTTTTAACCGCCTTGACGAAAAAAAGCGGCAATATCACCATGAAAGACGTTGTCGTTTTCAGCCGTCAATTTTCGGTTATGGTGAACGCTGGGCTGCCGATCCTTCAAGGCTTGACCATCGTGGCGGAGCAGGCCGAAAATCCGGATTTTCGGGTGGTGATGACCAAGGTCCGGGATGATATTTCCAACGGCGTTCCCTTATCGGAGGCTATGGCGAAACACCCGAAAGCCTTTACGACCCTTTACGTGAATATGATCAAGGCGGGTGAACAAGGCGGTATATTGGATGTTATTTTGGAAAGACTTTCGGAGTACATGGAAAAAGCCGAGGGTGTTTCCCGCAAAGTGAAATCAGCCATGATGTACCCCATTGTGGTTATGTCCGTCGCGGTATTGGTCATCATTTTCTTAATGGTCAAGGTGGTGCCGACCTTCAGGGATGTTTTCACCTCCTTTGGCGCGAAATTGCCCTGGCCCACCCAGCTGATCATTGATGTGAGTGAATTTTTATCGAGCAAGAAAGCATTCTTACTGTTGGGAGCCTTGGTGGGTTTCGGGTTTCTTGTTTCGATGTACCGGAAAACCAAAACAGGGGCCTATAATTGGGATAATATGCTGATGAAGATTCCGGTTTTTGGAGTTTTGGCCCGAAAAGCCGCTGTCGCGAAATTCGCCAGAACCCTTGGAACGCTGATCAAGTCGGGCGTACCCATTATGGACGCGTTGGAGACCGTGGCGAAAACCGCCGGCAATTTAGTGGTGGAAAGGGCGGTATTTAACGCCAGGGACTCGGTCCGTGAAGGTAAGACGCTCACCCAGCCGTTAAAAGAAAGCAAAGTTTTTCCTCCCATGGTCACCCAAATGATTAATGTCGGTGAGGAAACAGGCGCATTGGATCAAATGTTGAGCAAAATCGCCGATTTCTATGAGTCTGAGGTGGACGCGGCGGTTGAGGGATTGACCTCCATTATTGAGCCGATTTTGATCGTTTTTTTAGGGGTAACGATTGGATTTATCGTTGTGGCCATGTTTATGCCAATGTTTGAATTGGGAAATATTGTTGGTTAACGGTTATTCGCGACATATTGGGGTTTGTTGACATCTAGTTTTCAAAACGATAAAATGATTTCACGCTGAATCATTGATTTTTAAATAAGATTTGGCCAAGATTAAGCGGAGGTTATTATGATGCGTTTAAAAGCAAAAGGTTTTACGTTGATTGAGCTGATGATCGTTGTCGCGATCATCGGTATTTTGGCGGCGATCGCGATTCCGCGGTTTGCCCAAATGTTGGAAAAATCCAGGGAAGGATCGACCAAAGGTAACTTGGGTAGCATCAAGTCAGCCGCCTCCATTTATTATGGAGACACCCAAGGCATCTGGCCGACCACTCTTTCGTCCGTTTCAACCTACTCTTTCAGCAGGTACTTGGATAACATTTCGCCAGTGAAGGTGACGGCGGCCTTCGTGGCGGGTGCCCAGAGTCCCGCTGGAGCCTTGGTGACGATGACGGCCGGCAGCGGCGTGCCAAACACTGGCTCGACCGGTTGGATGTACGACAGCAGCTTTGGAAATGTCTACGTCAACAGCACGGTCAAGGACTCGAAGTCGATTCCTTATTCTTTTTATGGTTTTGAGTAATTCAGCTCAAAAAGTTTAAAGTAAAACAATTGGGTGGCATTTGGCCACCCATTGTTTTATTCAGACTCGTTTTTTTGAGGTGACCTTATCCAAGCTCTATTGACGCCTCTTTTTTCCCCCTTCTTCTCGCCGTTTTTAGGTGCTGGTGTCGGCAGTTTCTTAAATGTTTGCCTTTATCGTTGGAAAAACGGTGGGCAAGTTGTCACTCCTTCTTCCTATTGTCCAAAATGCAAAAAGACGATTCTGCCGTTTGACAATATTCCCGTATTGAGTTTCTTGTGGTTGGGCGGGAAGTGCCGCTTTTGCCACAAGCCCATTTCGATTCAATATCCCTTAATTGAGGCGGTTACGGCCCTGTTATTTTGGATTTCCTCGGTTTTATTCTTTAAAAACTCGGTTTTTCTGGTGTTAACCAGCTATTTTTTTGTTAGTTTTTTAGTTCTTTTGTCGGTCAGTGATTTAAAATGGCGTTTATTACCCCATGTTTTTAACAACCTATTTATCCTGTGCGGGCTCGGATTTTCTGTGAAAATGATCTTCAATAGTCCTGGTAATCCGTTTGTTTCGGCCAGTTCCTTTTTGCTTTTGGGATCCATTATGTTCATCCTTCTTCAGTTTTTTTCCAATGGTTTGGGCGGCGGCGATGTCAAAATGGTCGCTGGGTTGGGAATGTGGCTTGGGGTCTTTAAAGCCACCTGCGTCTTGACCTTGGCAAGCTTTGGGGCCTTACTCGTCATGCTTGGTTTGTATTTTTTGGGGCGGGTCGATTGGCGATGGAAAATACCCTTTGGGCCTTTTTTGGCCGCGGGCGCGTTAGGAATATGGTTTATGCCGTCACTGATTGAGCAATTCAGAACGATGATCACAAGGATCGGTTAATGAGTTTTTTTTCCAAAACAATTGTTGGATTGGACATCGGTACTTCCAGCATCAAGGTAGTTCAACTCAAGCCCGTGGGTAACCAGTGGCAAGTCGTTTCCATGGGCATGGTGGAGATTCCCAAGGACTCTCTGGAAGCAAAAAACCAGGACGCCCAACGGACGGTGTTGGTAGACACCATCAAGCGCGTTTTTAAGGAAAGCGGCGTCAAAACCAAAAAAGTGGTGACTTCCTTATCCGGGGATTCAGTCATTATTCGTTATGTGAAGCTTCCCTTCATGACCCCGGATGAACTTCGGGGGGCTATTTCCCGGGAAGCGGAGCAATATATTCCCTTGAACATCGACCAAGTGGTCCTTGATTTCCAAATATTGGGTGAGACCCAGGAGGATGGACAACGCAAGTTGGATGTTTTGCTGGTGGCCGCGAAAGTCGATGTTGTGGACCAACACTTGCTTTTGTTGAAATCAGCCGGGTTGACCCCGATGGTGATTGATATCGATGCTTTCGCCCTGCAAAACGCCTATGAAATTAACCGGTTGGAACCGAGCGAGGAAACTGTAGCCTTGATCAACATCGGGGCGTCCCTGACTTCGATTAATATTCTCGAGGGAAATAACACGAGGTTCACCAGGGATATTCCTGTGGCGGGAAATGATTTTACCCGGGAGATCCAAAAAGAGTTTAACTTGAAGTTTTCCGAGGCCGAGGAGCTCAAAAAGTCCCATGGCGCCATTACGATGGAAGAGGATGATTTCAGCTTATCGACGGTTTCCCACAAAGATGACCGGGTGTTGAGGATGTCGGATGTGATGACCCCGGTTTTAAACAAGCTGCTGGGGGAAATAAGGCGTTCGTTCGATTATTATGAAACCCAAGCGCGCAAGAAAACAGTCGAGCGCGTGATTCTGCTGGGCGGAAGCGCGAGGTTGAAAAACATCAACCGCTTTCTCGCAAACAAATTGGGGATACCCGTCGAGCATTTTGCCGCTTTTAGAAATGTCGAGTCCGCGAAAAGCATTGATGCAGAGCAATTGACCGAAAAAGAGTTCCATATGGGTGTTTGTCTGGGTTTAGCCTTGCGACAGGCGGAATCATAAATGATAAAAATCAACCTTGTTCCGGTAAAAGAGAAGAAAAAACGGAAGGAATTTTTGATTTTATTTTTTGTCGCCGTCTTTTTTATGGTAATGGCTTTGGTTATGTTTTGGATTTATATCCAAAGGGTGAGAGTTAAGAGCAATTTAAAGAATGAAATCGCTCAAATCGACGAAGAGTCCAAGGGGTATCAGGAAAAAATAAACGAAATAAAAGATTTGGAGAGCAAGGAAGCCAGCTTGGCGGGCTTCAAAAAGACGATTAAGGATATTTCTGAAACCCAAAGAAAAGTAATAGTCGGTATTGATCAATTGGCTTTGGCCATGCCCGAAGGAGTGTGGTTGACGAGCTTATCGCAGGGTAAAGGGGCTGATTCCAATAAATTTGATTTAGTCGGATATGCCTTTTCCCAATCCAGTTTGCGCTCTTACATTGAGGTCATCCAAAAACCGGGTGGGCTGATGAAGGACGCCACTTTGGACGTGAAAAATATTTCCGCGCCTGTTGGAAATAATAAGCAAATTCAACAGTTTGAAATTACCGCGAAAGTGGTGGATCAGGGATCATGAAAATAACGCCCCGGCAACAATATATGGCTTTGGGAGGGTTGGGATTCCTGGCCTTTTCGTTTTTATTTTATCAATTCTTTTTAAAGCCCATAAATCGGGAAATCTCGGGATTGGAAGCCAGCAGGGATCAAAAGCAAAAGGATCTGGACGAGGCTAAAAAAATAGTGGCCAAATATGTCGAGTTTAAGAAAAGGGCCGACTCCATTCAGCGTGAATTGGAATGGATTCAAAATAGGATTCCGAAAACAATCGATAAAACCAAATTGGTGGAAACCATCAGCTTGTTGCAAAACCGGTCCGGCGTTTATTTAACCAGTTTTCAGGTGTCCACCGCCGCGTCCAAGGACGCCTTCGCGGAAATTCCGGTCAATATCCGGTTCAATTCGAATTTTAAAGGGTTGTTGAATTTCTTAAAAGAGATCAGCTATTCCAGTTTGTTTATGACGGTCAGGGAACTGGCGGTTACCCCGACCGTTGACGCCTCACACCCAGACGTGACATTAACGGCTCAAATGGTTTTGAGCGGAATTCAGGCCAAGTAATGTTCTTGAACAGGGCATTTTTCTTTATTTTTATTTGCCTTTTATTGATCCGCCCCAGCGGATGGGCGCAGCAACAAGACGTGCCGGAGCCGGTTTTTATGAACTTTTCTATTCAACCCCTTTATATTCCGTCATATCATGGCAGGGATCCATTCAAGCCCCTGGATAACGTGGAAAGATCCCCTCAGGTTTCAATCGCGGACCTTGATTATCACGGGGTTATGTTTTTAAACGGGAAACCAATGGCTTTGTTCACTTGGAGAGGCAATTCAGCCGTTCGATATGTCCTGAAATTCAGAAAATTGTTCAGCGGCGGAGATATGACGATCGATGGCGTGGTAGGGGATATATCGGAATCCGAGGTTGTTTTGGTCCAAGGCGATCAAAAGATAGTTTATTCCCGGAAATAAAAGGAGAATTTTAAATGCGTTCGTTTTGTTCAGCCTCGATGAGTAAAATGGGTTTAATTTTGTCCTTTTTATTTTTAACCATTTTTTCCGTGGCGCTTGCGGAAGATATTGAAATCGATTTGGGCGGAAATTCCGGCGCCTCCGGAAAATCGACCCCTGTTCCAGCGGATCAGAAAAAAACCGCCACGGCTGACCAGCCTGTAACGGCGAAAAAAGAAGCCGCCCCAAATACCCCGGTTAGCGAAAAACCCGCCAAAAAAACAGCCTCGAAATCGGTGATTAAGAAGGTCTTCTTTCCCACGGGGGAAAATAACGAAAACAAGGTTCTGTTCGAAGGCGATAACCTCCCGAAACCGACCGTCGATAAAATTTCCGGAATGAGGATTTTGGTCAAGTTCGCAAACGCTCAATTAAGAATTCCCCTGAAGATAAGCGGAGATAAGAAATTAATTAAATCTATTCGTTCCTCCATGCATCCCGGCCCGACGGCCTGGATCGTGCTGGATTTGCTAAAGGACGAAGAGGCTGCGGTTGAACCAACGGAAAAAGGGTATTCGCTCTCCTTGGGGTCAACGGATAAAGCGGCTGATGATTCCGCCGCCGTGAAACAAGACAAGAAAGCCATGGACAATGAAAAGCCAGTGGAAAAAAGCCTCTTTTCCAGATTGATTGACGCCTCCTTTAAACCTGTGGATAAGGGCATCAAAATTGTCTTGACCTCGGATGGACTATCCAAATACACGGTCCGGAAATTAAGCCAGCCGACCAAGCTGGTGATGCGGTTTCACAATACCAAACTTGATATCAATGATAAGTTCAGAAATGTTAAGGCTAGCGACGAGGAGGTTAAAAAAGGCGGTTTCGTCCAAATGGAACTTCGCCAGATCGGTCCTTCCTTTTCGCCGATTTCTGAGGCGATTGTTACTTTACTCCCTGGGACCAGCTACCAAATTGACCGGGATTTAAATCAAGTGGTTTTGACTTTGTCGGCCCCAGTGGCGGCGGAAAAACCAATGGATAAACACGGAAATGCAAACCAGTTAGTTTCCTTGGATATTGAGGGTGCGGATATTAACGCGGTGGTAAAAACCCTTGCCGCTGAATCCGGTTTTGATGTGGATTTCGTGGCAGGTCCCCTGGTGGGGGTTGTTAATGAACGGTTTAAAGATGTTCCGCTTAAAACGGCTTTGGCGACCCTGCTGGCTCCGGGAAATTACGATTTCGAAATACAAGGGAATACCCTGCGTTTTGGAACTCAAGGATCGCTTAAAAGCAGTAAGGGGATATTACCGCATGTCACTGAGATCATCCATCCGGGCGGAGGCTTGACGCCTGACGGCCTCGACGCTTTGGTAAAGAGTATTTTGAAACCCTCGAACGCCATCACCACAAAAACGGATACTGTTCGAAATGTTTTGATCATCAATGGTACCCCTTCCGATGTAGAGGATTATAAAAGAACCATGCAGGACCTGAAATTAGACGAAGGAGCTGGTGGCGACCGCATCACAAGGGTCGTAAAATTGAATTATTCGGTTCCTTCCGACTTATCGGACCTTTTAAAGAAGTATTTGACACCGGTTGGACAAATACAAATCGACGCCCCGTCATCCTCATTGGTCATTTGGGAAACCGCCAGCAATATGGGCGTTCTTTTGGAACTGATCAAGGAACTGGACCATAAGCCGGCGCAAGTCTTAATTGAATCAACCATTCTTGAGGTTGACAGCGAGAATGATTTGGACATGGGCGTGAACTGGTCGGCGAACAAGATCACGGGAGATCCAACGATGAATGCCACCATCAATCTTCCGCCGGGCAATGCGGTGGTTTCCCCGGGAATCATTGGTTTTGGAACGGTGAAAAACGGGTTAAATATTAACGCCCAAATTCAAGCCTTGGAAACCCACAAAAAGGGAAAAGTGATTTCCCGGCCAAGAATCGCGACCGCCAGCGGGCAG
>Ga0265326_10000853_pt1 | contig 11140 bp, 9 predicted proteins | sample 41424metaG_FD_192439 | JGI IMG/M metagenome (GOLD analysis project Ga0265326, IMG submission 192439) | Rhizosphere microbial communities from Carex aquatilis grown in University of Washington, Seatle, WA, United States - 4-14-24 metaG | ecosystem: Host-associated > Plants > Roots > Rhizosphere >... | reverse complement strand
CGCCAGTCGCCGTACCTGCCCGAGGTCGAGGCGCTGTACCACGCGGCCGGCCTGAACCTGAACGCCGACCTCGCCAACCTCACGGCACACACCAACATCACGGCGAACCCGGCGGCGCTGTTCTCGCTCTACCGGACGTCCGTCCCGGACGGGCGGCTCGAGGTGCCGGAACTCGACCTGCACACGGTTGGCGACAACCTCGTCCCCGTGCAGAACGAGAACTACTACCGCCAGCTGGTCGACCAGGCCGGCCGCGGCGACCTGCTGCGCCAGGCGTACACGATGAGCTTCGGGCACTGCAACTTCAGCCCGTCCGAGCTGGTGGCCGGCGTCGAGGCGATCCTGCAGCGGGTCACCAGCGGGCGGTGGGGCGACGTGGCGACGGCAGCCGGCCTTGAGCAGGCGGCCGACGCCACCAACCTCGGCCCGGCCAACTTCACCAGCTACCACCCCGGCGCGCTGACCGGCGCGGTTCCGGCGTGGTAACCACGTGTTAACGGCGACTGGTTTACCCGCAACGAGCGGCGCGGGCTCGGATAACCTCGGCACATGCCTGGAACCGAACCCGCGCCGCTGCTGCTGTACCTGGTCAAGCGGGTGGAGCTCGCCATCCGCGCGCGGCTTGACGAGATCGTCCGGCCGACCGGGCTCACCGCCATCCAGTACACCGCGCTCACCGTGCTCGAACGGCACGACGACATGTCCTCGGCGCAGCTGGCCAGGCACTCGTTCGTCACCGCCCAGTCGATGGCCGACATGATCACCACGCTGCAGGGGCGCGGGCTGATCGAGCGGCACCGGGACCGCGCCGACCGGCGGCGGCTCGTGGTTTCGCTCACCGCCGCGGGACGCGTGGTGCTCGACCGCCACCGCGACGAGGTCGCCGCGCTCGAGGGTGACATGATCGCCGGGCTGTCCGGGCCGGAGACCGCCGGGCTGCGGGCCGCGCTGAACGCGTGCTACGACAACCTCTCGCTCACGGCCAGGTCCGCCGGACGGGAGCTGGCGGTCGGGGACGAGTAGGCCGCTTCCGTTCGGTATGACCGCATTGCGCCTCTGTTTAAGATCGCGGCATGCTGGCAGGATGCGTTCCATGGAAACGCCGCTGTCTCCGCTTGAGTTCGCCCGCCGCACCCGCCGCCTGCACGGCACGCGCGAGGCCGTCGTCGATGGCGACCTCAGGCTCACCTACGAGCAGTTCTTCGACCGCTGCGACCGCTGGTCGGGCGCCCTGCAGGCGCTCGGCGTCGGCCAGGGGGACCGGGTCGCGACGATCGCGCCGAACACCCACGCGCAGCTCGAGGCGTTCTACGCGGTGCCGCAGCTCGGCGCCGTGCTCGTGCCGATGAACTACCGGCTCACCGCCGACGACTTCGTCTACATGGTCAACCACTCGGGTTCCACGGTGCTCTGCGTGCACAGCGACTACCTGGACGCGATCGACGCGGTCCGCGACCAGATGCCGGGCGTGCGGCACTTCGTCGCGTTGGAGGGCGCGCGCGACGGCTGGCTGGACTACGAGGCGCTGATCGCCGTCACCGGGCCGAACTTCGCCCGGCCGGAGATCGGCGAGCGTGACCTGCTGACGATCAACTACACGAGCGGCACCACGTCCCGGCCCAAGGGCGTGATGATCACGCACCGGAATGCCGCGATGAACACCGTCGGCACCCTGCTGCACCTGCGCCTCGGCGTCGGCGACCGCTACCTGTGGACGCTGCCGATGTTCCACGCCAACGGGTGGACATTCACCTGGACGGTGACCGCCGCCGGCGGCACGCACGTCTGCCTGCGCAAGGTCGAGCCGGCGCTGGTCTTCTCGCTGATCAGGGATGAGCGGGTGGGCTGGCTGTGCGCCGCGCCCACGGTGCTGATCTCGCTGGCCAACGCCCCGGCCACATCGCCGGCTGAGGGAGGGCGCGGTGAGGTGCCCGCCGGGGTGCGGGTGATCACCGCGGGCGCGCCGCCGGCCGCGGCCACCATCGAGCGGCTCGAGGGCGAGTTCGGCTGGGACATCACCCACGTGTACGGGCTCACCGAGACCGCGCCGTTCATCACCGTGTGCGACCCGCTGCCTGAGCACGCGGGCCTGTCCCCCGCCGACCGCGCGGTGCTCAAGGCCAGGCAGGGCGTTGAGCTGATCACCTCCGGTGAGCTGCGGGTTGCCGACGACGCGGGGGCTGAGGTGCCGTGGGATGGGGCGACGATCGGGGAAATCACCGTGCGCGGCAACGTCGTCATGGACGGCTACTACAACGACCCCGACGCGACCAAGAAGGCGATGGGCGACGGCTGGTTCCACAGCGGCGACGCGGCCGTCGTGCACCCGGACGGCTACGTGGAGATCAAGGACCGGATCAAGGACGTGATCATCAGCGGTGGTGAGAACATCTCCTCGGTCGAGGTGGAGGGCACGCTGCTGCGGCACCCGGCCGTGGGCGAGGCCGCGGTCGTCGGGCTGCCGAGCGAGCGGTGGGGCGAGACGCCGCACGCGTTCGTCGTGCTCCTCGCGGGCGAGACGACAACCGAGTTGGAGCTCATCGACTTCGTCAGGGACCGGCTGGCGCACTTCAAGGCACCGCGCGGCGTCACGTTCGTGGCCGAGCTGCCCAAGACGGCGACGGGCAAGATCCAGAAGTTCGTGCTGCGCGGCGGCGCCGCGGGCATCTCCCATCAGTAGCGCAACGGCTGGCCGCCGGCTGTCCGGCGGCCACGCGGTGTTCACTTCCGTTGCCTAGCGTCACGGCCATGACCGATTCCATCCAGGCCGAAACGCCCGGGAAGCCCGGGTTTACCCGGCGCAGGTTCATCATCGGAAGTGCCGGGGTCAGCGCTATCGCGGCGCTCGGCGGCACCACCGTGCGCGCGCCGCGCGCCTTCGCGAGCAACCCGCCGAGCGGTCCGCCCACCACGACGCTGCCGCTGCCGACCACGACCGCGCCTGAGCAACTGCTGCTCACCTGGGGCGGCGACCCGGCCACGCAGGTCACCGTGTCCTGGTCCGCGCCGGGCACGGTGGCCCAGCCGGCTCCGGTGCTTGCCTTCTCCACCCGCCCGATCTCGTCGGCCAACCCCGGCTGGACGATCAAGCTGCCTGACCCGCAGCCGCTTGACGTCACCCGGCGGTACGGCGAGGCCGTTGCCGTCAGCTTCACCGACGAGCTGGGCGGGCAGACCACGTACTTCTACCACGTCCAGCTCAAGGGCCTGAAGCCGGGAACGCGGTACTACTACGAGGTCAGCGACGGCGCCGCCACCCCGGCCACGGCGGGCGCGTCGTTCGAGACCGCGCCATTCGGCCGGGCGGCGTACCGCTTCTCCAGCTTCGGCGACCTGGCCACGCCCTCCTGGGACCTGAACGCGTCGGGCAACATCTGGCACGAGTCCTGCGACAACTCCTGGTACGCGGTCACCGCCATCGAGAGCCCCGGCGACGGTAAGGGCGCGCCGCTGTTCCACCTGCTCAACGGCGACCTGTGCTACGCGAACCTGGACGTCGACAACGCGCCGGGCGTGTGGCGCGACTTCGGCATCAACATCGGACGCAGCGCGGCGAACCGGCCGTGGATGCCCGCGCTCGGCAACCACGAGTGCGAGTTCGGCACCGACACCATGGCCGGCCGGGCGGGCCGGGCGCCCGGCGGGATCGGCGCGCAGGGCGCGGCGGGCAACCACTGGGGCGGCCCGTACGGCTTCGGCCACTACCTCAGCCGGTTCCTGCTGCCCGACAACGGCATCACCAACTGGGACGGCAACCGGCTGCGCGGCAACTTCTACGCCTTCCAGGTCGGCACGGTCAAGTTCATCTCGCTCGACGCGGACGACGTCATCTACCAGGACGGCGCCGCCAACTACGTCATCAACACGGCGAACACCGCGCCGGAGACGACCACCACCAGCGCCCAGATCCCGAACGGCACCACCAACTACACCCGCTTCTACACCGGCGGCCTGACGCTCGACGCGAAGGACAACTCGCTCGTCCCCGACTACAAGAGCGGCCAGCCCAACCTGCAGACCATCTGGCTGGAGAAGACCCTCGCCGAATCCCGCCACGACCCGTCGGTGGACATGATCGTGGTATTCATGCACCAGGTCCCGCTGTCAAGCTCCGCGACCGGCAACGGCTCCGACCTCGGCATCCGCCAGGCCTGGCTGCCGCTGTTCGACAAGTACGAGGTCGACCTGGTGCTGCACGGCCACGAGCACGACTACGAGCGGAGCTACCCGGTCCGCGGCTACGACGCCGGCGAGTTCGGCACCGTCGTCGCACCCAACCCGGGCCAGGTCACGGGCGCGGCGGTGGACACCAGGCGCCCGTCGGTGGTCACCACCGAGCCGTACGAGTTCAACGGCATCCCGGCGTGGGACACCCGCGAGGGCACCGTGTACCTGGTGCTCGGCGGCGGCGGCACCAACGGGCCGACGAACAAGTACGGCACCGACACCGCCGACGACAAGCCGCAGGCCAAGGTCATCACCACGCGGAACGCGGTGACCGGCAGCGAGGCGACCGGGTTCGTCAAGAACGGCGCCGACTCGGTCGAGGACGCGCCCTGGTCCGCGGCGATCAACCCGACCGACGCCTACGGGTACGCCATCTTCGACGTCGACCCCGGCAAGCGCCCCGGCGAGACGACCATCACCTTCCAGTACTTCGCCATCCCCGCCGTGACCAACCAGGCGGGCAGCGCGCACGACGGCACCACCACGCTGCCGTCCGTGCCGACGGAGAAGTTCGTCTTCGGCCGCGCGGTCGGCAAGAACCACTAAGCGCGACCAGTCCGGCTTCTTGGTGGATAGTTCTGCACACGCCGGTGTGCAGAACTATCCACCATCTTCGGCTCTTCTGGCGGAGGCTCCCCGTTACAGGCCGAGGCGCCGGGACAGGTCGGAGGCGAGAATGCCGTGCGGGTCGAGCTCGGCGCGCAGCTTGCGGAACTCCGGCAGCCTCGGGTACATCTGCTCCAGCGTCGCCGCGCTGACCCGGGAGTCCTTGGCCAGGTAGACCCGGCCGCCGTTGGCGACGACCAGCTTGTCGAGCTGGTCAAGGAGCGGGCCGAGGCCGGGGGTGCGGGCCGGGAAGTCGAGCGCCAGCGTCCAGCCTGGCGCGGGGAACGACAGCAGGCCGGGGTCGGCCTTGCCGAAGCGCTTGAGCACGGTGACGAAGCTCGGCGCGCGGTGCGCGCTGACCATCTCGAAGCTCTTCCTGACCGCCGCCTCCGCGCCGAACGGCATGACGTACTGGTACTGGCGGAAGCCGCCGGGCCCGTACACGCGGTTCCAGTTCCTGATCCCGTCGAGCGGGTGGAAGAACTGGCTGATCGTCTGCAGCTCGTGCTCGCGGTGCCGCGGGGCCTTGGCGTACCAGGCGGCGTTGGCCAGCCGGATCGAGTAGCGGTTCATCAGGCCGGGCGGGAAGGCGGGCGGCGCCGCCAGCCTAGCCCGCGGGTCGAACGCGAACGGGCTGGCCCGCTGGCCGTCATTCAGGTCATCAAGGGTCGCGAAGTCGCCGCTTGTGATGATCGAGCGGCCAAGGTTCCCGCCAGCCGCCAGGTCGTCCGACCAGGCGACGGTGTAGCCGTATTTCTTGTCGTGCTCGGCGAGCACGGCCATCGTCTCGTCGACGTCCCGCGTCTTGACGGTGTCGACCGCGACCAGGGACGTCGCGACCCGCTTGAGCTGAATGGTCGCCCGGGTGATGAACCCGGTCAGGCCCATGCCGCCGGCCGTCGCCCAGAACAGCTCCGGGTCAGCCTCAGGCGTCACGGTGTGCGGCCCGGCCTGCTCCGCGCCGGGAAAGAGGATGTCGAAGCTCGTGACGTGGCCGGCGAACGACCCGGCCACGTGATGGTTCTTGCCGTGCACGTCCGCCGCGATCGCGCCGCCGACCGTCACCTGGCGGGTCCCTGGCGATACCGGGACGAACCAGCCGTGTGGCAGCCCGGCGACCATGAGCTGCTCGAGGGAGACGCCGGCCTCGGCGACCACCACCCCGGCGGCGGGGTCGAGGCTGATGATCTTGTTCAGCCTGCCGCTGGAGATGACCAGGCCGCCCGCTGACTGCGCCGCGTTGTTGTAGCTGCGGCCGAGGCCGCGCGGTATCACGCCACCGTCAGGGCCGGCGAGCAGCGCGGCCGCCTCGGCCGCGGTGGCCGGCGCCGCCAGGTCGGCCGCGGTAGGCGCGATGCGGCCCCAGCCGGTCAGGATGACGCGCTGGGAGGGCACGGGGCGCGGTGCCGCCGGGCGCGGCGGTGCGGGAGTGCTCGGCATGGACGCATACTACTGACGGATTACCGGCTTACCCGCCTCAACCTCCGGGTGGAGGCGGTAAGTCAACCCGCTGGCTGATGGCAGGGCACGCCCCGTTGCGTACGGTTGGGAAGTGCCAGGGCATTGAACAGGGGCAGACCCAGGAACCAGGCAGTGCCAGCGAGGAGGCGTCAGCCATGGACAACCAGACCGGAAGCTACCCGCGCGCCGACATCCGGCTGTCGGATGCCGAGCGCGACCAGGCGGTCGCCGAACTGGGTGAGCACTTCCAGGCGGGGCGGCTGACGCAGGAGGAGTTCGACGAGCGCTCGGGGCGCGCGCTGCAGGCCCGCACCGGTCGTGACCTAACCGGGCTGTTCACCGACCTGCCGCGTCCGGTGGCGCCGGGCCAGTGGGCGGACCCCGGATACGGCTCGGTGGCCGGCCCGGTGCCGCCGCCCGGCGGACGCGGCGCGGGCCCGCTGCCGGCCGTGCGCTTCGTGCTTGGCGTGGTGATCGTGGCGATCATCGCGGGCAACGTGTTCGGCCACAGCCAGTCACTCGACTGGCTGGTGCCGGTGATCGTCCTCGGCTTCGTCCTGCTGCGGCTGAGCCGCATCCGCCGTTAGCCGGGGTGGAACCGGCGCAGCCGGAGGCTGTTGGTGACCACGAAGACCGAGCTGAACGCCATCGCCGCGGCCGCGATCATCGGGTTGAGCAGGCCGGACGCGGCTAGCGGCAGGGCCGCCACGTTGTAGCAGAACGCCCAGGCGAGATTGCCCTTGATCGTGAGATGCGTCTTCCTTGACAGCTCGATCGCCGCGGGGACCGTGCGCAGGTCGCCGCTGACCAGGGTGAGGTCGGCGGCCTCGATCGCCGCGTCGGTTCCGGTGCCCATCGCAAGGCCGAGGTCGGCCTGGGCGAGCGCGGCGGCGTCGTTGATGCCGTCGCCGGCCATCGCGACCGTCCGCCCTTGCGCCTGCAATTGCTTGATCACGTCGACCTTGCCGCTCGGCAGCACTCCGGCGATGACTTCGGCGATGCCCACGCTCCCCGCGACGGCGCGGGCGGCGCGCTCGTTGTCACCGGTGAGGAGCACCGGGTGCAGGCCCATGGCCCGCAGCCTGGCCACCGCCTCGGCCGAGGTGGGCTTGACGGCATCGGCGACGATCAGCAGGCCGCGGACCACACCGTCCCAGGCGACGAAGGTGACGGTCTGCCCGGTCCGCTCGGCCGCGTCGGCCCGCGCGACGAGCGGCGGCGGGATGACAAGCGACCACTGCCCGGTGAGCCAGCTGTCCCGGCCGACCAGTACCGCGCGACCGTCCGCGACGGCGGAGGCGCCTTGTCCCGCGTGGGCTTCGAAATCGGATATGCCGGTCATCGGCAGCGGCTCGCCGAGCCGCGCCCTGGCGCCCGCCACGATCGCGGCGGCGACCGGGTGCTCGGACGCAGACTCCACGGCGCCGGCGTAGCGGAGCAGCTCGTCCTCGGGCACGCCGGGCGCGACGGCCACGCCGGCCAGTGTCATCCGGCCGGTGGTGACCGTGCCCGTCTTGTCGAGCAGCACCGTGTCCACCCGGCGGGTGCTCTCAAGTGCCTCCGGTCCCTTGATCAGGATGCCGAGCTGCGCGCCCCGGCCGGTGCCGGCGAGCAGCGCGGTCGGCGTGGCCAGGCCCATCGCGCACGGGCAGGCGATGATCAGCACCGCTACCGCGGCGGTGAGCGCGCTCGCGGCGGGCTCGCCGGCCGCCAGCCAGCCGAGCAGCGTCGCGACCGCGAGCACGAGCACGACGGGCACGAACACGGCGGAGACGCGGTCCGCGAGCCGCTGTACCTGTGCCTTGCCCGCCTGAGCCTGGGTGACCAGCCGCGCCATCTGGGCGAGCTGGGTGTCAGCGCCGACCCGGGTGGCCCGGACGACGAGCCGGCCGCCCACGTTGACGCACCCGCCGGTCACGGCGTCGCCCGGGCCGGCCTCGGCCGGCCCGGGCTCGCCGGTCAGCATGGACGTGTCGACCGCGGAACGCCCGGCGATCACGATGCCGTCGGTGGCGACCTTCTCTCCCGGCCTGATCACGAACTCGTCGCCCGCGCGGAGCGTGCCGATGTCGACGGTGACCTCGCGGCCGGCGCGGAGCACGGTCGCCTGCCTGGCCCCGAGGTCGAGCAGCGCCCTGACCGCGGTGCCCGCCTGCCGCCTCGCCCGCGCCTCCAGGTACCGGCCGAGCAGGACGAGCGCGGTGACGGCGGTGGCGACCTCCAGGTAGGTGGCGTGCGCCCCGTCCCCGACGGCGAGCCAGGAGTAGGACATCCTTGTCCCGATGCGGCCGGCGCCGCCGAAGCACAGCGCGTAGAGCGACCAGAGGAAGGCGGCGGCCACCCCGACCGAGACCAGCGTGTCCATGGTCGCCGCGGCGTGCTGCGCGTTGACCGCCGCGGCGCGGTGGAATGGCCAGGCCCCCCAGGTCACAACCGGGACCGCGAGCGCGAGCGAGACCCACTGCCAGGACGGGAACTGGGCGGCGGGCACCATCGCGAGCACCACGACGGGGACCGCGAGCGCAAGCGACACAGCGAGCCGGCGCCGCGGTGCGCGTCCGCCGCCTTCGGTGTCCGCGACATTGCCCGGGGCGCCCGCGGCGGGAGGCGCGGGCAGTGCGGCGGTGTAGCCGGTGCGCTCGACCACCGCGATGAGGTCCGCCACTTGAAGCGACCCGGGGAACGACACGCGCGCCGTCTCGGTCGCCAGGTTCACCGTCGCCGTCACGCCGTCCAGCCGGTTCAGCTTCTTCTCCACCCGCGTCGCGCAGGACGCGCAGGTCATCCCGCCGATAACGAGGTCAGTGGTGCTCATGATCGTCCAGAACGAAGGCCGTTCAAACCGTCTCGTCCACGCGCCCGGCCAGCCGGTAGGCGCCGGCCTCGTCAATCGCGGCCGCGACCGCCGCGGCCGCGAGCGGCGCGTCGCTTGTCACGGTGACGGCGGACACGCCGCCGGGAACCAGCTCGACGGCCACGTCGCTCACGCCGTCGAGGGCCCGCAACTCGGCGCTGACCGCGCGGGCACAATGCTCGCAGGTCATGCCGGTCACCTGGTAAGTCGCGGCTGTCATGAATCGCTCCCGTCATCGTCATCGTTGCTGTTGCCTGGCGCCGTCCGGGCAGCGGCCCCGGTACCGGCCGAGGCGGTCGCCGGCCGAGGCGGTCGCCGCGGCGCGCTATGACTTCACCAGGCGGGCGATCGCCTCGGACGCCTCGCGGACCTTCGCGGCGGCGACATCGCCGCCCTCGGCGGTCGCCTGCGCCACGCAGTGCCCGAGGTGGTCCTCAAGCAAGCCAAGCGCCACCGACTGCAGCGCGCTGGTGACCGCGGACACCTGAGTGAGTATGTCGATGCAGTACTTGTCGTCCTCGACCATCTTCTGCAGTCCGCGGACCTGGCCCTCGATCCGGCGCAGCCGCGTCAGGTACCGGTCCTTGTCTGGCGTGTAGCCGTGCATGCCTCACCTCTTGTTGCTCACCCCTACCATACCATACCCCCGAAGGGTATCGAGCAGTGAAGGGGGGGTGGGGATTCGTCGCCCGGGGACGGCCGCACCGGGTTCGCGGGCCGGACGCGGGTCGCGCCTGCGCGGGCTAGCGCTCCGCCGGCTCTCGGTCCACCGGGTCTTGGCCGACCGGGTCCCGCCGAGACGGCTGGCCCGGCGCGAACTTGCGGGCGAGGCGCCTGCGCATGGCGAGGAAGCCGAGTCCGGCCAGGACCGAGGCACCGCCGATGCCGAACAGCAGGCCGTCCTGCAGGCCCGCGGTGCCGCCACCGCCCGTCTCTGGCGCGGCCTGGGGGACGTCCGGTGGCGGGGCCACATGATGGGACGTGGACGTGGACGAGGCGCTGGCCGAGTGCGACCCGGACGCGGACGCCGACGCCGACGCCGACGCGGACCTAGAAGCTGACGCCGACCCGGAAGCGGACGCCGACGCGGACCTAGAAGCTGACGCCGACCCGGAAGCGGGCGCCGACGTGTGGGTGTGCGGTGGGCTGGAAGCGGAGGCCCCGGCCGACGCCGACCTGCCCGTCGCCGGGGTGCTTGTGGCCGGGTGCGTCGTCGAGGAGCTGCCGCCGGCCGGTGACGGGGTATGGGTCGCCGATTGCGAGGCCGAGCCGGACGACGACGTCAGCGGTGTCGGGGTGAACGTAGACGGGACCGAGGAGCCGCCTGCCGTGCAGGCGGAGGCCGCCACCGTGAGCAGCACTGCCCCGGCGGCCAGGCGGCCGGCCATCAGCCATGCCTCCCGGGACGGGACGGCGGGCGTGCTCAGCCGCATGTTCATGGACCCTCCTCGTACGCGTCCGCTACACCCGCTGATCCGTCGGGCACGCCCGGGGGACGGAGAGCTGTCCTCCGGGGCTGGCTGCCCTCCGGATAAAGAATTACCCCGTAGCCGAGCGTCAATCACGGGCGAGGGCCGCGAAAGGGTAACGAGGCCCCGAGTTGAACGCCGGGCATGGTCCGGCCGGCAATTTCCGCGGCCGCCGCACGGCACTCGGGACAACCAGGAACGGCGGTGCCCGCCGACGGTCCGGCCGGGCAATGGCGCGTTTCCCACGGGGACATTACGCTACTTGAGTACCACGCCAACACGTAAGACGGATAAGCGCTGGTGCGAAGTCGCCCTCCCGGGAGGTAAAGGCTTTGGGACGCTGGCCGCGAATTGCCGGACTGCGCGTGGTCATGGCCTGGCCGGATGACAGCCACTTCGCTCCCGCGCCGCCGCCGCGAGGCCGCGCCCGGGTCAGGCTCTCGGGCATCGCCGGGGTCGTCCTCGTCGTCGTCGGCGCCGGCGCCATCGCCGTCGCCGTGCTCGCGCAGCAGCACGCGCCGTC
>Ga0265326_10000852_pt1 | contig 11147 bp, 10 predicted proteins | sample 41424metaG_FD_192439 | JGI IMG/M metagenome (GOLD analysis project Ga0265326, IMG submission 192439) | Rhizosphere microbial communities from Carex aquatilis grown in University of Washington, Seatle, WA, United States - 4-14-24 metaG | ecosystem: Host-associated > Plants > Roots > Rhizosphere... | reverse complement strand
CGAGACGGTGGGCGACGGCAGGACGGAACCGGCCACGCGGACCGATCTCCTGCTCGGTCCGGTACGCATCGACCGCGCCCACGGGACGCGCGTCCGCGAGGTCGTCGTGGATGGGTGGCGAATCGAGGTCGAGCTCGAGCTCGAGCGGCGTGCCGTCCTGCGCGAGCGGGCGCGCCGGGGTGCCGGGGCCGTCGTGCTCGGCGGGCCCGTCGAGGTCCGCGCGATCATCCCCGGCCGCATCGTGGCGATCTCCGTGGCGGCCGGCGATTCCGTCGAGGCCGGCCAGCAGATCCTCGTCGTGGAGGCGATGAAGATGCAGAACGAGCTGCGGGCGCCGCGCGAGGGCGCTGTCGAGCACATCGGGGTTGCCGTGGGCGATACGATCGAGGTCGGCGACCTTCTCGTCGTGATCCACTGAGCGGAGCACCCATGCCGACCGACCCCGCCGCGAGCCCTGCGCCCATGCCGGATCCCGGCCGCGATCGGTGGCGCGCCAGCACCCGGGCGCAGGCGATCGCTTCGACCCCGGAGCGCCGGGCCCGGTTCGAGACCTCGTCCGGGGTCGAGATCGCCGATCTCTACACGCCGGCGGACGTCGCCGGCCTCGACGAGGAGCGTGACCTGGGCAGGCCCGGCGAGTATCCGTTCACGCGGGGCGTCCAGCCCACCATGTACCGCGGCCGCCTCTGGACCATGCGCCAGTACGCGGGCTTCGCCACCGCGGCGGAGACCAACGAGCGGTTCCGCTACCTGCTCGCCCAGGGTCAGACCGGCCTGTCGGTCGCCTTCGACCTTCCCACCCAGATGGGCTACGACAGCGACGCGCCGGCTGCCGAGGGCGAGGTGGGGCGGGTCGGCGTCCCGGTCAGCTCGCTGGCGGACATGGAGGCGCTGTTCGCCGGGATCCCGCTCGGCGAGGTGAGCACCTCGATGACGATCAACGCGACGGCGGCGATCCTGCTCGCGCTCTACGTGGCCGCCGCGGCGAAGCAGGGGGTGCCCCGGGACCGCGTCGCCGGCACCACGCAGAACGACATCCTGAAGGAGTACATCGCACGCGGGACGTACATCTTCCCGCCGCGGCCGTCGATGCGCCTGGTCACGGACGTGTTCGAGTTCTGCGCCCGTGAGCTCCCGCGCTGGAACACCATCAGCATCTCCGGCTACCACATGCGCGAGGCCGGCGCCACGGCGGCCCAGGAGCTCGCCTTCACGATGGCGGACGCGATCGCCTACGTGGAGGCGGCCGTCGCGCGCGGGTTGGACGTCGACGCGTTCGCGGGTCGCCTGAGCTTCTTCTTCGCCGCCTGGAGCGAGCTCTTCGAGGAGGTTGCCAAGTTCCGTGCCGCGCGCCGGATCTGGGCTCGCCTCATCCGGGAGCGGTTCGGGGCGCGCGATCCGCGAAGCATGATGTGCCGCTTTCACGTCCAGACGGCAGGCAGCTCGCTCACGGCGCAGTCGATCGACAACAACGTGGTCCGCACCACCGTCCAGGCGCTCGCGGCGATCCTCGGCGGCGCCCAGAGCCTGCACACGAACTCACGCGACGAGGCGCTGGCGCTGCCGACGGCCGAGGCCGCGCGCCTGGCCCTGCGGACCCAGCAGATCCTCGCCCACGAGGCCGGCGTCACCGAGACCCCCGACCCGCTGGCCGGCAGCTACTACGTGGAGACCTTGACGAACCAGTTGGAGGCTGCCGCCGGCGAGCTCCTCGACGAGATCGAGGGGCTGGGCGGAACGCTCGCCGCGATCGAAGGGGGCTTCCAACAGCGCCAGATCCAGGAGTCGTCGTATCGCGTCCAGCGGGCGATCGAGGATGGGAGCCAGGTCGTGGTCGGGGTGAATCGCTTCCGCGACGAGGGCCACCGGACGCCACCGCTCCAGCGCATCGACCCAGATGGCGAACGGCGCCAGGTGGAGAGCCTGCGACGCGTCCGCGCGGAACGGGACCCGGTCTCCTGGGAGGCCGCGCTCCGGAGGGTCGGAGAGTGCGCCCGGGGCGACGAGAACCTGATGCCGGCCCTGATCGAGGCGGTGGGTGCCTACGCGACGGTCGGGGAGATCTCGGACCGGCTCCGCGCCGCATGGGGCGAGCACCGCGAGCTCGTGACGGTGTGAGTTCGGGCGGCGACGAACACCAGGCGCCGTGGCTCGCGGGCACCGGCTCCGCGCCGCGGCCGCAGCTCGGGAGGCATCCCATGTCCATGCCGTCCGGCGGCATGCCGCCGACCATCCATCACGTGGGGCGCGTGCACCACGTGGCCGTCGTCGTCCGCGAGATGGACGCGGCACTCGGCTTCTACCGGGACATCCTCGGCCTTGCGCCGGGTCCCGTGGTTCCGATCCCGGGGGACGGTGTGCGCATCGCGTTCCTGCCCGTCGGCGAGACGAGGATCGAGCTGGTGCAGCCGACCGACGCCACGACCGGCGTCGCCCGCTTCCTCGCCACCCGCGGCGAGGGCTTCCACCACGTCTGCTTCGAGGTCGCGGACATCGCCGCGACCCTCACCCGCCTGGCGGTCGACGGCGTGGAGCTCATCGATACCGCGCCACGCCCCGGCGCCGAGGGACCCGTCGCGTTTCTCCATCCGCGGAGCTGTCACGGCGTCCTCGTCGAGCTGATCGAGGCACCTGGGGGGCCGGCCTGGGCCGCGCTCTACCCGGATGGTTTCCGGGCGCCGGACGCGGCGGGCTGACATCTCCTCGCCCGGCGCGGGCAGCGTCGCTGCGACGATGGCCCCGCCGACGCGGCGCGATCCGCGCGGGTGGCGCTACCCGCGGTAGCCGGACGCGCGCAGGAGCGCCGGCAGCTGGGTCGGCGAGCCCGCGACCCGGATCCCGGCCGCCTCCAGCGCGGTGACCTTCTCGGCCGCCGTCCCGCGGCCGCCCGAGATGATCGCCCCGGCGTGGCCCATGCGCTTGCCCTCGGGGGCGGTCCGGCCAGCGATGAAGGCGGCCATCGGCACGTCCCGCAGGTTCGCTGCCGCCCAGCTGGCTGCCTCCTCCTCCGCCGCGCCGCCGATCTCGCCGATCAGCACGATCGCCTCGGTGTCCGGGTCCGCCGCGAACAGCTGCAGGACATCGAGGAACGTCGTCCCGATGATCGGGTCGCCGCCGATCCCCACGCAGGTCGACTGGCCGATCCCCGCGTCGGTCATCGCCTGGACCGCCTCGTAGGTGAGGGTTCCCGACCGGGAGACGACGCCGACCCGCCCCTCCCGGTGGATGGAGCCCGGGATGATGCCGACCTTGGCCTGCCCGGGCGAGGTCGCGCCTGGGCAGTTGGGGCCGATCAGCCGCGCCCCCGCCGCCCGGACGACCTCCACGACGGGAAGCATGTCGAGCGCCGGTATCCCTTCCGTGATGCAGAATATCGTCCCAATGCCTGCTCCGACCGCCTCGAGAATCGCGTCGGGAGCCCCGAATGCAGGGACGAAGATGCAGGAGGCGTTGGCGCCGGTCTGCCTGACCGCCTCGCCGACCGTGTCGAAGACCGGGACCCGGTTGTCCAGCGCCGAGAGGCCGCCCTTGCCGGGCGTCACGCCCGCCACGATGCGGGTGCCGTATTCCAGCATCTGGCGCGAGTGGAACTCGCCCTCGCGCCCGGTGATTCCCTGGACCACCAGCCGCGTATCCCGGCCGATCAGGATGCTCACGCCACGCCTCCCGTCGTCCCGCGGGCCGCGGCGACTGCCTTCGCGGCCGCTTCGTCCAGCGTCGCGGCCGTCTCGAAGGCCGCCTCCCGCAGCAGCCGCCCCGCCTCCTCGGCGTTCGTGCCGACGATCCGGACGACCATCGGCACCTCGCGCTCCTGGCGGGCCCGGGCGTCGATCAGGCCGCGGGCGACCTCGTCGCCGCGGGTGATCCCGCCGAAGATGTTGACGAGGATCGCGCGCACCTTCGGGTCGGCCAGGATGAGCCGCATCGCCGCGGAGACGCGGTCCGCCTTCGCGCCCCCGCCGATGTCGAGGAAGTTGGCCGGCGAGCCGCCCGCGCGATTGACCAGGTCCATCGTCGTCATCGCCAGGCCCGCCCCGTTGACCATGCAGCCGATCGAGCCATCGAGGTGGATGAAGCTGATGTCGTAATGGCGTGCCTCAGCGTCGGCGGGGTCCTCTTCGTCGAGGTCGCGCAGCTTCTCGAGGTCGGGGTGGCGGGGCAGCGCCGAGTCGTCGAGGGTCACCTTGGCGTCGAGGCAGGCGAGGTGCTCCACGTAGCCCTCGGGCCCGCTCTCGCGGATGATCGCGAGCGGGTTCACCTCGACGAGGTCGGCGTCGTTGGCCCGCATCGTGGCCACGATCCCGCGCGCGATCCGGACGAAGTCCCGCAGGTGCGGTCCGCCGAGGCCGACGGCAAAGGCGAGCTCCCGCGCCTGCCAGTCCAGCAGCCCGAGGAGCGGATGGGCCGCCACGCGGTGGATCGCCTCGGGGGTTGTCCTGGCGACTTCCTCGATCTCGACGCCGCCCTCCGCCGACGCCATCAGCACGATCCGGCGCGACGCCCGGTCGAGGATCGCGCCGAGGTAGAACTCCTTCACGATCACGGCGGCAGGCCCGACGAGCACCTTGCGGACGGGGATCCCCTTGATCTCCATGCCGAGGATGCGGGCGGCGACCTCCTCCGCCTCCGCCGGCGAGCCAGCGAGCTTCACGCCGCCGGCCTTGCCGCGCCCACCGACGAGGACCTGGGCCTTGATCACGACCCGGCCCGCGCCCGCGGCAAGGAACCGTTCGGCCGCGACGCGCGCGTCGGCGGCCGTCCGGGCGACGGCCCACGGCGGGACGGGCAGGCCCTGGGCGGCGAGCAGCGACTTCGCGTCGGCTTCCTGGATCTTCACGGCGGCTCCTGCGGCTGGGTGGCGTGGCGCTCGCCGATGGTACCCCGCGGCGTGCCCCGGGCGGCGGCACGCCTGGGCGCCGGCGCGGGCGGACCGGCGGCCCTGGCGGAACCGGAGAGCCCGTTCGCCGCCGTCGATACCCGTTCGCCGCCGCCCGAAGCCCGTACAATGCCGGTGTCCACCCGGACCAGCCCGGCACTGCGAGTCGGCTGCGACCCCGGCCGGCCACGGAGGCGAGTCTCCCGGTGCGATACCTTCAGTACCGAGGCGGCGAAGGAATGCTCGCGTGGGCGTTCCACCGCATCTCCGGCGTCGCGATCTGGGCCTTCGTGCTCCTCCACGTCCTCGACATCTGGCTGGTGGGCGCGAATCCCAGCCTGTACGACGACGTCCTGAAGCTGTATGCGAGCCCGCTCGGCCGGGTGGGGGAGACACTCCTGGGCGCGGCGCTCCTGTACCACGCGCTCAACGGCCTGCGGATCATCGTGATGGACTTCTGGCCCGCTATGACCGTCTTCCACAAGCAGCTCTGGTACGGCATCTGGGTCGTGTTCGTGGTCGTCGGGTTGCCGGGCGCCTACATCATCCTTCGACCGATCTGGGCGGGAGTCTCCTGATGGCGCTGTACACCCGCGCCGGCCGGCCTCGTCCGCATGGAAGCGGGTTCGAGCTGGCCGTCTGGTACCTGATGCGCCTGTCGGGGCTGGCCCTGTTCGTGCTCGCCCTCGGGCACTTCTCGATCATGCACTTCATCTTCGACCCGGCCACCCAGTCGGCCCAGTGGATCATCGACGACCGGTGGGGGAGCGTCCTGTGGCGCACCGTCGACTGGCTGCTCCTGACGATGGTGGTCCTGCACGCGTTCCTGGGCATCCGGACCGTGCTGCAGGACTACATCCACGGCGGTGCCCGCACGGCCCTGACGCTGCTGCTCTACCTCGCCGGGATCGCGCTGGCGCTGATGGGGACGATGGCCGTGATGACCCTCCCCTTCCCGGTCGAGTAGGGGGCGGGTGATGCGAATCGACCACGACGCTCTGGTGATCGGCGCCGGCGGCGCCGGTCTCTGGGCTGCGCTGGAGCTTGCCCGGGCCGGCGTCTCCACCGGCGTGCTGACCAAGCTCTACCCGACCCGCTCCCATACCGGCGCCGCCCAGGGTGGCGTGTGCGCGGCCCTGGGCAACCAGGAGGAGGACCACTGGGAGTGGCACATGTTCGACACGGTGAAGGGCGGCGACTACCTCGTCGACCAGGATGCCGCCGAGGTCCTGGCCCGGGAGGCGGTCGAGACGGTCATCGAGCTCGAGCACATGGGCCTGCCGTTCAACCGGACGCCGGACGGCAAGATCGACCAGCGCCGCTTCGGCGGCCACACCCGGAACTTCGGGGAGGGGCCGGTCAAGCGATCCTGCTTCGCGGCCGATCGGACCGGCCACATGATCCTCCAGACGCTCTACCAGAACTGCATCAAGGCCGGCGTCCGCTTCTACGACGAGTACCACGTCGTCGACCTGATCTTCGAGGGCGGCGACGGCGGTGACGGCGGACGGGCCGCCGGCGTCATCGCCTACCGGATCGGCGACGGTGAGCTCCACACGTTCGGGGCCAAGGCCGTGCTCCTGGCCACCGGCGGCAACGGCAGGATGTTCGCGATCACGTCGAACGCCCACTCGCTGACCGGGGACGGCATGGCGCTGGTGTACCGCCACGGCATCCCGCTCGAGGACATGGAGTTCTACCAGTTCCACCCGACCGGCCTGTACGGCCTGGGGATCCTGCTGTCCGAGGCGGCCCGCGGCGAGGGTGGCACGCTTCTCAACGGCGACGGCGAGCGGTTCATGAGCCGCTACGCGCCGAAGCTGATGGAGCTTGCGCCGCGCGACATGGTGAGCCGCGCGATCTACCTCGAGATCCGCGACGGCCGGGGAGCCGGGCCCAAGAAGGATTACGTCTACCTGGACGTGCGCCACCTTGGCCGGGCGGTCATCGAGGAGAAGCTGCCCGACATCACGGACTTCGCCCGCGTCTACCTGGGCGTCGAGCCGCTGAAGGAGCCCGTGCCCATCGTGCCGACCGCCCACTACGCGATGGGGGGGATCCCGACGGACCTCCGGGCGCAGGTGGTGCGCGACGAGGCGAACACCGTGGTCCCGGGGCTCTTCGCGGCCGGGGAGGCTGCCTGCGTCTCCGTGCACGGCGCGAACCGACTCGGCACGAACTCGCTCGTGGACCTGCTCGTCTTCGGGCGGCGAGCCGGCCGCGAGATGGCCGCCTACTGCCGGTCCGCGGAGGCGCCGTCGATCCCCGCCGGCGTCGAGGAGCCGGTTCGGTCCGAGCTGGAGGCGCTCCGCACGCGCCCCGAAGGAGAGAGCCCGGCCGTGCTCAAGGCCGAGCTCGCCACGCTGATGATGGACAACGTGGGCGTCTTCCGGACGGCCGCCATGATGGCGGCCGCAGTGGCCGGCGTGGCCGCCCTCAAGGAGCGCTATGCCCGCGTCCGCGTCAGCGACACGGGAAGGGTCTTCAACACGGACCTGCTCGAGGCGCGCGAGCTGGGCTACCTGCTCGAGGGCGCGGAGGCGATGGCCACGTCGGCCCAGGCGCGGAAGGAAAGCCGGGGCGCCCACTCCCGCGACGACTACCCGGAGCGCGACGACGTCAACTTCCTCGCCCACACGCTCGCGTATCGCGGCGAGGCCGGGCCCTCGCTCCGATACAAGCCGGTGACGATCACCCGGTTCGAGCCCAAGCCGCGAACGTATTGAGCCCGGGAGCCGCGTGATGCAGGTCGACCTCCGGATCCTCCGCTTCGATCCCGAGCGCGACGCCGCGCCGCACTGGGAGTCCTACCGCGTCGAGGCGGACCCGATGGACCGCGTCCTCAACCTCCTGACCGTCGTGAAGGCCGAGCAGGACGGCACGCTCACCTTCCGGCGCTCCTGCGCCCACGGGGTGTGCGGCTCGGACGCCATGCTGATCAACGGACGCAACCGGCTGGCCTGCAAGATCCGGGTGGACCAGCTGGGCCGGAAGATCGCCGTGGCGCCGCTCACCGGCCTGCCCGTCGTGAAGGACCTGGTCGTCGACATGGACGGGTTCTTCGCGAAGTACCGCAGCGTGATGCCGTTCCTCATCGCGGACACGCCGGCACCAGAGCGCGAGCGGCTCCAGAGCCAGGCGGATCGGGCGCGCTACGACGACACGACCAAGTGCATCCTGTGCGCCGCGTGCACGACCGCGTGCCCGTCCTTCTGGGCCCAGCCCGGGTACGTCGGCCCCGCCGCGATCGTGAACGCCCACCGCTTCATCTTCGACACGCGCGACGATGCGGGAGACGAGCGGCTGGAGATCCTGGCCGACAAGGACGGCGTGTGGCGCTGCCGGACGATCTTCAACTGCGTGGACGCGTGCCCCCGCGGCATCAACATCACCCGCGCGATCCTCGAGGTGTCGCGGGCGGTGGTGGAGCGGTCGGTCTGAGCGGACCGCCGGCCGGCGGCGCCCGCCGCCTGATCATCCGGACGGACGGCGCGGCGCGCGGCAACCCGGGCCCCGCCTCCGCCGGTGCCGCCCTGATCGACGCCGACGGGCCCGGCGCGGAGCGCCCCGATGCGCGGCCGCTGGCCACGATCTCCGAGGCGCTGGGCCACCAGACCAACAACGTTGCCGAGTGGACGGCCGTCGTGCGCGCCCTCGACCTCGCCGCTGAGCTCGGCGCGGAGGACTTGCTCCTGCTGCTCGACTCCAAGCTCGTCGTCGAGCAGCTCCAGGGGCGCTGGCGGGTGAAGGACGCCAAGCTCGCGCCGCTCCACGACGAGGCGATCAGCGGGTTGCGGCGCTTCCGCCGCTGGCGCGCCAGGCACGTACCGCGCAGCGAGAACGCGACCGCGGATGGGCTGGCCAACGAGGCCCTGGACCGGGTCGCGGCCGGCGGCCCGGCGCTCGTGGTCCGGCGGCCGCCGGTGGCGTCCGCGGGGGCGCAGCCACCATCCGCCCAGCTCGACCTGGATCTCGGTGCCCGCGGCACGGGCGCCCCCGCCGTGGAGCTGGAACCGGGTTTCGACCCCGCCGATCCGGGGCCCGCGCCCGGCCGCCTCGTGGTCCGCATCATGGGCAGCGGGACGAGCCAGGGCATCCCGCGGGTCGCCTGCGATTGCCCCGTCTGCACCTCGGCCGATCCCCGTGACCACCGCTACCGGGCATCGGCACTGCTCGCCTTTGGCGAACGGCGGGTGCTCGTGGACTGCGGTCCGGACTTCAAGTGGCAGGCCCTGGCGGCCGGCCTTCGCCGGCTGGACGCCATCCTCCTCACCCACGAGCACCAGGACGCGATCGGGGGGCTCGACGAGCTGCGTCGCTTCAACGAGCTGCAGGACGGCTACCTCCCGGTTCACGCCCGGCCGGAGGACCTCGCGGTCATCGTCGACCGGTTTGCCTACGCGTTCCGGCCGCACCAGGCCCGGTTCTACGGCCTCCCGCAGCTTCGGCCGGTCGCGCTCGACGGGCCGTTCCTCCTGTTCGGCAGGCGCATCGTCCCGGTGCCGGTGATTCACGGCGACCGGGTGATCACCGGCTTCCGCAGCGGGGGCTTCGCCTACTGTTCCGACGTCCAGCGCATCGACCCCGACGGCCGGGCGCTGCTCCAGGATCTCGACGTGCTCGTGATCTCGGCGCTGCGCGACCTCCCGCACCCGACGCACCAGACCGTCGACCAGGCCCTCGCGCTCATCGAGGCGCTCCGCCCGAGGCGCGCCTACCTCACCCACCTGGACCACGAGCTGGGCCACGCTGCGCTCACGGCACGCCTCCCGGCGGGCGTCGAGGTCGCCTGGGACGGGCTCGAGATCGAGGTTCCCTGACGGCCGACGCGCCGCGGGCGGGATCGGCCGCCGGCGGGATCGACCCGCGGGCACCCGCCGGGCGTCGACCAGCCTGGCTGCCGAGGGGTAGACTTCGGCGGCCAGCGAGGCGGCCGGACGGTCGCGCGTCGGCGGGCAACCGTCGGCGTGAGGAACGTCCGGGCTCCCAGGCGCAGGGTAGCGGGTAACGCCCGTCCGCCGCGAGGCGAGGACCAGCGCCACAGAGACGAGTCCGTCGCCGGGCAACCGGCGGCGGGGTGAAACGCGGCAAGCTCTACCCGGAGCAAGGCCAAGTAGGAGGGCGTGTCCCGGTTCGCCGGGGCAGCGGCGCGCCGCCGTGGACCCTCGGGTCGGCCGCATGAGCCGCCGGGCAACCGGCGGCCCCAGATGGATGACCGTCGCCGCGCCTTCGGGCGTGGTACAGAACCCGGCGTACAGGCCGCCTCGCTGGCGCCCTCAGCGCACCCTCGCCCGGGTTCGGTCCCTCAGTCCTCGTCGGCCCGGAACGTGTGCGATGCCGTGCAGGCGTTGCAGATCGGCATCGCCGAGCCCAGGTCTCCCAGTGGAAGCGGGACGGCTCGGTCCGGGTAGAGGCAGTCCACGTCGTAGACGCGTCCGTCGACGCGGTCCACCGCGATCAGCCTTCGGAAGGTGCAGCGGCGAATCCGCGCGGCCGCCATCGGGTGCGCCCGGGTTCCGGGTTCGCTCCGGACGGGCGGCGCGACGACCGGATCCGGCATTCGCGGCAGGGCTGTCATCAGCAGGTTCTGACCTTTCGAGGTGGCGACGGCGTGACTCGGCGGCCGAGCCTACACCGGCCTGTATGACGTCCGCAAGCCGACACTCGTACTACCCGCGCGTGTCCGAGAGTCGCCGAGCGAGCCCCCCGCCGGCAGCCGGCAGGGGACGATCGGCCCGCCCGGGAGGCCCATCTGATGACGAGAACGGCGTTGACTCGGGTTCATCGCGATGTACTATACCCATCAAGTCCCACGAAGTGGGGACAAGTGGTGAATCTCGGTGGCGGACGCAGGGCACGCGCCCGCCGTCGGGGCCACCGGGCACGGACTGCTGGATCCGTGGGCATCCCGCCCGCGAGCAGGGGACACGCACAGAAGGAGCCCGGGCTGGTGTTCACCGGCGAGTACCGGCACACGGTGGACGCGAAGGCACGCCTCGCCGTGCCGTCGAGGTTCCGCGCCCAGCTCGCCGGGGGGGCGGTCGTCTCTCGCTGGCTGGACCTGTGCCTCGCGATCTGGCCCAGGGACGGCTGGGAACACCTGGCGGCACGGGTGGCCGCGCTGCCGACCATCGAGAACCCCGGCGCGCGCGCCTTCAGCCGGTTCGTCTTTGCGAGCGCCGTCGAGATCGAGTTCGACGCGCAGGGTCGCTTCGTGCTGCCGGCCTACCTCCGCGAAGCCGCTGGGCTGGAGGGCGAGGCGGTGGTCGTC
>Ga0265326_10000846_pt1 | contig 11210 bp, 6 predicted proteins | sample 41424metaG_FD_192439 | JGI IMG/M metagenome (GOLD analysis project Ga0265326, IMG submission 192439) | Rhizosphere microbial communities from Carex aquatilis grown in University of Washington, Seatle, WA, United States - 4-14-24 metaG | ecosystem: Host-associated > Plants > Roots > Rhizosphere >... | reverse complement strand
TTTTCTTTTTCACTTAATTTAAGTGAAAAATGTTCCTTATTTTTTTCACTTAAATTATTATTTTCCAATTTTTGAATTTCTGATTCTAAACGATTAATTATAGCATAGATATTATCTGAGTTAACTTCCAAATTTTTTATATATTCCGACAAATTACAAATTTTATTAGATCTATAAGTATCCATACAGAATTTTCAAAGTAATTTTTCAACAATATTATAACTTTTCAGAATATCCTTTAGCTTATTAATTTCGTTAAGAAAGAATGTATGACTATCAATAGAAAAAGAACGATCTAATGTTGGCTCTATTATAGGTTCAGGATTAGGAGGATTTGTACTGGTAGTTAATGTAGGCGTAGTTATAATAGCTGGTTCTGAAATTAATGATTTCTTAGAGGAAGATGATGAATCAGAAGATGAAGATGAACTAGCTGTTTCAGAAGGAGGAGTTTTAGGACGTCTCTTAGGTGTAGCTGAGTTGCTACGAGTTTTCTTTCTACAAAACATGTGAATAATCAAAAATAAATTTTATATATTATGTATTTCATAAATTCAATTTATTTAAAATTTTATTAATTAATAATTGTTGTTGTTGAATAATTGAAATTAATCCAACCGTTAATTTTCCATAATCAATAGATTGAACTCCTTTACTATTTCTAATTACTGCATATGCAAATGATGGAATTTCAGCTAATTCTTCACCTATTAATCCTGTATCTTCATCTTCTGTTTTTTTGTATGTATAAATTCTTGGTTGGACTTTCAAAATATCAGATAAATTAGCTTGATAATCTACAATATTTTTCTTACTATCTCTAGAAGACGATTGATAACAAAATTCATTAGCATTTAATGCACCAGGACCTGTTGTTGGATCTGTTGTAATATATACCGGTAAAGAATTTGATGATTTTACTGGTAAGAAAGATCCTAAAACAATAGATGTTGGTAAATCTCCGAACGGAACTGTAGGATCACCTATGAAAAGATAATTTTTATTAAATCCAGCGAAATTTGTATTAGAACTAGTAAGATTCCAATTCCTTCCTATTATAGAACAAGTTATTTGAGCTCCATCAACTACGGAATTAACTAAATTACCAACCGTATTTTTCATACCAATACAAACTGTTCCGTAACCCTTTACTGAATTATCATTACCATAAACAAGCCTTTGTTGATCACCAAAATCTACTCCGAATAGTCCATAATTGGATGTAGAAATATTTATTTCATTATTAATACCAATCACTATATCACCACCTCCTCTAGCTAAAGCATCACCAGTAGGTCCAGCATTACTAAAATTATTATATCCATTCATAATGGTAGGATAATTAGGTAAGCAATAATTTCCTAAACCAGAGAATCCAGCATATAGAATAGTATTACTATCGCCAATCATTACATCTCCAACTTGAGCTGTTCCATTACTAATAAGTTCAGCTCCAGCAATGACATTATTACCACCTATAAGAACGGCTGTTCCTGTTCCTCCCGCTATACCATGAACTCCACCCACAACCGTATTCTGAACTAAACCGTTGGATTTGAATGTACCATTTGTATCAATACGGAATGATGGAATACCAGAATTAAGACGTGTATTACCATAACATGATAAAGAACCATCATTATAAACTTGGAATCTATTTTCAGCATCAGCAGGTGCTCGGACATCGATCATACAAGTTCCTGAAACAGATCCGGCTGGTCCATACCCATGTAAAATAATACCACTCGTAGGACCAAGATCTATACTATTATTCGTCCCAGAATCATACATAGTTTGATCACCGTTTGAATCTACTCTCCAACCTACATGAGATCCTAACGCAGATGTATATGCATATAAATTACTAGTTTGAGAGGTTGACTGAAAACCTCCATACGAGACTGTATCACCATTATTATAAATATAAAATTTTGCAATTGAATTATTACTAATTGTCATTACTTGTTTATATGTCAATTGAGTATCATTAATTAGAAGTTGTTGATTAGACGTAGTATTGACTATAGCATAACCATTCATAATAGTATTTCCATTCGCAGTTAAAGACTGAATTGTCGCTGATGAATTTACTATCATATTATTAACATTGATCCCACCAAACGCTCCTGATGAAAGGCAATTTATAGCATTACATTGAAATAGTCCAGAAATTGTCAAATTTCCAGAAGTATCAGCATTAAATGTTGCGCCAGAACCAGTTGTTCCATACATTATGAGTGACCCATTATTGTAGGCAATAATTCTATTAAGGTTAGAAGGATCTTTTATAGTGAAAGTAGCAGCGGAAGGACTAGTATTTCGTAATACTAATGAAAGAAATTGAGCTGGTGAAAATGTAGATAAAAATTGATCTATATTAGCTAAAATAGCCCATACTTCAGTTTGCTGAATATTAGTTAAAGCCGTTAATTTAGGAAATGTTAAATACTGAATATCGGTATTTTGAAGTAATGAAGTGACAGCAGAATTAAAAGGATTTCCACCAGACAACGATAAGGAATTAATAGTGTTAATAAGAGACTGTAATGCAGCCTGAACGGATGTTCCTGATATACCAGAAATATTAGTAATAGGAACAATAGATGCAGGGGGTGGATATACTTGCGCTTGGAGTGTAGCTAATGTAGAATTAGCTAAAGCCATCTCATTATTTAAAGTTGTTATGTTATTCTCATCTGTATTCTGTTTTGAGGTGACTGTAGCTAAATTACTATTAGTTGTAGCTAAATTAGTATTAAGAGTTGAGACCGAACTATTTAAACTAGTAATACTAGTAGTTGTAGTTGCTTGTTGTGACTGTAAAGTTGTAATATTTCCCTGAGCAGTAGCTAACGCAGAATTTGTCGATGTCAATGAAGCACTTAAATTATTAACGTTAGTATTAAGAGTCGAAACTGTTGTATTAAGTGTTGAAATAGAAGTTGTATTACTAGCTGTTGCCGTTAGTAAAGAAGCAATATTTGCTTCATCTGTAGCCTGATTTCCCTGAATAACCGCTACTTGAGTATTAAGTGTATTAATCGAACTTCCTAAAGATATAATTGAATTTGTATTATTCGTTACGGATGATGATAATGATCCTAACGAAGCCGTCAAAGTCGATATATTACTTGTATTAGTCGTGACATTAGAATTAGTTGTTGATAAAGAAGAATTTAAGGTCGATATTGCAGATGTATTTGTTGCGATATTTCCCTCATCCGTAGTTCTACTATTCTCTAATGAAACAACTCTTGCCGTTAAAGTTACTGGTGACTGTGAAGCGATAGTATCAATTTCAGCTTGTAATACACCTGTTTCATTAAGAAAATCAGTTTGTGTAACAAAATTACCAGCAGGTTGTCCACCAAATATATCGGACATTTATAATTTTTGATTATTCTCGATAAATACTAATTTTAATACACCACAAAAAAGTATTATTATTTTTTTACAAAAAATTTAATTTTATATTACTACAAGATATTTTTAATTTTGATAACTATTGTTCTTTTTTGAGGGGTAATCAAAATTCTAGTATTTCAAAACCTGAACAATAGAATTAGAAATTACACCTAACCCTCGCACAAACTGAATAGCGAATAAATCACCAGCAGCAAATGTAACAGCATGAGTAGTATCTGAAGTAGTAGTAGCGGATGTAGCTAATGAGCATGTAAGAGTAGTGGCTGATCCATTTTTCAATACTGTAATGGAAGTAATATCACCACCTGAATTTGATGAACAATTATAATAGAGATTTGTTATGACACAAGAACGAGTTATATAAATGGGATGATAAGTTGAATTAAATGTTCCTTGGAAAGCATATGAAGTTCCTGCACCTAACGTTCCATTATCCATAAATACCATTAATTCATCTCCATTATTAGTTGAGAAAGGTAATCCATTTGTAGTAGAATTACTTAAAATTGTCGATTTTCCTAAATTAATAGTTCCTAGCGTTTGGGAAACATCATTAACAGTTCCACCCAATTCTGAGTTAAAAACTCTACAAATTGCAGATGAGGCATTACATTCGAAAGCAATGTAATTAGTTCCAGCACCTGCCGTTCTAGTAGCACCAACTGAGCAAGAATCGAACGTATTAGTAGATCCAGTTCCAGTAACATAGACGGCTCTATTCATCCCAGTAGATGATGAATGAAGATCAAATTCAACACCTCTATACTGAATATCTGTAGTATCACTATTGACACCTGTTCCAGTCTGATTGAAACAAATATTATTGTCAGTAGTTGTAGAAGATGATGTGAGAGAAATTGACATGTTTAGTAATTCGAATGTAGAATTATATGTAGATCCTACCGTTACGCCAGTCAGACTACAACCATTCGTAGAAGTAGAAATTGCTAAAGTTAATTCTCCAATCATAGCTCCAGCTCCACCAACTGTCATAATAGTCGTGCTAGAGGATACCGTCGATGAAATGATACATCTCGTTTTACAAATACCTCTCAAACATACACCGGCCGGTATTGTAAGAGAATTCTCATTATATGTGCCAGGCATTACGTAAATAACATTATTAGATGTAGCAGCAGCTAATGCAGATGCGACTGTAGAATATGACTGTCCCGTTGCAGGTGTTGTGCTTCCTCCCGTTGTTTGAACAATCAATACATTAGGTCTAGCCAAATATGATAATTGAGTCAAAGTTGCGTAAGTAGAAGCGGCAGTATTTGTTCTTAGGAATGGATTAGTTGAACCGTCTAAAATTGTTGAAATCTGAGTGGGTGTGAGTGATATTACACTACTAGTCGAACCAACATTATTTCCTAAAATTCTCTGATCAGGAATAGTTTGGAGTTGAGATAATGACAATACATTCGTTCCTATTGCACTTCCATTTGCTACATTAGTCGATAAAGCTGAAACTGTTGAAGATAATGTCGATACATTACTATTTGTAGTTGATAAAGCAGATGCAGTTGCATAAGTAGCATCACTTACTGTTTTTGTATAGTAATTTGACAATGAGGAAGTATTATTTACCTGTGTAAGAGTTTGATAAGAATTAGGATTCGAACTCAAATAATATGTAGAAGATGCAGTATTTGACCTTAAAAATGGATTTGTTGCTGAGTCTAATATTAAACTAGTTGTATCAGCTGATAATGCAGTAACATTTCCTAACGAACCAGATTGATTTCCTAAAATAATATTATTATTAATTTGGACTATCTTAGACAAAGCTAATGCGTTTGTATTAATTGCTGAACCATTTGCTGTATTACTTGTTAAATTGCTAATATTGGTTGTATTAGTCGATACATTCGAATTAGTCGTTGCTAGAGAAGTTAAAGTAGCATATGTAGATGCAGCTGTGGCTGATGTTAAATATCCAGACAAAGCAGAACTATCAATATAATTAGCAGGATTTGTCTGGAGATAATATTTTCCATCAGAAACTGTCTTTGTGTAATAATTCGTTAATGTTGAATTTCCATTTACATCTGTTAAAGATTGATAATTTGACGGATTTGTTAAAGTGTAATATAACCCATCAGAAACTGTCTTTGTATAATAATTTGTTAAAGCAGATGTTCCAGTTGTTACTGTAACTGATGTTCTAGCGAATGGATCTGTTGCACTATCCAGTATAATAGAAACATCATTAGACGTTAAAGAAGTTACATTTCCAGTAGAACCAGAATTATTTCCTAAAATAATATTATTATTAATTTGTTGAATAGTTGCTAAATTTAATGAATTTCCTCCAATATTTGCTACTACATTAGCAGGCGTCACATAAGAAGAAGGATTAGAATTAAGATAGAATAATGCATTACTTTGAGATTTAGTATAAACATTACTCAAATCACCAGCTACATCATTTCTTAATTCTTCGTTAGCCGCTTCTAACGCTAATAATGTTGTTAAAGTGTTGTATGTATTAACAAAGCCTGTATCTAGTTCTACGGGGATATAATCTATAGTAGATTGACTAGTGATAGGAACGACACAAGTTGGTGAAATAGCTACTCCAGGATAGCTTCCAGTTACTGTCTGTGTTAAATTCCCATTACCTGAATCTAGTGTATATCCAAAATTACCTAATGATGATATAAATTCGTATGTATCAACTCCTAACGATGAGCCTAAAAAGATACCTAAATACTGAGCTCCTGCAGTGATAGATCCTACCAACCACTGTAAATTAAAGTTATTTTTTCCATTATAGAATATTGTTCCTGATGTATAATTATCAAATATTATCTCAGTTGAAGTTCCTATCACTTTATCGTATAATCCTGTAGAATTAGATACTTCCGGATTATTACTAAAACCTGTCCAAGTGTTTGCTGAAGATGTATTCCAGGTAACACCATCTGTGGTATACTGACCACCATTTCCAGAAGAAGATTGAGGTCCATAAAACAACTGTGTTGCATTAATAATGAGAGTTGAAGTTAACCCTTCCGGTATATATTCAGGATCATAACCTGAGGCAAATCCAAATGTAGTTGCAATATTACTAGTTGTGTAAAGTCTGACATCTGTATTCATGTAATATAATCCATTAAAGTAGACTAATGAGCCTATGGCTGTGTCATATGTATCGGTAAGTAATACCCATACAGTTCCATCAGTTGAATAAGCTAACTGATTAGAATTTACTGCAGCAATTAGCAAATTATTTGCAATGTATAATCTATTTACTGAAGTTAAAGAATTATCGATCAAAACTGTTACTAAAGTTGTAAAATTATTTAATTGTCCAATTCCAGTTGTTAAATTACTAGATACTACAAAATATTTATTATTAAAGAAAAGAAAATCATTATAAGTGCCAGCTGATAACGTTGTTGAATTAGTCCATGTCTCTGATCCGGTAGCAGCTAAATTTCTTTTCCATACTGTTCCTCCAGTATCAATAATAGCAAATCCTGACGCTGTGGATGGTCCTAAATAAGAATGATATACATTTACTGAAGATAAAGAAGATACTGACACTGTTATATTATTCACTTCATTTTGCAGAGTTGTATCATTATTTGTATTATTTGTAATTTGAGTGTCTAATGCAATCAGAGCTTGACTAATACCAGTCACATCTTGAAGATAGGTAGTAGAAGAAAATGCGACTGAATCTGTGGGTGGTCCAAAAATGCTAGACATTTAGTATTTTTATTTATTTATATAATATTCTAATTAAAAAATAAAATTAAATTTCATTAAAGAGAAATAATAAATGGGCTTTGATAACTATTATAATTATTTCTATTCTTTGTGATAATGTTAATTTTTTCATTTTTTTATGTATATATTATTATTTTGATTACTCCTCAAAAAGAATTATTTTGATTACTCCTCAAAAAGAATTATTAATCTTTTGTAGGGATAACACCAGCCGGAGTAATGAGAAGAGGAGCAAGAGTCTCGATAATGAGAAGCATAGCAAGAGGAATGGCATAATCACTAGTATTCCAACCAGGAGTGCCAGTATCACGGTAAGCAACAACTTGAACCGTAGACGAACCAGACCTAGTATCGACGGCATCAAAGACAGCCTTAGCATCAGCAGTTGCAGATGACATAGTGCGGGAACCCCAGTTAAATCCTACAGAGAATCCAGAAAGCTTATCATTAAGCTGGCCAATTTGATAGAAGTTATCAGTCGAAACGAGAGTATTACCACGATTGGCACACTGAGTAAGCTGGAGATAAGCAGCACCGTTATAGTTAGGTGAGTCGAGCCTCAGAGGTTTATTGGTAGAAAGACGAGGTCCTATAGCTACCTGAATCTGATTAAGACCAAACCTCCTACTTCCCGAAACTGATGCATATGAAAATAGACCTAACTTAGATGCATCCCTCAACTCAATCATGACATGCTCTAAGGAAAGAGCATACTTAGTCATAATCATCTGGAATTGCTCAGTAGATGCAGCCCAACCAGAACTAAGCATAGATGTATACTGAGGATACTGAATGGAAACACCATCGGATTCAGGTGAATAAACCATATCCCTAACACTCTCGTCTAATTCACTTCCCATGTTAACAACTGAAGTAATAAGCTCAACATTCGTCAGATTATAGGAAATCGTTCCGTTAGAGGCAGTATCCCAGAAAGTAGCAGCTCCTGCAACTGCTGCAGTAGCAACTAAAGCATACTGAGGAGTGTTAAGAGTCAGATCAAGCCTCAATGCATTTGACTTACCCATATACTTCATCGGAAGAAGAAGATTTTTAGAGTTGGCGAAAAGACCACTAAAGAAGCTAAGAGGAATGGCATATTCTACAACTTCACCTAAAACTGGAGTATTAGCGGCTGAATTAATAGCTAATACAGCAGCACCAGGAATACCCTGAACTGAACCAGCACCTAATGTTCCTAAAGCAGCGGCAAACTTAGGAGTGTTAATAGAAGCATTATAGATAGCATTACCAAGATTAGTGGTAGTATTGGTAAGATCATCAGCATCAAATGCCTCATGGTAACCCATAGCTTGCTTACCAATCCCATCACAATAGGTCTGGCCATACGACTTAAGAATATGCTTAGCAATGAAGTGGTGGTTCTGTTGCTCACTAATAAGAACACCTGAATCACCCGTAAATAGCTGAGCACGATTAAAGAAACTATTTGCATTATTATCAAGACAGATTGCAGATTGACCTGCAGCATTAAGAGCAAGAGGTGTTGCCGTAATCTGAGCATTAAATTTAAGGAATGATGCAGTCGGATCAAGGTAAGCAGTAGCCGGAATAGCGAATGAGATTACTGACTGACCATTAACCGAATTAAAGCTTGTTCCACTTGCAGGGTAGATATTAGTTACAGTTCTAGAATTTTGAGGAGCATTGATGCTCACAATAGATGAGTAGTTAACAGACATTTTGTAATTTTAATATACCACAAAACTTATAATTTTTCTATATACTAATATAGAAAAATAAATAAATAAATAATTAATTGGTTTTGTGGTGTAAACAAAATACTTCTTTTTGTGAATTATAATGTTTAAAGGAAAAGGAAAAGAAAAAAAACTTTCAATTGCTTATCAAATTATAGAATATTATAAAAATAAAAATAAAGAAATTAATATTAATCAAAAAGAAATTAAAGAAAAAGAAATTAAAGTTTCTAATATTAAAGAAAAGAAAACTCCTGATTATCTGGATGTAGAAAAAAATGATTCTTCTGAAAAAATTGAGAATTTTCGTTTATTAATAGTTGGTCCTAGTGGCTCAGGAAAATCTCAATTAGTCAAGAAAGTTTTACATAAAACAGCTGGAACTTTTGATTTTATATATCTTATTTGTCCTACCCATCACGAACAAGATATATATCAGAGACAAATACCTTACTTTAATCAAAATAAAGAAAATGTTTCTGATAAACCAACAGATGAACAATTTAATAAATTTATTGAAACTATTAAGAAGAATAAAAAAAATGATAAACGATCTTTATTAATTCTTGATGATATTTTATATACAGATATAACAAAAGTTAATAGTCCATTATCATTATGGATAACAATGTGTAGACATTTTAATAGTTCTCTAATTATTCTTTCCCAATTGTATAAAGGTATACCTCCAGTCATACGAATCAATTGCACACACTATGCCTTCTTCTACATTGCTAATAAGAATGAAGTGGATAAATTGAAAGAAGAGTTTGGAGATACTATGTTAGAAAAATATAAAGAGTATACTCTTAAACCTTACAATTATTTGTGGATCAATAATACAAAAAATGAATTATCTGATGATAAATACACAGATTATATTAATTTCTAATAGTTAACATACCTTTTTACAAAAGCTAATTAACAATTAGAATAGTTTTTCTAATAGTTAATTAATTATTAGTATTATCAACAGATTGATTATATTTTTTTGGATTAATTGATTTTTTGTATTTATGAAGTTCCTCCACTGTTTTGAATGGTCCCGAATCTATTACTGAAAACTTTGCCTCTGGCATTTTTACTTGCTCTTTCATTAAAGCAAACCATTGATCCTTACTTGCATAAGTTTCTGAGTTTAACGCACCAATAGATTCTTTCTGAGACTTAAGAAACTTAATGTATCTATAATCGGACGCTTTGAGGTAATCCTTTGGCTGAAGTCTGCTATTATACTCCTTAAGCATAGCTTCCTCAGAATTCTGTGTTAGTCTAGGATTCCATTCCTCATGCCATTCATTAATTTTTTTCAGTGCTTCGATAATGTATTCTTCCTTCTGCTTAGCCTGGAGTTTACCATCTTCCGTATTAGAAAGGAATCTAACAATATCACCTAGATTCTTGTTAATCTGACCCTGTATTGGCTGTTGAACTTGAATCTCGTTAGTGTTAGGATCTACATACACTTTAGGAGTAGTCGTATCAGAGAAGTTAGCAAAGACTGCATTGTTAGGATCAACTGATGTAGTTTGCTGTTCAGTATTTTCAATCATCTTATTTTGTGCTTCAGACTGTTCCCTATTCTCTGTGCTATTAAGAGTATTTCCTAAGTTTTCTGCGTCTACAAATTCGAGCTCCGTATTATCATCAGCTTGCTTTTCTACGTTAGGATGGGTAGACTTAGTTTGTCTAACTGCTGTTTTAACAAACTTAGTTCCGGTTGGTACTACTGCTGCTGATCCTTGCTGAAAACCTTCATCATCTGGCTCTTTCCCTTTTCCTTCTAAATTTTTTATATTACCTAAAAGTTCCTCTACTAATTGAGCTGATACTGTTGGAGACATTTTTACATCAAAATTTGGATTTCTGGAAAATCCATACTGAGCATAAACACTACCGAGAGCTTTCATATTTTTAGGAGGTGTTAAACCATGTTTTACAGCATATTCCCTAGCGATTGGTAGAATTTTTTCACCCAATTCAGATTTTAGCTGTCCATTATAATCAACAATCTTGATTTCACGACCTACCAAAGCCTTAGGAATAACCTGGCCACTTTTTTTTATAAAAGTTGACATTAAAATTATTTATAACTAAAGTTTAATTATTATATTAAAAAGTTTATTTTTTATTTTAATTAATAATATATATAAAATAGGAATTTTGATTACACCTCAAAAAAAATGTTATTTCACATAGAATCTCAAAATCGATCTGCAAATGAGACAGCAACTGATTTTAGCGTTAATATTCAAGCATTAATGCAACATATTGCTAAGGGAGAAGGGACTGTAGCATTTAGAGATTTATCAGTTCCTTACACTT
>Ga0265326_10000844_pt1 | contig 11224 bp, 9 predicted proteins | sample 41424metaG_FD_192439 | JGI IMG/M metagenome (GOLD analysis project Ga0265326, IMG submission 192439) | Rhizosphere microbial communities from Carex aquatilis grown in University of Washington, Seatle, WA, United States - 4-14-24 metaG | ecosystem: Host-associated > Plants > Roots > Rhizosphere >... | reverse complement strand
AATAACCAACCCCCGGCCAGTTGCAACCGCCGCTTGCGCGGAAATTACGGAGCCTTCGCCGCCGCCCCGGCAGCCGCCGCGCCCTGGGCGATTGCGCTGTTGATGAGTTGGCTTATGGCGTTGACGTAGGCCGCGTTCGCTGCCGAACTTGAATCAATCACGCCGGGGTTGTTGCTGGACTTGAGGCTGAACGTCCGCGTGGCCGGATCATAGCTGATGAGCAGGTCTTTCGGGTTGTCGTATTTCGTGATGTCAACCTCGGGCGTGTTGTTTGTCGGGTTTACCCCAATGTGGATTTTGTCCGCGTGCGTGCGCGGGGCCGGGCCTTCGGTTGCGCAGCCGGTGATCCCGATTGCGATTGCGGCAATGGCCAGCAGGGCGGCAACCTTCCGCGTCACCCAAAGGTCCATGACCAGCGCGATTCCGTGAGCGCGGTCGAACTGCCGGAAGAACATCTTCCAGAGACGTTCGGCTGAATTGTAACTTAGTTGTGTTTGTTTCATTTTGGTTTCTTGGTTAATCCGCCCGTCATTGGGCGAAAGCAGTTAAAGTTTTAGCCCGTCTGCCGTGGGTTCAATTTTTGTGTTAGATGGATCTTTGCTGTTTGGATATGGGTTTTGCTCGTTCAGTCGCTTCAAATCCATCCCCAGCCACATGACTGCCTCTTGCAGCTTGGTGATTGAAAGTGACCGCTCGCGCGACGGCGGCAGCGCCTTTACTTTCTGGATTTGTTCATCAATTGCAACACGCGCCTGCTTGTCGGACACAACTTCATAATCGTGCATTGCTTGCGCTGTTTCCACTGCATACTGTTGGTTTTCTGGCATAACTATTATTTTTTGGTTTCTTGGTTTCAACCAGCCGACGACTGGACAACAGGTCCAGCCGCCGACACGGTTACTTGCTCTTTTCCCGGCTGATTAGCGCCGGAAAGTGAAGGTTGTGTACCCGAAATTAAATGTTCAAAATAAATCGTTGAGCCACCAATTCTAAATGGCTGCCTGGTCCTCCTTGGGCAATCCAAACATTGGCCTAAACGGTTGTGGCAGCATTGACTAAAACGCGCAAACTTTCCCGGACTCACCTCGGCCCATCCAGCACCGACTATGCGCACGATAAATGAGTTCATGGCTTTGATTCCGCCGGGATTGACATTGGTTTTAACTGTTCGGCATTACCTAATAGTTGCCCACGGACAAGCCTTGCCGAAGCCTGGCAGCCCATGCGGAATTGCACGTCGCAGGACGGCATGGAGTCAGGGATGGCTTCAATCTTATCGGCTAAATCTGACTTCGGTTCGCCAAATAGCCACACGAAAAAACCGCGAAAAAATCCACCGTCACGCTCATCAAGAAAAGCCTGAACCTTGGGAAACACCAGATGGAACGCGGCATAGATGCTGGTGCAGATCATGCCTATAACCCCGGCCCATTGCTTGAAATCATAGGCCACAGCCTGCGGTGTGATGTGTGAACTTACAGACACTGTGTTGGTTAGGATTTCGTTCATAACTTCATTGCTTCTGATGCATATCGAGCTTGTCCTTGCATCGTTCCATCTCGATCCTCAGTTCGGTAATTCTATCATCTGATACTTTGACCGCTTCCGCCAGGCGAACACGATCCTCCCGCTCCCTTGCTGAATTTTCAACCCGGTCTGCCTGCTCCCGGTCAATTTTACTCTCCAGTGGTTTTATGGAGGATGCATACAATGCACCAACCACCAACAATCCGGCGAATATGGTTTGCCAGTCCGTTTTATTGGCTCGACTCACAGCGTCCTGAATGTCCTTCAAGGTCCGCCACATGCCGGACATTTCCTCGCGGATTCCCGCGACTTCCGTCTCGACTTTTGTCAGACGTTCGTTCCCGTGATTTTCAGAATCGCTCATAATCAATTGGCGTTATTTCCAGTTCGGATTCGTGGCTCATAAAATTATTGCACGGTGAGACTGATCCACCACGGCGTTACCGAGTTGGTGCAATTCGCGATGAATGTGGCCGTGGTCAAACGATTCGTCAAATAAGTCGCGTTGAACAGCTTCTGACCGCTCGCATTGGTCATGTTGCCGAGCTGGATGCCGATCAAAAGAGCTTCAGCCTCATTGGTGAAAACAAATGTGCCGAGCGTGGTGCCGGAAGGAGCGGATTCGAGCGTCCATTGCTGCACGTAGTTGGTGCTGATGGTGTTGAGCACCTGGGCGCGCAATATGAATGCGGCCAGGATTAACAGGGCTGCGATAGCGATTGTGATGATGGATTTTTTCATAAAAGTGTTTGGTTGATGGTTCACGGCGATCCGATTCCGCCGTTGTAAAGTTGCAGGATTTCGGCGGCGGAAAGGGCGCGGTTCCACACAGCAAAATCGTCACAGATTCCCAAGGCAAAGGCGGCCGGTCCAGAATAATTGTAGCAGCCTTGCGTAAACGATGATTTTGAGTTTGGGTTGGCTGATGGCACGGCATTGCCACTTATGCAAAAAGATCCGTTGGTGTACAAATACCCAGTGCTTCCAATGTTCACAAATGTAACCAAAATCCATTGGTTAATAGTGATCAAATTCGTAATCGGATACACAAGATTTGCATATCCAGCCGCCGAGAGATTCAGCACCAGTGTGTTGGTTGAACTCAAATAAATGTCAGCGGAATAATTCGCGGCCCCTGGAGTGAATATCAATGACGGAGTTAATTCACAGCGCTGATTTGGCAGGTTTGGAAAATACCACCATGCTGAGGTTGTAAAATTAGCTGACTGCGAAAAAGTTAATGGGCAGTTGCTCACCACTAGGTATTGCGATGTTCCATTTAAAGAAATGGCTCCGCCGACCACACCCTTTGTCCACGTTGGTGTATTGGAAAGCATACACAGATTCCCAAGCCCAGACGAGTCTGATGACACTACCCCACTTCCCTCATTAAGCACCCACCGCCCGACCAGCCCATATTTCAGCCCGTAATTATTCCCCGGCGGCATTCCGGCCAATGCGCAGATCGAGGACAAAAGGAGGATGCAAAGTGTTTTCATTGGAATAAAACTTGACCAACCAAGTCGGCTGAATTTGTTCCGCTGGATCGAAAATAGAGCGTCATCCGACTGGCCGTTGAATTTGTCGGCATGGTCAGGAATTGACCGAAGACTTGCAGGCGAAACTGCGAGGTGGCGTTGGTCGCGATGGTGACAAGATTGGTCGTAACCGTACTGGCCTGCTGGATGGTGACGGCGAATGGAAATCCGGTCATGGTGTTGCTGATTCCGGTGATGTTGATATTTGTGGCGGCGGAGACCACGAAATCCAGGTTTGCGCTGTTTGTCCACTGGTTGAGCACAAACCAGATGTTGGACTGGTTTGCAGCCTGCGCGCCGAGGACGGATTGATTTAGGACGTTCACATTGACGTTCGTCAACCCCACGCCGGAGCCGGTGAAGGTGCCGCCGGTTGGGCTGATGATGTTGGTTGCTATCAGGTTGTTGATGGTGACGACGCCGGACGCATTGGTCTGGACTGTGTTCGCGGTTGTGCTTCCCGCCCCAGCTAACGCGACGATCATAGCAGCCACAGTGTTGCTACCAGGCACTGAGTCAGGTCCGAGATTGGCATAGGTAGTGTGATTCGTCACCCCCGCTCCATTACCGTTGAGGACGCCGCCGGACAGGATGGGGTTGGGAACCAATTGCACCACATCGTAGCTGGATGACGTGTTGCTGTAGATGCCAACGATTGTGCCGTTGGTGCCGTTGCCGATCCAGGCATTGGTCACTGTGCTGCTGAATTGGGGGACTTTTGACCATGCGAAGCTTGAGGCGGTGGGCTGCTGGCCGGTGGCGATGCCGTTGGTGACAGCAATAAAATTTGCAAGGAAATTGTTCGGCGTGTTTATGCTGCTCGCAGTGAAATTAAGAAAGGACCCGCTCGAGCTGGACAATAGCTGAACGAAGCTGACGGCACCCCCTGAATTTACGGAGAAAACCGGTAAGCCATCGGACGCTCTGTACCATTGGAGCGATGGGAGGCCCGATCCGGTGCCCGTGCTACCCATGTTGATGGCGAATGAATCGTGATAGGTGCCAGCGGTGTTTGTGATCACGAATAGGCCGGTGGATGGGCTCCAGGAAAATTGGTTGGTAGGACCGGCATCGGTAAGTGTGGCGTTGGTGGACAGGCTGAATGCGGTCCCGAATTGATTGGTCAGTTGGAAGCCGCCGAGGATATTGGTGACAGCCCACCATTGGCCGGGGCCGGGCTCGCCGAGGCTGAAGCCGGGGAGATTGGTGATGACTGACGTGCCGTTGTTGGTGACGAGGTTGAGGGGCAGTGAGCCGCCGCCCGCTGGCGCGTTGCTCCATTGAGCCGATGTACCATTGAATGCTAGGAACATGCCGGTAGCCGCGCCGGGTGAGTTGTTGGTGGTTACGCTGGTTGCGGGGAGGTTGGTCAACCCCGCGCCGTTGCCCGTGATTCCATTCAGCAGCGTGATATTAGACACCGACAGCGTGCTATTCGCGCTAAGCGTCATGTTGGTCTGCACAGCGCTGTTGGTGCTCGCCTGCCAGGTCCAATACCAGTTGCGACTGCCCCCAACCAAATCCCAATAACTATTGCCGCCGACGCTGATTAGGTAGGTGTCGTTGGTGTTTCCTACCACGCCGGTCGCCGGGATGTAGCGCGAACCATTAATCCCCTGATTGAAATAGTTTGTGACCCCGTTTCCGTTGTCGGCGGTCTGCGTCGAGTCGGATGAACCGGCGCTGCTCAGGTTCTGGATGTTGACCTCAGCGTAGATCGCGTTCGATGCCAGAATGGAGACGGCTGTCAGGCTGTTGTTGCTGATGATCGTCTGCGTTCCGTTTGCTGTTAGGTTGCCTTGAATCAGTTCATTGCCCCAGTTCGTAACCGGACCAGCGAAGTTGGCCGATCCTGCATTCGTGGTTGCTCCGGTGATTTGATCCGTGAACGAAACGCCCTTGCCGTTGCCGTTCAGAATCAAGCCGCTGTTGCCGAAGGCGGTGAGCGTTTGGCTGATGCCCGATTCCGGCTCAGTGAGATAGCTTCCACCGACAAAGTTAATGGTGGATGGCGTAGTTGGTGGACCGGCGACGGCGTAGGAACTGACTAGGAGATTGGAGACGGTTTGGGCGGTGACGGTCTGCGTTACGTTGGTGCCAGAGGTTGCGGTGATTGACCCCTTAACGGTCAACGCGCCCCAGTTTGTGGTTGGTCCAGCGAAATTGGCATAGCCCGAATTGGTGAGCGGTATTGTGATCGCTCCTCCGGCGTTGGTTTGCACAGTATTCGCCGTGCTGCCACCGCCCGCTGGCGCGTTGCTCCACTGCGCTGACGTTCCGTTGAAGGCCAGAAACATTCCGGTTGTAGCGCCGGGCGATGAATTGGTGGTGACGCCGGTTGCAGGGAGGTTGGTCAGGCCAGAGGCGTCAAGTGTGTTATATTGCTTTCCGTAAGGGTCTGTCACAACAAATGGAAGATTGGTCATTCCAAGATTTGTATAGGCGTCTGGCATCGCTCCGACACCAACGGTAAAGTACTGCTGTATCTGACCCAAAGGAACCGAGTTGCCATCACAAGCCGCAGCCATCATTACATTTGCCATGTGGCCGAATATGGAAACTGCATCAGGATGAACCGGAGGTGAGTCTTGCGATGCTAGCGCAAGGAAATTGCTGGTCCAAAGCTGATTTAATGGACGCATGGCCAACAGGGGGTAGTTTGTGCTTATAGCGTATGCCGTGGCAATCCAGTTCAGATTTGCGGCCTGACTTCCACTGTAGAACCAAGGCGTCACAAGCAACTCTGCGTTGATTCCATTTGTTCTCCAAGGTAAAAACAACTGCCTCCAAAGTCCAGCACTAGACGCGGCTGCAACACTTGTAGAATCATTGCGAGGTCCATCACTTTTCATGGATCGGCTGCGGTATCGGCTTCCATCCAAGAGCGTAATGGATGGCTGAAACACAATCCCGTTTGACCATCCCTGAGTCATGTTAGTCCATTCAACCAAAGTTGAACCGGGCGACGCATCTTGAATAACCAGCGTTCTAGTGTGCATTTGGCTATAGACATAAGGAAGGGAGTTTGTGAACGGGGTTCCCGGCGTGCCACCATTCACAGATTGCTGATTGTTTAGAATGCTTGAACCATCAAACTCTACCGCATTATCATAATCCATAATGTCGGTGCAAAATCGGTAAATTCCGGTGGCAATACTCTGGGTGCAATTGGTGGACAAAGCGCCAGCAGCAATAATCGTGACCCCGTAGGCATTGGTGAATCCACTTACAACATACGGATTCATCGCATTCCAATTCTGGTCGCCTCCGCCAAGCAGTAGCTTATTTAGAGCCGAAGTGATGGCGGACTCTGTAATTGCATTTGTCGGATTTGCAGGAGAATTTAGCGCCGCCTGATTTCCGTTAACCCAAACCGTCAATGTACCATTGGTGTTTCCACTGAGGCAGTAAACGGTTGGAAGAGTTGATGCCACTGCTCCATCAGTCCTAAACTCGCCAGAACCCATTGAGGCAATTATATTTGTCGTGCAATATACGTTATTTGATGCCCAATAGGTTCCCTTGGTTGAGGTATAAACCCTTGCTCCGCGATATACTCCCCAGCTTGTCAATAATGCAGATGACCCATCAGAAGCCACAAGCTCAGCCAGATTATTCAGCATATTCGCCGTATTATCGTAGGCGTCTAACCCATCCGCCGATTGCTGAACGGCAACGAAAAGGGTGAAGTTTGTGCCAACTGATTTAACCAATGGAAGCAGCAATTGATTTGTGAAATAACAAACAAACCCGGCCTTGGTGTATTGCTCATTTGTTACTGAGAATGGATTCAAAAGCAGCGATAGATGTGCGGTCGGGATATAGCGCGATGGAAGTATAACTACGTCATTAATCGCTGGCCAAACTCCATACTGCTTTAGTGCTCGGACGCCTGAAACTAGATCATCTCGCGCATTTTGATCCGCAATACCCAAGCTGTTGCAGAACGCTAAAGCATTGGTATCGTTGTAAAGGTTGGCCCAAAAATTGGTATTGGATGCGACCGCATTGACCACCAACCCGGTCGTAGTCGTCAGATTCAAGGTGTTGGTCAAATTAATTTGAGTCGCAATAGTTGCGGCAAGTGTGTTGGTGGATGCCAGAGCCGAGCCGGATGCGTCAAAGCTGTTCGTCGCCGTGCTCCCTTTTTGCCCGTCGTACACCTGCCCGGCGTTCACGCTGGAAATCTGGTTGCTGGTCAGCGGGCCGGTAAAGTTGAATTGATTCGAGCCGTTGATTTGTGTCCAATAGGTGTTTGTGCCGGAGATGAAAAACACGTTTGTTGCCGACCCACCACCACCCCCGGTAAACACATTTGTAGCCGCATTTCCAGCAGCATCAAGTCCTATGACAAAAACCAGCGCACTGCCATTAGTCCCTGAAACCGGATAACCCAGCGTGAAACTGTTGCTCGACGGAAACGGATACATGAAGTTCGTCGGCGAAACATACTGCCCAACCCACTGCGCGACGTTCACCGCCCCGCCCGGTCCCGCCGCGTTCGTCGGCGCCATGAAATTGGTTGAATAAAATCCACCGCCCCAACGCCCTTGCCATTGGATAGTCAGCTTGTAGGGCACCCCGGAGAGCATGTTTGAAAACACCACACCTCCGTTTGTAATTTGAGGATAATCGTAGGCTGTGATTTTCTGCACCGGGTTGACAAACAGCGTTTGCGGGCTGGCATACCAGTATTCCCCCTGCAAGTCCACCTCGCGCAAGGAGTTGGATTGCATTCCGAAGTTCTGCACCATCACCAGATAATTGGTCGCCATCTGAGCGGCGGAGGGAGCCGCATACCAGACGGCGGGAAGGCCGAAAAGGCATAATAGGGCGAGGCGACGAAAGGTGTTCATCTTGGAATAGCGGGTTGTCAACCTGAAAGGTTAAGGCTGGGTGACGTTCATTAGAAGACCGTTCGTGAAATAGAGGGTGTTTGTCCGGCTGCCCACGAGCACGCCGCCGATGACCGTGGCGTCAACAAATTGCAGATTGGTGGTGATGCCCTGGGCAATCATTGAGTTTGCCGAAGCCGCAGCATTCGAGTTTGCCGTTGACCAAAGTGCGGTCAGCGCGAAACTGTGATTGATCTTTGCTGCCCAAACGTGATACGAGTCGCCAGTTTGATCCGTGCCATTTGTGCCGACATAAATGTTTGTCCAGTACGGCAAGGACCAAAACAAATTCGTCGAGTAGGTGAAGTCTTGGGCGCCCACAGTTGCGGCGATCAAAAGGACGGTGATAAGAAGTTTTTTCATGGTTTGAATTTGTTCAATGGACATTTGAAGAACCTATCAGCCACCAGTCTTTTCAATGGCTCATCGCCTTCCCTTTTCTGAGCCCCAGGACAGACCTTGCAGCCGGGATTCTGGCAAACCCAATCTAACTGCCATTCGCAGGAGATGCAGACGGCTTGCCGCGCCGCCACCGTCCAGGCGTCAAATGGCAATTGCGGCTTGGCGGCAATCCGCCGCCGCGTCCTTAATGGCATGGTGGTAATCAGCATGATTGCCTCACGACGTTGGTGCAGGTGACAAATTGTGAATAAAACCCGGAGAACCTCCCGCCGCCGTCATAGCCAGCGCAAACCAGACCAGCAAACCCCCAATCAGTCACAACACTATTAAAGTCGTTCCCACCCTCGCCATCCGGTATCGGGATTCCATTTGGATAATATGGAGGAGAGAGCACATTGTGGGCTGGGTCGAGCGGCAAATATCCGGACGGCAGCGCTGAGCCTGCCGGGATGACACAAGCCGCCTCGACCAATGGTGTCGCCGGGTAATAGAATATTTCCGGTGAATGCGTGGTGTCATTTGGCTGGCTGCATCCGTCATCCATTTTCCAAGTTTTGCCAGAGCATGTCGGTATTGTCGGATTGGTATAGAGCGGATCGTCCATCGTCAGATAGACCACGCCCTGCCAGTGCGCACCAAAGGTGTCGTCGAACAGAAGCCCGTCAGGCATTTGATCCATGACCTGACTCGGAAAGTGTTCCACGGGCGCGGAAACGGGTGGCCTGCTGCCACCAACGGGCGAAGAGCCAGGCGTGGGCGATGGAGAATAGAACGGAACGAACCCAACGACGGCGCGGCACCCGCTCGAGCCATAGGTGAACTGGTCAACCTCAATGGAGATGCACCCCGGAATTGGAGAACCCAAAGCCGCTCCGTACCAAGTCGGAGTCGGGGAGTATCCAGACTGCTGGCCGCGCTGGTTAAACTGCCACTGCGCAAAGACTCCAGTTCGCTGGCTGGCTGCCGGCGCTGGCTGTGCGCTGGTGTCAACGGCTCCAGAGCAGTCCAGGGTGATGGTCCATTTAGATGACAGGCTGTAATTTGTGGCCGGCCACGACTGGGTTGCCTGAATGTATTTGCAACCCACCAACACCCCGCCTTGCTCGTGCAGGAACGATCCCGGCCAATAGCCCGGCAACGGGGCAGACAATTGGGCATCATATTGCGACTCCAAAGCCGATGGCCAGCGCAGGGACGCTGTCGGGATCGGCGTGGCGGACAATTGGCCGTGATAATATGGAGCCCAGGATGCCGCGCCGCCACTCACAGTCCTCTGATATTGGATCGCCCCAAACCAGAAATGCGGGTCGCTCCCTGCGGCGTTGTGACTGATGATTGATCCCGAATACAAACCGGAAATGATTTGGGCTCCGGCGGTGGTTGGGCCGGGTGCTCCGCCGGTGAAGCCGCTGGGCTGGGTGAAGCTGTAGTTGCCAGCCGCGATTGCCGCCGCGGTTCCATACACCCAAACAAAACTGTCAGGATCAAGCCATCCCATATCCACCCAATTGCCGCCAACCTGAGCGGTCGCGTAGTTTGGCATGACCGGATTGTAGTTTGCCGATGGAGCTTTCGGGCCTTTCTCGTCATAGCAAACCATTGGACCATTCTGTAGCTCCTCATCTGACCGCCACGGGTAAACGGAGCTGTCCGTCAAATCCCATTGCGCCATGGCTGAATATAAATCCTCAAGCACGTCCGCATTCGTGTATGGGTCTTGATAGCTGATTGACCCGCTGGCAGTTGTTCCGGAAAGGAATTGCCATCCAGGATTCGATCCACCAATATTAAATTGGTAGGATGAATACCAGCTAGTATATGTCGCACCGGAGTTGTTGTAATTAAGGGTTTGCTGACCGGACATAATGTTATGGCCTTGCCCATCGTTGGTGTATACCGATCTCTGCATTGCTCCTTGTGTAACCGTCAATGCCTCTATGTCATAAGTATATGTGCCATCTGTATATGTCAAAAGATAGCTGTTGGCTCCAGTGCTGGTTATTACGTAACCCGTATTGTCGCTGACATAGTCCAGGGCCGTCCAATGCGCGAACCCCGGAAACGCTGACGGGACCCCGCCAAATGCCGCCATATTATCAAGCTGGGCCAGCAATGCAAAAATAAAGGACGTAACCGTCCACCCGGAATGACTTCCAGGATTACTAAAGCTACCGGTGGTGGTGACTATTCCGCTGTACCGATCCACCGTGGAAGTCGAATTGGCGCTGGTGTTGGTGATAACCCCATAATCGTTCGCAACAGTGGCCGCTTCGACTACCACGGTTCGATATTTGATTTGCGGCGGAACCTTGCTGAAGGTGGTTACATTGGTCCAATGTGCACCAACGGTATGAACCGTGCCGACCACGCTGCTTGAGCTGGTGATGATGTTTGGATCATCCTGGTCCATTATGCCAAATTTTCCATGCCACATTTTTTTTGCCAGCAGCCATTTGCCTCCGAAATAGTTTTTGTTTCGCAGGTCCATCACCATTTCAGCCGTCCCCGTCCCGGTGCCCGCCCCGGTCGCTGTAAAAATTCCGCCAACCGAATTGGACGCCGCCCCGATGGCGGTAAAATCCGTGGTCCCAAGGCTCAAAATTTGATAGTGGCTGCCCACGATAAATCCGCCGGCGGTGACAGACGGGTATTGCTGGTAGCAATTGTGATCACTGGTCACATGCGTGGCATCGGGCGCGGCACAAGCCACTATATCATTGACGGTGTCCGTTATTTCTTGAGCCGATAATCCGGCATAATCTCCAGCCTGCAACCACGCCCCGCACGTTCCCGATGGGGCTCCGCTGCAATCTCCGGTGTCCGATGAATCATACCTTTGATAAGGTCCCACCGTCGCGCCCC
>Ga0265326_10000843_pt1 | contig 11251 bp, 8 predicted proteins | sample 41424metaG_FD_192439 | JGI IMG/M metagenome (GOLD analysis project Ga0265326, IMG submission 192439) | Rhizosphere microbial communities from Carex aquatilis grown in University of Washington, Seatle, WA, United States - 4-14-24 metaG | ecosystem: Host-associated > Plants > Roots > Rhizosphere >... | reverse complement strand
GCCGCGGCCCCGGTACGGTCATGCCCGCGCAGCCGCAGCACCGCGTAGGCCAGCATGACCGAGCGGCGCCTGCCCGCGGTGCAGTGGATGAGCACCCTCGCCTGCGGCTGGTCTTCCAGCACCCGGGCGGCGAAGCAAGCGGCCGCCGCCCACGCCGCGGGTGGCTGCCGCAGGCCGTGGTCCTGCATCGGCGCGTGCGCGACGTGCCCGGCGCCGAAGGCCGCCCGCTCGGCCGCGAGGTCACCCCACCACCGCACCTGCAAGTTGGGCCGGCAGTTGACCACGTGCGTCACGCCCTGCTCGGCCAGGCGGGCCACCATCCGGGGCGACGGCACGCCGCTGACCGCGATGCGCTCATCCCCGATCCAGCTCAGCGCCTGCCCGTCAGCACCCGGCACGGGCACCCCGCGCGGGCGCGGCAGACCCGCGCCCGAGCTACCAAGCACACCCATGACAGCCCTCCACCGCCACGGTAATACGGTCCTGCCGACCCGTCCACGGCAAAAGCGCCGGCCAGGCGGCGGCACCGGTGACCGTCAGGGCCTCGTGGGCTGCAGGCGGCCGACGGGTATCACCGGCGGGAGCGCGGCGGCGCAGGCCTGGGCGAGAGGCAGCAAGACATCGGCGACCTCGGCCACGGCGGCCGGGCCCATCCGGTCCCAGGGCCGGGCCGCGGCCTGGTCGGTGGCGGCCTCCACCGCGTCGTGCACGGCCCGGCCGGCCGCGGTCATCGCCCCGTCCTCGCCGGTCAAGCCGCGCTCGGCCAGCCGGGCGGCCGCGGCGTCCCACTGCTCGTCACTCCAGCCGCGGACGGGCTGCATCAGGTCACGGGAGATGTCGGTGTCCTTCGCGCACCGCAGCACGACCGCCTCGCAGCCGTCAATGTCCGCGGCGGCCAGCGCGGCGAAGTGACCGTCACCGCGGTGCTCGCGCAGCAGCGTCGTGGCCTGCCAGAGCCGGGTCAACGGCTCACCGGAGACCGGCAGCTCGGCGTTCGCGGCGGACAGCGCGCGCCCGGCGAAGTCCAGGTCCTCCGCCGCGCGCCACAGCAGGTCCGCCGCCTTCGCCGCCTCGGCCTCCCGGCCGCCGAGCAGCCGCCGCAGTGCGGCGGTCGCGCCCGCCTCGCGCACGGCGATGGCCTCCTGCGGCGTGACCAGGTCCCACACGCCAGGGACGGCCCGCGCCACGAATGACGGCGCGAAGTTGAAGAACGACGCCGCCACCACCGCCGCCCGCGTCCCGCCAAGCGGCGCGGCCCGCCCGGCGAAGTAGCCGCGCCAGTAGCCACGCAACCCCGCCTCGGTGAACCCGCTTAGCGCCTCGGGCGCGAAGTACGTCACATCATGGACCGGCTCGAACATCGTCCACATCGCCCGCGCCGCGCTCATCGGCTCCGCCACGACCACTCCTTCCGCTACCGCGTCCTAGCGTAGGGGAACGGCCGCCCAGAAGGCGATGGCGCGGTTATGGCCGCCTCCTGGCCCGCCAGGCCGGCTGGCCAGGACAATGGACCTGTGTCCGCTCAGGAGATCGACCAGTACCTGGAGGGCCTGGACGCGCCCAGGCGCGAAACGCTCGCCCAGCTGCGCCAGGCGATACTTAACGTCCTCCCCGAGGCCGAGCAGGGGATGTCCTACCGCCTCCCGGCCTTCAGGGTGCGGGGGAAAACGATCGCCGGCTTCGCCGCGTTCAAGACCCACCTGAGCTACCTGCCGCACAGCGGCTCGGTCTTCCCCGAGCTGAAGGACGAGCTCAAGGGCTACACGACCTCGACGGGCGCACTGCGCTTCGACATCGGCCAGCCCCTGCCCGCCCCCCTGGTCGAGAAGCTGATCGCGGTGCGGCTCCGCCAGGCCTTCCCCGACGATTAACTCCAAGGGCTCGGTAGACCCGGTGCCCCCGACGAGTAATTCCAGGGGCCCGGTGTCCTCGCCTCCGCCGGCCGGCACCGGGAGGCGTCGCCGGCCCGGTGCCAGGTTAGTTGCCCTGCCCGTTCCCTTGCCCGCCGTCGCCGGACGAGGCAGTGGCAGTCCCGGCGTCGGTCGGCGTGGCGGTTCCCGACGTGGACAGCGTCAGCGACGAGACCAGCGTCTGCACGTTGCTCTCCGTGAGGTTCGCGGGGATGGAGGCGAAGAACACGGCGGGCGACCCGGTGCCGTTGTCCACCACGACCACGGCGGCCTGCTCGTCTGCCCAGGTTTCCCCCTGGTCCGCCTGGTCGGTGTAGACGATGTCGTAGGTGACTTCCCAGCCGACGTGCCCGCTGACCGAGACCGGCTGGGAGTTTTCCTGGGTGACCGTGTGGTTGAGGTCGCCGTAATAGGCGTTCTGGAACGTCTGCTCCAGGTTCACCGCGGTGGTCTCCAGCTGCGCGGTGCCCGTATAGCCGTACTGCTGCGGCAGCGGCCCGGAGCACGCTTCGCCGTACCAGGCCTCCGACCCGCCGTTGACCTGCCCGGCGACGGCGTATTCCCCGGCCGTCCAGGTGAAGGCGCCGTTGTTGAACGCGGACGGGCAGGACGCGCCCTGCCAGGGACTGGGCAGCTGCGTGTAGGACAGCCCGGACTGCCCGTCGGACAGCAGCGAGCCGGCCGGGGTCGCGCTGGCGCTCGATGACGCCGACGGGGAGGCCGCGACGGAGTGGGAAGCGGTTGGCGAGGCAGGCGGCGTGGTGGCGGGCGCCTGGTCGGCGGTGGTGCTCGCCGGGGTGCTGCCGAGCTGCGCGATGACTATCGCGATCGCGGCGATCGCGGCCACCACCCCCGCGGTGACGCCGCCGAACACCAGGATGCGCCGCCGCCGCTGCACCTGAAGGTAGCCGTAAGGGTTGCCCTGGCCCGGCCCGCCGGGCATGCTCATGCCCGGCAACTGCCAGGGCTGCTCGCCGCCGCCGCCCGTGAACATCACCTGCGTGCCCGCGCCGTCGCCCCCGGCGGGCCCGCCCATTCCGCCGAGCGCGGGCTGCGGGTAGCCGGGCTGGACCGTCGTGGGCTGCATCGCCATGTGATAAGGCGTGGCGGGCAGCGCGGGCTGTGGCGCCGTCGGCCGGCCGGTGGGCGGCTTGGTGGTGCGCAGCCACTCGGTGGAAGGCTGCACGGCCGCCTGGACCGCAGTGGACGCCACGGCCGCCTGGACCGCAGTCGACGCCACGGCCGCCTGGACCGCAGTCGACGCCACGGCCGCCTGGACCGCAGTGGACGCCACGGCCGCCTGGACGGCCGTCGCCTGCCGGCCGACGCCGACCTCGCCGCCGCCCCCTGCCATCCCGTTGCCCGGAGTCACGTCCGGGTGCGTGTGGTGGGTCCACGTCGACCCGTCCCACCAGCGGAGTAGTCCGGGTGTTCCGTACGGGTCGGGGTACCAACCGGAGGGAGGCAAGTCCATGGGCCAAGGGTAGAAGAATAGGCCGCCGTAGTAAGGCCGATTCGCCCCCGTTACCAGTTCGTTGACTGCGGAGCGGTTTCAGGTGGCGCGGAAATCGTCACCATCGCGTCGGTAACGACCGCTGCGCTCGCGGCAAAGCGCCGCAGGTCCTCGCCGGCCACCACGCGCGCGGGGAAGGGGTCGCCCGCCGCCGCGCGGCCGAGCGCCGCCTCGGGCAGCGGCTGGTCGCTGGCCAGGATCACCAGGTTACCGCGGCGACGGCCGCGGAGCACGCTCGCCTCGGCGATCACGCACGTTTCCTTGTACACAGAACGGACGGTGGCAACCGCGGCTCGCGCCCCGTCGAGCGGCAGCCCCGCGGCGACGTTGACGGCGTACACGCCCCCAGGGCGCAGCGCGCGGGCGGTCGCGGCGGCGAACTCCGCGGTGGTCAGGTGCCCCGGCGTCACCGCGCCGGCGAACACGTCGGCGATCACCAGGTCATAGCTCGCGACGCGAACCGACTCCGCCACGGCGCGGGCGTCGGCGGCGCGCACCCGGATGCGGTGCCCGGCGGGCAGCGGCAGGTGCCCGCGGACCAGGTCGGTGAGCGCGTCGTCGAGCTCGGCGACCAGCTGCCGCGATCCCGGCCTGGTGTGGGCGAGGTAGCGCGGCAGCGTCAGCGCGCCGCCGCCGAGGTGCAGCGCGCGCAGCGGCTGCCGCGCGGGGAACGCCAGGTCGGCGGCGTGCCCGATGCGGCGGACGTACTCGAACTCCAGGTAACCGGGGTCGGCAAGGTCGACACCGCTTTGCGGGACGCCGTCAATGAAGAGCAGCCACCCGTCCGTTCGGTCGATGTCCGGGAGAAGCTCGGCGGACCCCAGCTGCACCTCGCGGTGGACCGCCGCCCGCGCGCCGCCCGACCTCGCCCGCCGTGGCGCCCGTTGTCGCCCTGAACCGTCACTCACGTTCCACCGTCTCCCGGCACCAGGGTAATCGAGTGGAGCGGAAACGGATGCGTCCGCTGGCCGTTGACCAGGTGGCGCTAACGGCCAGCGGACGCGGGGAGCGCGGTCACTTACCCGGCCGAGCCGCGCCTGGTGATCCGGTCGACGATGACGGCCCCGAGCAGCACGAGCGCGGTCCACATCAGCTGGGCCGCGGCGGACAGGCCGAGCAGCTCAAGTCCGTTGTAGATGACGCCGACGACCAGGCCGCCGAGCACCGCGTGCAGCATCTTGCCGCGCCCGCCGAACAGGCTGGTGCCGCCGATGACCGCCGCGGCGACGGCGTTCAAGACGTTCTGGCCGCCCTGCACGCCGTTGGAGATCGACCCCAGGTACGAGGCGTAGATGATGCCGGTCATGCCTGCGGTCAGCCCGCACAGCATGAACGCCAGCGTCCGGATCCGCACGATGCTGACGCCGGCCCGGCGCGCCGCCTCGGCGTTGCCGCCGATGGCGTAGATGTACCGGCCGAACCGGGTCCGGCCGAGCAGCACCGTCCACACGAACAGGATGGCGAGCACGACGAGCACGCCCCAGGGCATGCCCTCCAGGGTGGTCAGCCGGCCGCGGTTCTGGTTCGCGATCGCCGCGACGATGATGGCGGCGATGAGGACGCCTGCCACCTTGAGCAGCGTGACCGACACGGGCGGGGCCACCAGGCCGGCCGACCGGCGGCGGAGGTCGCTGTAGAACATGGACAGGCCGGCCACCGCCGCGATGGCGATCATCACGATCCAGGTCGCGGCCGGGCTCATCTGGCCGCTCTCGATGTCGTTGATGATGCTGCTGTGCAGGTTGATCACGCCGCCGACGCCGATGCTGCCGGTGGCGCTGATCAGGTAGAGCAGCAGGCCGGACAGGAAGAGCTGGCCGGCCAGCGTTACCACGAACGATGGCAGTACCAGCTTGGCGGTGATGATGCCCTGCAGCGCGCCGTAGGCGGCGGCCGCGATGAGCGCGACGATGACCGCGGCCCACCACGGGTCGCCGAGCGCGAGCATCCACAGCGCGATGACGGCGGCGCAGGCGGCGGTGAACCCGGCGGCCAGGTCGATGTCGCCGAGCAGCAGCACGAAGATCTCGGCCATGCCGAGGGTGATGATGAACGCCGACTGGGCCATCAGGTTGACCAGGTTGCCCGCGGATAGGAACAGCGAGCTCTTCACCTGGAAGAAGATCACGATAACGACCAGGCCGACGATGACTGGGAGCGCGCCGCTCTCGCCCGACTTGACGCGCCTGCCGACGATCCGCAGGTAGTCGCCCATCGAGCTGGCGAGCAGGTCCGCCGACGCGTCCGGCGTCGCGATGATCTCTTCTTCTGTCGGTTCTTGGTTCAGGGATGTCACGGCTCAGCCCTCCGCGCTCTGCGGGTTAGCGGCACCCGGCTTCTGCGCCGAGCCGTTCGGTGCCGTCCCGGTGGTCATCCAGTGGACCGCCGAGCTGGTGTCGTAGTTGGCCACCGGCCCGTTCGACACCATGCGGCCGAGGTAGAGGACGGCGATCCGGTCGGCGACGCGGAACACATCGGTCAGGTTGTGCGAGATCACCAGCACGGCGATGCCGCGGCTCGCGAGCTGCTCGATGATGTCGAGGACGAGCGCGGTCTGTGACACGCCGAGGGCGGCGGTCGGCTCGTCCATGATGACGAGCTTGGCCTCCAGCATGACGGCCTTGGCCACGGCGACGGACTGCCGCTGCCCGCCGGACAGCGAGCCGACCGGCTGGCGGATGTTGCGGACCGAGGTAACGCGGAGGTCGGCGAGGGTCTTCTTGGCCTGCTTCTCCATCGAGATCTCGTCGAGCAGCCTGGTCTTGGCCAGCGTCTCGTGCCCGAGCATCATGTTCTGCACGATGTCGAGGTTGTCGGCGAGCGCCAGGTCCTGGTACACGGTGGCGATCCCCGCGGCGGTCGCGTCCTTGGGGGAGCGGAAGTGCACCGGCTTGCCCTGCCAGATGACCTCGCCGCCGCTGGGTTCCCAGATGCCGGCGATCGTCTTGATCAGCGTCGACTTGCCCGCGCCGTTGTCGCCGACCAGGGCGGTGACCTGGCTGGCGGGGACTTCCAGGTCAATATCGGTCAGCGCGTGCACGGGCCCGAAGTTCTTCCCGATGCCACGTAGCCGCAGCAGCGGCTCAGCGTCGTTCACGGTCACATCCCTGCCTGATGACCCGTCCGGGGCGCGGGCCTGGCTGCCCGCACCCCGGACGAGCGGTGTTAGTGCGGACTAAGAGGTGATTCCGGCGGCCTTGCAGTCGCTCGCGTAGGTGCCCGCGCACAGCTGCGCGGCCGGCACGAATTTGTCCGCGACGACGGTCGAGTTCATGTTGGCCGTGGTGACCCACTTCGGGATCAGCAGGACCGACGGGACCTCGACCTTGGCCGTGGAGTCCTCGGTCGAGCCGTTCACCAGGGAGGCAGGCGGCGTCTGGCCGGCCCGCACGTAGAGCGCGAGCGCGGCGGCGGCCTGCGCCTCGAGGTAAATCGGCTTGTAGACCGTGCCGCACTGGTAACCGGTAAGGATGTTCTGCAGGCCGGTCAGGGTGGCGTCCTGGCCGGTGGTCGGGAAGGTCTTGGCCTTCACGCCCTGGCCCTGCAGGTAGTGGATGATGGGGGCGCCGTTCTCGTCGTTCGGGATGAGCGCCGAGTCGATGTTCTTGTGCGCGGTGTACTGCTGCTGGAACTCAGAAAGCGCGGTCGGCGGGTCCCAGGTCCCGGCCGGCTGGGACACGTTCGTCCAGCCCTTGGATTTGAAGTACGGGGCGAGCACGCCGTCGTACCCCTGGGCGAACAGCGTCGCGTTGTTGTCGGTCGGGGCGCCGCGCATGACGATCACGTTGGGGGTCTTGACGCCCCAGTTGGTGACGCAGGTCACCAGGCCCTGGCCCATGATCTGGCCGACCTTGACGTTGTTGAAGCTGACGTAGTAGGAGCGGGCGCCCCCCAGGGTCAGCCGGTCGTAGTCGATGACGGCCACGCCGTGGTCCTTGGCGTACGACTCGATGTGCGCGCCAACGCCGGAGTCGAGCGGGTCGATGACCAGGACGCTGGCGCCCTTCGTGATGGCCGACTGGGCCATGCTGAGCTGCGTCGCGTCGCTGCCAAGCGCGTTCTCGATGGTGAAGTCCGAGGCGGACAGCCCGGCCGCGGTGAAGGCCTGCTTCAGGTACGGCGCGTCGAACTCGACGTAGCGGGTGGAGGACACGGTGTCGGGCAGGATCACCGTGACGCCGCCCTTGCCCGCGGCGGCGACCGACTTCAGTTTCGCCATCGCGGAGAACGAGTTGTCCAGGTCGTTGATGGAGAGCGCCCCGGCGCCCGACGTGGCCGCCGGCGAGGATGTCGCGCCAGACGTGGCCGGAGCCGAGGTGCTGCTTGTGGTGGAGCTGCTGCAGCCAGCAGCGACGAGCAGCGCGGCCGCCGCGGCGGCCGCGGTCAGTCCGGCTCGTGCTGATACGGAATACAACGGTGTACCTCGCTTATTCGAATCGACATGTCGCGCGGGCATGTACGAGAACAGATCCGTATAACCCAGACACAATTGACTGGGCTATTACCGCGGAAATGCTAGGACTGCGCGGAAAAACGCTCGTATTAACACTTTCGTATGTTCGTTAAAAAAGTGTTAAAGGCGAACGGGTCGCGGAATCGTCACAATTATTCGAGATCATTTCGTGACGTTACCGTTCCCTGGCGTTTATCTGGCAGGTGCGCGCCATCCGCTCACGGTACGATACCTCATGGTCACATACAGTAGTCCATTATTCGCCGACGATCCGGTAGCCGGCGCGTGGCTGCGTGAGGATGAGCGGCGGACTGCCCGGCGGCTCGAGCTTGGCCCGCAGCCGCCTGATGTACACCCGGACGTACTCGGTCTCCGTCTCGTAGCCGCGACCCCACACCCTGCGCAGCAGGTGGGTGCGGGAAACCAGCTTGCCCCTGTTCAGGGCCAGCTCCCGCAGCAGCGCGAACTCGGTCGGCGTGAGGTGCACGTCCGCGCCGGCCATGCGGACCCGCTGCTGTACGAGGTCCATCTCGATCTCGCCGATGGCGATGACGGACGGGGCCGCCTCGGCGGCCGTTTCCGCGGGCATGGTGCGCCGCAGCGTGGCCACGATCCTGGCGAGCAGCTCCTCGATGCCGAACGGCTTGGTCATGTAGTCGTCCGCGCCCATGTTGAGCGCGGTGACCTTGTCCCGCTCGCCGCCCCGGGCCGACACGACGATGATGGCCACGCTGGAGGCCTCGCGGATCTGCTTGCACAGCTCGAACCCGTCAATCCCGGGCAGCATGAGGTCGAGCAGCACCATGTCTGGCTGCTCCGTCTCGAGCATCGCGAGCGCCTTCCTGCCGTCCGACGACACCAGCGTGTCGAACCCGCGCACCGAGAGGTTGACCCTGATCAAGTCGACGATGTTCGGGTCGTCCTCGATGATGAGCACCCTGGTCGGTATGGTCAGCTCACTCACGTGCCTTCACTCCAGTGGCCTCTCAACGGGCAGGGAAACCAGGAAGCACGTGCCGCGCTCGGCAGGCTCCAGCTCCAGTCTTCCCCCGTGCGCGGCCACGATGCCGCTGGCGATGGACAGCCCGAGTCCGGCGCCTGACGCGCGCCGAGCCGGCCGGATGGTGCCCGCCGCCAGCACGTCGTGCCAGCGCGGGTCCCGCTGGCCGGCCGCCTCGGTGACGGCGCGGGACAGTTCGGGCGGTAGCCCCTCGCCGTCGTCGGCCACGCGCACGGTGATCGCGCCCGGGTCGTCCGCGGCGACCGTGACGGTTACCTTCGTCCCCGGCGGGTTGTGCCCGAGCGCGTTGCCGATCAGGTTGACGAACACCTGCTCAAGCCGGTCATGGTCGGCCCAGATGGTCGGCAGCCCGGCCGCCTCGACGACCCGCACCTGCTCCGCCGCCTCCCGTGGCAGGACCGCGACGGCAGCGTCAAGCACCAAGGGTATGTCGCACCAGTCACTGTTCAGCCGCAGGATGCCCGACTCGATGGTGGAGAAGTCGAGCAGGTCGTTGACCAGGCGGCCGAGCCGCGCGGACTCGGCCGCGATGCGGGACAGGAACCGCTGCTGCGAGTCCGCGTCCCAGGTGACGTCCTGCTGCAGCAGGCTGGTGGCATACCCGGTGATCGCGGTGAGCGGGGTGCGCAGCTCGTGGCTGAGCCGGCGCAGGAACGTCCGCTGCAGTTCGCGCGACTGGCGCAGCGCCATCGCCTCCTGCTGCGCGAGCAGCGCCCGCTCGCGCTCGAGCGCGAGCCGCAGCGAGTTCGCGGCATCCTCGAGCAGGTCGGTCGCGTCGTCCGGCCTGACGCCGTCCCGCCAGCCGGCCAGCAGCACGGTCCGCCCGTCTGGGCTGCTGAACGAGACCGACAGGTACTGGCTGCCCGGGCCGTGCGCGTCCGGTGCGGCCCCGGGCTGGCCGGGCCCCGGCTGCCTGGCCTCAGGCTGGCCGCCCCCGGTGCGCAGCGTTCCCTGGCTCGGGGCAAAGACGGGTACGCCCGCGACCGCGACGCCGTCGGGGTCGCTGCGGTCGAGGGCGGCATGGGCCGCGTCCACCATCGCCGCTGGCAGCGCCGCCGGCGCCTCCCGCACGGTGCCGGGGAGGCCGAGCTTGGGTATGACGTTCCCCGCGTCCGCCACCGTGACATCGCCGGCTGTGCTCGAGTACCCTCGGCAGGTCGTCACCTCGGCGGAGGCGGCGATCAGCGCCACCTCGTCGGCGTCGAGCCCCTCCCGCAGGGCGTGCAGCGCGATGCGCAGCCCGGCCTCCACCGGCACGGGCCCCGCGAGGATCTGCAGCACCTCCCTGATCGTCTCAAGGAGCCGGTTCCGCGCGGTCACCTCGTCAAGCAGCCGGTCCCGCTCAATCGCGCTCGCCGCGTACCCGGCGTACAGCGCGGCCAGGTCAAGGTCGTCGCGGCGCGGCTTGCCGGGCATCGCGCGGAACACGGTGATCACGCCGAGCAGCCCGCCGGGCCCGAGGACGGGCACCGACCAGGAGCTCGCCACCTTCGCCGGCCGGGCCTGGCTGCCGAACACCTGCCAGGAGCCGCCGCCGCTGCGCAGGTTCTCCTCGATGACCGGGACCTGCCGCTCAGCGGCGAGCCCGACCGGTCCGCCCGCCGCGCCGACCTGCAGCCGCGCCCACGTCTCGAGCAGCGAGTCCGGCATGCCGAGGGAGGCGGCGCGCACCAGCTGGCCGTCCTCGAGCAGGTGAATGGCGAGCCGCTCGCTGCCGATCGCGGCGCCGAGTGCGGACAAGATCAGCGAGAGCGACGACGACGGGTCGGAGGAGACGAGCCGCCCGGTGAGGCCGTGCAGCCGGGTCAGCTGGCGGCGCGCGGAGGAGTCAACGGCCTGCCCGGAGACGAGCGCCACCACGTCGTCCGGGTGCACCTCGCTCGGCGCCACCTCGGCGACCACGCGGCCGTGCCGCAGCACCACGATCCGGTCAGCGAGCCGGAACATCAGTTCCGTGTCATGGCAGGAGAGCAGGATCGTGACGCCGCGTGCGCGCAGCCGCGTGATCAGCCGCTCGACGAGCGCGGCCTCCTGCACGCCGAGCGCAGCGGTCGGCTCGTCGAGCAGCAGCAACTTGGGGTTGCGGGCCATCGCCCTGGCCACCGCCACCATCTGCCGCTGTCCGCCGGACAGCATCCTGACCGGCCGGGTGGTGTCCCGCAGCGGGATGCCGAGCCGGTCGAGCAGCCTGGCCGTGTCCCGGTGCAGCGCCACCTCCGAGAACAGGTGCCTGCGCCGCTCGTTGCCAAGCATCACGTTCGCGGCGACGTCCAGGTTCTCCGCCAGCGCCAGATCCTGCCAGACTACGCGGACCCCGAACTTGGCCGCGGCGGACGGCGACGGCGGCACCGCCT
>Ga0265326_10000842_pt1 | contig 11254 bp, 18 predicted proteins | sample 41424metaG_FD_192439 | JGI IMG/M metagenome (GOLD analysis project Ga0265326, IMG submission 192439) | Rhizosphere microbial communities from Carex aquatilis grown in University of Washington, Seatle, WA, United States - 4-14-24 metaG | ecosystem: Host-associated > Plants > Roots > Rhizosphere... | reverse complement strand
CTCCCTTTTTTGGGACAAAGACGCCGTCAACGATTGCTGGTTGCAGATCCTCTATCTTCAACAACGGGTGCGGAAATTCAGGGGCAAACTTGTAGACAATTCCACGAATTTTCTTTTCTTTGTCTTTAGCCATAAGATTATACTATCACAACCGTGTTGAAAATTCACTTTGTAAGTTTTTCCACAAAACATAACGATGCAGGGCATGGTCCTTCGGAGGTTCTTTTGGAACAATGTTTCGACAAAATATCTCCCAACTTGACGCACCGTATTGTCCCACACCGGGTAGCTCACTTGCATGCGTGAAGCCAGCGATGTACGCTTTTGCGAGCTTCATGAGCGTCTTTGAACGTCTGTTCGAAAAGCCAAGAGGTTTCAATAATGAGACGAACTCATCAACGTTTGCATTGACGACGTTACGTGGATCACTGTATTTTTTAATGAAAACAGGGAAGATTTTATCAACTTGCTTCCTCGTCGTGCAATTCAGGAGAACTGCGACGCACAAAGTAAGGAACTCATTGTCACAAACGTGTTCCTGCAAAAGGCCAACGGGGGATAGTGCGATTAGCTTAGTTCGCTGCATCTGATGATGTTGGTCGCTTTGAAAAAATCACAAGCGTCGATTGATCAGGGTTCTTTGCAAACAACGCATCAAGCTTTTCTTTGTTGAGCGCGATGATCGTGCCGTCTTTGACTGATGCAGTAGCGATGCCTTGTAACTTCGCCATGTTTAAAATGAAACTAATTTTGTCTTCGTCATTCATGTCATTCATATTTGTTCTCCGGACTCCATGTCCAAAAGGTCCACTCGCCGTTCACAAGTTTTGGTCTGTGTTCACAGTTGTGATCTTTACAAGGATTATAACCTGCGTTCACACAACACTCATAGTGATAACACGTGTCACATATCCAACGTCCGTCCACACATTGCGTGTGATAGACAGGACTTCGTGCGTATAATTTCGTTGGCTCATCGTCACCGTGATGACAAAATAGTTCTTCAATACCCATTTGACACATTGAACAGGAACAAAAATCACAATACGCCATTGTGAAAAAATAATAATCAATTGTAAGTGCGAATTACAAGTTTAAATCACTTAACATGTTTTTAAAATATTCAGAAAATGGGCTTGTTTCAGGATTTAACAACACCGACTTGTCGACCCACCTAACGTCACCTTCTTCGCTCGACTTTATAACGCCCTCGACTTTACAAGCAAAACACGCAACAGTAAAAGCACCATTTTTGTCAATATAAATTTGGTTACAACTCAACGCTGTCAAGTGCGTTTCTTCATACAATTCGCGTACAGCTGCATCCGAGAACGACTCTGAAATGTTACAATGACCGCCAGGCAATCCAAATTTTTTACTGTCCACGCCTCTGCTTACTGCAAGTATTTTACCGTCTTTTCGCCTGATGAAACAAATCGCTGCACGATTTTTGCTGTCCCAGTCAGCATCACGTTCTTCATCACTAAAAATGTTTTGTCCACGTTCAGGAGATAATTCAACGTCATAACGAAGATTGTGGGGCGAATCGAAATAACGTAACCCACCTGTCCCGAAACCATCTAAGACTTCGTTTAAGTATTGTCTAATCAAACGTTTCATGTCTTAAATTTAAGTAAAACTAAAGCCAACGAACATAACGAAATGAGTGTCGGCACGATCCAGCGCTTCCAACTTGATTCTCTATCATGCCTTTTTTCATGCTGTTCTCGCCATTCATTCATGACAGCCATTCCGGTCGCCATTTCGGCGACTTTCTCTAAAATCATGTCTAGTTTATCGTCAGCGGAACGTGTCATATTTTTACCTTATGTGTTACAAATTTTCCCTCATTTATAAATATTTTGTTCTTGTCAGAAAATACAATATTTAGTTTAAATATAATCGTTTGCAGCACAAATTAACTTTGTTACGTCGATCCATTCTTGAAGAGGTCTTCCAGCATTTTTAAGTACGTTGTCTGCACTTTGTGACATTGTTATTTCGTTATTTGTTCTCCCGCCACCACCATGAAATGCGTGTCCTTGTTCGTCAATATTACTAAGTAACCATTCAACGTGGTTATCGTTTTTACCAGACGTGTAGTAATGTAATAACGAACCGATAACAGGAACATTATTTGAGTGATATGTGTTTAACACTTTTAAATCACTACCAATTTTACGTATCCATGCGATCGCTTGTCCTGACACGTACTTTTTGTTGAGCAAATCGTGCTGAACGCCTGTTGCTTTCATTATACCAAGTGCAAACATGCCGCAATTTGTGTGTATCTTTACGACTTGTGAAGGATCGTCTACACCACGTGCCACTAACGTGGCAAGTTCATCAGTGCGATTTGTGAGCGAACACCCGTCGTAGCTTTTGATTAAATCTATGATTTCTTGTATTTCCACATATCTAACTATCATTCACCTATGTAAACGTACGAACGAAATTTGTTATAAATTTGTCGGGTGATAGCACAAATACGTCGTATTCGTCTTGTGTCATTCCTAAGAATTCGTGAAGTTTTATGTTCGTATTTTCATGATGCCAATAATTAATTGCATCATCGATTTCTTCGTAAATATCATCAACGTTTCCAAATATGAAACGTTCCATCACAGGTACGTGATATTTTTTGGGAGTTATTTTGTAATAATTTTTCATTCTGCGTTCCACAAAGTGTCAAATGTTTTTGTAAACTTCTCCCAGTACGATGATTTCAACATCGACTTGAATTCGAACCTTTCAAACTTTGTTGCGACTGCCTCCCAATTTCGTTCAGGGTTTGAACTCGTAACTTTCATGACGTCACTCTCGTCGAATTCGTAGAACTTGATGAGTTGCAAGTTTTTCTTCAAACGTTCCTTTGCAGCTTCACCGTATTTTTCTTCAACATTGCGAAGCAAAACGATCGGGAGAGGAATTTGTTTCTTTGAAGACGTTGAAATCGCAACGCACTCATCAATAAGTTCTTTTGCCGTAACCGGTCCAACACCTTCAATTCCTTCAACGTTGTCACTGCCATCACCCGTTAGCGACTTCACAAGCAAGTAGTGATCAATGTTTTCAACAAATGATTTTTGAACAGGATTGTAAAGTCTAACATTTGGGAACGAATTAGTTGCTTGTATAAAGTCTGTGTCAGTACTAACAATAATAAAATTAACAGATTGAGATGCTCGATTAATTAAATTCCACACAAGATCGTCCGCCTCGGCGTTAGGTTGTTGCATTACGCTTATAGGAAAATATTCTTTTAACAAAGAAATTGTTTCATCACATTGTGCGTAAAATAATTTACGTTTTTCAATTTCAATCGGATCAGATGTCTTGCGATTGGCTTTATATTCAGGATCAACTTTACATCTACGCTCATCATGTCCTTCAAGTGTAAAAATAACTCGTTGTGGTTTAAATTTTTCAATTAAAGATTTAAGTGATCTTAAAAGATTAAAACAAACGAAATGATCGCCCAATGCAAAACCCGAGCGTGCGCGATACAACATATTTTGTCCATCAAAAATAACAGTTGTTGGATACATTTTCATATTTTATTCAATTTCACATGAATGTACATAGATTACTATTTTATTAAATGTATTTGAAACTTTATCTTAAAATCATTGAAGACGCAAAACTAAATCCACCTGTAAAAAGTAAATTGGGATCAATTGAAAAACATCATCCTTTGCCAAAGTCATTTAAAAAAATCAAAGAAAAACATGAAATTACGTTACAGCTTATGAGTTTGTTTAATCAAAAAGAAATTGTAATGTTACAAACACGAGATCACTTTAGAGTTCATGAATTACTTGCTAATATGTTTCCTTCTGGAACTAATGAAAAACGTGCGATGGAAACTGCATTATGGTTTATGTGTATCTCAAAAAAGTCATTAATTGATATGACACCTGAAAGTTATGAAAATATTAGAATTGCACATGCCGAAAATATGCATAATAAAAAAGATAGTGAAGAAACACATATGAAAAAATGTAGAGCGCAAAAAGAGGTACATAATCGCCCTGACATTAAAAAACGTCATATTGAAAATTTAACTGGTGTTAAACATTCCGACGAACGACGAAAAATTGAAAAAGAAGCTGCAAATCGTCCTGACGTTATAGAACGAAAAATACATGCACAAAAAATTATAAATTCAACACCTGAGACAAAAGCACGTCGAAGTGCAGCAGGTAAAGAAATACAAAATCGTCCAGAAGTAAAACGTGCAAAAAGTAAAATTGTTAAACAATATACCAAAGATAACGTTTATATTGCAACTTACGAAAGTCTTACAATTGCAGCAAAATCTACAAATACATGTTATTCAACATTATGTAATATGTTAAAAGGACGATGTAAAACTGCGGGAGGTTTCATTTGGAAATATGCTATAATGCTATGAACACTGTTCCTAAAACAATTGACAACATTCCAACAATTTTCATTGTCGTTATCGCTTCACCTAAAAACATGTAACAAAACAAGAATGTCAAAAGTGGGTAACACGAAGTTAGTGCGACGGTAACGTTAACCGGAACATCGACCATTGCTTTATTCAAAGCCAACTGTGCAATCATATTAATAACATACGCACCTGCAGCCCACTGTAGTGCTGTTAGCGAAAAGTTCATGTGAACGTGATTTTTTGACGCAATAAAATATAGTATTGGCAGAAATAATGCGCCCGATGCGCCACACATTAACGTGACAGCTATGGGCGAACTTCCAATTAACGCACGTTTCATGCAAATCGGCCAACACGCCCACGCGAGCGTGGTAGTTGCTATCATCCCGGCGTCTATTAGTTTCATATTCGCTAACCCATTCTTATTCGAGCTTTCGTGCCATCTGGAAGTGAGACAATTTGACACCCGTCTTCACCTAACATGCGATTTTCGGGTGCAATTGGAACTATTGGACAGGATGCGTTCACTTGAGCAACAGTTGAAGTTTCTTTTGTCTGTGCGAGACAAAGTAAGCCAGGCGTCGTGTACCACTCGCTTGCGTTCTTTTGCGCTTCATCAATTATCGCGTTAATTGCCCTTGTCGCTCTCTCAATCAACGTTTTCTTCACTGACTTTGCGTCTTCAAACGCTTCAGTGCCAACGTCAGCCAACGGAACAGGAGCATTATTCTTGTGTTTCACAATGTACGCAACCTCAGACCCATTTAGCGTTTTCTTGACGATTTCCTCAACAACCAAGACGGGTAAAACTGAATTTCCTTTGACAACGTATATTGTCTGTCCCAATTTGTATGTCATGACTTTTTCCATGTTTTTGAAATCGGATTGTCTTCAATTAACAATTGAACTAACCCATGTATCAAAAAGAACCCAATGGTGAAAGGCCAAAACACACACCGCGCACAGTTTTTAGGTGATCTAAAATATTGAAACGGATTATTAAGGTTTATTTCACCAGAAATGAACGTTATTATTGATGACAAAAATATTATTGACAACCAAATTTTTAAAATAATCATGTCTCTTCACTTTCACACTCTTTTTTTCCGCACTCACACTCGTCACAGTCTTGACACTCGTCTTCAGAACACTCCACTGAGAATGCATTCTCACACTCATTGACGGGTTCTTCAACATACTGTGGATCAGCTTGAAGCTCAAACACACCTAAAGTCGCGGGAGCAGAAATCGACACGATGTAGTCAGGCACGACGTCTCCGACAGGCACGTCTGCTTCAATGCAAAGCTTCACGATCTTGTTCCAAAGCACCTGTTCGACCATCGAACGATTACCGACCTTTGCTAACGCTTGGCTAATAGTTTCACGCATGTCAGAGGGCAACATCACGCTCATGACGTCGCGCAGGTGTAGGAGCTGATAACGTGTAAGATTAAGCGCGAATATTTCGTTAGTTTTGGAGAGAAATTCTTCTTCAGTGGGCATGATAATTTCCTTTCACAATATGCGTGGAATATGTGTCTTCGAAGCGTCCGGATGAGCTCTCTTCAAACGTTCAATCAAGTGTCCAATGATTACCTGTTCAACGATCGAAGGGAGCTCTTCACCGTTCCTGACGACTGCTTGCGCGTACTCTTGATTTGCTAAAATCAGAGCTTCACGAAACGTGCCAGCGTCAGGATGTTTCATTTATCAAACCTGCGTTAGTGCCTCTATGAACAAGTCAAACGCGTCGCGATGTTCAACTTCACTTTGGATCTTTGTAACTTTTAGTGCAGCGTTAAGGGTTTTCAAATCAATTTTGTCAGCGTAATCTTCAACTAATGCCTTTTTGTCATCGCGAAGTGTAGAAATTTCGTTGTCAATGTTCTGCATGCGATCCATGAATTCCTTCACGACAGCGCGCAAGGCGTTAATTTCATCTGGGGCGAGAGTTGTGATATCTACGGGTTGTTTCTTGTTACGTTTTGCCATGGTTATATAGTAAAAAACGCTGTCGCGGGTGTATAAAATTATTCACCACCCATAATCTAACAACCTCAGTTCACCGTCGACGTTTTTACCCCACTGATCATAGTACAGCGACTCGCTCACGTTCGTTATGACGTCGCTTCTGACGAGTGGTCTTATGATTTCTATGAATGGATCGTCTTCACCTGGGTCATCGATCATTCGTCGCAATTTAGACACCCACCCACGTTTGTCACTTTTGTCAACGGGCATCATCTCGTTGAACTCACTTTCGTTGATTGGATTGACAAGTTCTGCGACAATCCACTGAAAGTACTTTTCGTCGTACTTGAATATTTTTGTGATTGCGGGCAAGTTCTTTAGCTTGTTGAACTTGGCGACTTCGAACTCGTTTTGTTCAGTGGCACCACGACGATTAAATCCTATTGCAATCTTCAACACGCTTCTTGACGTCAACGTGTAGGTCGCACGAGAGCTGCCCTCGCCCAATAAACGTAAACGTTCACTCGCATACTGATTTAAAACGTCAAGATTGTTGATATCGTCGACACCACGACACTGTTCAGACAATCGCAAAAATTCGTTCCAGTTAAATTTCTTATTTGTTTCCTGACGAATTCTCTCACGAATTAATCTACGCAGTCGAAGTTCATTGAACGGGTGCGACATTATAACGACCGTATTTTTTGTATCACGCGATTATAATCCAGAATGTACTGTGAGTTCTCTGAAACGCCGCTCTTGCGCGCTGATTGTACCTGTGTGAGCAAGTTCTTCACGATGAACTCCTTTGAAGACGACTTCACAGCTTTCAACAGCTGTTGTTCAGCGGTTTGTCTCTCATTCTGAGGGAGCGCCTTCAACTTGCTCAAGTCTATTTGCTTACCTGTGATCTTCGACAGGTCCTCAACGCTCTTTGCATCAGCAACGCCCTTTGCAGTGTTGTAGGCCTGTGTCAGAGCGTCCTGGACAATCTTCTGCGCAGCCTGTTGAGCACGTTGAGTTTCAGGAGAGTTTAAAAATGCGTTGACGATCTTTTCAGACGAGAGCACGTCGACAATGTTTTTCTTTGGCTTCGCCTCGTCGTCAGCCTCAACAAGACGACTGCCGCGACGATTAGAGCTCTCGTAATTGTTGTATGAACTATCGTCTTTACCTGATGACGCGCCCTTCGTGATGTGAAACGCGTTCTTGATCTTTGACAACACGCCGTCGAGGCGACCGCCACTTAATATTGATATGGAACTTAGAGCCGCCGCTGGAAACTTCTGAATGAAGTCCGCGGCGAAAAATAATTTAGGACTGTACAACATGGCCAAAAATTTCACATCTTTGTCCTGCAGTGACTCCCAAGTCGCATCGTACACGGGCTTGTACTCTTGTTTTAGCTTTTCAAGTTGTCGTTGTTCAGATGCAAATATTTTGTCGTAGTCTGACGAGAGCGAAGGCACGAGTGAAGTTGCGAGCGTTTCGAACACAGATTTAAGTAAAGTTTGTGTTTTTACGCTTGTTTCTCCCGTTTTACCCGCAACCGTTTTTACGACATCGGTGAAAGGACTAATAAAGATATTTTTCAGTGCATCTTGGCTGCCAAAACTCACACCGAACGGCGAGTCGGACATTGCGAAATCTCCAAGTGATCCAAGATCATTTCCAGCATCACCATCTTCTTTAAGAAGAAGTGTTATATACTCTCGTAAGAGTTTCATGTTAATAACTATTCTACTTTGTTGAAATTTTTATAACTAATTGTGATTTTGGTATGTTCAATAATTTTGCGAAACGATTTGCAAATCGTTGAAGAGCGCGAATTTTCTTTTGTATCTTACGATGAAATTCTTTTAACTCCGGGCGATTTTGAACAATCCTTTGTATTTCACTCATCTTTTCACATTCAAGCGGATCTTCAAATCGTTTTTTGCCTGCTTTTGAAAGATTTTCTCGTGCTTCATCGCTTGCTTTTTTCCCAAGGTGTCCTTGACGATTTTTTTCTTTCACTTCAGGACGATTTTGAGCAATTTTTCCGTTTTTACTCATCTTTTCACGAGCTTCAGGTGTATGAAGTATTCCTGTTCGATTTTTGCTCATTAAACTTTTTGATTCTTCTGTGTGTCGTCGACCAAACATAGGACCGTTTTCACCAGAATTTCGTTCACGATTAGCCTGTAGTCTGTCGGGTTGATTTTGTGCTTCACTCATACGTTGTTTTGAAATATCAGAATGTTTAAATCCTTTCATTCTTTTACTTTTTGCAGCTTTTACTTCAGGACGGTTTTGAACTTCATGTGCGACTAATTTTTGTGCAGTACTTATGTTTTGTCGTTCAACGTCTGATTTTTTTCTACCTGTGTGTACAACACTGGCATTTTCTGCATGTACGCGCCTGACTTCTTCATACTCTTCAGGTGTTAAAACACATTTTTCTTTTGTTCTAACTTTGCTCATCATGCGAATTGCTTCAGAAGCAGAACGATACTCTTTTGTTCCTTTTGGAAATGCGTTCATCAACAATTTGTGAGCCATAAAATGATCTTGTGTTCTCAATCCAACAACTTCATTTTCATCAAACAATTTAAGAAGTTTTAGCGCATTTTCGTGCTTGTCAACAATCTTCTTGAATGACTTTGGAAATGGGTGGTGTTTTTTCAATAGATCCTTTGCCTATTGACACAGGTGGATTTCTCTTTGCTTCTTCAATGAGCAACACATACTTCTCGAGTGGCGTTTCGTCCATATGGAGAACGTAATCAACGCATCACTGAGCGTACAAAATTTTTATTCGTCTGGATGAAACGATTCGAACGTTCAATACCTGCGCCCCAAACGCAGTGCTTTACCAAGTTGAGCCACACCCAGATTTTTAATTATATTCACCACACGTTTATTGTTCATCGTGTGATATGAACGCAGCAAGGTGTGCAGGGCTTATTTCGTGTCCAATGTCCGCGATCGCTTCAGCAAACTCGTCTGCCAACGCTTGTGCGTCGAACAGTTGATCATACTTTTTTCGCAAAGCTCTCGCGGTCGCCACTTGTTCCTTTGACCAAGTATTTTCATAACACACTTTCTCACCACTTAAAATCAAGTCGTACCCACATCGATGTTCAATGTCTTCAAGATACACAGCGACATCGTCAATCTTCCAATACGTTTTGTCAATTTCAATTTTCAACGAAATTTCAATGTCTATGTTGTTCATGTTTTATCCTCGATTAATTTTGCAACCCGTGAAAGAACTCGTGAAGCCTGTTCATAAGACACGTTGAAGGCGACTGTGATTATTTCTGTGTCAACATTCACGCCAAGAAGCCTGACGAGAACTTTTACTTTTGCAATTAGTTCTTCGTCATGAATTTCATCGTAAGAAATTTCACTGTCCTCAACGACAAAATCACGATCAGATATTGCGTACGACAACGCCACGCCAATGCGATCTCTTGATGAGATCACGTTTAACATTGCTTCACGTGAAACTGTTTCAACGATTTCATCAGAAATTTCAGGAAATAAATTCATGTTTTTATCCTAAACGGTTCCCACGCTGCATTTATGCCATGTGTGCTACACAACTTCACGATATTTTGTGCTCCAACGGGATTGTGTGAGTGCACGATGACACACTCGGGCCAAATTTCTTTGTTGACGTACCCAATGACGTACAACATGACGTCGTAGCCCGTCAGTTCACGACCATCATTGCCTGTGAAGTCTGCGAGGTCATGATCAAGCTGCAAAACTTTGTACTTTGTCGTGCCAAGAAGATTTATGGCTTCGTTGTACGTCCACGCGTGATCAATGTTGTTCTCAATGTACTCTTTTGAGAATGCATCGTGTCGAACACGTTCGTCGTCGACGATTAGCGCATCTAACGTATCGCTAAAAACAATGACGTTTTCTAACACAATTGTTCGAGGTTTAAAAACTCCCGTTCCACGCATTCCTGAACTTGCGTCATTGCTACGAAGCCAATTGTATCCTGAACACTTTTCACCGTTACAATGACCAACTGCGTGTGCGCTAAGTTCGCTGCCTTCGTATCCGTAATCTGCTGTCCCAAATGAATGTGACCCACACTTTGGACACGTAAATTCTTTTTCTTCATAAAAAGTAGGATCAATCATTTCATTTCCATCTTCACGGCGTCTGCATTGTCGCTCACGTCAGGAAACCTGACGACGCTCGGTAGCCTGTCGGTTTCAACGTAAATGTAAACTATCTTTGTCACGGTCTTCACCGTTGTCTCCTGTACAGGACACCTGTTCGTGCAAGTGTCGACGCATTCGTTGACGACAATTTCGTCGCTGCTCAACATTGAGCTAATGACGTCTTCGACCTCGCCCGCGTCTTCAGTGACAGTGACGCCCTGTCGAACAGTAGGTGACAAACAGCTTGAAGTCAACAAAAACAGCAAACAAAACAGCTTCTTCATGATAAGTCCTTTTGGAGGGGTAAAATAAGAAAGATAAGCTAAGAACCCTCAGTTCCCTTAATAGGCTATGAAGCGATACATCGAAGCGTACTTGCCGGTGTTTGTCGCCACAAAGTAGAACTTTCCGGTCCAGACGGGCGTGACTCGTAGAACACACCCGTCAACAGGACGATTGTCACACTCGACGACGTTTGCGTTCTCGTCTATTAGACAACAGTCAATGTCGCCGTCGCCGTCTCCTGTCATGACGAACAACGTTGTCTCAGCGGCGTTACAGGCGACCGTGTATCGAACTGTTTGACCGCTGACTATGATTGAACTGTCACTGACGCGCCCGACGACTGGATCAGCGACTGACACAGACGATGCGAGCAACAGTGACGCAATGACTCCAAAAATACTCTTCTTCATTTTTATT
>Ga0265326_10000836_pt1 | contig 11333 bp, 8 predicted proteins | sample 41424metaG_FD_192439 | JGI IMG/M metagenome (GOLD analysis project Ga0265326, IMG submission 192439) | Rhizosphere microbial communities from Carex aquatilis grown in University of Washington, Seatle, WA, United States - 4-14-24 metaG | ecosystem: Host-associated > Plants > Roots > Rhizosphere >... | reverse complement strand
GCGATGTTCGTTATCGATCCAATGCAAGAGGCGATTGCTGTCAAGGAAGCTGCTCGTCTGTCACTTCCCATCATCGCGATTACGGACACGAACTGTGATCCTGATCCAATCAACTACGTTATCCCAGGCAATGACGATGCAATTCGTAGCATTCGTCTGATCACGGCAGCTATCAGCGATGCGTGTATCTATGGGATGGCTCGGCGCCGCGATTTCGAAGAAGGTCGCGACAGAGGCGAAGGGCAAGGCTCCTCCGCGGAGAAGGCCTCGCCTGACGCACAAATCTTTTATCGAGGTCGTTCGCCTATTGATGCGGGCAACTGAAAACAACAGGACATTTGGGAAGAACGTATGACCCAGATCAATATGCAGCAGGTTAAGGAGCTTCGCGACAGGACACAAGCGGGGCTCAATGATTGTCGAAGTGCGCTTATTGAAGCAGTCGGCGACATGGATAAGGCAGTTGACATCATTCTGAAGAAAGGCCTTGCGAAAAGCGCCAAGCGTGCGGGTGCGGTTGCGGCTGAAGGCGAAGTCGCGGCGGCCATAGCGGCAGATCACAAGAGTGGCATTCTCGTCGAAGTAAATATCCAGACAGATTTTGCCGCGCGCAATCAGGACTTCAAGCAGTTCGTCACCAACGTGGTGGCACTGGCCCTGAAATCCCCTGCGGGCACGGATTTGTCGCCGTGTGCCTATCCTGCCGGCGGGGGCAGCGTCGAAGAGGTTCGACAGGCCTTGGTCGGCAAACTTGGCGAAAACATAACACTTCGTCGTTGGGCCAAACTCACGGCTGATTCGGGCCTCGTACATTCTTACGTGCACATGGGTGGGAAGATTGGCGTGCTTTTGGCAGTGCGCGTTGGCGACATCAGCAAGGCAGCCAATGCCGCACTTGCGAAATTTGCTGATGACACCGCGATGCAGATCGCGGCCATGTCACCGCTGTACTTGGCGGTGAGCGACATCGCGCAGGATGATCGTACGAGGCAGTCCGAAATCTTCGCGGCGCAACTGGCTGAAGAGGGTAAACCCGAAGTTGCTCGCCCCAAGATCATCGAAGGCAAATTGAACAAGTGGGCCAAGGAAATCTGTCTTCTTGAGCAAATGAGTGTTCTTGAAGTCGAGAAGTCGATTGACCAGATTCGTGGTGAACTCGCCAAAACGCTCGGTTGCACCGTCGTGGTGGATAGTTTCATTCGCTATCAACTGGGTGAGGGGATCGAGAAGAAGAAGGGTGATGATTTCGCCACCGAAGTCATGAAGATGAGCCAAGTCTGAGAAATACGGGAAATGGAGGCCAATGCTCGGAATCACATCTTGAGCATTGGCCTTTTCTCTATTTGTCGAGCTCAACCATACCGTTCGCGCCGAGAACATAACGCTCATTGGTCATTGGGCAATGTGCCACGCCGTTGTCGAACACGAGTCGTTCTCCAGCGCGGCTCACCCAACCGACAGGTCGGGCCGGATTGCCGACGACCAGAGCGTAGTCAGGCAAGTCCTTGAGCACTACGCACCCAGCGCCGACAAGCGCCCAGCGACCAATGGTCACGCCCGCTACAATTGTGGAGTTTGCTCCCAATGTGGCGCCGCGTTGCACGCGTGTTTGTTGAAAATGCCCCTGGCGACAGATGGCCGCGCGCGGACGGCGAACGTTGGTAAAAACGCAGCTCGGACCTACGAAGACCTCATTTTGCAAGAGGACTCCATCGTAGAGACTGACGTTGTTTTGAATGTGGCAATCGTCGCCTATACTAACAGTACCGGCAACAAAACAGTTCTGTCCGAGGACGCATCGGGCCCCAATGCAAGCACCCGACATTATGTGACAGAAGTGCCAGATTTTGCTGCCTCTGCCAATGGTCACCGGCAGCTCAATCAACGCACTCGGATGTATTTCTACGCTTGCATCAAATGATACGCTGGTCATGGGCGTGAATGCTCTTATCGGCATTAGGGTAGTCGCGGATGCACTGCGCGACGAGTGTCTGATTGGTGCAAGTCAACCCTGGGTATATAGGCAAGCTAAGGACTTCTTGTGCCGCCAGGCGGGCTTGCTCGATGTTGAGTGATGCCGGTACGATACCCTCGAAAAGCGGCTGATCGGCAAGTGTTATTGGATAATAGATGCCGGTTTCAATCCCCGCGCTTCTCAGGTGATGCGCAAGTCTGTCGCGGTGTTGATGGACACGAATTGTGTATACGCTCCAGGCGCGATTGCCATTGGAACAACTGGATGGTGTGGAAATGCCGGACATGGCTGAGAGCGCCTTCGTGTATTCGTTGGCGATTGTGTTGCGAGTCGATATCCAGCCGTCGACGCCTCGCATTAGTACTTTCAAGAGTCCGGCATGCATAGCATCCATTCTGAAGTTACCGCCTAGTCGACTGAACAGATGCTTGTTCGTACGCCCATGCGAACGCAATGCCCGGAGGCGGTCAGCCCATTTCGCATTGTCCGTACACAAAAGTCCGGCATCGCCGATGGCGCCGAGAATTTTCGTGGGAAAGAAGCTGAAACAGCCGATGTCGCCTAGAGTGCCTGCTTTGCGCAAGCTTGGCGTTTCAGAGCCGAACGCCTGGCATGCATCTTCAATCAGAAACGTACCGTGGGTTCTGGCCAGTGTGACCAGCTCTTCAATGTGGCCTAGCTCGCCATAAAGGTGAACCGCAATGATGGCGCGCGTCCTTGGAGTTAGCTGAGTTGCAACTGACGATGGGTCGAGACACAGACAACGCGGGCAAATGTCGGCAAATACGGGGGTTGCGCCAACCCGGAGTATGACTTCCGCGGTCGAAACGAATGTGAACGGCGAGGTGATAACCTCATCGCCAGGTCCGATCTGCAGGGCCAAGAGGGCAGCAAGTAAAGCGTCGGTGCCGGATGACACGGCGACGCAATGGCTAGCCCTAAGCCATCGGGCAACCCGGGCCTCGAATGTGCGTATTTCAGGGCCCAAAATGTACTCCCCGCCGCGCAAGACGGCAAGAAAGGCCGCTCCTAGCTCGTCCTCATACTCCCGGTATGTCAAGGCTAGATCTACCAAAGGAACACGCATGCCAGTTCTGTTGTCCATTGGTTGGAAGGTTACCTTGCACAAACCAGCAAATTACCAGATGCAGTTTTGGGTCCCTGCGCCCCAACCTGATAGAACATCCTGCGCAAGGCGCGGGTAGCACCAATGTTTTGGAACACGACTACCTGGGCAGAATCGAGAAGTGGGAAGAACATAACGAATACAAGCCATTCGCGTGCTGACGATGCTCCATTGTTCGCTGACCACCGGGTTAGTGCGTCGAAGGGCGTCGCCGGCTGTTTACCAGTTTAGACGCATCGATACCGCTCGCTCTGAAGAAGTCCTGTGCCAGTCCAGCGCGGCCGTCGACCAGTTCCTCTGGGGTGCCAGCGGCTTTTACTTGACCATCGGCAAGTAGAACGATTGAGTCGGCAATCTGCAGTGCGCCCGCCATATCGTGAGAGATGATGATGCTCGTAACACCAAATCGGCTTCTTGTATCCGCAATCAGGTCATCAACCATACGTGAGGACAGAGGATCGAGCCCACTGGTTGGTTCGTCGTACAAGAGTACCTCTGGTTCGAGCATGAGCGCCCGTGCTAGGCCGACGCGTTTCTTCATGCCTCCAGAGAGCTCGCTGGGCATAAGTTGGTCGACGTCGTGCAGATTTAGTATCTCCAACTTCTCGATTACCTTGTGACGAATCTCGCGGCTCGATAATTTGGTGTGTTCCCGCAAGGGGAAGGCGACATTGTCGAATACAGTCATTGAATCGAGCAAGGCTGAGTACTGGAAGACCATGCCAAATTTCTTACGAGCTTTGTTGAGCGCAAGCTCTCCCATCGACGACAGGTCAGCACCATTGAACCAGACGTGACCGCTTGACGGCCGATCGAGTCCGATTAGAATCTTTAGCAACGTGGTCTTTCCCGCGCCAGAGCCGCCGATCACGACTACGATCTGGCCTTGTTGTATGCTCAGGTTGATGTCAGTTAGTGCCGCCATGCCGCCGAATGACCTCGAGACCCGGTCCAACACCAACTGCGCACTGGGGTCCGGACAAGCGGGGGCTTTCGAACTCTTCACAACGCTACGATACTCGAAGTGCCGTATGCTGCCATGTTTGGAGCCTGCAACGCTAGCAATGGCGGGCGCAGTACTTGTGGCATCGGCGGGGCGGCCGAAGCGGTAAACCTCTGCGCCCTGGCGAAAAAACTTCACTGATTTGGGGTGCGGGCTAATACTGTCGCCACATGAGCGACACTCTTTCAGCCCTTCTTGACCGCGTGGGGGAGGTCTGTCCTCTGCCGACTACCACGCACCGAGTCATGGAATTGATGAATTCGGAACGGTCGAACATCGGTGATGTTGCGAAGGTCATCTCGACCGATCCGGCGCTGGCCGCTGCTGTACTGCGCATCGCCAACAGTGCCATATTCGGTTCTGGCAAAGTTGATCGTCTCGACAGTGCAATATTGAGAATTGGTTTTCGTGGGTTGCGGGAATCGGTGGGTGCTATGTCACTGCTGGCTGCATTTCGCTCACAAGCCGAGCTGCAGCTGCAGCTGCATGACCTCAGTGTCGTGGCTGGCAGCATAGCGAACCGTCTCGCCAAGGAACTCGGTACTGTAGTTCCGGCCACGGCGTTTACCTGTGGACTGCTCAGCGAGATTGGGGCCATGGTGTGCATTGCGGTGGACGGAAAGCAGTACGTGCCCATTTGGACGGAGACCTCACGCAAACCGATGCAGCGCATGGACCGAGAAAGAGAACGGTACTCTGTAACGAGCTTTGAGATTGGGCGGCGATTTTTGGAGCGCAACAAGTTGCCGGAAAATATGGGCGGGGCTGTAGGAGCTGAGCTTGGCAGTCCGGCGGGTTCGATGAAACCTTTGGATCAGGTGACGTTGCTGGCTCGGCACGCGAGCCCCATTGTGCTGGGGGCTGCACTCGAAGGTGGTGTCGAACAAACCATTGGTGAACTCGCTGAATTGGCGCGGCTGGTGGGACTTACGAATATGGATGGCAAAGCGGTGTTGAATATTTGCTTGCAAGCAGGTGTGCTGGCAGAGACGTCGTTAAAGGAAGCGCGCTGAGGCGCACGGTGCCGCGCTGTTTGCGGCGGAAACAGCCGCTTCGTTGTCGGAAGGGTTAGGAAAACCAACAGCGCTATGGTCAGCTGCTGCCTGCAGCTGCGGCCTCTGCTACCGCCGCCGCTGTTGTGCACGTCAAATGAATGGTTGCTGCCCCTAGCGCCACCTACTACCCCCCCCATGGATTTCCAAGTCCGTAAAATCACAAAAGCAGCATGCAATGTTGCTCGGTCGAGAGTTGACATAGGCGCTTGTGGCTAGAGTAATTGGAGTCTTGCGTATCGCATCAGGCGGCTGGCTACCTGAAGGTAGGAGTTTGCGTGTCGGATCGGGCCCTGGCACCCTGCAATGTCAGACTTCCATCCACCCATGCAGGCGTGATGTGAGCAGATGGTTGTCGCGTCGAACATGGGGCTTAGGGAAACCAACAGGGCCTTTGACTTAGTCAACTGCGAACTCTAGGGAAATCAATAGCCCGCCAATTTCGATTGAGAGACAGCTCTTGAGCATGCGACCCCGCTAGTCGGTCGCTGTCGTGTCAGCGCTCGGGCGTCCGGCACGGCTAATCGGTCGCTTCTCGTCGGAAGAGTGTCGCTGCGACAATAAGAAAACGCCAGTGCGCTGCTAATCCGCGCTGGCGCCGGGCCGCGGGTCCGTGATGTCTGCGGACAGCGCATAGTGCTTTTCGCCGTCGATCGCCTTGCCTTCCAGAAACCCGTCCAAGATCGACGTAACCTCAGAAGCTGCAACCGGGCCGTTCCAGAAGAATCGACGTTTGCCCTGAGCGTCATAAAGCAAGGTTATGGGGATGTTACCCAGCCAATTGCTGGCAACCGAGGACTTGAAGACATCGAGCGGTCTTGCCGCAACCCACGCTGGAGGCTGAAAACCACGGGATTGGAGCCATTCCACCAACTGATTCATTTGCTCGGGCTCGTCGACCGATATTGGAACCACCTGAAGACCACGCGAAGCATATTGTTCGGAGATCTGGCGCATGGTGGGAAACTCGCCTTTACACGAGCCACACCAAGTTGCCCAAATGTTGAACAGAGTTCCCCGATTGCCGTGCGCGCGTGCGAGCCGCCCCAACTCATCGCCCTTGATCCATCGCACGTTGGGCGCCAGCGCGCGTCTTCCGAGTGCGCTCGGCAAAGGGGCTCGATTATCAGGATCTGCCTGCGCCGCGTTCCCTTTGCAGGCGGACAAAGCGAATACGACAACTAGAATCGAGTACCAGCGAGACACGCAAGAGCGTCTAGTCCATCGCAGCGTCCCGATCGAGATTCTTGTGACGCCGGGTTGCGCCGCGCTCGAATCCCTGATTTTTGGTTGATTCAGCGCGAAAAGGTGGCTACCGGCCCCATAATCGGCGACGCACCCGCGCTACCTACTCCAAAGTCAGTGCGGGTCTGCTAGCCTTGCTGCCATTGCGACCATGAAGATCCGAATTGACGAAGTGATGGCACAGAGTGGTGTTCGTTTTGGAACGAGCGGCGCTCGTGGGCTCGTGAGCGCGATGACGGATCGCGTTTGTTATGCCTACACACGAGGGTTTCTTCAGATGCTGCTTGAGCGCGGCGCCGTGCAAAGGCCGTATCGAGTGGCAGTTGCTGGTGATCGACGTCCAAGTACTCCCAGAATCATGGCTGCAGTCGCCAAAGCTGCCCGTGACCTGGACTTCGAAGTAGTCAATGGCGGCCTGGTTCCGTCTCCGGCCGTGGCGTTGTTTGGTCTCCAAGAACAGATGGCCTCGATCATGGTAACCGGCAGTCATATTCCCGATGACCGTAACGGGATCAAGTTCAACAAGCCAACCGGTGAGCTGCTCAAGAGCGATGAGTCTGCCTTGATGTCGCAGCAGGTCGAGATCCCAGATCAATTCGACGCACAGGGTGCGCTCTTACCGGCAGCAACTCAGGAGCTGCCTCGAGTCAATTCGGCCGTCGCCTCTCGGTACGTCGAGCGTTGGGTCAAGGCGGTGAAGCGCGACGCGCTGCAGGGCAAGCGCATCGTAGTTTACGGTCACAGTGCGGTTGGACGGGAGTACTTGGCTGAGGTGTACGAAAAGCTGGGCGCCGAGGTCATCAAGGCCGAGTGGTCCGAAAGATTCATTTCGGTCGATACTGAGGCAATTCGACCTGAAGATGCAGCGATTGCTTTGCAACTGGCAGAGCGGTATCGGCCGTTTGCGATCGTCTCGACCGACGGCGATTCTGACCGGCCCTTGATCTCCGATGAGCGTGGAAACTGGCTTCGCGGTGACGTGATTGGCGTGGTTGCTGCTCGTTGGCTCGGTGCCGACGTTGTGGTGACGCCGGTCTCTTCCAATACGGTGGTCGAGAAGGTTGGTTGCTTCAAACAGGTTAGGCGGACGCAGATCGGCTCTCCTTACGTGATTTCGGCGATGGACGAAGCGGTAAGCGAGGGTTACTCGTGTGTTGTTGGGTATGAAGCCAACGGGGGCTTTCTCACCGCAACCGCCACTTTCGTCCCGCAGGGTTCGACGCTGTCGCCCCTGCCGACGCGAGATCCGATTGTGGTTCAGTTGGGCGTGCTTCTCTCTGCAGTTCAACAGCAAAAGTCCGTTGCCGAGCTGATGAAGGCTTTGCCCGCTCGATATACTGCTAGCGATCGACTTACCAAGTTTGCGACTGAGATCAGTCAGGCGAAAATCGCAGAACTCGTGCAAGGTGGCAATGCGACAATCGACGCTTTAACCCAAGGGCTGATCGGTAAGACAGTCCGTGTCGACACTACCGACGGCCTGAGAGTGACGGGCGAAACTGGTGACACAATACACCTGAGACCGTCTGGCAACGCTCCTGAACTTCGCTGCTACGCAGAGTCAAGTTCAGCTGAGCACGCATGGCAACTGACTCAGAAGATGCTCGAGAAGTGCCGAAGCTGGATTGTCTAGTCGCTCAAGCAACCCAGCGGCGGGCGTTGTCGAACAGTCGCATCCAAGGGCCAGCTTCAGTCCAATCATCAGGGCACCAGGAATATTGAACAGCGCGGAACACGCGCTCCGGATGCGGCATCATGATGGTGACGCGACCGTCGGAGTTGCACAAGGCCGTGAGGCCGTCGACTGAGCCATTCGGATTCTCAGGGTAGTGCAAGGTGGCGTTACCCGAGTGGTTGATGAAGCGCGCGCAAAGCAGCTGGGACTGGTGCAATACAGCCAAGGCTACGTCGGGTGCGAAGGTCATTCGCCCTTCGCCATGAGCGACTGCGATCGGAAGCCGTGCTCCCTGCATTCCGGCAAGCAATATCGACTTCGAAGGCAGGATCTCCACCAGCGAAAGCCTGGCTTCGAATTGTTCGGACTTGTTCCGAAGTAGGCGCGGAAAGTGCTGTGCCCCTGGTATCAGGTCCTTGAGAGCCGCCAGCATTTGGCAGCCATTGCAGACGCCGAGGGCAAAGATGTCAGGGCGCTTGAAGAACTCTCTGAACTGCTCTGCCGTGCGATCCGACAGCAGAATGCTTTTGGCCCAGCCCTGGCCAGCGCCGAGGACATCGCCATACGAGAACCCTCCGCAGGCTACCAGCCCTCGGAACTGCGTCAGATTTGTGGCACCGCTCATCAAGTCAGTCATGTGCACGTCTACGCAGATGAACCCAGCACGGTGAAATGCAGCGGCCATTTCCACTTGGCCGTTGACCCCTTGTTCGCGCAAAATTGCAATCCGAGGCCGCTCATGCACGACAGTGCTGGTTACCCAACGTTCCGCGACGCACTCATTGGCATCGTACGGTACGTGGATCTGAAGTCCTTGGTCTGCGTCATTGGTCGCAAGTTCGTACTGCTGTTGGGCGGATTCTGGCTCGTCGCGAAGCGATTGCAGCGCGTAAGTGCACTCTGACCAAAGTTTGCGTAACGCCGAAAGTGAAGATTCAAAGAGCGTCGATGACGATGTTGTGATGCGTAAGGTTGTGTCCGATCGAATGCTACCTACGGCAAACAGCTGCTTGCCCAGGTTGAGCCCATGCGATCGCAACACTTGCAGCGTTTCGTTCTGATTGGCTCTTGGCACTTGAATCACGGCTCCGAGCTCCTCGCTGAAAAGCGCGGCGATTGGGTCATCACCGAGGCTAGTCACGTCGAGAGCAAGTCCCGTGTGACCCGCAAATGCCATTTCCAGAGCCGTTACGAACAGACCACCATCGGATCGGTCATGGTAAGCGTGGATCAGCTTGCGTCGTCGTAGCTCTTGAATTGCCGCAAAGAACCCAGCAAGTGATTGCGGGTCGTCGAGATCAGGCGCCTGATCACCGAGAGCGCCAAAGGTCTGAGCCAGCGCAGAGGCGCCCAGGCGGTTTTTCCCCTGGCCCAAGTCGATTAGTAGCAATTCTGTGTCGCCCACGTCTTTGCGCAGTTGGGGAGTAAGACAGTCTCGAACGTCGGACAAGGGGGCCACGGCCGTGATCATGAGGCTAAGCGGTGAGGTCACCGCTTTTCTGCCCTCATCCCAGACGGTCTTCATGGACATCGAATCCTTCCCGACCGGGATCGTCAACCCCAAGGCTGGGCAGAGCTCCATGCCGATGGCGTGCACCGCGTCGTATAGTGCCGCATCCTCACCGGGTAACCCGCTGGCGGCCATCCAGTTGGCGCTTAGCTTGACGTCGGAAAGTTGCGCCACCGGAGCCGACGCTATGTTCGTGATGGCTTCAGCCACCGCAAGCCGTGCAGATGCCGCAGCATTGAGCAGCGCCACTGGTGGGCGCTCGCCGAGAGCCATGGCTTCGCCTGCGTAGCCCAGGTAGTCGGAAAGGGTGACAGCTGCATCAGCGACTGGTACCTGCCAGGGACCAACCATTTGGTCACGGTGTACCAAGCCCGTGATGGTGCGGTCCCCAATGGTGATAAGGAACGACTTGTCGCCCACGGTTGGCAGCCGTAGAACGCGGTCGATTGCATCGCTGAGGTTGACTTGCTTGGTGTCAAACGGCGTAACCGGTCGCACTTTTCGTTGGTCCACGCGGGTCATCTTCGGAGGTTTTCCGAGCAGTACTGCCAACGCTAGATCGATGGGCGTAGTTCCGAAATGCCGATCGGTCAGGACAATGTTTGGTTCGGCGGTGACTTCGCCCACCACAGCAAACGGGCACCGCTCGCGCTTGGCAATGTTCGAGAACTCCGGGAGGCGTTCGGCAGCAAGTGCCAACACGTAGCGCTCTTGCGCTTCATTGCACCAAATTTCCATCGGGCTCATGCCGGGCTCTGAATTGGGTATGTCACGCAATTCAAAGCGCGCTCCCCGGTCCGAGTCATGCACGAGTTCCGGCAGGGCGTTGGAGAGGCCGCCTGCTCCCACGTCGTGAATGCTAAGGATTGGGTTGCGATCCCCGAGTGCCACACAACGGTCAATCACCTCTTGGCAACGTCGCTCCATTTCAGGGTTGTCCCGTTGCACACTCGCAAAGTCGAGATCTGCCGCGCTGGTGCCCTGTGCCATCGACGATGCCGCGCCACCGCCAAGGCCAATCAGCATGGCGGGACCACCCAGCACAATGACCTTGGAACCCGGTGGAATTTCAGCTTTTATGACGTGGTTTGGACGCACGTTGCCGACACCACCTGCCAGCATGATCGGCTTATGATAGCCGCGAACTTCCGTGCCACTTTCCGAGGCAACGGATTGCTCGAAGGTGCGAAAGATACCCCCAATTGCTGGCCTTCCAAACTCGTTGTTGAATGCAGCTCCTCCCAAGGGGCCGTCGAGCATGATTTCGAGCGCCGACGCAATACGGTCGGGCTTGCCAATCGAGTCGCTTTCCCAGGGCTGCAAAAAGCCGGGTATGCACAGATTGGACACGCAGAAACCGGTGACGCCGGCCTTGGGCTTTGAGCCTCTACCGGTGGCACCCTCGTCGCGGATCTCGCCGCCTGAGCCCGTAGAAGCGCCTGGGTGCGGGGAAATGGCCGTTGGGTGATTGTGGGTCTCGACCTTGATCAGCAACGGCGTGTCTTCGAAATGGGGCCGATATTCGCTGGTACTCGGTTCCGGAAAGAACCGGTTGGCGACGCGACCCTCTACCACCGCAGCATTGTCGTGATACGCCGAGAGCACGCCTTCGGGATGCTGCGTGTACGTATTTCGAATCATGTCGAACAACGAGCGCGACTTTGCGTTGCCATCCACAACGAAGTCAGCTCGAAAGACCTTGTGCCGGCAGTGTTCGCTGTTGGCCTGTGCAAACATCATCAGTTCG
>Ga0265326_10000835_pt1 | contig 11351 bp, 19 predicted proteins | sample 41424metaG_FD_192439 | JGI IMG/M metagenome (GOLD analysis project Ga0265326, IMG submission 192439) | Rhizosphere microbial communities from Carex aquatilis grown in University of Washington, Seatle, WA, United States - 4-14-24 metaG | ecosystem: Host-associated > Plants > Roots > Rhizosphere... | reverse complement strand
CTTCTGCGAGTTGGTGACAAACTCGTCTTCACCATCGATGATGGTGATGCCTTCGTTGCCCTGAAGGCGCTTCGTCATCAGCACCCAATTTTCGAGTGCCTTCTGCGACTTGCCGCCTTCGGCGAGGATCTTGCGCAAGCCCTTCAGCTTGTAGGTTCGCAAGTAAGCCTTGTAGACGAGCTGGGCCATGCCCATCGTGGCGCTGTCGAACGCCAGCATGCGGTCGTAAAGCCGCTCGTAGACCGAGAGGCCCCACATGTTCTCCATGATCTTCTGCCACCACGGCAGCTTGATGCCGTCGATGCGGATCACGCGCGAGTGGTGGATCTTGCGACCGCGGAACGCCGGCGCATCCGGCGTGACGTGGTAGTACTTCGGCATCCCGATATCGGGACCCATTTCGGTGACGAGGTCGCCGAAATCGCATTCGACCATCCAGCGGTCGAGCACGAGAATTCCCTTGAATGCACCCTTGCCGATGCGGTCGACATTGAGCGGCGTGCTGGTGTCCTGGCCGTCGATCATCAAGACGCCAAGGCAGCCGCCGTATAGCCGCGCCCACTTGATGACTTCGTTCAGAGACGGCCAGACGCCGAGACGGACAAGCGCGTCTTGCAGCGCTTCGACATCTTCGGGCGGCATCGTCGAATTGATATCGATGCCGGCGCGGGTCATGTCGTCGGCGACGCAATCGACGGCGACGCCGCCGATCCAGGAGCCGCGATAAATCCATTCGAGCAGCACGCGGATGCGTGTGATCGGATTGAACCCGTAGGTCGAGGTCGTCAGCGAGTTGTCGGTGCCGATGCCGATCGATTGCTGGAAGTTCTGGTAGGCGTCGGCCGTCTTTGCCTTGCTGGCCTTTGCGGTGTCCTTGATCTGCTTGCGCTCGGCGCGCTGCGCGCGGTCCATCGTCGCTTGCGTGACGCGGACCTTTCCCGGCTCTCGAACTCTTGGCATCTGCTATCCGAAAGCCTTGATCCAGTGCTCGAGCGTGGAGTCGACCTCGACTTCAGCGGCGGCCAGTACCAGCGCATCCCAATCGTCCGGAGACACGCCCTTGGTGCGCTTCTTCATCATCTTCTTGGCCTCCATGATGATGAGGCCATTGGACGTGTAGTCGTATTTGATCTGGCCGGCCTGGCTCATCAGGTCGTCCATATCGCCGGGCTTGTCCTCGACCAGCGCGATGCGGCCTTCGAGAAACATTTCGCGGACGAACCAATTCAGCTCCGCCTTGAGATTTTTGAATATCTCGTCGGGGCCGCGTTCGTTGTCGTCACTCTTGTCTTGCTCGGCTTGCTCTTGCGCGCCTTCGCCGACGTTGACCGGGATGATCTCGCAATCTTCCGGTATCTCGCCGTCGCGCTTCAGCTCATTGAGGCGGTCGGTGACGCCGCCGCCGAGGCCTGCGTCGTCGATCTTGACGCGTTTCGCGCCCGTGTCCTTGATGGCGCGGACCACGAGGCCCACGACATACATCAGGTCGCGGTTGTGATCCTTGGACAGTCGCCGAAACACGCCGCCGCGGCGGTGCATGATGACGGTGTGGTCGCCGCCGAAGCGGGCGACGTCGACGCCGAGATCGTTCGGCTCGCCCGGTTCTAGCTAGCGCTCTTTCGCTGCGTAGATCGCGGTCAGCGGAATGAGGCTGTCCGACGACTGTTCTGGAAAGACGCCCAGTACCTTCGATTGATAGAGTGGCGAAGTCTCGCCCCAGCTCCGCAGCTTTTCGTCGACCCATGTGCGGCTGACGAGCAGCGGCCGCAGCCAATCCGGTATCGCTTCGCCGGTGAAGTTCGGCGATTCGAAAGCGCTGATGCCGATGACGTTCCAGCCAGAGCCCGGCTTGCAGACGTTGGCGAACTGCGTGTTCGGATCGTCCGGATTGCCGATGCACAGCATCCGGCTATCTTCGTTGGCGATCAGCGAGTCCGCCGCATCCCACAATGCGTGGGCGATGCCGCAGGCCTCGTCGAAGATCACGAGCACATAGCGCGCGTGAATGCCTTGGATCGCGGTCGGGTCGGTGTCCTTCGGCGATCGGCCGAAAGCCACGAGCTCGTCGCCGAGGTACCATTCGGTTTGGTTCATGCGGCCGGGGAGACCAGCCGCGCGCTGAACGCGCGCGAGTTCGCGCCAGAGCAGCGCCTTGACCTGGTGCCCGGTCGGCGCCAGCGTGACGACGAAAGCCTCGCCGGGCGGCCACACCGAAATCCACCACGCGGCCACGCGCGCAGCGAGCGCGGTCTTGCCGACATCGTGGCAGGACCTGACCGCGGTGCGGCGATGGACCTGTACGGATTCGCAAATCTCGCGCTGCTTCGACCAGATGACACCTTTCAGTGCATCGACGATGAAACCGGCCGCGTCGCGCTGCCATTTGGCGTAGCGCTTGGTCAGGCCGTCTCGCGATCGCGCGGCATTGCGGATCGTTAGCTCGCGAAGCTTGCGGAGCCGTTCAAGATTCTCCTTCGTCGCCGGTAGACTCTTCAGAAGATCCGCTGCGCTGTTCGAGTTCGCGGATCGCTTCATCGATTTCGGCTACCGTGGCATTGAGAACCAGCGAGCGGTCGTGCTCGCCCAGCACATGCTTGGAAAGGTGAGTGGTCATTGCGACGCCGGCGCTGTTCGGCATCTGCGCGTGCCGCCATTGCAGCCGCTTCAGCGAAATCTTGAATTGCTGTCCGCCTTCATCCCAAGCCCGCTTCAGCTCCGGGTTCTCAGCAAGCTTTCGCTTCAGCGTTCGCGGCACCGTCCCGAATAAAACCGCCGCCTCTTCAATTGTTAAACGTAGAAGCGCAGCCTTCCGAAGTTGATCGGCGTCGATCTCTATTGGCGGCCGGCCGTTTCTCTTCGGCTCTTTCGCCTTTTTCTTTCCACCCATAGCAGAAGTGTCTCGCCTCCCAAGGTTATAAAAAAGAGTAGAAAAGACAGCGGTTTGAGAACATTATTTGAGAATCGACTTCAAAGCCGAGGCTCAACCACATGATCGCGCTCAATGATGACGGCGTATCCGTCAAAGGCTGTTCGTATATCTACGCACCGAAAGGGCAGGCTGGCGAATATGCGCCGCTCGCCGCCAACCCCTATCGCGGCTGCGGCCACAAGTGCGCCTACTGCTACGTGCCGAAGATCACCGGCCAGGACCGCGCCGAGTTCAACCAAGGCGCTGTCGTTCGCAACGACGGCACCTATCTTGATTTGCTGCGCAAAGACGCTGTGAAGTATCGCAGCGCTGGCATCACCGAACAGGTGATGATCTCATTCACGTCCGACCCATACCATCCGGGCGACACGTCGACGACGCGCGCAGCTCTCGAAATCCTGATCGACCACGGCCTTGCCATGTGCACGCTCACGAAGGGCGGCACGCGAGGCCTGCGCGATATCGACCTATTCCGCACAGACCGCGACGCCTTTGCCTCGACGCTAACCAGCCTCGACGATCGCTTCAGCGAGAAATGGGAATCGGGCGCTGCGTTGCCGCGCGACCGCATCATTGCGCTCGAACGCTTTCACGAGCGCGGCATCTTCACGTGGGTCAGCCTGGAACCGACCATCGATGTCGAGGCATCGCTCGCTATCGTCGACGCGACGCACCGCTTCGTCGATCTCTACAAAGTCGGCCGCGTCAACTACCTGCCGATCACCAAGACCACCGACTGGCGTGACTACACGCTGCGCATGATCGACAAGCTGCACCAGCTCGGCAAGGCGCACTACATCAAGAAGGATCTGCAACCCTTCCTGCCGGCCGGCTATCACAACCCGCTGCGCGTACCGCAGCATCACTGATGCCGCGCATCAGGCAATTGTTGTTCTGGACGGCGTGTGCGCTCGGCCTCGCGCTGGCGATTTATATGCAGGCCGAGATGATCGCCGGCGCTTCGCATGATTGCGTTCGTGAGGGCTGGATGCCGCTATTCGGGAACTGCGACAATGAGCCTTGACAGCACCGACGCCGAAACTATCGCGCGGCGCATCCGCTCTGAGAATGGCGGTGGAATCATGGACCACAATTATTTGGTCTATCAGATGGGTGGCCGTCCTGGTGCCGCCCCTTACGGTTGGCGCGACAGCCGCATTCATGCTGCAATTGAAACCGCTGTTCGCCTGAAACTGATCGAGCGGACCGAAGATCTTTGGACTCGATATAGAGCGCTCTAACCCTTCCCCTTAAGCACCAACCCGATATAGCGCATCGACATACCGGTCTTTCCCTCGGCCTGCCAGCGCTTCTCAATCGTGCAATTCATCCGCCGCACAAGGCCCGCAATCGCGCGGTCGATGACGGCGTTCTGTTTCTTGCCGAGGCCGACGTGCTTGGTGTTGAGCCCGGTCAGGATCGAGATCGCGGCGGGCACGAAATTCATCTTGTACGAGAAGCCCGACCCCTCGGTGAGGATAAGGCCGAACAGTTCGCCCGGCGCGACGCGCCGTCGATCGGCGACAATGACCGCCTGTTCCCAAGGCGAGCCGTAGGCGTCCAGGTCGATGATGCCGAACTGTGAAAGGTCGATGGCGCGCAACACGCGCCGATTGTCCGCGCGGAACATCAGGCGGCTGTCGCCTTGCGGCTTCAGATCGCAGCCCGTGTAATTCCCGGCGTCTTTCCAGACTTCCGAGAACATCTTGCCCGACCCGCCGAAGGCGTCGAACACGGCAGCTCCGGCGCCGATGGTGGCGAGCACGTTGCGGCGGATCGCGACCTTGGCCTTGAACGCCTGCGGGTTGTTGTCGGTCTTGGTGCCAGATTTGAATGGCATCAGATCACGGCGACGTTGACGGCCTTCGTCTTGTTGCCCTTTTCGGACTTCGTGATCTCGTAGCTCACGCGCTGGTCGGCGAACACCTCGTCACGGCCGCCAGCGATGCCGGAGCGGTGGAAGAACACTTCGGCTCCCTTGTCGTCGGGGACGATGAAGCCGTAGCCCTTTTCGTCGGAGAAGAATTTGACGGTGCCTTTGAACGTCGCGGACATTGGTGAAGCTCACTCCACTGGAAAATGAAAGCGGCCGCTTCGTGTTAAGAAGCGACCGCAGTGATTGCGCAGCTTTCCTTCGGTACAAGGGGCGCGGTACCGGCGCGCCACTGCGCGCACTCGCTAAAGATTATTTTGCTTCATCGTCAATCGGGACGCACAACACGTAACTTGATCGCAGCGGCGTCTTTTCGTCGATCAGCACGCCGCGCGCCAGCTCGCACGTGACTTTGGTCCTGTAAGCTCCAACCTTGAATACGGAACCGGACGCCAGTCCGCCGCCCATCAGAATTATAAGCACATAGGCCATCTACGCCACCTAACCGACGCTGATCGTCCCTTGCTCGACCGTTACGCCGGCGTAAGGCTTCAGGGCGTCTTGCAGCGCCTTCAGCGCGTTGGCCTGTTGCGCGAGCGGGCCGCGGATTGAAATCCAGAACTCGTCGTCGACCGGGCCGGTCTCGATCTCTTTGACCTCGAGCTCGTCGGGCTCGGCGAGGATGCGGGACAACTCGCCGGGCGAGAAGCCCAGGTGCAGGGCGTTCTCGCCTTCCTCCTGGATATCTAGCAGCACGCCGCGCAGGATGTCGTCATCCCAGCGCGAGTTCTCGCCGATGCGGTTGAGCGCCAAGCCCAGCGCCGCATACTGCGCCTCCGACAGGCCAGCGACTACACGAACCCCGATTTCTTCCCAGCCGATCCGCTTGATCGCTTCGAGACGGCCTTCACCGCCGATGAGCTGGCCGTTCGGACGAAGGATGAGCTTTTCGATGTAGCCGAATTGCTCCATCGACTGGACAAGCTGCGATACCTGCGACTCCGGGTGCTTCTTTGCGTTGCGCGGATCCACCGTGATCGACGCGACCTTGCGGACTTCGTCGGTGATCACCGGGCCGCCGGTGCCTTCCGCTTTTGTTGGCTTTGCCATCAGACACGCTCGATCGAGTGTGAGAAGAAGCGATCTTGCTGCTTTTCAGCGCCGTCAAACCAAACACAGTCCACGACTGCGCCTGTTTCGCTTACCCTCTCGACCGTCATCTTCGGCTCAGCGCCGACGACCAGCCGCCTGATATCGCCAATGCGATAGTAACGCAGGCCGAAACTGCGGCGACTCGATTTCAAGCGAACAACGTCGCCGTTTTTAATTTGATCGGTCACTGGCACTGGCACTCCTTCACTGAAATGGTCCCCGACGCGCCGTGAACACGCGCCGGGGGTTGCTGCCCGCTCAGTGAGAGCAGCAAGGCGGTTGGTCAGGCCGCCGTTGAACTCAGAAGAAAAACATCGCGACCAGGACATCAGGTCACCCGGCTAAATTCGCGCCAGTGCCAGATCATCCGGCATACCTCGTATTCCGGCACCTTGAGGTAATCGGCAATCTCGGCGGTGTTGAAGCGGCGAGACCACATGCGTAACGCTTTTTCGTAGCGCTCGAACATCCGCCGTTCGTCGGCATCCACGTCAGGCCGGATCCCAATCTGGCGCGACGTAGGTTGACGGCGCGGACTGGGGCAGCGCGGCGATGCGCTCCGCGGTCGATTTGTAGAGCAGGTTGTTGGTCACGAGCGGTGGCCGCTGGTAATGGCTTGGACGAGGTGCGGGATCGGCATGGTGCTGCCACTTGCAATCGTCGCACACCGGCGTGCGCTTGTACGGCGTGCACCAGCACATCACGCGGTCTCCATCGATGGCGCTTCGCCGACGGTCAGCATCACTGGCGGATGGGTTAGACTGGTGATGGTCAACAGGATCGGCGCGCCCTTGGCGATCGCCGCAATCTCTTCCGGCGTCGGCAGCCAGGCGCTGGTGAGCTGGCTAAGACCACCGACAACTTCGTGGCGGACTGGAAGCGACAGACAAACGCCGTCGCGTTCGCGGTCCCAGTTCTTCGGCTCGCCGAGAATTCGATTGGCGCCCTGGACACGGCCGATGTGCATGGTCGGGTACTCCGTACTGGTCGTTTCTCGCGTGCGCGCGCGAGTCGGTGGCGAAAGGTTGGCCGGCCGATTTTCGCAAATCGCCAATTAACCCATTGATGTTGTTGAAGGCCAATTCCGGGGCCGGACCTTTTTCGGCATTTTGGAATTGTGGGGTTTCGGGACATTGCCTCGACAATGCCTGTGACATTGCGAGCGCCGTCAGGCGCGCGAGCAAAATCGCTGCCTCGTTACATCGCGCGGTATCTCGGGAAGTGTCTGTGGGGACGTCTCGTTGCCCGGGGTCTGCGCGGGCTTGTTGCCCGCTCGCCCCTTCGCCGCCTTCTGTCCGCTCGGGCACAGTTCGGCCATCACGTCTGCGCGCGATGGAGGCCGCGCAATTTTCGGCATGTCAAGCGTGACATGCGTGACATTTGGAAAGTGACATTCCAAAAACCGAATTAGGTCTTTGAAAAATCTTCCGGATATTTTTTTGCGTGACATAGCGTGACATCGCGAAAGTGACATTGCTGTTTTCGCAGATGTTGACCGAAATTAACTTTCACTCGGCCAGAATCAAATCACCTCGGCGGTGCGCGCGGCCATCGTCACAAGCTGCTTTGTGAACGCGTGAAGGTGGGCGGAGTAGGGGATCGCTCGCTCGTTCTTGGCGGCCTGTTGCTGGCGGTAGAGTTTGTATGCCGCGTTGACCTGGGCGAGGCCTCCGTTGAGGCGCTGGGTCTCGACGTGAGCCAGGATCTGGTCGACCGCGGCATATGCGACCGCGACGACTTCGGCCGTCGATCGAAATGGTGCGCCGAGATGGGCGGCCGTGTTGACGATGTGGTCGCGCAAAACCTTCGGATCAGTGTCGGCGCCTTCGTGATGGTCGGCCGGCGCGCGGCACAGCGAATGGACGAGCTGCGCGTGCGATGGCTTGAGCCAGAACGTCTCGAAGTTGATGGGGTCTAGCTTGCTCTCGACGAGCTGCGGTGATGGCTCGAACGTCGCCCAGCAACCGGGCTTGTTCGGCATTCCCCATATTCGGATCGCGGCGAGGTCCAGCGCGCCAATGAAATCGAGCGCGAGGCCGATTCTGACCATCTCAGCCGCATTCCCCATGCCCCAAACGCTCTAAATCAGGCCCGTAAAGCCCGAATTAACAGCCATTCTGTTTCACGTGAAACGAAAAAAGGCCCTGATTTGAAATATTTAGACTATCTAGCTGATTTTGTGAGACTTTCTGCCGAATAGTGTTGACAGTTTTTCTGTTATTTTCTACATTTATTCCATCGAAACCGGGGCCACGCCCCACCACTGGCAGGGAGAAAAGCCAAATGACCGCAAAGACCAAGACCGCCGCCAAGAAGCCCACCGGCCAGTCGGCCGCCGCCTTCAAGGCATGGGCGACCCGCCGCAGCAACGCCCGCAAGGCCAAGCGCTCCAAGAAATAGCGGTCCCGAAAATCGACCTTACGCCCGGCTCCGAAAGGATACCGGGCTTGAGGCATCAGGAGGGGGTCCCCTCCGTCACCGGGGCATCGCCCCACCATCGCACAAGGGAGAACAGTGCAAATGTCGACCACTCTCACAAACGCTAACCGCCAATGGGAAAGCCGCCCGGCCGATGAGCGCTTCGGCTCGCTCGAAGCCATGCACAAGGCCGCGCTCGGCTACAAGACTTCCGCGACCGTCAAAGATATCATGTCAAATGCGCTGACCGTCGCCGCCAAGGGCAACGATCTGGTGCTGACGGCGAAGGGCTGGGAAGGCGCGAAGCTGAACAACTATTCGTTCGGCCAGGTGTGCCAGCGCGCGAAGGCGCCGGCCGCTTACCTCAACACGCTGCCGACCGAAATCGCGGCCGATTGCCTCTCGCACGGCCTGCGCCGCGCTGGCGACGACAAGGCGCTGCAAATCCTGACCGGCGCCAACACCACGCGCGCCGTCACTTCCGACAAGTACTCCCGCATCTGGAACGCGGACATCACGAAGCGCTTGCTCGAGCTCGAAGCGCGCGGACCTTGGCAGCCGGCTCCGGCCGCCTTCGACGGCTCGCGCGGCCTGTACCTCGGCGAGCGCGATATGTTCGCGTTCCTCGTCGACAACGAGCGGCGCATTTTCGAGAAGGGGCCGGGCGGTGGCCTGTCGCGCGGGTTCTTCGTTTCCAACTCCGAAGTTGGCGACGCGTCATTCGACATCATGACGTTCTTTTACGAATACGTCTGCGGCAACCATCGGGTGTGGGGCGCGCAGAATATCGCCAGCGCCAAGGTCATCCATATCGGCAAGGATCAGTCGACGAAAGCCTTCAGCACGATGGCTGTCGAAGTGAAGAAGTACGCCGAGGCGTCCAGCAAGGACGACGAGCTGATGGTGGAGCGGTGCCGCCGCTTCGAGATCGGCGCGAGCAAGGACGACGTGCTTGACGCGATCTTCAAGCTGAAGGTGCCAGCCATCACCAAGACCATCGCCGGGCAGGCTTACGATCTCGCAGAGCAGCGCGTCGATTGGTACGGCTCGCCGCGCACGGCCTGGGGATACGCCGGCGGCCTCACCGAGATCGCCCGCGATCTGCCGAACGCGAACGACCGTCACGCGCTCGACTGCGCCGCGACCAAGATCATGGAAATGGCAGCCTGATCAACCGGGGCGGCGGTGACGCCGCCCCACCTTTCCCATCACCAACACGGAGCAAGGCAAATGGCCTTTCACGTCACGCTCGAAAACTCAGCCGGACCTATCGACGAACGCCGAGTCTACTCCGACGACAGCGACGAGTTGAAAGCGGCTATCCGCGATCTGATCGACGAAACCGCCTACTTCAACGACGGCGACGTCATCCGCATCCGCGAAGTCTGATCTTTCAACCCATCAACCCAATGGGGCAGCGCCCCGCCTGTCGAGGATGAAACGATGCCAAAGCCTAACGACCTTCAACGCATTCTTGCCGAGCGCACCGATTCCGCGCGCCGCTCTTTTTGGTCCGATGACCCGCTGAACATCACGTTCCGGCAGGAAACCGGCAAGACCACCTTCAGCCTGCGCGAGTTCATCGCCTTCGTTATCGAACTTCCGCAAGAGCAGTTCGAGGCCTGCACCGCCAAGCATCGGGAGGGCGCGCGATGAACTTCCATCAGACAAAGCCGCTGACGCCAGCGCAGAAGGCATGGGAAACGCGCCGCGCGAAAGCCGAAGGCCGCGCGATCGTCGAGGCCCGCAAGATCGAGGCCGCAGCTCCGCCGCCCGAAACCATTTCGCCAGCGGCCGATGCCCGACACGTTCAGCTCTGGCTTGACCGGCAGGACGTTGGTTGCGGCTATCGCCGCTACACAGTGCTGGACGTCGGCGACCGCACGGTGCGGCTGTTCTCTGCCTCGAAGCTGATTGCGATCGATGTCGATCGCCGCGAGTTCGACCAGTGGGCGAAGCCCGTCCGTCACAAGGGCACGACGGTCTCGAACATCATCAAGCGCAATATCGCGATGGTTGACCGCGTGAACGACGAGGCCGGCGCCATCGTTCTGTTCGATGGTGGCGAGGCGGCGCAGCGCGCATTGGCGGTGCTGCGATGACCTGCATCGTCGATTTGATCGCGGAATATCACGAATGGAACAAGGCGCAAGGCCTGCACCTTGGCAGCGCCGACGAGCATCTGCATGACGAGTCCTTGACCGCCGAGCAGCGCGCATGGCTTGCCGACTTTAGCGGACGATGGGAGGCCGCTGCAGAGGCAGAGTACGCCCAGCGCAAATGCCGCCACCGCGACGACGGGCGTGGCCGCTGCATCGACTGCGGTGCCTTCACATGACCCGCCGCGCCATGAGGATACTTGTCGCCTGCGAATTTCGCGGCACGGTGCGGCGGGCATTCGCCGCACTCGGTCACGACGTTTGGTCATGTGACCTTCTGCCCGCTGAGGACCGCAGCAACCACCATATTGTCGGCGACGTTCGCGACATTCTCGACGACGGGTGGGACCTGATGATGGTTGCGCACCCGCCGTGCACGAGGCTTTGCAATTCGGGCGTGCGCTGGCTTCACGTGCCGCCGCCCGGCAAGACCAAAAAGCAAATGTGGCGCGAGCTGCGCGAGGGCGCGGATCTGTTCTCCGATCTCTGGAATGCGCCTATTCCGCGCATCGCCGTCGAAAACCCGGTGATGCACTGCTACGCCAAAGAGCGGATTGTGGACTATGAGCCGCCAGCGCAGACCGTGCAGCCGCATTGGTTCGGTGATCCGGAGTTCAAGGCGACCAGCCTTTACCTCCGCAACCTCCCGCCGCTCGTTCCGACCAAGCGCCTGACGCCACCACGGCCAGGAACCGCGGAGCACAGGGCGTGGTCGAAGGTGCACCGCGCAGCGCCCGGCCCTGATCGCGGAAAGGACCGCAGCAAATTCTTTCCGGGCATCGCCGCCGCAATGGCAGAGCAGTGGGGCGGCTCATGTCTG
>Ga0265326_10000832_pt1 | contig 11367 bp, 15 predicted proteins | sample 41424metaG_FD_192439 | JGI IMG/M metagenome (GOLD analysis project Ga0265326, IMG submission 192439) | Rhizosphere microbial communities from Carex aquatilis grown in University of Washington, Seatle, WA, United States - 4-14-24 metaG | ecosystem: Host-associated > Plants > Roots > Rhizosphere... | reverse complement strand
CGCGAAGCCGGAGGCTGTCTGCCATTGGGCATTTGAGATGCTTGGCGCGCGGCCCGAAGACGAACTTTCCGATCTGTTCCCCGGTACAAACGCCGTCTCCCGTGCGTGGCAAACGTGGCGAGGGAAGTTCGCACTTCCGACTGACGAGAAGGAGCCAGGATGACACAGGATAGCCTTCTGCCGTGCCCGTTTTGCGGCGATATCGCACTACTAGAAGGGCTTGGCAATCGACGCGGGGGCCTAGACCGCAACATCATCTGCACGAATTGCAACGTGATGACGCCCGACTATTTGACCGAAGCCGAAGCCATCGCCACATGGAACCGCCGCGCCTCGGATGCCGCACTGGAAGCGCTGGCCGATTTCTTCGCTGAGATTCAGGACTGCGTGGAGAGCATTCAAGGCGCGCTTCGACACTACCAGCAGCCGCAGGATTATCACTTCCACAAGGCGTTGAAGGCGTGCCGAGACGGGGTTACCACCCTCTCCCTCTACCGCCAGCGGAGCAAGACATGAGCACCCCAGACATCGTTGAGCGCCTGACCGAGCGCAGGAAAATTCGCTACATGGCGAACTGCAAATGTGGGCACTGCCAGCTCATTCACGAGGACGATTTGGACGCTGCCATTGCTGAGCTGGTGCGCCTGCGGGCCAGCCGGGATGCCGTGGTCGAGGAATGCGCGAAGGTGGTGGAGACGCTTGGCACGTTCACTGCCGACTTCGGCGAGCCGGGCGAGGGGAAGATGTTCAGCGGGACCTGCACTTGGAGCACCACGCCGCCGCGCGAAGGATTTGCAGCCGCCATCCGCGCACTCAAGGAAGCGAAGCCGTGACCTACGAAACCCGCTCCCTGCTGCTATGTCTACTCCTTAGTGGCTGCGAGAGTGCGGGCAATGCGTACTTTGATTGGGTGGGGTTCTTGGCTTTTGTCACGGGAGGTTGGTGATGGACGTTGTGGAAGTGATGGCGATGGCGGCCATGAACGACTGGAACGCTGATCTTGAGCGTCCCGGTGTGATGGACATTCATACCTGTCGTTTGATAGTCCGCGCCGCCCTCACCGCACTGAAGCAGGCCGGATACGTCGTTACCGACAATGTGGGCGAATGCATCTGCCCCATATGTGGCCAGCGACATGGAGCAAGCGTCGTTGTAGGACATACGTTCTAAGGCGGCTAAGGGCTAGGCCCCTCACCACGCAATTCTGGCCTATCGTTTCAGCCCCTCGGTCGCCTTCGCCCATCGCTGCTTCCACCAGATGCGATAGACCGTCCAGATAGACACCCCGTGCTCGTGAGCGACGAGCTTGGCAATGCGCTTGTCACGGAAGATGGTGCGGGCCTGGGCGGGGGATTTGACCCCTTCGTATGGTTTCATACGGAAAAAGCGGCCAACGAGAAGCTGCAAACCCGCTGGCCGAAGTACGAAACCATACCCGCATCCGCGTATGAAAAGCTACTGTCCGCGATGTCACGGGACCTTTCATCCAATCTTTGCATTATGTCCACAGCCCTCACGGGTCGGCGTTGGCAGACGCAAGCCCCTATTGCTTCGGCTCACGGGGATCTGCTTGGTGGAAAGGTCGCTTCCCCGCGCCTTTCCGTCTCACTGGAGGAACTTCGGGTGGCTGGAGTGATGCCCCACACCAGCCACCCGCTTTTTCTAGTCTTTATTAAGTTGGGCCTGCAAATCCTTCACCTGCTGGTCAAGCGCGTCCCAATCTGCGTCACCAGGGGCCGCGTTGGCATCCAGCACCGCGCGGACCTTGGCGTACAGGCTGGCAAGCGAGACACCAGCAGAGGCCAGCGTGGGGGCCAGTGCGAGGATCTCGGTGATTAGGGCGATGATGGCGGCCATTTTACTTGCTCCCGTAAGCGTCGGTGATAGCCTTGAAGGCAGCAACGCTTTGTTCTGCGCCAACCACCGCAGCCTGCACGACCAGAGGATTGGAGCCGAGTGTCCGCACCGCGTTCTCGCCCGCCTGCGTGCCGGCATCCGCCGCCGCGCTGGCCTTGCGGAGTTGGTCCACCACCACCGGATCGCGGCAGATGATGACCGTCCCACCGCAGGGAGGCCGCTGGTTGTAGGCTACGGCGAGGACCAGCAGGCCGGCGTAGGTAGCCTTGGCCGTGTACGCGCTCTTGGCGAGCGTCGTCATATCGACCGTCGAGGTGGCCGTGTTGAAGGTGGAGCAGCTTGGCAGGATAATCAGGAAGACAAGGGCGAGGCGTTTCATCTACGGCTCCAGTTTGACGGCGTTGGTGTTTGCGAGCGCGGCGTCGATGACGGGCTGGGCAGCCGCAGAGGGGTTCACCGCAACGGTAACGCCTGGAATGGTCGAGGCTGCCACGGCTTGGTTCGCATCGGTGTGCGCGAGCAGGCCCCAGACGTAGCCCACAATCGGAGGAACGAGGGCCAAGGCAATCGTCAGGATGGTCGTTACCGTCCCCGGCTGCATCCCCAGCTGAACGAGCAGGGCCGAGAGGGGACCTCCCGTCTTCAGGACGGTGCGCGCGAGGTCTTCAATCTGCTGGCGGTTCATAGGGTCCTCACTTCGCCGCGTACATGATGAGCAGCAGGAACAGGGCCAGCAGGAGGCATGAGGCCACAGGGTGAATGGCCACCCAACTCTTGGTCGCAATCCATGCGTCGGTCAGCGTAATTTTCATACGGCAGTCCTCAGCACCCAATCGGCCCGGTTCTTCCACCCCTGAAAATACTTCTGAAGCGTCGGGTTGGTCTGGCAAATCATGCGGTAGAAATCCATTCGCATGGTGTACATAGCCTGCGCCGGATCAACGCCAGAGCCAAGCCAGTCGTTATATGCCTTCGCCGTGATGGGTCCGACAACACCGTCCGCAGTAGTCCCCACGAGCCTTTGCATGCTCATGGCGGCCTGCCCCGCACCAGATCCCCAGCCAAAGTCCAGAAGTATCGCGGTAGCAGGGCACCACGTCAGGAGGTCGAAATGTGGCGCCTTGTAGAACATCGACTCCCCGATGTCCGCCGCCTCGTTCAAGGTCACTGACTGCATGTCTTCCGCTGTCAGCGTTGAGACATCCACTCCCCGATGCTTGGCAAGGACCAGAGGCGTGACCCCGTGCATACTGCCGAGCAATGTACCGACACCCGCTAGGCCGCCGGACCAGTTACCGGGATCTAGGGGGTCGTCGGAGTACAGACCCTCCCACGCCTTGTTCACCGCAACGAGGAAGTCATGGACGGAGATCATAGGTTTGGAGCAACCATCGACTGGAGGACCCTCCGCGCCCCGTACTTGGGATGCGTATTTAATAGCTTCCGTTGTTCCCTACAGGACAGCCAAAGCTGAATATAAAGGATATTGCTTGCCACGAGTAGTAAGGGGAGTGCTACGCAACCGAGTGCATTATACAAAGGAATGAAGCCCATGGGAATATGCGCCAACCATGCGAAGGTTCTCGCTGCACGGCCTATCCCCGTCACGGGGGCGTTGAGCAGCGACAGCCAGATCATGTTCTTGATGGCGAGCAACCAGCATGGAATCCACCACCACCAGCCCGCCGCGTCGATGACGCCCCAAAGGAAAGAATTGAACCCGCTATTGGTCATGGCCTTTCCCTGGAATGAAACTCTTGGCCTTGTCTATCAAACCGTCTGCAATCTCGCCGTCACGCGCTTCCAGCCGATCTGAAAACTTCATCGCTATTTTGAACAAGGACACCGCACAGAACCCCGCCGCCACACCTAGACCGGGAACCACCTGATCCCAGCGGTATCCTAGATTGGATACCCAAGGGTATACGATGAGAACAAGCATCGTCGCCGCCGAACACGAGATGAACACAGCCGCCCCGGTAGACCGCTTGATGAAGCCCACAAGCGCCGCCACCAGAACGGCTATGAGTATGGTCGCCCCTAAGTCATCTAAATGTGCGGAAAACCACTCTCGAATGCCCATCACAGCCCCCACCAGTGTTCTTGCGCGGTTGCTGCGATAATACCATATCTAGCCATGCGCGGGCGCATACCTAAGCGAGCGTCCATGTGCCTTCTTTGTTGATGAAGCGGTACCCCGAGGTAGAACGCCACACCAGCCGACCGCTCGCCCCGTTGGTGCTGGAGGTGAGCGAACCGGGATTGCTCGAACTGTTGTTGCCGTCTCCAATAGTCCCCGCCACGGTCGTCAAGGCCACCCCGTTGGCGTTGTTGCACACCACGTCGATAAACCATCCCGGAGGCAATACATTGGTTGCGGAGTTATTCGGTAGAGTGACTGTCACCGTGCTTGCGGCATTGCTCGGCAGGAGCAGGATCTTGCCGCTATCGCCCGCCACAAGCGTCACCGAACCCGAGGTCGGCAGCGCATAAACGGATTGAGCGTTCCATATTCCCCCGGAATTGCCCGGCCCCCAGATCGTGGAAATGCCGTTATCGGTGATGACGCAGGCGTCGCTGTTGTCCGAACTGAAGTGACAGTTCTGTATCTTGGCCCCGGTGCAATGGGTCGTCAGGGTTATTTCACCGCTACCCACCGTTCGCGCGCCGGTAAGGTGGAAGGTACCGCTACTGATCTCCATATCGTCGGCGATGTGCGCGGTGTTCCCATAATTGGCGATCACCTCGTCACCACCGAAAGCGTCCGTATTGGTCGCCGATCCGGTCGCCACAATGGAGTAGCTGTTTACATCGATCACCGTCGCCGTGTAACTGGCGACATTGCTGGGCGCGATAACGATCCCGTTGGGACCGTTCAGCGCGCCAGAGAAAGACACCGTGAACGTCGGGCCTGCTTGACCATGGGCAGGTGCAGCAACGATGACAACGCCGCTGCCGATGGCGTTGGGCGTGAACGGATTGGAACCCAGCACGGTACTGACAGAGACCTGTGTTCCATCCAACGAGGCCCCGAGAACGGTATAATCTTCAACGATAAAGTCATGGACCTTGAAACGATCACCCCGAAGATCAAGGGCCGTCGCCGAACCTTTGATATAGAAATCGGCCAGCACGCAGCCGTTTGATGTGGCAGCCAGGACCGCTCCCGACGCGCCCCCGGAGGTCTGGAAGCTCCAGCCCACCGCCTTTTGACCAATGCCATTAAGCTGGAGGAAGTTTCCAGTGTTGGTGGTGGTCGCTACCCACGAGGGCGTCAGGTCGATACCAACCACGCCAATGATGTTCATGTACGACGCGCCAAGACCGTTGCCCTGTCCAGCCGCCCCGCCCCGTCCCCTAAATACGTTTCGCCCGAAGCATTCGCCGGTCCATGAACCGCCATATATGTTCGTTCCGATACCCCGTCCGTCGATTGCCACGTCACCCGTGCTGATATGAGGGCAGACAAAGGTCATTCCCGACCCGCCGCCCGTCCCTGTGCCGCTGGCCGTCTGGCCGCTATCGAAAGTTATCGTGCCGCCGCTGACGCTGCCTGCCAGGGCCACGACGTGGAACGAGCCGGTCAGGTTGATGCCGTTGAAGGTAGGGCCAGTGAACGTAGCAATCTCACCGGGCTGGCATGCGGAGTCTATACTGCGCGCAATCGTGAACTGCGATGCGCTCGCGGTCGTCGTCGTGATCGTGACCGGATTGGCTCCCAAAGTAATTACGGGCTGAAGATTGGTGCCCTGCGTGCCCATGGCATGCCACGCCAGATTGGGAGCAAAGTAATTGACGACGAAATTGTCATCGTTGCGGTTCTTGCAATCGAAGCCGTCGCCATCCGAAAAAGCCCCTTCGTAGTTCGTGACCTTGCAAAGCCACTTGCTGTTATGACCCCCCCAACTGCATCCGTATCCCGCTGACCCAATGTTGGTGATGTCATCCAGCCAGATATTCATGGGCCGATTGGTCGCGTCGGAATCGCTCCCCAGGTCGATAGAGTGGTCGCCCGCGCCGTACCTGTTGTGCTGGCGGCATCCGAACAGGGTAAAGCCACGCCATGTCGTATCCGTTACATTCCCGTACTTCGTCCCCGAGGCGTTCCCCGTCCCCATCATGTGATGGACGGAATTGACCGGCGCCATGTCGGCGGCATCGGCGAGGAAAAAAAACGTCCGACGCCCTCCATGCCCCAGGATGGTACAACCCTCCGGCCAGAGGATCATATCCGTCTGGATATACATGCCTCCCAACGGAAGGTAGGCAGTGGCCGGCGCGTGGTCGCGCATCCAGTCCGCCATGGCATTGAGCTTCGCCGCGCAATCGACAAGGCTCCCCGGCACGTAGGCAACCGCCCCGCCTTTCCAGACGACCGACCCGGCTACCCAGGTAGAACCAGCAAGAATGAACGTGAACGGATCGGCGGTTGCCGTCAGCGTCCACGGCACCTCTGTGGCAACCTGCTTGCTATCGGCTGGGTGGATGCCCCTCGTTACGCCGTTCAATCCGCCATGGACGCGCAGGGAAACAGTCGTAGGCGTCGGTGTTGGAATGACCTCGAATAGAATGGAGATGGTCGAGGCGGATGGCGTCTGGAAGATGTCTCGAATTACCCACGCTTTCGGACTGACGATATTCTCGGCGGTGTACGTCGTCCCGTCAGCACCAATGGCGACCGCAGAGTAGGGCGTGGCATCGGGGCCAGCATTGATGGCGACAGCCAGCGCAGCGAAGTTGGCATCCAACTCAGAAGCCGGCACCCTCCCCGATTGATTGTAGAAGACGTAGGGAACAGAGACGGTCATCTAAACATTCGCCCCGACCGCCGTGAGAAATGCCTGAAGCGCCGTGTACCAGGCAAGCTCTGCCGTCGTGCCTCCACCAAGCGGCGCACCCCACTCGGCACAGCCTACGGTGCTGGCCCGAAACAGATCGGCGTTGCCGCTGTTGTTGCGAGCCGCGATGTAGTAAGAGAATGCACCCAGCCCGGTTGAGACCTTCGAGAGGCCGGTGATGTCGGTCAGGGCAGCGCCTCGCTCCCAAGCCTTGGAAGTTGAGCCGCCCGTATAGATAGCTGTGTGAAGTCCGCTGCTGTCCGTGATGCCGGTGAAGTTGGCCGCGCCGCCGCCCATGTTCGCCGCGAACTGGCTGGAACCGTTCCTGGCGCGCAGATTGAATGACCCAGCACTGGCGTCGACGACACCAAAGCTCGTGGTGTTCGTCCCAACATTGGTGCGCTCATAGATGCCCTGCCGGATGTTTCCATTCGCCATGCACGTCGCCATCGTGCTCGGAATGAATCTTGTATCGATGTACTGGCTGGTTCCGTTGAAGGCGTAGCCCCTGTCTGTCGTGAAGGTCGGGGCAGCAGTCACCGTCATCAGCGCCCGCCGCTTCAGCGTCGTCAGTGCGGAACCCGCATTCTCTGCCACCAGCAACGCGATGTCGTCGGTGCTCTGCCAATGCCCGCACGCCATCGAACCCGAGATCAGCGTCGTAATCAAAGCAAGCCGCGCTGCCGATACCGTTCCACCATTGGCAATCGCCGCCGCTTGCCACTTACCCGCCTCGTTCTGTGCCGACAGCGACGACAGGGTGGCGACGCCAGCAGCCCCCAGCATCAGGCCGCCCGCTGAAGCATCAGGATGCGGTCCGCCGCCTGCTGGACAGGTGTGCCGTTCGTCCCAGACCTGATCTTGAGATACCGCGCGCCAATGAAGTCGGCGAACGGCACCATGATGGTTTCCGATGCCGCAGCCGTCACCGTGTACTCAACCCCGCTGGAGTTGAACAGGTTGGCGAATACAGCAGAGTCCACCGTGCTGCCGATGCCAACCTGAAATGTGAGGTTGGCGGCCGTCCACGCTGCCGGCATCTGGATGGCCCACAGTCTTTGTGCCTGGAGATCAATCGCGGGACTGAGGGCAGTCCCCATTGCAATGGTGACGCTGAGTGACCCATCCCTGATATGGCTTTCAACGACAATTCCCATGGGGTTCTCCTAGGTGACTATTTCTTCAAGGCGCATGTAGGAAATCATCACGCCGCCATAGATGCGACCGCCGCTGGTTCCGTTGACGTACATGGTGGACGAGTTTGGACCGACGCGCAGGGCGTAGGATTGAGCCGACACCGACCCCGGAACATCCTCGAACACCAACGACAGTTGCGTCATGTTATCCAGGCCGTTGATCGTGGCAGCCGCCGCAAGGGCATTGGCTACAGCCCCCCGGAATAAAGCGCACTGCCCCATCACGTTTCCACTGTCTATGTTCAGCAACACCGTCACCCTGACGCGGTTGCTCGTGGTCGTGGGCGTAATGCTCCCCGTCAGGAGGGAATCACCTTCGGTGTTCTGGGGAATGGTGTCGTCGTAGGGAAGGGCAGTCGTATGGGAAGTGTAGGCGTTGGTCGATGAAGTGACCGACTGGACGATGGACCCCACCGGCATCTTGGTCCTGCCAAGCGTGTCCGATGCATCTGCAAGAAGAAGATTGGACCATGCCTCGGTCGTTCCATTGCTTCGGAGGTACTGTGCGTTTGAACCGATGGCCAGACGCTCGGCAGCTCCCGAAGAGTTGCCCCGGATCAAATCGCCCTGCGTCGTGATGACGGAGGTGGATGCCGTCAGGATGGGATCGGTCGTTATAGACAGAGACGCCGTTGGGTTCGTCCACACTACCTTGTAGTCCGGCGTCGCAAGGAGATAGATCGGGCCGAACAGCCCATTGCTATCCGCGACCACGGGGTTGGTGTTCACGTGGCCAATAGCGAGGTCGGACTGGCTGTACGTGTTCTGCGGCGTGGTCGTGCCCGTTTGATAGAAATAGAGAAGTGCTCCCGCTGTAATCGGGAAGCCAACGTGGGAGGGGACGTAGAGGCTGGCCATTATCTCACCAAGGCATTGCGTCGTGGGCTGTCGGACTGATAGCCCAACTGCTCAAGTGCGCGAATCGTGTCGGCATTCAAATGGATGGCATTTGCCCCGCGTCCCGCCATGCCAGCAGCTCGGCCTCCACCATAGGCTAGACCGCCGACGACCTTGGGAGACGAGGCAATCATTGTCGGGATGATCGCTGCCGCAATCGCGGGATTGTGCATGAGCGCAGCAATCGTTCCCAAGGCTCCCGCGCCACCGCTCGCGTTAAGCTTCGCAACCAAGCCCTTGGGAGCAAGGGCATTCATGTTCTGCCCGGCTAGCGCATACGGGAGATTTGGTTCGTACTTCGCCAACTCATCAACCATCTGCACTCGACCACGGGTTTGGGCGGTCTGGCGGGAAGTAGACTGAAGCTTGCCAAGTGCTGTGTCGGTGCTGGCCTTCTCTCCTAGAGAGAGCGTCTTGCGGATGTCCTTGGTCTCGTGCAGCGCGTCGCTATAGTCCCCCATCACCTCGGCGTACTTGGGATTGATGTCGGTGATCGCCTTCTTGACGGCATTGTAAGCCTCTCCAGCAGCCACCCGCTGGGTCGTGCCCGGCTGGGTGTCAGCATAAATATCACCGATAGCGCGCTTAAGAGCATCGATGCCCTCCGGTGTATGGAACGTGAAGGCGTTCAACTTGTCGGGCGGCACATCCTTGAAGATGGGCGACTCTGGATTAAGCGTTTTCCAGTCATTGACTAGCTGTTCAATCTTGCCCGTGATTTCGGTAGCGCTGCCTTTGACTACTGCACCCTCGAAGCGACCCTTCTCTTTCACGCTCTCAACCGCCTTGTCGATCTTGTCCCAATCGTCCGGCGGGAGAACGGTGCGGTCTTGGCTGATGTCGTGCATCCCGCTGCGGTATTCAGCATTCTTTTCTGCGACCTTCTGAGCGAGACCAGACTGCGCCATCTCGACGGGTTCTGCCTTGTCCGCCTTTCCGGTGAACTGCCCCCAGAAAGCATCGTTGCCGCCCTCCTGTAGTCCAGCACGCCCAGCAGCACGAACATCACGCGCCGTCGCTCCGGTCATCCCACCAAGGGCATTCGCCGCGACCTTCTCCGCTGCATTGCCGATGCCCTTCACGCCCATGCCGATAGAGGAAATCGGATCAACTGCACGCCCAACATTGGCGACAACCTCCCCAATCTTCCCAACGGTGCCGGGGATTTTCGCAAGCGCGCCGCCTGGGGTCGCAATCGTAGCAAGATCAATGGCCGAACTGACCGGCTTGTTGCGGAACGTCTCGACGGCTTGCGGGATGCTGCCGTAGGCTTCCTTGTAGTGCGCTGCCAAGGCGTTCGCGGGAGCTACACGAGTAGCCTTCTGCTCATCCGTCTCCGGTACAGGCTGGGGCTGATAGACCGTCTGTCCGTTCGGCAGCGTCACTTGCTGAACGGTCTGCGGGGCTTCCAACCCAGCAGTCACAGAGCCGAGGGCCTTGGCAGTATCGACCGGATGGGCGAAGGCATTAACGACGCTCTTGCCAACGTCTACCGCATCGGCGGGAGCGTTCTTCAGCGCATCCACGTAGAACTTGCCTACGTCGTACGCGCCGGTTAGCGCCTTGTTGATGAAGCCCGGTTGCGGGGGTGGGTTGGGGGCCATGGCGCCCCCGCGAGATTGGGACGCAGGCTTGTCCAACACGAACCCCGGAGGAAGATCACCACCGCTCGGCGCATCTAGGACAAAGCCCGGAGGAAGGTCGTCGCTCATTGTGCCGGCACCCACTGACCGCCCTTACGGATGATCTTCTGGCCCGTCTGCGGGTTGGTCGCGGTAACTCCGTCTTGGATGGCAGCAGGTGCGGCAGTGGCAGGAGCAGGAGGCGTCGAGCCGCCGCCAAGAGCAGACCCAATGCGGTCCAGCAATCCGGGAGGCTCCTTGCCTGCGCCAATCGGGTTCTTCTTGATGTACTCCAGCGCATCACGCGCACGCGGGGACAGGTACTCATTCACACGAGCATCAGGAACGCCCATGGCCTTCGCCCTGTCCTCAAGCGCATGGACGCGGCCCATCATCAGGTTGGTGAGCGTATCGAGCGTGCCCTGGAACTGCGCGGGGCTCTGTGAGGTTGAGAGGATCTTCTGGTAGTCCTTTTCCTCTTGCTCGTTCAACGCGCCGGCACCACGGACGGCCTTGGCAATTTCGGTTGCCAGCACGGTCTTGGCAGCTTCTGGATTGGTCGCCGCCGCATCACCGAACTGACGACGAATGGCGTTCAGTGCTCCGTTGAGCATCTGTGTGTTGCCGTTATTCAGGCCATCGACCAAATCGCGGTAGGTCTTCATATGATCGACGGCAGTATTGGCCGCGAGCATAGTCTGACCGCCCTGGCCGTTCGTCATGAACTGCTGCTCAAAGCGACGACGCGCGCCGCCGGGGGTTGGATCGAAGGAGGGATCAGCCTGCTTCGCTAGAGCCAGATAACGATTATAATCCTGCGCCCGCTTGCTCAGGTCGGACAGCAGCAAGGTTCCGCCAATGAGTCCATTGACGATATTGCGGTCTCCGGCGGGAAGGGTCGCGACGAACTCATCGCCACGCAGATTTTCATTCTCGGGAGTGATGCCGATGTCCGAA
>Ga0265326_10000831_pt1 | contig 11376 bp, 21 predicted proteins | sample 41424metaG_FD_192439 | JGI IMG/M metagenome (GOLD analysis project Ga0265326, IMG submission 192439) | Rhizosphere microbial communities from Carex aquatilis grown in University of Washington, Seatle, WA, United States - 4-14-24 metaG | ecosystem: Host-associated > Plants > Roots > Rhizosphere... | reverse complement strand
GAAAGGATGAAAATAATGTGTAACTACCACAGACCATATACGTGTTGTATCGACTGCAAGCATCACGTTGAACTCAATGAAAAGAATTGGTTCGACAATACAAAACATATGTGCTACGTTGACGTAAAAAAACGAGACGTTGTGACAGGCGTGCGTCTGAACATAGTGCGTGATTGCTATGAGACGAACGGCACGTTTGATTGTCGTCCTGCGTTGGTTCAACATGAATTGCCAGGAGACAAAAATGAACTTACGTGACGTGAACGATGATGAACTCGTTGAAGAGTTAGAACGACGCAAAAGAATTCGAAACACAGTTCCGTCGATAAAAGAAAACATTGATTGGTCAAAAATGATACAACTTGCCTGTCAAAATATTGTAGTCATCCATGACGATGGATATGAAATCAAAGACATTGAACATTGGGCGTACGAATGTTTAATGAAAACAGTGTTTGGTGATGATGTTTTTAGGTGGGTCAACGAAAACACATGACACTTCTACACACGTTCTTGAACGTTTAGACTTACATTGTATACAATTAACACCATGCAACATCACACCGTCACAGACATTCGCAACGAGTTCGTTAGGTTATACAGCGAAAAGAAGTTCACAGGTTACTGTAGGGAAGCGTCAATGACTTCGTTGATGGGCGGTGACACCGTTGAAATCATCAACGCAACGTTCGTCGTGGACGAGAACACGATCTTTGGTGAGCTAAACCACGAGTACATCGAGAGAGAACTCGCATGGTATAAGTCAATGTCGTTGAACGTGAATGACATTCCAGGGGGAGCTCCCGCTGTCTGGAAAGCTGTTGCTGATAAAGATGGGTTCATCAATTCAAATTACGGACATATTTTGTACTCTCATGAAAATGGCAGACAGTTCGAACACGCCGTTGAAGAACTAAAGAAAAATCCCGAAAGTAGACGTGCGATTATTATCTACACTCGCCCAACGATGTGGAGTGAGTATAATTTGAATGGACGAAGCGATTTTATTTGTACGAATAGCGTTCAATATTTGATGCGTGATGGTAAATTGAATGCAATAGTAAACATGAGAAGCAGCGATTCTCACTTCGGATTTAAAAATGATTGTGCGTGGCAACAAACAGTTCTAAAAGAACTTGCACAAGAGGTTGGTTATCCTGTTGGTGATCTTTACTGGAATGCTGGCAGTTTACACATCTATTCTCGACACTTTTATCTAATAGATCATTATGCGAAAACTGGTGAAATTAGTATTACAAAGAAGAAATACAATGAGTTATACGGGACATGACATTTCTACTATTTGACGAACCACCTGAAGTTACAGGTATGTTTATTATTGGGGACAAACAATTAATGGTAAAATGTAAATTGTTAGTCGCAAAAGTTATAGAATGTAAACGTCATGGACAATAAACCTTACGAAATCATCATCTTTGAGAGCAGAATTAAAAATGCAACTTCGTGGTACCACGTGCAGGACGCAATCAACGAAGTGTATGACAAAGTAATTGATGGCGTGCTCTCAAAAAATTGGATAGCCCACGCATTAGAACTTGCAAAATCGAAGAGGATTGAAGAATTATGATCGACATTAGAAAAAATCGACTAAACGAAATTGAGATTGAGGTTTCAAAGAATTCTACAATTCACAATTGGTTGAGCGATCAAGCCTATTTTAGACGCAATGATTGTTGGCAACATTTATTTTATGAAACGGAAAACACATTCATTTATTGCGTCTCAAGAAAGTTGTTTAAAGAATTTGTTTCCTGGGCATTTCAAGGTGAGCAAGTACACGACTGTGATCTCAAGTGGGACAGCAAAGACGATCAAAAACTTCAACGTTTCTTCACACGTTGTAGGAGACAACGGACGTGGACAATATTCAACGTGTATGTTTAAAGACTACGATTGTGAAGTCATTGAATATGAACTTGTTGAAGTCTCACGAACGCCGGTGAAAGATTGGAAGTCTAAGAAATGATTGCAACTGTAATAATGGGTGCGTTTTTACTTGTGATTGTTAGCGTATTAATAATTTTTTACAGGTGATTAATGAAACTATTTGACAACGCGACGAAGTAAATTGTTTTAGCAGTGACAACCCAGGTGACGTGTCTTCACGAGCTAACGTTCGAGAACAATATATGCAACAACTACGGTGGGTGACAAAGTGAGCAAGTGGGACAACAGATTTCTTGAGCTCACGCAGTTGATTTCGACTTGGTCAAAGGACACGTCGACAAAAGTGGGCGCAGTCATAGTTGATGATGTTAGAAATGTGAGAGCAACAGGATATAATGGAATTGCGCGCGGGCTTAGTGATGACGTTCCAGAACGCTTTGAGCGCCCAACAAAGTATTTCTGGGTTGAGCACGCCGAGCGAAATGCGATATACGCTGCAGCACGTCGTGGTGAAAGCCTTGAAGGTTGCACGCTTTATTGTAACCATTCGCCCTGTGCTGACTGTGCAAGGGCGATCATACAGTCAGGTATTAAATCTGTCGTGTTTCCTGCAGGCGCAGACGCCCCTACAGGCGGCATGAGCGAGACTTTCGTGGTTGCATTGAACATATTGAGAGAAGCGGGAATTGAAGTGAGAACCGACACCAAAAGAAATTCAAAAAATGATTATTGACTCTGGCATAATCAGAATGTTCGACAATAAAATTTGGACAGGTGAATAATTAATATAACGTGTCGACGATTAAAACATCACAATTACGACGTATCATCAATGAAGAACTTGACGCATATTCATCTGGGTGGCGCAGAAAACAAGATGTTTTTAATGATCTTGAAAGTTTATCACAAATGATAGACAAAATGAAAACAACCAATGATTACATTGAGATCCTTTCAACGCTCAAATACGCTCAATCGTCTTTTATTCCTGAAATGATCTCACAAGTTGAGAAGATTGTTAGTAAATAACATGCGTACGCTCACTGAAGCTGACATCATCAACGTGATGCGAGAAGAATGGACGTCTCGTGTCAAGACGTTGCGCGAGAAGGCAAACATTACTTTTGCGGGCGTTGTCGGTGACAAAGACACGATATTGGTAGCACCTGAGCTTAAGGTTCAACATTCTTCGTCGAAAATCAAGTATACAATTGATAGCGTTTCACCTCGAGATGTCGTGTTGAGAACTCCTGAAGGCAAATTGTTTACAGTATTAGCAGATGTCTTAGAACAAGAATATGTTTTAGAATAACACAAAATTGTATATAGATTATATTTTTAATGTGTTTGTATCTACGTTTATTGTTCATCAAGTAACAAGACAAAAACATCATTTGTATGTTGAATATGTTTTACTAAAATGTGATACGTGTGGTACAGAATTTTCACGTAAAAATAAATCATACAAAAATTATACACAATTAATGCGACAATTTCATTATTGTACAAGAAAATGTTCAAATGTGGCACTAGGACGTGGTGGATTACGTGAAACCGGTCAATCAGCAGATGGAAGACGTAATGCATATAAGAAATCAAAAGAATTAAGAATTCCTTGGACGTCTGATGAAACAATTCGTTTACGTCATGAATCAACGAAACGAAATGGATCATATGGAAAATCAAAACCAGAAAATGAATGTTATGAATATTTGTGTTGTCGATTTGGTAAAGAAAACATTGAACGACAATGTCCAATAAAAAATTGGGCAATTGATTTTTATATTAAATCAATCGACATTTATGTTCAACTTGACGGTGTGTATTGGCACGGACTTAATCGTCCAATAGAAATTATTGCTGAACATAAAACGAAACAAGACGTTCAAATTCACAAAAAATATCTTGATGATCGTGAACAAAATGAATTTTTTGTTAAAAATGGACTAAAATTGATACGCGTAACAGATATACAATTTAAAAATCATGATCTGCCAATTGAACTAATATAATCACAATACTTATAAAAGAATTTATGAAAAAATCAATTGAAGAACTTGTTGGCTCACTTGACGTTAAATCAATTGTCGCAACAAGTGTACGTGACGCAAAATCCGATTTATTGGGTGAAGCCTTCATTGCCTATCCTAAACAATATAAACAGGTTTCAGAATTGACTTCTGAACGTACAAAAAAACTTCATACCGAATTATATAAACAATATGTTGAGACATTCAATAGAGTAAGTGCTGAACTCGATGGTGTGAATAAAGAAGAAACAAATTCACGTCATAGTACGTTTCGATCATTAAAACTTGATGAAACGTATAATTTAAATGCAGTGTATCTACATGAAGCATATTTTGCTAACGCGTTTGATCCTCATTCTGAGTGTTACGTCGACAGTCTCCCGTACATGAAGCTGTCGAGCGCTTTTGGAACCTTTGACAAGTGGCAGGAAGACTTCATCGCGTGCGCAATGTCTGCAGGTAACGGGTGGGCAGTTTGTGGATATAACACTTTTCTAAAAAGTTATATTAATACAATGGTCTCTGACATGTCACAGGACGTGATGATCGGTTTAATCCCGTTGATCGTTTTAGACATGTACGAACACGCAAACATAATGGATTATTCTGCTGATAAAAAGAGCGCGACGATCGCTTTCATGCGTAGCATAAACTGGAACGTTATTGAAGAACGCGTGTCAAAAGCAGAGAAGATTGCGAAATTACTATGAAAATAACTCTACGAGAGCTTCGACAATTAATCAACGAAGAAGGTAACGTCATCAAAGACAAGCGTCAACTTGGCGCGTCATTGGACGATCAGTGCGATCGTTATTTTGCCGAGTACGAAAAAGAGGCTCACAAGGCGAAGAACGAAACTCGAGATTGGTTTAGCTACTGTCGTAACTTGATGGAAGGTGACGTGCCTCCACAAACAAAGCAGGACGAGACGCTTGATCAGTTTGACGCTGAGAACTTTGCAAATAGCATCGCGCGTTTGATCGAGAACTACGAGAATTTATTGGAATTTCATGACACGCTCGTCAACAGAGCGAAGAATTTTTTGTCAAAGTCTTACAGCAAGTCGATCGTGACTTCGTTTGAGGACGCGTTGAGAGAGCAGCATGGCATAGTCGTTGGCAAGTCGCAGGAGGACGTCGAGGACAGTGAGTACGCTGCACCCAATGGTGGCCTCAGTGGCCCGGAATTGGCGTCTACAAACGGATAACGTCATGGAAAAACTGTTACGAAAGCTGATCCAAGAAAAAATTCGACAGGAGACAAGCAAAAAGTTTGTGTGGAGCGAATTTTTAAAGATTGCTGACACGTTTGACATCGTTGCACTTCGAAGATACGCTGAAGAACGCCTAAAAGAACTTGGATCTTCATCAAGAGCCGCGTACTTGCTGACGTCACACTCAGTTTTAAAAATTGCCACTGATAATCGCGGTATTAAACAAAACGCGTTTGAAGTCAAGTCTTACGAAAAATTGAAGCACTTACCGGTGACAAAAATCTTTAAACACGAAGGCGGCAGTGAACCTGTTTGGTTAGTTTGTGAGCTCGTAAATCCGATTGATAGTAACAAGCAATTCAAAAAAATAACCGGCCTTGAGCCGTACGACATGGTACAAGACGCACATTACGATTATAATCTCGACAACCCATACATCGCGATGGCAAAAAAATTCATCGATGTGGGCCTTGATAAGGGCGAGTTAGGTATCGCACGTCAATGGGGAACAAATGCAGACGGTGAACTACGTTTATTAGACTATGGTTATGCACAAGGTATACAGTACGGACTTTCGTAAGTTATATTAACATTATCGTGCCACACGAAGTTCTCAACACAAACCCATTCATGACGCACCGCACTGTGCACGTGGTGTTATCAAAGGTCGTGTTACAAACGTGCAGAGAAAAATTGTCAGAGCACGAACTTAGCATGCAGGCAATTCTTGTTGAATTTTGTAGGGCATACTCCGACAACGAAACGCTCGCAGACAACATTATCAACGACTTGGCGCTTGTAACAGCAAAGTCTAACCTCGAAAAAGCAAAGCAAGAAGCTGCACGTACAGAAAATATCAAGCCGCGCAGATCAGACAAAAAGTGGCCATACTTTTATCAAGTCATCTCTGACGAAGAAAAGGTGAGGAGACAAGAAAAAAAGGACACTCACACTGTCATGCACTTTGTCGTGCCGAAAGAAATTCTTCAACGATGCAGGGTGAAGCTATTGCTTAGTGATCTGCCTCTGCAATCGATACTAAGTGAATTTTGTCGTCTCTTTTCTGATAATAACAAGGAGGCGTGTGGTATAGTAGACAAGTTATCAAATCGCCTCGCAAAGCACGACGTCGAGAGGTTGAAGAACAAAGCTCAAAGAAAAGATCACCTTGAACGTGAACGCCTAAATAACATGTCGACAATAGACAACGACATTCTGTACCGGTTGATCAGTGAGAAGGAAGAAAATGAAGACAAAGCGCAAGAAAATCGTTGACAAGTTGCTTGAGACGAGCGAAGTCATTGCTGAGCTACGCGAAGAGAACGTGCAACTGAGAAAAATGCTTGAGACAGTTTTGCTCGTCAACAACAACGCATTGAAAGACGTGCAAGGCGACATTACTTCTCTGAAAGACATTGATGTCCAATTAAACAAGTCTCCTGCGTTCAGGAACACGATAAAAAACGTCGGCGACATCATAGTGAACTTGTTTGATTTTGCGGAGGCAATCAACATAAATCATCAATCGTTGCTGAACCTCAAGAGAAGCATCGAAATGTTAGATGGCATCGTTGCAGACGCGTTGGAGACACGCATTGAAGAGGAGAAAGCGCTTGTTGCTGCTCCACAAAATCTAAAAAAGCCAAAGAACGATTTGAATTAATTTTTCAACTTCATATTTATATCCATGAAAAGCGTCGTCATCAGCAAAGCGGCAATCACTGAGCTCGTCAAGGAGGCTCTTGACAACCACGACTACGGTGTGTCTCACTCTGACACAGTCAACGTCAACCCAAACGCTGACCCGTCTGCGATTGAGACTGATCCCTTTAATAAGGACGTTGAGCCACGAAATGGTGAGGAGCTAAAAAAGAGCCTCGTGATGATGGCGAATGACATTGGCGAAGTGCCTGACGAAAAGGTAAACAAGGCTTACAACGACATAAGGGACGCAATTGAAATGGCAACGAGCACGAACGACAAGGTTGAAGAGGCACGAAATTTGACAGAGGCAAAGGGAAGTTTTGGGTCGAAAATAGTAAGGCTCGTCAAAGAGGGTGAACTTGGCGTTGACGACGTCAGCAGAGGTAAGGACGGCACAGTCGTGTTGCGACGAAGTTTTTACTATGAGCATGGTCACAGCGCGAAGGATTTTGCGAACGAAATATCAAAAGATCTAACGATGCTTGGAGTTCCGCATCAAATTGTTGATCAAGGGCAAGTCAACAAACCTTTCAAGGGCGGCGCCGGCGCGAGATCAAATTCACACTGGTGGGTTGCGATCAAGGAAGACGTGCCCGTTGAGGCTGTTACAGCTACAAATGAGCCCGTGTGGCCAGGAAGCAACATGACAAAAACAGAAGAAGCAATTCGCAATGAAATTCGCAAGGTTCTAATCGAGACATCAAACGATCCCGCTGTGGACGCGTGGAAAAAATACCTCGACAATGATGCCACAATGTGGCCCAAGAAAAAGGAAGAGGAACACGAAAGCGAAGAAGTGACGGGTGAGAAAGAGGAAATAGCGCAGGAGACGCAAGCGGAGAAGCAGCAGAACCTGCAGGCGAAGAAGACAGAAGGTTCCGTTGGAACCGGTGAAGTAAAAGAGGTTGACGAAGAGGACGATGAAGAGAAGAGATTTAAGTCGAATAAGGAAGGTTCGTCATTCAAAGAGATCGCACAGGAATTGAATTTTTCGGTTGCGGGAGCAAAAAACGCGTGCGACAAAGCACTTGCTAAAGCACAATGGATCGCCGGTGCCGATGAAACCGATATGGAACTTATTGTTTTATATTCTCTCAAAGATTACATCGAATTACTTCAACAAAGTGGGGAATTAACTGACGACGACGTGCGCGTAATGTTAGAAAATCCAAATCTTGTGCGAGAACTTGATGGGTTTAGAGACTTTTTATCAAAAGCAATCAAACGCGAAATGGTACTTGATCGTGTTGACGTAGAAGACGAGTAAGAGTAATTTTTCTTGTACACACAACAGTTCAAAGATTAGTGTCTTCTGCTGTATAGACATTGATTGGAGAATTGTGTGTCACCTGAAGAAGCAAAATTAAAATACGACAAAATCATTTCATTTGCACGTTCACAAGAACGTAAAAAAGTGAAAGGTGGAACGTATTACGAACGTCATCACATCTTACCAAGAAAAATGGGTGGGACAAACGAAATTATTACGACATTTTCTACAATTGCGGATGCAGAAAAAGTGACAGGAATTCCACACTCAAGTATAAGCAATTGTTATAGAGGAGGCATGAAACTTGCTCGCGGATTTAAATGGAAATATGTGAATAGTTTAAGTCGATTTTCTCTTCGCCGTCTCGCTCACCGCATCATGAAGCAGTTAACATAACAAACTACAAAGTTGAAGTTCACCTCAAGTAAGTGTACTTCTCACCCTACACGATATACAATCTTATCAATGACAAATCAAGAAGCAATCAAACAGCTCTCGTCTCTAAAATCCAAGCTCTCGCCTGAAGTATTTGCTCGTGCAAGCATGTTGCTCAAGATATTCTCCGACAACGTGCTGTTCATGTCGATGACCATTTTTGGCGGCGTAACAATCACGTGGGTTGACGACGTGATCATGTCAGTGAAGGTTGACGTAAAGAAGAGTGGGTGTGACGAATGAATTTCTGGGATTTTTGTAACGAAAACAGTGAAGTCATTTGTTTCATTGCATTTTTGATTTTTACGGCATCAATAATGATTTTTGGAAAGTGATAAAATGCAATTTTGGCAAATGGATCACGTCTCATTTTTCACATGTATGTTGCTAATTGTGGCAACGTCAATAATTAATTGCACTGTGCGAAGCACAAAAGATCACAAAAATGAACAATCCAATCAATCCCATTGATCGTGAACCCGCAATCGTTGCTCAGGACAGGTGGCGTCAGGTAGATCGTGGGTGTGACATTGTTGCGCTCAGAAAGATTTACAAATTTTTGTCTCCCGAACAAAGGGTACGCTTCGTCGCAGACGTGCTATACTATGAACTTCAGTCTCAACACAACGCGGAGATCGTGATTGAAAAGGTTAGCGAAGCAATGACGTTTGAAGTGACGATTGAAGTCTTCACGCGTGGAATTGACGTCATCACTGAGCTCGACAAGAGCTACGCCGCGGCGTGTGATCAATTTTACAGAGACATTGTGTATAACGTAAACGCGTAGTATACTATCTTAGTATGACACATCAAATTCTACTTGTTTTAGTAACGAAATCATCACACATTCGTGACAGTGTTATAAACCAATCAGCAGAGTCCGGATTATTTGTTGCATCTGCGATGATAGAATTTGGATTAGACGTCAAAACAAGTCAAATTGACATACCAACAATACGAAGTTATTCTACGCCCTTACATGCTTTAGGCGATGGGTGGAAATTGTTAGCACCACCAAAAACAACGCTTCAGTTCGGATTTACTGTTCCAGAGTGGTGCGAATGGTGGTTCACAAAAGAAGTATAATTTATGACAAAGACGTTAATTACGGGTGGGGCAGGGATGATCGGAAGTCACCTTTGCAAAAAGCTCTTGTGGCGTCATCCACACGATGAAGTCATTTGTCTCGATAGCTTTTTCACCGGTAGAAAAGACAACATTGTGCAGTTGATGCACGATTACCCCACGCGCTTTGAAGTCATTCGACACGACATATGTGAACCAATTACGTTAGACGTAGACAAAATTTTTTCATTGGCTTGTCCTGCGAGTCCCCCACATTATCAACACAATCCTGTGCACACCACAAAGACGAGCGTCCTTGGCGCGATCAACGTGTTGGGCATGGCGCGTAGGACAGGCGCGAAGGTATTTCAGGCTTCAACTTCCGAAGTCTACGGCGATCCTGACGCAGCGCACCATCCTCAATGCGAAGAATATCACGGTAACGTGAACCCAATTGGAATACGGTCATGCTACGACGAAGGCAAGCGAGTTGCAGAGACATTATTCTTCGACTATCATCGACAACACAAAGTTCGCATCAAAATTGCGCGAATTTTCAATACGTATGGCAGCAATATGAGGATGGACGATGGGCGCGTTGTCTCAAACTTCATATGTCAGGCTCTAAAGAACGAAAACATCACGTTGTATGGTGATGGGTCACAGACGCGGTCGTTTTGCTACGTTAGTGATCTCATTGATGGCTTTATCAAGTTGATGAACAGCGACGACACAATCACTGGTCCAATAAACTTGGGTAACCCGAGTGAAATTACGGTGAAGCAACTCGCAGAAGTTATAATTGAACTGACACACTCAAAGAGCAAATTAGTTTATCTCCCGCTGCCGTCTGACGATCCACTTCAACGTAAACCCGACATCACGAAAGCAAAAGAACTGTTGGGATGGGAACCAAAAGTTAGCCTTCGACAAGGATTAAATCAAACAATTTCTTATTTTGAAAGAGAATTATCAAATGAATAATGAATTCATCGATTCCGAGCGATTTGAGACTGAATGTGCCGAAGCGTTTACGCCTGATCCCGTTGAAGAAAAAGTGAAGCAGTCAACATTTGTCACTGTACGTTTAGAGGACAAAACTGGTGTCTTAGAATTATCCGGAATGCTTGTCAGCATTTCGAAGGCAAACTTTGCATTGAAAGTTGTCTTGCGAATTGACGTTGCTTCAGCGTTAGAGGTCATGAATTTGTCTCCTGCTTTGTTGAACGCAATAGTTGCGACAAATGATTTTGCTTTTAAATTTCAATTTGATAGCACAATCAAAAATCAACTCACGACGTATAACATTTCAAACATAAAAGACGGAACGTGTGATTTTACGATTGGAAAATGAAATGAACTTCTTTGGTTTATTCAAAAAGGTATTGAACTCGATCCTAATAACGCAACGGTGACGTTGCTGAAAAAGCATGTGGGAGCAGCGTTTGGTGAGTTTAGACGTCAGCTTATGTATAAATGTTTGTGGAATGGAACGAACTTATTCGTCGCAAATCAGTGGTTTGCGTCGTCAAAGTTATGTTCAAGTTGTGGACACAAATATGAAAAGTTGAAGTTATGTGATAGAGAGTGGGTCTGTGAAAAGTGTGGAACACACCACGATCGGGATGTAAACGCTGCAAATAATTTGCTCGGACAATTGGAAATTTTAAAAAACAACGTACCGGTGAGTTGCCGGGATCGAGGAAAGCACTCTTTTCGAAAAGGGCGATCCAAAAAGTCTATGGAGAAAC
>Ga0265326_10000830_pt1 | contig 11377 bp, 19 predicted proteins | sample 41424metaG_FD_192439 | JGI IMG/M metagenome (GOLD analysis project Ga0265326, IMG submission 192439) | Rhizosphere microbial communities from Carex aquatilis grown in University of Washington, Seatle, WA, United States - 4-14-24 metaG | ecosystem: Host-associated > Plants > Roots > Rhizosphere... | reverse complement strand
AACGCCGGATGACCAGGAAAGAATTCTGCCACCAACTGCTGCTGTCGAACCTGCTGAGCAAGGGCCAGGACTACAACAGAGCCGACAAGCCCACCGAGCCCGAGGTCGACGCCGTCAAGCGCCGCTGCACCTTCATCGGCAGGCTGGCGGACGCGGTGCCCATCGGCTTCTTCGATGACGAGCACCCGGGTGCGGTGTCCCTCGGCCTCGACGAGAGCGCCGGCCCATTTTGCCCACCGCAGTCCGACGCCACCGACCCACAGGTCACCCTCACCCAGCGCGTCACCGGCAGCATCGATCCCAAATAGGCCTCCCAAAGTTGAACATTCTTCGGATCACAGATCCAGAAAGTCACGGTGCGCGGTGAATAAAAAGGCGAGACAGCTCAACAGCTTCAAGATCAAGGCCTCGCAGCAGGGGCTGACGAGGGCGCGAGCAGAAAGACTGATCAGCCAGCAGTGGGACACGCTGACCGACGAGCAGCACGCTCAACTGGCCGCCCACAAGAACAACCACGTCAAGGTGAAGCTGGCAGTGAAGTTGGCGCAGCAGAAGGCACAGCAGGGATAGATAACGCGCCGAGACCATAAATACAGCATGCACTGGCAACCACCCTTCCCGGCGCGCCAACTGGAGCTGCAGTGCCCGAGCTGCGGAGTGCAGGGCCACGTCTGGGCGCGGGTGTCGGCCAGCTACTGCGACGGCGACACCGTCGACGCCTACTGCGGGCACTGCCATCAACCCCTCGAGGTGACGGCACGGGTCAGGGTCGCCTTCGTCGATGCCGCGTGCTGTGAGACGGGCTCGGTGGAGCCGGCGGCCGACGAGCGGGGGATGGACATGCTGCAGCACGACCCGCGGCACCACGGGTGAGCGACCCCCTGAGCGGGCGGCCGGTTGAGGGCCCACCGCAGAGCCACGGCGGGGCCCCGTCGAGACCCCATGGCCCCACCCCATGGCCCTGGAGGGGCAGGCAACCTTTGTGGGGCCTTTCTGGGGGAGGCTCGAGCTTGACCTCATCGCACAAATCACGTGCAATTCCCGCGCCTAATCAGCCCATCTGTGTGCATCTGTGTGGCTTTGTGATGTATGATGTAGCGCGAGAGCAGGTGGGAGTGAAGCTCCCACTTCACCACATTCACCGCGCCCACACGAAAATCCCGTGAAGCAAAGTGAGGCATACTTACCACCATGGACATGACAGCATTTTGGGCCACCGTCCCGCCGCAAGACAAGTTGGCCGTGGGCCAGCTGAAGAATTCACCTTCGCTGGCCGCGGCCAGGCAGGACTTTCTCGGTGACGCGCCGACGGAGTTCGCTTCCACTGTCATCCCCAACATCGGGCCCAGCGGCGCGACGACCGACGACGACGAAGAAGACCTCGCCGAACGCGATCCCGATCAGGAGATCACCGACGCCGACGGGCCCTCGGTCAGCGGCGACAAGGCCCTGATGGCCTACCAACCGTCGATCGATGCCCTGTACCTGTGGTACCCCGACGACAAAACTTGGCGCATGTGGAACTATTGATGCCGTGCCTTGATGCCGGCATGGCCATTGAAGTGAGTGTCGGGCCCAGGAACTGGGTGACCCTTTTGGGTCATGTCGGTTCCCGACACTGGCCCTCACCGCGCACCCTGATCCTGTTGCTCACCCTTCTCCAGGTCTCTGCTTGCGGCGGCACCCTGGTTGGGCCCGTCTTCGAGTATCAGGTGGGGGCACAGCCCCCACCGCCTGCACACCCCACTTCCGGCTTTGCTGCTTCAACGTGGTCGCCGACGAACAGTAACCAGGCCATCGTCTATGCTCAAGCGGCGACCCCTGCCGCGGTACCGCCCATCCACAAGCGCCACACCACCGTCGCCTCGGTGCAGTGGCCGTGGATCGCCGTCGCCGCCACCGTCCTCGTCGGCGGCACCCTGGCGGGCCTGGCGGCGTCAGGTTGTTTCGATGGCAACTGTGGCAAGACACTGGGCTGGTGACGTGCCCAGCACGTCACGCACCCGGTGCACCCAAGTCCCTTCGGGACGTTGGGCTGGTGATTGTCATGAAGGGACGAAATTGCTTCAGTCCTCACGGACTTCAGGACGTGAATTACACCCCGAGTATAATTCGACGGGGAGTGCAAGCGCACTGACTTCTGGCTTACAGTTAGATCATGAGGACGATAGGAATCATGACGATGGCCTGCCTGGTGGGAGCAACGCTCCCACTGGTTGCCTGTGGCGGCGCGCCCCCGGCAGCGCCCCCCGAGCTGACGAGTGCCTGCGCCGGCCATACCTGCAGTGGGGGTTCCACCCCCACCAGCCCCACCGACCCTTCACTTGCCCCCACCGTGTCGCCCCCAAGCGCTTCGTCGGTGCCGGCGAAGGAATCCCCTTCGCCTGAGGCGGGGATTTTACCTGATGCCGCCACGGTGCCAGTGGGGGCAACGCCCCCACCAGCCCCACCATCGACCCCGCTTCCCGACGCTGCCAGTGAGGGTTCAACCCTCACCGCCGTCGATATCGATGCAGGTACCATGGTCAGTGTCCCCGAAGTCGATGCCGGGCCCGATGCGCCGGTTATGGCCGTGCTTCAAACCGACGCCGCGCCACTGCCCGATCCCTGTGCTGGTGCGAGTGGGGGTTCCACCCCCACCATGGTTCCTCGTGCCTATCCGGGCGGCGGTGGCATCGGTTGTGCGCGGCTCGCGGGTACCGGCACCTCGGTGCCTTGCCAGTGCTTCGTTACTGCTGGTGAGGGCGGCACCCTCACTGCCACCGCGCTGGCCCTTACCGTCTGCGGGCCGACGGGCTGCAACTGCATCGCCAACGACGGCGAGGGCCCGGCTGACCGCCCGTACTGCATCGGGCCCAAGTGCACCGCTGACCAGATCGCCAACCAGACGTGCTGGTATTGATGCCGAAGGTGGGAGCGAATCGCTAGCGATTCGCTCCCACTGCAACAAGTGCAAACACTGCACCAACCGTGTTAGGATCTGATCATGGACAGCTACTCGTACCGCATCATTCCCATTGCCGAACGCCATGGCGTTCTCGCCGAACAAAAGGCTCTGCGCCCCGGCGAACGCCTGTGGGTGATCACCACTGCGATGTATGGGGCCTTGTACGCCGAACGCGCTACCCCTTTTCGCAGCAGGTTTCGCGGCAAGTCGAAGACGCGAGGTGAACACCGATGATGCGCGGTCCATCCATTTCCGTCAACGTTATGTGCATTCTGGCCTGGGCCTCTCTGTCGGTGTACTTGACATGCCTGGCCATCTCCGCGGTGGAGCACCTCGGTGATGCTGGTGAGGGCGGGACCCTCACTTCCGACGTCGTCATGCGGGAGCACCAGTGAGGTGGGTGATCTTTGCCATCATCATGGTGCCCATCGCTTGGGTGGTCATCATGTGCACGCTGTCACACGTAGCGTATAAACGGTCACGAGGAGACGATAGATGAACAATGCTAGCACATTTCTCATCATTCTCTGCGCCGGCGCGCTCGTCCTGTTTTTCATGTGCAGGCCTGAGCTCCTCGACAATCATCCATCGTCGTTGGGCACCAACACGCTGGTCCAACATCACACTCCACCGTCTGATGCCGCCCGTCTCGACGCTGTCGAGAAACGGCTCCACGACATCTGTTCGATGAACGTCCTAGCGGGGTGCCCGTGAAGAACCACATTGTGCTCATCTACATCATCGGCGTCTGTGCTAGCACCGTGTTTTTCATGTGCACGCGCGACGCCATCATTAGGCTGGCCGCCCGGGCGGGAGCCGAGCTCGCGCCTTCACCTCCTGCCCTACATGAACATATCCCGCATGAATGGTCAGCGACTGTCGACGACCGCCTCGACCGCCTGGAGAAGCAACTTCATACCTGTGATGCGGGGTGCCCGTGAAGAACATCAGCTTTTTACTCGTCCTAATCGCCGTTTGCAGCATCGCCCTGGTTCTCATGTGCACCGCTTTTGCGGCGCCTGAGCTCCGCGCAGCGTTGAGGTGCCAGTGACAAAACGTCATGCACCCAAGTCGCGCAGCGACGTTGGGCCAGTGAAAAAGTCAACTCGTAAGGTCGTGGAGAACATCAAGGCACAGGGTTCCGTCTTTGCTCCCCGCGACGACGTCTATTCGTTGATGCCACAGTGGCCCATCGACCCTCGCCTCGACAAGTGGTCGCCCATCGCCCCGCCCGTTGACTGTGACCTGTGTCACCGCACTGCGACGTGGCGGCACACCCGCGGCGCCCTTCGCTGCGACAGGTGCCCTCGTCCGAAGAAGTGAGGAATTCCCCATGAGCAATCGTCGTTTCATTGTCACCCTTGAACTGTCGACCGATGCGCTCGCCGACGCTGACGAGGTGTTGGATGCAGTGGGCCGCGCGCTGACTGCATCGTTGCAGCTACCTCACACGGCCGGGGTGTGGACGCTGGGCATCGTCGGCATGCCCGACGTGCCGGCGACCCGCGACGATGTCGCCCACGCTCAGCGCGACGTTTCCATTGAACGTGATCCGAGGTTGAACTGATGGCATCTTATGTCGTCGTCCCACTGAAGCTGACCAAGCCTACGTCGGGTCACACCTTCGATCGCCTCGACGTTGCCGCCTCGCTGGCGGCCATGCTGCAGCCCGGCGACCGCGTCGTCAGCGTCTACCCCGTCCGTGGCCTCGTCCGCAATCAGTGGGACCCCGCGGCCACCTACTTCGAACTTGAGGCCCTCGTCGAACGAAAGGAACCCGCATCCCATGAAGAAACGTAGCAAGAAGGAACGCCGCGACCTGTCACCCATCCACCCGCCCATGCCCGTCGAACAGGCCGAGACCTATGCCCGGGCCCTGCAGGCACAGAAGGACCTCCGCGCGCAGCTGGTCAAGGCCACCCCGAAAGGGGCCGACGCGCCCTGCATCGGCCTGGCCGACACGTGCACCGGCACGTATCAGCTGTTGGTCTGGTGCAATGCGGGTCGACCCGCGGCGTTGCCCGCCACCTTCGAGGGTTTTGCAGTCGACTTTAGGGGTCACCTGCCCCGCGCACTGTGATTCGCTGCCGGCACCACACTCGAGGTAGAAATGAAAAGAAGCGTAAAACAGTTGGCGTCGGACGCGTACCAAGACCTGCGTAGTCTACCCCTTGATTGTTGTGCACTGATCCTGTATGGGTTCTGGCGCTTGTATGCTAAGCTTGACAATGAGCAGTCAGCAGCTTGAATACCTGCCCGGTCGCCTCGCCCGCGTGGCCTTTGAGTACTATCACTTGTGGACGATCGACATGAACACCGACCTCGCCACCCGCTCTCGCGTCGGCGATGGTGCTGTCGTGCGCTGCGGCATGGTGGGCCTCATCGTATCGCCGATCGGCGGTGCGGGCTACGTCGTGGCACTGTTCGGTGATAAGTGGGGGTGGATCCACCACCGCGCGTTGGCAGCGGTGCAGTGATGAATTACTTGCCCGGTCGCCTCGTCGTTGCTAGCTACAACCACTATGGCCTGTGGCTGACGGCGAAGGCGGTCGGTCTCGTGGCGGTGGTGCAACGCGGTGAAGTGGGCCTCATCGTGTCGGCGACGCGTGGGGCGGGGGGTTATGAACTGGTGCTGTTCGGCGACAAGGTGGGTTGGATACACCATGATGCATACGTGGTTTACACCGCCACCACCACACCCGTGTGACGTGGTGGGGATTTCCTGGTGTGCGCGGAAGGCATGAGCCATTGAACACCGAGGTTGGGCAAAGTAGGATTGGTGGCGAGGGGGTGGGCCTTTGGTGTCCACGAATACCCAAAGAAAGGTCCATCATGAAACAGTTCATCAACAACAACGCCATCATCATCGCCATCATAGGCGCCGGCGCCCTCGCCTTCGCCGTCAGCCTCTGGGCACTGCACCTGTGCAACTAACATGAACAACATCAACATCGGCTTTGGCATTCTGCTCGGCTCGTTGCTCGGCGTGTTGCTTGGCATCGCGATCATGGCGGTCATTTCATCTTCGTGCTGGTGACTAAATGAACATCGTCTTTGGCCTCATGCTCGGCGCGATGTGCGGCGTCGGGATCGTCGTCATCATCTTCGTCATTGTTGCGCTGGTGACTAAATGAACGCTGTCCGTTCAACCCATGAAACAACCTAAACCACGCAAGTGCAAGGCCGGGCCCAACTGCGCCACGGCACCCGACCAAGAACTGGCGTGGGATTGGTTCAATCCCCGCGCACAGTACTGCAAGATGTGTCAGAATACGTCTCGTCGAAAGTTTCGCCCCTCACTGTGAGAACACCATGAAAAACAGCTTCCTCGCGTGGGCCTTCATCATCGTGCTTGTTTGCCTTGCGTTCTATGTCTTGCACTTTGCGATGTCTTGCACTGCGACAAATACCTGCAACGGACACAGTCGTCTGGCGTCACCGCCCGCCGAAAGAAAACACCCATGAACAATCACCTTCGAACTTTCACTGTCACCGCGTTCATCATCCTCGCCGGCTGCGCCTCAAGCGCGGGGGCGCCCCTCATCCCCGTCAAGCCCGTCGCCACCCACTATGTCACCGTCCCCAACCAAGAACAGGCGTGCAGCGGGCCCCTGTCGTGCGGCAGTCGCGGGGGTTTCTGCACCATGCGGTGCACCGGTGACGTCGCCCCCTTCGACTGCACCGTGCTGGAGTGCCATTGACATGGAAAAGTTCAAGGACGACTTCAAGTTCGATGGCGATGATGCGGCATGGCTCGAGTTCATGAAGGCGGCGATGCCCATCGCCGCAAAGTTCTGGGGTTCTGATGTTGGCGGTTCATACCGCGATGAATTCATCAAGGACGCCGCCGTGCTCGCTGACGCTGCACTGGCCGAGTGGAACCGCCGACGAGGCACCCGCACACCCCTGTAAAAACCCCTGATCCCAAGCCGTGAGGTGGGCTGTAAGTGACCCCTCCCTACATGGCAAAGGCACGTGCAACCCACCTCACGGCTTGGGATCCTTTCTACAGTGTTGCTAACATGAAGCCCGGAGACATGATCGAATGGCGCTACGAGTCGAGCGATAAGCCCATCGCCCGTGATGAATATGTCTGGTCATCGGTGATGAACCGTTGGTTGCCCATCGGCGGTGTACACCTGTTGATCAGTCGTGACAATGACGAGCTGACGTGGCTCTACACAAGTGCCGGTGCCACGCGCATCGGCAAGGCACTGGTTAGTGACAGCAACCTGGGTCGCTTAGATAAACGAGTGTTCGATGGGTGCTACCCCGTCGTAGTGCAAGGTCACCTCACTTAGGTCTATAATGGTCTTTCAACGCTAGAAAGCAGTGCAATGCAGGTCTATAAGCACACGGAAATTCAGGCGGTGTTGGCCATGTTCTCCGCCTTCAACATCGAAGTTGAAGTGGTCGAGGGCGGTGCCAACCAACCCATGACGATCCACACCAAGTTGTTTCAACGCAAAGACGGAGAGTACGCTGATGAACCCGAAGAGACTGTTTAGCTCGCTCGCCGCACTGCTGGTGGGGCTGGGCGTCGTTGGCACCGCCAGTGCGCAGGAAACGGGTCACGACAAGGATATTCACGATCGTGATTATTGCGACAAGGTGCAGGCCCGCGCCCATGCTGATGCGTGGTTGTTGTTCTCGCCGTCGCTGCAGGTGCAGGGCATCAAGTACCCGGCGGGGGCACCGGGCGTCGTCGCGGTTGGTGGATCAGAAACTCCCGGTGGTTATCAGGTTCGTAGCTCACTATTGTGGAGCCCGCTCGATGCCTACAAGGGCACCGTCGAACAAGCCGTCGCAAATAAGGATTGCCTGCAACACTCGGCCATGGTCGATGCCCAAAATCTTTTGGAGATGATGAATGACGTCGGCCGAGCACCTGCATTGCAGGCCGAGGTGACGTACCTCAAGTTCCATGCCGACGATATGAACGACATTCTCACCAATGTGCATAAACGCCTTGTGATTGGTCACAGCACGATCATCGAACTCGCTGCTGTACAGGCAGGCATCGATCTGCTTGAACGCAAGCTCGCCGCAGCGCAGGGTCAACTGTCACTCATCGAAACGAAGGATTATGTCGTTACACCACGCTCGTCGACAGAGATCGTCGAGCGATTACAACGCTACTCAATGGAATATGAGAAAGAGACGGCACGACTCAGATCGATCGATCCATGGGCTATCAGCGTGTCAGGCGGCGTTGTCCCGCCCATGGGCGACGGTGGTTCGGCGGCGTGGTTTGGCATGGTGACGGTGCAGTATAATTTCGGGGGTTTCGTCCGCGGGGCTGATGAGAGCAAGTATCTCTCAGCCCGCCAGCACGAACTGCAATATGCTCGTTACGAACTTGCTGATCAGGTTCGGCGTTTACAAGATGGCATTCAGGTGGGCATCGAATCTGCGGATGCCGAAATCGTCACGCTTGACAAGCGTATCAGTGAACTTAATGACCTATGTGAGCAGTTAAAGCTTCATATTGAAGCACCCAATGCTATGAGCACATTAGGCGTCGTTGAGCTTCAGCACATGGATGCGGTGAGTGATAGGTTGTACTTGATCGAACTACGTCGGCAATTGTCGGCGTGGAAGTGATGAAAGTAACGAGAGAGGGAATATGACAATGGAACAGACCATGGAAACTGCACGCGCCTCTGCACAAATTAACGTGGGGCGGTTTTGGAAGACGCGTGTCTTCTCGTTTGTGGCATTAGCATCAATGGTGGGTGGCTGCGGCGCCATGGTGCGAGAGGGCTATTTTGTCACTACCGATTCCTTCGTTGCCCCGGCGATTTTGTCGCCTAATAACGATCTCGTCCTCGACGCACGTTTGAAGCTGGAACAAATCATGTTACAGAAGGGTATTGCCGAACAGGCATTGACGGAAGCCGAGGGCGACATCAATGCAGGTGAACAAGCAACGATCAAGTTGATCGAATTGCGTGACACCATTAGTCATGCACTGACGTGGACCAGCAACTTGACAGGTGCGCAAGTGACGATGGGTAACGCCGATGTTAAGGTCATTGCGACACAGAAGGATGAGTTACAAAACATGATTGCTCGTCAAGAGCAGCTAGTTGAAGACGCTAAATTGAATATGAATGGCGGGTTGATCGCGCGTCCTGATTATGACCGCGAGGTGCAGGCGCTTGACTCGCTGAAACTAGCACAGTTCGAAAATGACAGGACGCGTATGGCTAGCGACCTACAGTTGAAACAGGCTAGTATGGGTCAGCAGGCGCTACTTGCGGGTAAGGGCACCAAGATGCCGATGCCCGATCAGGTCATGGTATTGAACTCATTGATTACGGTCGAGGTGCAGTTGTTGCAGACGGAAGAATTGCAGAGAACGAAGATTGCTGAGAAGGAAAAAGATCAGGAAGAATTGAAGAAGATTGAGTCGCTAGAGAGCGATCTGCGATCGCGGCCTATTTTCAAGGCAATTGATAGTAACGTAGATTTGAGCTTTGCACCATATTCTGCTTTGAAGAATATTGTTGTGGGTGCGAAAGTGATGAATTGTGTTTGGGGAGTTTTCAATTGTAAGGAAGTTGGAAAAGTGAAAGAAATTATCTCTGGTGAGGCAGTTCTTCCCGCAATTTTTGGAACGGGGCAAACAAGAGGACAATTTATTGCAGTTGAGCTAAATGATGCAGATCATGATGCTTCAATGAAAAGTACGATTCTAAGAATCCGAAACTAAAGGACATCAGATGGATACTATTCTTTGGCGTTTGCATGATTCCATGCATCTTGCATGGGTTGTTATTTTTGCACTCGTAGTCAGTCTTTGTTTGCTCAACGTCCACTACATTCCTGTAGTATTTCGTACAGCATTCAGAAGGTTGGTATCTGGCAATTCTTCACATACGCCCAAGAATATGGGCAATTGCCCTACTGGACTTGTAATCATTCCATCGCTGCTTAGAAACGAAGAAGATTATACCGCCATCATTGCCACAGTAGAAAGTTGTGCTTCTAATCAATACCCCAATGATTTGTATATCATAGTTAGTATTGATGGGAAGAACGAGAATCAAAAATTATTTGCACAACTAGCTAACTGGCTCGATTCAAGATCGTACTCTAACACTGTAAAACTGCACCTCACATATGATGAGGTTCGTCGTAGCAAAATGATGGCTATCGATCGTGGGGCACAGTATATGAAAGCCCTTGTTGCTAGTGGCGCGGTGTCATCCTTTCCCACCATCTATTTTAGCATCGACGCTGACTCTATTCTTAGTGAGCAAGCTCTCAATAGAATGGCATCTCAGCTAAATACTCCACACCCAATTACCGGTAACAAAAGGCGAACTATTGCCGGAACTCCGATGGTTCACTCGCACGTGTTATGGCAAGGTTGGCGCTCATTCTTTACGATTGAAAATCAGATCTATCTCAATGTTGCTCGTATGTTTATGATGTCAGGTGTTGCTCGTAGCAATTTGGGTGTTATTCCTTACATTGGAGTGCCAGGAGCTATTTACGCTACTTGGAGTGAGATTCTATTGGATGCTCCTAAGTTTATGGGTTACATAAGATCCATTACATTTATTGACTGGCTACGTTGGTGGGTGGGAATTCCTCTTCCTACGTTTGCAGAATCTAGCGCTGAGCCAATTCCTCAATTGTTGACAGGAAACACAGATGATACAAGTATGGCGGTTGTAATTTCAATCTCTACTTGGCAAGACAATAGGTTTGTTCTTGAGTTGCCAAGATCTCCACTTCATGCGTTTGGCAGATTGCTTCGCTCTTGGTTTATTGAACGAACGCATAATCACGATCCAGAATCGAAAGCTTATACTTATGTTCCTCCTTCTATTAAGGGATTGTGGCTTCAACGAAAACGATGGAACAGCTCGAGAATTGAATTAAATTTGAGATTCTCAAAAGCATTTTTGTTTTGCTGGGACACTGGATTTCCGTTTATGTTTCAGCTATCTATTGTTGGAATAATTTTCTTTCGAGTGTTGCTGACATACGTTATAATTCCATTCGTCATATTTGGTGAAGCCTCCAACGTCTTCTATTGTTTGATGGTGGGTATGACGTTGAGTTTTATTTGTAATCTCATTCTTACATTGACCGCACTTGCAATGGATACTGAACGACGTAGATATTGGGCGGTGTTGCTTGCGTTACCAACGGCTGGTTTGTTTTCTCTCGTGTTCGGTGCAACCGTAGGTATTTGGGGATTTATGAAAGACGTATTGTGGAAAGGAAACAATGTTAAATTCACACCAGCTTCTACGTTGATAACTGGTGGAAGTCAGCGAATTGCAATTGCATTTCGTGTTCAGCGATTCCTATCAATGTGTATTCGTTCATTACGATATGGTGATGTTCCGTTCGGTCTTTGGTGGGGATCTTGGTATGAAAGAGTGCCCTATGTTCGTAACGGTTATGCAGATT
>Ga0265326_10000828_pt1 | contig 11387 bp, 10 predicted proteins | sample 41424metaG_FD_192439 | JGI IMG/M metagenome (GOLD analysis project Ga0265326, IMG submission 192439) | Rhizosphere microbial communities from Carex aquatilis grown in University of Washington, Seatle, WA, United States - 4-14-24 metaG | ecosystem: Host-associated > Plants > Roots > Rhizosphere... | reverse complement strand
TCAACAGCAAGATGAATATAGTAACATATTGGCCAATAACAAAGAACTGAATAAATTCCTCCCATTCAACCGCATGGATATAGCTCCATGCGTGAAAAATTTCCATTGAACAGAACAAAATAAGAAGGAACATGATTTTATCAACGTAGGCACCCTGAGGGGGATCCTTTCTGTATTGGTATCCAAAAAACAAAATGATAAAGAAACATGCAACAACATTCATTTTGATCATGTACAAATTGATGGGCTTGTAAAGCAAAATCAAATAATTCTCACCGTCGAGGTACGGAAGTATTTCTTTTATTCGCAAAATATTATTCTGCGGAAATAGCTTCCCAACGGGCTGATTCTCCCGCCACGCCGGCAATATAATCTGGGCTGCGATATCTTCAGGAGTTGGTGCTTTTCCATTCGCCTTCTCAAGAATTGAGAATTCCCTGTCAACAGAACGAAAATCCTGAACATCTGGAGTAGAGTAACTGTATTTAGGATCGGCGAGAATATCTCCGAAGTAGAATGCAAAAAAGCCCACGACAATTATCGCTGTGGCAAGATATTTCAGTCGCACACGAAGATCACGGAAGAGAGAATCAAAGACGAGATATACTACTGCAAACGCCAGAGCCAGATAATTCGCCCCTTTGATGTACTGAACGAGAACAAAAGGGGAAAATTGATCAATTCTTCCAATGAGCGGAGCGATCAAATTCGAAATTAATGATAGTATCCCCATCATGAAAAAAACTGCGAAGTTCAGAAAAAGAAATTTGTTCTTTCTGTTCGGCTCAACTACAACCAGGAATATACAAATAATACCAACCAGCAGTTCAATGATGTTCACAAAAAAAGTCGAGTATCCAATCTGCGGCCCTTCGTGATTGAATATGAGCAATGCCATCCCCAATGTGATTGCAACCCAAACAAGTAGTATTTTTTTTCCCTTTTTCATTATTGCTAAAGTAGCTCTTTTTTGGCTTTGTGTCAAGCAGATTGTATGGAACTGATCAGAGAAAAAGGCTGTGAAAGTCCCCTTTTTGCCCTGATTTCAACTAATTTATTTTCTCCTTGACAAAACCTTCTATTTTTACTATTTTTTTGCGAATAAGCAGGTGATGTGCATCACCAAATGGAAACTGACTTCTACGAATATGCAGTGTTCTACCTACTACCACCCCTCTACAAAAAAAGCAAACTCTATTCTGAATTGTCAGAATGCTCAATCCATGATTCGACACTTTCAATAGCATATCAAATCACTGTAATTACATTATCTCAATACGAAAAAGGAGAAAACAATGCAAGAGAAAACAAATGCAAAAAGAGCCCGGGCAGTTGTCGTGACGGTTGCATTAATCGTCGCAGCAAATTTCGCAATTTCCCGCGCGGAGTCTGTTTCCTTTAGTGACGGGTTCAAGATTGACAAATACATTGAAACGGTTGCAAAACCTAGCACATCGGGTTTTCTTGCAGCTGATGGGACGATATATCAGCCGGCACCAAGACCATCGATTTCTTTAGCAGCGGATGGAACGATATATCAACCAGCGCCAAGACCATCGGGTTCTCTTGCAGCTGACGGGACGATATATCAGCCGGCACCGAGACCATCGATTTCTTTTGCAGCGGATGGAACGATATATCAACCAGCACCAAGACCGTCTGGTTCTTTTGCAGCTGATGGGACAATATATCAACCAGCACCAAGACCATCAGGTTCTTTTGCAGCGGATGGAACGATATATCAACCAGCGCCAAGGCCGTCTTAATCATTGGCTCGTTTAAAAGGTCACGAAGTATTAATTGAAATTACAAAGCTGGTTCGCGAATAATCATTTTGTTTTGCACCAAGGAACTATCATTGTCATTGTCTCGAAAGTGCAAGCACAACTACATCTATTCCGGAATTCTTGAATCGAAAGATCGCTCCAGATTGCCATGTTGTAGCTCTATTAGAGATGTCCGGGTGAGGGGACAGTATTTTTTCCCCTGATCTTGTTACTCGTCCAAGCACGGAAATTGTTAAGAATCCAACCAGTTCCTCTCCCAGGGAAGAACTGGCTTCTACTGCAAGGGAAGTTATCCTATAGGCAGATTCTTCAGGCTTTGAGAGAAATGGTGGCACTTATTGCACGCTCTCAAAGCCTTTTCTATTCCTTTTAAATAATAAATTCGCTAACTTTCCGATGACAAATAACCATTTCGTTTTTCAAACATATCGAAAAGAATCAAGAACATTCTGTGAAACCCTCAAAGATCGCCATCCACCTCAGTCTCTTTCTTGCCTGTTTTTTTACTGTTACTGTCGCAGGGGTCCAGTGGCTAAACCGCGATCCGTTTGATCTCAATAACTTCGGCTACGGAATTCCGTATTCACTTTCAATTCTCTTTATTCTTACATGCCATGAATTCGGACATTATTTTGCCGCCAGGTTTCACGGAGTCGACGCAACGTTACCGTATTTTATCCCATTCCCCACTCTTCCAAGTGTCGTTAATTTTGGGACCCTCGGGGCGGTCATCAAAACAAAAACTGCGATACCCTCAAAAAAAATTATGTTCGACATCGGAGTCGCGGGACCGATCGCAGGGTTTGTCGCAACGTTGTTAGTTCTGTCGTATGGGTTTATCGCTTTGCCTGGAAAAGAATTCATATTGTCAATACATCCTCAGTATTTTTCCGAGACACAACCCGCTGGAGGGATTGACCTAACCTTTGGGAATCCGTTGCTGTATCAATTTCTTTCCTTCCTTTTTACAAATCCAGCAAATCAATTTGTTCCTCCTATGACTGAAATGTACCATTATCCCTTTCTGTGCGCCGGCTGGTTTGGTTTGTTCGTTACTTCGATGAACTTGCTGCCCGTCGGCCAACTGGACGGCGGCCATCTGGCATACACGATGTTTGGACCTCACCATAAAATTGTCGCTCGCTCAGCTTTTGCTGCCATCATCGTTATTGGCCTGCTTGGACTACTCCCTCTATTGAATATATCTTTCCCCATCGGATGGACGGGATGGCTGTTTTGGGGTCTCATCCTTTTCTTTGTCGTCAAAATTGACCATCCCCCAGTAATAGATGAAACTCCACTAGACGAATTTAGAAAGAACGTAGGATGGGCGACGTTTGGTATTCTATGTCTTTCGTTTATCCCAACTCCATTTACAATCCCTCTGTAACGAAACGTTGACTTTAAAGCGAACTTTTTGTACAATTCTATAAGAACTTAATACTTTCGCATTCTCTTATCGACAAGATTGATACTCTTTTATTGTGTTGTTGTAAACCCTTCAGCAATAATAAGAGACTGCGCATGACAACCGAGCGGCTGACGCAGTCCTCGGTTTTTTTATGAATAGTGGAATGAAAAATCTTCTTTGTTTACTTTTGCTCTGTCTTGCCGGCGGATGCAGGATCGCCGATAAGGGGGTCGTCGATACAACCGCACCCCCCTTCGTCATCAACGCTTCTGCCTCTCCAGGTTTCATCGATGTTACTCATCTTGGGATTCAACCAACCAGTCCAATTGATACGACGATCATTTTTTCCGCCTCGGTTGATACCGGATCGTCAAGCGCGCTGGTAACCTACACTTTGTTCGATCCAGAAGGAAATGTTCTCTTATCCGGTACGTTGACCGACTTCGCTGGAAAATTTTCTGCCAGCACTCCCTTCCACATTCTGAAACAAGATGTAGGAACTTATGGCGTGCAATTTCAAGCGATAGCAGTAAATGACGCCGAAAACAGAAGCAATGCCTTATCGCAAACCATTGTCGTGAAAAACAACGACCACAGACCAATCGTTTACGATATCGTCATGGCCGACACGGTTAGTGTTCCACCGGCGGGCGATACGACGTTCCTTAAAATAACTGTTGCGGTTTCGGATTCAGACGGGCTTCAAGATATTGCTGGCGTAAGTTTTACATCCCGCCGCCCCGACAACAGCGTTGTCGCCATTTATCCAATGTTCGACGACGGCAACCTCACCCCGGCAAATCTGACTCCATTTGGCCTCAAGAGCGGAGACGCGGTCGCCGGGGATGGGATATACACTTTAACGATTCCGCTAACCAGTTCGACAACAGGGAACACATATCGTGATTTTTCATTCATGGCAACGGATCGAAGCGGAGAGTCATCTAATGTTCTGACCAAAAGGATTTTCATTAAATGAAACCGATCTTGCTCCTCTCCTTCATCCTGCTCTCAAGCTTGTTTTCCGCAGTCACTTCGGAGGGGCAAATACTTCGCGAAGGTTCATACAAACTTGAACGCACCACATCCACATCCTCTTTGCTAACTCCCCTGAGTAATAGCGTGACAGATATTGTCATTTCGGGAACTACCATTTGGCTTGGTACCGGAAAAGGGTTAAGCCGGTCAACCGATGGAGGTCTAACATGGACAAATTACTATGGCCAGCCCTCATTTGGCGAAGAAGATATTTCAGCGATTGCAATCCACAACAGCGATGTTTGGGTTGCCACAGCCCACGATACAACCGTTGACGGCAGCTCCCTCCCAGTAGGAAGCGGCCTTCGGTACTCAGCGGATTGGGGAGACACTTGGACAGTCATTCCGCAGCCACGGGATTCCCAGAATATTGACACGCTGCTTTATGGAAAAAATAAAATACCGGCTCTCGGCGTGAAAACAGATGTTAATAATATTACATACGACATAGCTGCAACGGACAGCGCCGTATGGATTGCATCGTACGCTGGAATGGCCCGCAAGTCTACCGACAATGGAAAAACATGGCAAATTGTTATCATCCCTCCGGACAACCTTGATAGTATTTCTCCGATGGATTCATTGGTATTTGACGTTTCGCCTGTAGCCGGAGATCTTGGGTTAACAGGAAATCTCAACCACCGGGCATTTTCTGTTTATGCAGAGAATTGGTCCCATATTTGGATCGGAACCGCAGGCGGAATCAACAAAACAACGGACGGGGGACAATCATGGGTTAAGTACAATCATACGAATCAAATTTCCCCCATATCAGGAAATTTTGTCGTAGCACTTCATAAACAGAATTTTGCGGCGCACTCAATTATATGGGCTGGAACCGTCAACGCCGAAGGTGCCGATGAAAAACGTGGTGTAAGTTTTTCTGCTGACAGCGGCCAAACGTGGAGCACAACTCTGCTTGGAGAATTTTGTCACAACATTGGGTTTAAGGATTCTATTGTATATGCTGTCACCGACAATGGGATATATCGGTCGTCGGACATTGGAACATCCTGGTCGCAAACTGGAACGATATACGACAATGTGACAAAACAACGAATTTTTTCACCAACGCAATTTTATGCTGTTGACCTACGGGGTGATACCGTCTGGTTTGGCGGCGACGACGGGACTGCTTACACCGAAGACAATAGCGCACACCTTTTCGGATCTTCTTGGAGCATTCTTCATGCCGCTCAGCCTCTCTCGTCCAACCACTCTACCTATGCATACCCAAACCCTTTTTCACCCGCTAATGAAAGTGTTCGGATGCATTATTCGGTTGATCAGATTTCGGCAAATGTCACAATTCGTGTTTTTGATTTTGGAATGAATTTAGTGCGAACGGTGGTCTCAGATGCAAATCGCGGAGGAGTTGCAGAACACGATGAAATCTGGGATGGTAAGAACGATAACGGACGGCAGGTTTCAAATGGCCCTTATTTTTATCAGGTCATCGTAGGAACCGAGAACCCGATCTGGGGGAAAATACTTGTCCTTCAATAAGTGCACGAGCATGCGATTTTTGTATTCCGTCATTACTCTCGTTGCGGTTCTTGCGGCTCCTGTTGATGCGCAACTCGCAGGAACTCCGGGCGCATTTTCGCGCCTTGGTTTCGGAGCACGCGGCATGGGGATGGGCAATGCGCTTACCGCCGTCGTCGACGGCGACATCACAAGTTTCTACAACCCAGCCGTGACGCCGTTCCTGTCGGACAGGGTTGCAGCAGTCTCGTACGGCCTGCTCTCACTTGACCGATCCCTGAACACTCTTTCATACTCGCAGGCTATTAGACCTACTGCCGGATTTTCAGTTGGTATCATTAATGCCGGTGTCAGCAAAATCGACGGGCGCGATGCCGATGGATTTCAAACTGGAGACCTGTTTACTTCAGAAAATCAATTTTCATTTGCGTTTGCCAATAAAATGTCGAAGATTATTTCGCTCGGGATTGGATTGAAGATTTATTACTATCGCCTGTACGAAAATGTTTCGTCGACGGATCTTGGCATTGACGCCGGCGGCATCGTCCGCCTTTCGAACAATCTTACGCTTGGAATTGCTGTCCAAGATATTAGCTCAAAATATAAGTGGGATACTTCTAACCTGTACGGCGATCAAGGGAATTCAACAGTTGAACCTTTTCCGCTTCTTAGGAAAGTTGGGTTAAGCTATGCATTCAATGATAGTCTCGGATTGATTTCCTTTGACTTCGAGAACAGCAATAAAAGCACAAACATTATTCGCATGGGCGGGGAATTGAATCTGAGCGATCAATTCACTGTTCGTGCCGGACTTGACCACTGGGATCTCAAAGTACCTGCTCAGGCAGCTCCGACATTTGGTTTTACCGTCCGGATAGGTTCAGCTAATTTTACTCCGATAATTAATTATGCGTATGTCATAGAACCGTACGGACTTTTCGGGATGCATATTATTTCCCTTTCCACAAGATTCTAATGATAGGATTATGACACGGACAAAAATATTTCTCCTTATTGTTATCATTACGGCATTTTCCGTATCGGCCCAGACGGAAAATGCTTCAACCGGACTTGCATTTTTGAAACTGGGGGTCGGCGGACGGGCGATAGGCATGGGGGAAGCATACAGCGCTTTATCCAACGATGCGTCCGGCGTGTATTACAACCCAGCCGGGATTTCGTTCAGTACAGGCGACGAAGTGACCTTGATGCATAAACAATGGGTGTTTGGAACAACTACAGAATTTCTCGGTTCAACTATTCATTCCAAGAGCTTTACTTTCGGCTTCGGACTGAATTCAACAAACGTCGACGGCATTGAAATCCGCCAGCAGCCCGGCCCGGCGGAGGGAACATTCGGACTCCATGACCTCGCGATTTCAGCGGCAGCAAGTTGGCGGATCGACACCTCGCTCAGCATAGGAGCAACGGGCAAATTCTTGTACGAAAAAATCTATGTTAATGAATCAGACGGCGCGGCATTTGACATTGGAGCACGCTATCAGTATAACGGAAACTTATCATTCGCCGCCGTCATAGCAAACATCGGGTCGATGAGCACGCTCTTGAACGAAGCCATCGTCCTCCCTGCAAACGTTCGGCTCGGCGTCGCATTCCAGAGCACGATTGCAGACAATTTCGGCCTTACCCTTGCGAGCGATGCCTTAAAAACATTCAAAGACACCGGTACACGAATTGATCTGGGGAGTGAAGTCGTCTACAACTCCTTCCTTGCGCTTCGTGCAGGATATCAGTTTGGCTATGATGCAAAAGGATTCTCCGCCGGATTCGGTATTCACTACGGGTTAGTTCAAGTCGACTATGCGTTCGTTCCGTTTCTGGATGATTTGGGTAACACTCACACGTTTGCGCTGACCTTCAGCCTGTAAACTCAGGATTGCAATTCGTTGGCTCGCCGACCACACATACTATTCACGGCAACTTTTCATTCATCGTTCATTGACGAAGACATTCGAATTCTGCAAAAGAATTTTGATGTCACAACTCTTGTTGCACATGGATGGAGAGCGCCGATCCTTCTTGTTCGAAAGCTTTTCGACGCCGACCTGACCTTTTCATGGTTCGCATCTGTATACTCATCCTTGTTGATCGTCTTTGCTCATCTTTTCGGGAAACATTCGATTCTTATCCTTGGCGGTGTTGATGTTGCAAAGGAGAAAGAACTTCGCTATGGCATCTGGAACAGTTGGTGGAAAGCTCCGCTTGTCCGCTATGGCATCACCCATGCTAGTGCCGTTCTTGCCGTCGATCAATTTCTGAAGAGTGAGGCGGAACGATTGGCTCACTATGGCGGAGACAACATCACGATCGTGCCGACAGGCTATGACGCAGATTTTTGGAAACCTTCGAGAGACAAAGAAGAGCTTGTATTGACAGTCGCATCCTGTCCGGATATGATGCGGGCAAAACTCAAAGGGATTGATATCTTCATTTCCGTTGCACGAAAACTACCCGACATCCGATTCAAGATAATCGGAATCAGTCCCCTTGTTGCTTCGGCGCTCGTTGTCCCGCCCAATGTTGAATGCTGTTCCTTTTCTACGCGGGAACAAGTGCGCCAATCGTATCAGCAAGCGCGCATCTACTGCCAGCTGTCATATCGCGAAGGCTTGCCGAATGCCCTATGCGAGGCAATGTTGTGCGAATGTATTCCAATAGGAACAACGGTCGGAGGCATTCCGACCGTAATCGGAGATACCGGCTTCCTGGTGGGATATAGCGATGAGGAACAAACCGTTGAAGCCATCCGGAAAGGAATGAGCGGCCCGTCCGACCACGGCGAACGCGCGCGAGCCCGAATTGCTTCTCAATTTACATTGTCACAACGAGAAGAAGCCATCAAAAGAGCAATAGCGAAACTCATGCAGTGAAAACACACACAAAAAATATCGCGTCTCTGTTCGGCTTTGATGCTGTTGCCCGCCTCCTGGGCTTTGTCTCGACAACATATATGGCGCGAACTCTTGGCAACGAGCAATTTGGTATCATTAATCTCGGTCTCGCCGTTTTTTCATACGGACTAATCATTTCAAGTCCCGGCGTACATATTATCGGCACGCGGATCGTTTCCCAAAGATCCATGAACGATGCAGCCGTCATCAAACGAGTCACGGCTCTGCGTTTCATGCTGGCGCTTTTCTCGTACGCAGTGATGACGATTGCATCCTTCATCTTTGTTCAGGACACCACAATACGACTCGTCATCATTCTTTTTTCTGCCTCCCTCCTGCCTGTTGCCTTGCAAACTGAATGGTTTTACCAAGGCAAACAACGCATTGCATCTTTGGGTGCAAGCCGGGCGGTATCGCTCATGTCGTTTGTCGTGCTACTCTTTTGTTTCGTAAAATCGCATAATGACGTCTTGTTGGTGCCCGCTGCGTATTTTGTCAACGCTATTCTGAATGCCGCAATACTTTTTTGGATTTACCGGAAGGGGGAACAGGATGATAACCACATAAGCAACGCGCCTCCGGTGACCGTTGGATGGAAATCGCTGCTCTGGCAATCACTGCCAGTCGGCGCTGCGGCGATCATTAGCCAGGCAGTATTCAATCTGCCGGTAATTCTTTTGGGTGTCTTCGCAACGGCGTTCGATATTGGTAATTTTAGCGCCGCATCAAAGCTGATTTTTTTTCTTCTCGCGATCGACAGAGGAGTGTATATCCTCTTCTATCCCTTGGTCGCCCGCTCTTTCGCGGCAACACCGGCCGAGGTTGGTAATCAGGTAAGCCGCATTCTCAATTATATGTTGATTGCGACCCTGCCGATTTGCACCGGCGGAATTGTGCTTGCCCGCCCCCTTGTTACGCTTGTTTTCGGTTCGCAGTATGAAGACTCGGTCATTCTCCTTCAAATCCTTGTTTTTTATTTTCTCTTTACGATATTAAATAGTATTTTTGCCTTTGTTGTGATAGCCGCAGGGAAAGAGAAGCGGTACTCGGCCGTCATCGTCGCGGTATCAAGCGTTCTCTTTGTGTCGCTCATTCCGTTAACATACTACTGGAAAGCGCCCGGAGCTTCGTGCGGGATGGTCGCCGGAGAATTCGTGATGATGATCTTGATGTACCGCCAGTGCCGTCAATCAATTTCCGGAAAGCTGGCTCTTAATCCTGTAAAACCAGCAGTGTGCTCGGCCATCATGGGAGTGATCCTGCTTAGCCTCCCGCATGCCGGACTTTTTTTATTGATTCCAACCGGCGTCGCAATCTATTCTATCTCTATATTCTTGTTAAAAGGCGTGGGAAAAGACGACATTTTATTTCTTAGAGAACGATTACTGTGAGACTTACAATAGGTATTCTACGTTCCGAGCCTGGATGGGAGATTCTCTTCCGCCAAATTGGCGTCAACTGGAAACCGATTTCCGCTTCGGATGAACTCAGCCCCCGAGATTTTTCTGCAATTGTCATTAACACTCCGCCCACTTCGCTGCAGGAAAAACTTCTGGAGGAATATCTTCAGGAAGGCGGTGCTGTTCTTGCTCTTGGCAATTCCGCCCAAGGTTTGGTCACTTCGAGACTAAAAAAGAAATATTTTGCTTCTCTGCCGCCGTCTCTGTTCGGCAATTTCGCGCAAACAGCAATGATGGATATCTATTCATCTGGAAGTGCGGATGCAGATTCTTACAATAAAAAACATCATCTGCACTCGATCCGAAGAATCGGGAAAGGAATCTTTGCTTCTATTCCCTTCGATATTAATGCTCTTATCCTTGATACGCGCTCAAAGAGAAAGAATTTCTATTTCGACAAAGACAGACTACCCAATGAAATCGTAGCAACAGTTTCCAAAGGTAACCTTCGGCGATTTATCACCGATATACTACAGTTTCTTCATCATGAAAGAGAAATTCCGTTTGTCCATAAATGGTATTTTCCTGAAGAGAGGAAAACCATTTTCACTTTCCGAGTAGACTCCGACCAGGGATCGCTTGCAGAAATCAATGATCTTCATGAGTTATGTAAGAACCACTCGATACGGGCAATTTGGTTTATCGACACAAAAAGCCACGAGCAGTGGCTGTCGCGATTCAGGGATTTCGGGCAGCAAGATGTCGGCATCCATTGTTACGATCACATCACGTTTCCTACAGAGGAAAAGAATCTTCAAAATATTCTAAAAGCATTGTCGTTGCTGAATGCTCAGGGGCTTCATCCCAAAGGCGCTGCAGCACCGTACGGAACGTGGAATGCATCCATTGCATCAGTGTTCGAACAAATCGGCGCCGGTTTTTCATCGGAATTTAGTTTGGATTATGACGATCTTCCATTTTTCCCCTTCGTGGGCGATAAATTTTCTCCGGTTATGCAGCTCCCAATACATCCGATATGCGTCGGGAGCATGAGGCGTGCAGGGTATTCAGCAAACGAGATGAAGAGATATTTTCGGCAGCTTATTGACACGAAGCTCTTGCAACGCGAGCCTCTCTGCCTTTATCACCACCCAACGCATCACCATCTGGACCTCTTTGAAGACGTTTTTGAATATGTCCGCTCAAAGAACATTGATAACTATTCCTATCCAGAGTACGCATCGTGGTGGAGAACGCGGGATGAGACTGTGTGGACGCATCATTTCGACCAGGAGAGAAACGAGTTGACGGCTCACAGCACCGATCTGAATGCTGGAGTGTACTGGCGTATTGC
>Ga0265326_10000824_pt1 | contig 11424 bp, 6 predicted proteins | sample 41424metaG_FD_192439 | JGI IMG/M metagenome (GOLD analysis project Ga0265326, IMG submission 192439) | Rhizosphere microbial communities from Carex aquatilis grown in University of Washington, Seatle, WA, United States - 4-14-24 metaG | ecosystem: Host-associated > Plants > Roots > Rhizosphere >... | reverse complement strand
AAAAGAGAGGGGGTACTTTACGGGAGACTTCGTCATGCGCATGCGTTGGCAATACTTGGGTCTGATCACTCCGTTCTTGGCTGCTTTTTATGCGGCTTGTTCTTCCGCGGGCGGCGGGGGCAGCAGCGGCTCAAGTACTGGATCGAGCTCGAGTGTTGGTACCGGCGGTAAAGGCGGATTTAGTGTTGGTGCGACGGGCGGTAGTGGATTTCTGGTGAGCGATGCAGGGTCGCAATTTGACTCCGTTGACCCAACCTGTGCATCGAACTGCCCTGATTTTCCCGCGGATGCCATCAATCCAGATAACATCGACCCGAGTCAATTCGCGGGCGCTGCTAGCGGCAGCGGGCCATGCATCATCGAACCTCAGGACGGCACGCTGTTTCCTCGCAACTGGCTGCGGCCGCGGGTGAACTTCCACAACGCAAGCTCGGGGCTCAAGTATCGACTCACATTCCACGCGGCTCGAGAAGCGAATGACTTGGTGGCGTACACCTCGAAAATCCCTTGGGCCATGCCAAATGATATCTGGCACGCGCTTGCCACCAACGTCATGGAAGAAGACATCTCACTCACCGTGCGCGATAGCAACGGTGGCGAGAGCTCGGTGAAGTTCCGCATTGCGCCCGCCGAAGCCGGAGGGACAATCGTGTTTTGGCACACAACGAAGTGCGCGGCTTCCCTAGACGATAAGTCTGCACTCTATGGCTTCAAGCCGGGCGACGAGGGTGTTGTCTCAGCGCTCAGGCCTGCGCAGATCACCACCAAGATGATGGGCGCATCCGGCAACCTCACCACCGAGAGTTCGCGTACAACGCCAGGGACGGCCATTTGCGTTGGGTGCCATTCGTCTATTCCAGGCGGCAAGGCCGTGACAATTGCCGACGACTGGCCGTGGAACGTGGCGGTTGCGAACATCGATCCCAAAGAAGGAGCAGTTGGCAGCTTGCCAACTTTCGTGACGACTGCTGGCATGACAATGGCCAACACCGCCTGGCAAGGGGTCACGTCGTTCTCGCGGGATGATTGGACTGCTGGCAATCGCCGATACGTGGGCTCATGGGCGCCGCGCACGGTTTCCTCCGACCCAAGCCTGGTCTGGCAAATCTGGGGCGGTACTGCAAGTGATACAATGACAAAGACCGGTCAAGACGTGCTGATTTGGGTCAACTTGGCATCGAGCGCAGCCGTTCCTGCGCCCATTATTCAAGGTAACTCAGTCACTAACGCCAACAACGCGATTTTCCCCGCACTCGTGGCGGCCAAGGGTGATCTCTGGGGGATTATCGATCGCACGGGTGACACGCACGGTGCGGTTACGCCCAATTGGAGTCACAACGGGAATCTCATTGCGTACACGTCGACGGATTCGACCACGGACGGTCGCGTGGGGCCGAATCCAACGTCCAATACGCCCACACTTACGACTGCGGACATCTATACAGTACCCTTCAATGCTGGCCAAGGGGGTACGGCCGTGCCGGTTACTGGCGCTGCAGACCCAAAGTATGGGGAATACTATCCGTCGTTCTCCGGTGATGATGTGTATATCGCCTTCAATCGCGCGCCCATGGATGGCCAGGCGCTCTATTATCGCCCGGACGCGGAGATCTGCCTGGTGCCAGCGGCGGGTGGCACTCCCGTGCGAATCACGGCCAATGATCCGCCCCAATGCACGGGTCTCAGTTCGACTGCGATTTACAATAGCTGGCCCAAGTGGTCGCCTTATCCAAAAGAAGTCAATGGCGCCAAATACTACTTCTTGACGTTCTCTTCAGCGCGGTACTCAAACTTCACCATCACGAAAGCGCAGGGCAGCTGCGCCAACGATGTGCCGGGGTCGGAACTATACTTGGCAATGGTCAAAGTGCAGAACGGCACGGTGACGACTTATCCTGGCATCTATCTCTGGAATCAGGAGTACCTGTTCGCAACGGATGCAAGCGGCAATGCCGTCACCGATGCCAACGGTAACCCCACCTACACGACCGAGCTTGGCCTCAACGTGACCCCCGCTTGGGACGAGTTCGTGGTGCCGACAGTCCCCGATGTGCAGGTGATCATAAATTAAACCACTGACGGCCCACAGGTTGGACTTGACCTGACTACCTGCCGTGCTAGCACGCGCCCCGCTAGTTCCTGTAGGGAACGTCTGGGCCATTAGCTCAATTGGTAGAGCAGCGGACTCTTAATCCGGAGGCTGAAGGTTCGAGTCCTTCATGGCCCACTCCAGCGCAGCAGCCCTTCCCTGAATGCAAAGAACGACCCGGTGCCCCCAAAGGCATCGGGTCGTCTCAATTTGGGTGAAGAACTACAGGTGGAACAGGCTATTTGTGGCCAAGGGGCTGGGCGGGAGGTCTCACCGACTAGGCAGCAGGGTTTATTCGTGTTAGCGGTGGCGGGTAATGAAGCTCTTCTTCACTCCCACCAGTCCCTATGCGCGGAAGATTCGCATCCTGTTGCGTGAGAAGGGGATGCACTGCGAGGAATTGCAGCCTTCATTGAACGACGCTACCCTTTCGGCGATCAACCCGCTCGGCAAGGTTCCAACCCTGGTGGCCGACGATCAGGCAGTTATGTTCGACTCGGTCGTGATCAGCGATTACCTCGAGTTGGTTCAACCCGAGCCACGAATGATTCCCGTTGACCGATGGGAACGCGTCGTGGTTCGCAAGTGGGAAGCAATTAGTGACGGGATCTGTGACGTACTCGTCACGGTTGTGCTCGAAGTGAGGCGACCCAACGACAAGCAGGACGAAAGTCTCATTGTCCGCGGCGAACAGAAAATCGTTACCGCGCTCAAACACCTCGATGCCGAAATGGTGGGTCACACGTTCGCACTGGGCAATTCATTCACATTGGCCGATGCGGCACTTATCGCGGCCATTGGATACGTGAAACTGAGGAGGCCCCAGTTGCTGAATGGCCTCTCATCGGTGCGGGCCTATGTGGACAAGCACTTCGAGCGAGCTAGTGTCGTCTCGACAGCCCCGCCCAGCTGAGGGCTCTTACGTTTGGTCGCGTCATGCGGCCACGCCCGCCCAACTCTCTTGCTGGCTGTCTGCTCCTGTGCGGCCAAACATTACCGGTAAACGAGCTTGTCGGGCGGGGATTCTGGAGAGAAGAGGGTTGGGTAGCTGTCCTCATCAACTGTGATTGCCAAACGGCCGGTAGATTTAGAGGCGATTGGGTCTGCCATGTGCACAGCCACGGCGCAAAAGTTGATAATGATCGAACAGGACGGGAGTCGCCAACCGCCATTGTAAAGATTCTCAGTGCGTCTCGGCCTAGGCAATCGCTCTCGAGAGGGTGCTACACTGGGAGCCGGGTCGTGGCGCGGCGGTCACGGCAGAGGTAATTTTAATGAAGAAGCTCCCACAAGTGCAGTCGTGGCTGAATCGTGAATTGCATGCTCTGCCTCGAGGAGTTGTACGGTGAGTCTAGACGTAGGCCAGGTGCTCGGAGGCAGGTACGCCATTGAACGTGTCCTCGGACGCAGCACGTTGGGTATCGTATTTCAGGGGCGCGACCAGACCACGAATCAGCACGTTGCCGTCCGCCTGATCAAGCCCGAGTTCGACAATGAACAGGTGGCGACCTTCAATGAAGGTGAAGCGCGCACTGCAGGTCAGTTGACGAGCATCCACTTCGCGCGTCTCATAAACATTGGTTTCCTGCCGACCGGTGAGCGCTGCATTCTTACCGAATACATTGATGGCGAGACCCTCAAGAGTCGCATCTTGCGACTGGGGCGATTGTCTGACCTTCACGTGGCGCAGATTCTGCTGCAATTACTCGAGGGTCTTGCTGCTGCTCACGGTGCTGGCATTGTTCATCGTGACCTCACGCCGAGCAGCATAATGCTTGCGCCCCGAGCAGACGGTTCGGGGGACCACGCGACGCTGCTTGATTTTGGCATTTCGCGCCAGCAAGCGCTTTCGGCCAATCCGGGTGCAGCAAACGTTGCAGGTATGGATCCGTCATCGTTCCAGTACCTTTCCCCTGAGCAGCTCAATGGGCTGCGCGGAATCGACCCGCGCAGCAACATCTACTCGTTGGGTGCCATCGCCTACGAAGCCATCACTGGACGGCGACCCTTCGAAGAGGCTGACTTCAGCGACCCTTCGCTCGCGGTGTTGCATGAGGAGCCGAGACCTGTTGAAGAGCTTGCACCGGGGTCGAGCTCGCCGTTTGGGCAACTAGTTCGTAAGGCAATGGCCCGCTCTCCCAACGCGCGGTTTCAGCGTGCGGAAGAAATGACGACCGCTATCAGCGAATGGATCAGACGTGCCTTTGCCGTACCCTTCGCTGCTGCGCAACCGATTGCGCCTGCCCCCGCCATACCCGCGCAGCTGTTGGAGCAACCACCGGTATCTTCGCCGCAACCTCAAACGGCCGAAGTTGCCCCAGCGTCGAGGCCTGCCATTGCATCGTCGCCAACGGTAACTCCGCCAATGCCGTCAGGATTAACATCCGCGTCTCCGGCACCTGCGTCTGCACCACAAGCCGCGCCGCCGCCTGAATTGTTTCCGCCGCCTATGCCGCCCACAGAGGTGCTTGCCCAAATGGCGCCGGTGCAGACTTTTTCAGCGCCAGCGAGCACGCGGCCCGTGGCGTCGCAGAGCCCAGAGGCAACTGCACCCGCAGCAGTTCAGATGGTTCCGCCAGCCATGACCGCGCAGGAGACGCTGGCTGCTATGGCGCCGGTGTCCACGCGCGTGGTTGCAGCTCCCGCTCCTTCGGTTGCGCTTTCGCCTCCGCCGCCGCCGCTGTCACCCAATGAAGTTGCCCAATCGCCAGACATTGACCAATCGGTCGTAGATGCGTTGTTTGCCCCTGCGCCCGCTGCATCTCGCGACGAACTCGTGTTTGGCGGCACGGACAATCTGGGTTCAGCGATTGCCGCCTCCGACGTGAAGTCGAGCCCGGCTGGCGAGCGGCTCCAACCGCCGAGGTTGGAGCCCACGAGCAGTCCGGACGCATCGAGGATGCCCGATGGCGCTGAGGACTTTCACACAACTCAGGGTTCGACTGAGCCACCCGCACAAGGAGTTGCCCCTGCAATCGCTGCAGCTGCAGCACCTGTGGCGACGGGCGCTGCGGTGGCCCAATTCGCAATGGCAGATGCGCCGCAACGGTCATTGCCAACTGAACCAGTGGAAGAGCCAAGCGCGGAGCTTGCGGCAGAACCTAGCAAGCGTACGATTCTGGGTTTGGGAATGGGTGGGTCGCCAAGTTACCCATCGCCGCCCGTCGAACCGGCGCTCGCACCGGAAGCACAACAGGTCACTACAGGTAGGCCGCCTCAAACAACTACGCCTGGAATTCAACCAAGCGCCACCAGCAGCAGTGCGCCAACCATCGTTGCCGCAACCGCGCCGGCTGCGGTGGGGAGGGCCTCGGTTGCATCTGCAGCGCTCGACGATCTTGGGCCCTATGACAAGACCCAGCGTCGCTTACGCAAGCCGTTGGTGATCGCACTCGTGCTGGTTGGTGTCGTGGGTGTGGGTACTGCGATAGCGTTACTTCAGGGTTCCACCGAGCAAGACGTGTCGAGTAAGTCCGAACCGAGCCAGGTGAGCATTCCTGCGTCGCCACCCCGGTCCGCAGAAGTGTCCGCCGCTACGCCGACAGCTGATACTCGGATTGAAGCCGCATCAAAAGAGCCTGTGGCAGAATCAGGCAAGGCAGGCACGTCCTTGTCACAGGCGATGAATGCCGGCCTGCTTTCGCAGAGCGTTGCTGCTGCACAAGGTAAGAGGGCTACATCTTTAGCCAAGTCGGTGCCGGCGGAGAAATCAGCACCGGCGGACAAGTCAGCAAACACGGAGAAGTCAGTGCCGGCGGAGAGATCAGCATCGGCGGACAAGTCAGCGCCGGCGGCAAAAGCTAGTGCCGCAGCGAAACCAGCTGTTGTTGCCAAACCTGCAGCAAAATCCGTCGCTGTTGCTCCTGTGCCGAACAAGTCCGCTCCTTCCAAGGCCGCAAGTAGCGACCCCTACAAGTATCGGTGACTCATGAACAACCTGAGAAAGTCGTTGATTGTTCTGTTTGCCATGAGTCAGGCCGCTTTCGCGACCAGTTGGGCGCGCGCTAATGATCCAGCGGCTGCTGAAGTGCTGTTTCAAGATGGGCGCAAGCTGATGGCTGAGGGTCAGATCGGCGCTGGATGCGAAAAACTGAAAGACAGCTTTGCGCTCGATCCTATGTCCGGCACTCTATTGAACCTAGCCGATTGCTACGAGAAGCAAGGTCGGACGGCAACCGCTTGGGCGCGTTTCCAGAACGCGGTCAGCCTAGCAAAGAATCAAGGCAAGCCTGAACAGGCTGCTGAAGCGAACCGCAGACTCAAGGTGCTTGAGGCGCAGCTATCGCACTTGACGATTGACGTGCCGGAACCTGTTCCCGGTCTCGAGGTGCGGCGTGATGACGTTGAAGTGAGCCCCTCCACGTACGGGGTGCATGTCCCGGTTGACCCGGGAAGTGTCGTGGTTGTCGCATCGGCTGCTGGCTACAGGACGGTCAAGCTCAACGTCGAGGTAGGAGCCCATCGCGACAAAAAGAGCGTGACAATTCCCAAGCTTGAGAAGCTAGAAAATGGAGAGACCCCCGAAGCCGCAGGTCCGAGTGCTGTCGCCGAGGAGGAAGCTGCCAAGGAAGAACCGAAACCCGAAGTCGAGCCGAAGAAGTCGCCTCCTGCCAAACTGAAGCCTATTGTCGCACCCGAGCCGATGAAGACTCCAGAGCCCGAGGTGGTTTCGGGTGGGATCAACAAAACGCCCCTCATCGTTGGCGGATTAGGTCTGGCACTTGCGGCAACCGGTGGCGTTTTTGGCTACTTGGCAACTCAATCGAACCACGATGCGAACATTCTATGCCCCTCCCATCGTGACTGTTCAGCGGCTGCGCTCGACAAGGCGAAGGCACGCGACAATCAAGCCATGGTGGCAAATATTGGCGTTGGAGTTGGTCTCGCGGTCGTTGCTGCATCGGCAGTATGGCTGATTGTTGGCGGCTCGTCGGATGATCGAGATTCTGCGCGTATTATGCTACAGCCGGCTGTTGCCCCGGGGTCGGCGGGCCTATGGGCTGCCGGACATTTCTAGCGTTGCGCCGTGATCCCACTCTTCGAGACACTGCGATCCTAGCGAACTGGAGATTCAGAAAATATGCTCAGCCCCGTAACTCGTGTCGGAAACGCGTCTCAAAGATCGTCGAAGCAATGGCTGGGCGTAACAGGAGCGCTACTGCTGAGTATGGGTTGTGCCCAAGTAGCAGGCTTCGAAGACTTCAAAGGCGCATCGTCCGGCGGCAATGTCACTGGTACCAACACTGGCGGTGCTGGATTCAATTTACTGGGTGGCGGGACATCTCTCGGTGGGTCAACCGCTACGACAGTGATTATCTTCGCAGGAAGTACATCGCTGGGAGGCAGCAGTGGCACCGGCGGATCCTCAGGGCCGTGCGGTGCCGCAACTCAGGGTTGCTGTACGGGCGATACGTGCACAGCGACCAATACGGTCTGTAATACCACCAGCCACATGTGCGAAACCTGCGGCTCGGCTAACGGTCGTTGCTGCCAAGCTGAGACGCGGTGCATCAACAACGGTTGCTGCGTTTCGGACAAATGTGTTTCAGCCGGACAAAGCTGCGGTGCCTCCACCAATACGTGCCAGCTAAGTCATTGTTCCAATTGTGGCAGAGCAAATCAGCCGTGTTGCGGAACCACGAATGGCAGCTGCGAATATGGTCTTACCTGCAATTCCGGTAATTGCGGATAGTGGCCGCTCGTCAGTCGGCCGCTGCTGAGGCTGGGGCGGAAGGCAAGGTCACACCGAAAATCGGTTCGTACTTCCGCTTCAAGTACCCGATGAAGTCGTCCGCATTGAGGCCCTTGCCGGTGCTCGTACGCACAATCACTTCTGCCTCGCGTGTCCGACCCCATCTGTGAACATTGCGGTTCAGCCATTCACGTAGTGGTGCGAGTTTGCCCTCGCCGATCGTGGGCCAGAGCTCTGGCATCTCGCGCTCAGCCGCATTCATGAGCGTGGCGCTGTATAGGTTTCCAATGGCATAGGTGGGGAAATATCCGAACTCGCCCCAAGCCCAATGAATGTCTTGCAGCACACCTTCGGTGTCATGACTGGGCACGACTCCCAGCAGTTTCTGACAGAGGTCGTTCCAAGCGCCGGGTATTTCGCGAACGGGCAGGTCATCTCGCATGAGGGCAAGTTCCAATTCGAAGCGAAGGATGACGTGCAGATTGTAGGTAACCTCGTCGGCCTCGACGCGAATCAACGAAGGGCACACGCGGTTGACGGCTGCGTAGAATTGCTCGACCAGCACCTTGCCGAGCTGTTGGGGAAAAAGTTGTTGGTACTGTGGGAGAAACGCGTTCCAAAAGGCCAGCGAGCGCCCTACCAAATTCTCCCACAGCCGAGACTGAGATTCATGCAGCCCCATCGAGGCAGCCGAGCAGAGGATGTTCCGGCGCTGCGAGAGAGGCAACCCCTGCTCATAGAGCGCATGCCCCGCCTCATGAATCGTCGAGAACACGCTCGATAGGGGCAAATTCTCAAAAATGCGCGTGGTGATGCGAACATCTTGCGGATCGAAACTAGTGGTAAACGGGTGCACTGACTTATCGAGGCGGCCCGCTTGCGTGTCGAAGCCCATGGCCCCGAGCAGCTGTGTCGCGAACGTCCATTGCTCATTTGAAGCAAAATGCCCTTCGAGAAACTGACTCTGGGGATTCGGGTGCTGTGATATTATTTGCACTGCCGGCACGAGCCAGTCGCGCAACGTCTGTAGGAGCGGCTCGAGGCGGGTCACGCGCATTCCTCTCTCGTAGCCTTCCAAAAGAGCGTCGTATCGTTCCCCACCGGAGGGGGCGCCATAAGCGTCGGCCATTGCACGCCGCAGCTCCACCAAATGCGATAGGTCGTCTGCAAACAATTCGAAACGCTGGGCCTTGCGCGCTTGTCCCCAGCTACCGAGAGCTCGGGCCTGGGTACGAGCAATTTCCTTTACCAGGTCCGTTGGAACTCGTGTTGCCCGTTCGCGTTCGAACTTGAGTTCGCGAATCTGCGCTTGCTCGAGTTCCGTCAAGGAAGGGTTCGTGTCGACTAACGCGATCGCCTCGCCAAGTTCGGGATCTACCAATTGCTCGTGTTGTAACCCCTGCAGCGTTGCAAGTTGCTCAGCGCGCGCAGTCACCCCTTTTGGGGGCATATAGGTTTCCTGGTCCCAGGACAGAAGCGCCACGACCGAGCCAAGATCCCGGATCTCGGCCATTGTCGATTGGATCGTTTTCCACGCGTTTGTAACCATGACGTCCTTTGAGTCGGTTATGTGCCAGTTCCCATTGCGGTGGCGTCAGCGAGCACCGTGGCGTTTGCGTCGTTGACTTGAGCTGCGGGAATAGCCGTGTCGCCGTTGAGCATCCGAGTCAGCGCGGTGCGTTTGTCTGCGCCGGCGACAACCCATAGAATCTGTCGTGCTCGATTGATTGTGGGCAGGGTTAGCGTCATGCGCTGGTAGCCGCGATAGGGTTGGGTTATGGCTACGTCACGACTTCTTACCTGTAGCGCCGGGTCATTGGGCAACAACGAAGCCGTGTGACCGTCAGTACCCAGGCCCAAATGCACCAGATCGAGTCGTGGTCGGGGGCCAGCAATCTGCGCCAGCCTTGTGGCATATTGCGCGGCCCCTGCTTCGAGATCGGGGTCATTCACGGGCATTGCGTGAACCCGAGTCTCGAGTCTGCTCCAGCAGGGTGCCAAGCTTCGCTGGAGGTGCGTCCAGTTTCGCTCGGGATCACCGTCGGGAGCCACCCGCTCATCGACTTGGAATATGTGGACCTGCTCCCAGCAAACGTCACGTTGCGCCAGCTCGGAAAGCATGAGCCACGGAGTGTTGCCTCCGCTCACGGCCAAGAGAAATCGCTGGTTGACGGCCAGACAATCACGTGCCTGTGCGGCAATGAAGTCGGCAGCCATCCGCGCAGCCGCTTTAGCATCGGGATAAATCAGGATTTCCATCAGGCTGCCCTAGTTCGTATCTGTCTCGTTGGCTTGGAGCCACCCACCGGCGATCATTGAATTTGCCTCAGGCGGGCCCCAGGTTCCTGGCTCGTATTCGTAGGGGCGGTCACCGAGATTCAAGACTGAGTCAATAATGCGCCACGCTTCGAGAACGTAGTCTTGTCGCGCGAAACGGAATGTCTCACCGTGCAGTGCATCGCCAAGCAGCTCTGCGTAGGGGTCGTCTTCGGAACCCCCATGTTGATGGTCGGCAACGAGTTCCAAGTCACGCCCCCCCGCGGTTGCCGAGGCGTCGCGAGCGGTTGCGCCGAGCGCGATCGTGAACTCAGGACCGAGTCGGAAGCGCACGTAATTGGAAGTGCGATCAAGTCCGGGCACGATGGGAGGAGGACGCTTTAGCTTGACGAGAACTTCGGTTCGATTCTGCGCCAGGCACTTGCCGGCACGAATGTAGAAAGGCACTCCTTGCCAACGCCAGGATCTCACTTGAAGGCATAGAGCTGCAAAAGTCTCTGTGTTCGACTCTGGACTCACACCTGGTTCGTCTCGGTAGCCCCTGAACTGCCCGCGGACCAGTTGGCGCGGCAGCAGCGGTGCAATTGCCTTGAGGACCTTGACTTTCTCGTCACGCAACGTTTCGGTGTCATAACTGACGGGCGGTGGTTCCATGGCGATGTTCGAGAGTACCTGCATCAGGTGATTCTGGATCACATCGCGCACCGTACCGGTCTTGTCGTAGAAGGCGCCGCGCCCCTTGATCCCGAAGTCTTCAGCCAAGGTGATCTGCACGTTCTCGACGTAGCGGTTGTTCCATATCGGTTCCAGAAATGCGTTCGCAAACCGGAAGTACACCAGGTTCTGCACGGCGTCTTTGCCCAAGTAGTGATCGATCCGAAATACCTGGGGTTCATTGAAATAGCGGTGCACCACCTGGTTGAGGTGTTGTGCCGACGCAAAATTATGCCCAAAAGGTTTCTCGAGAATCAATCGCGCCTGTCGGTCGCCGCCTGAATTGTGCAGTTGCTTGATGACGGTTTCGAACAAATCTGGCGGAACGGCCATGTAGTGGATGGGATGCTCGGCGCTGTTCAATGCTTGGTGAAGGGATTGAAATGTCTCTGGGGTTGTGTATTCCCCTTCAACGTATCGAAGCAGTTGCATCAACTTCGGAAACGCCACCGGGTCGAGCCCGCCGCCGTTCTTTTCGACACTGTCTTTGGCCCGCGCTTGCAAACGCTCCAGGCTCCAGCCTTCTCGCGCGACCCCAATCACCGGTACGTCGAGCTTTCCAGACTTGACCATGCGCTGGAACGCTGGAAAGATCTTCTTGAACGCCAAGTCCCCAGTAGCGCCGAAGAACACTAGCGCATCTGATTTCGCC
>Ga0265326_10000823_pt1 | contig 11428 bp, 14 predicted proteins | sample 41424metaG_FD_192439 | JGI IMG/M metagenome (GOLD analysis project Ga0265326, IMG submission 192439) | Rhizosphere microbial communities from Carex aquatilis grown in University of Washington, Seatle, WA, United States - 4-14-24 metaG | ecosystem: Host-associated > Plants > Roots > Rhizosphere... | reverse complement strand
CGGGCAAACATTTCGGCGATGGAAAATGGCGTGTGCTGACTTTTCAATGGGTTCCCGAGGATCGAATTCCTGAGCGGGTGGAAAATGACAAGGTCGAATATGACGTTTGGCATCGCGAGGGGCATCTTGCGGCGACGCCGGGAAATGTGGTCGATTATGATTTCGTGGGGGCGAAACTCAAGGAGTTGATGGGCGTTTTGAACGTCCAAGGCGTTGGGTACGACCCCTACAACGCCACTCAGTTCGTGAACGACATGCAGGGGGAAGGGATTGAAAATCTTGTCGAGGTGAGACAGGGGGCAAAGACGCTGAGCGCGCCGGCCAAGGAGTTTGAGCGATGCGTTTTGGGCGGGAAATTAGTGCATCCTGACAATCCGGTCTTGAATTGGGCGGTGTCGAACGTCGTGGTGACTACGGATTCGAACGAGAATATAAAGCCGGACAAGAAAAAATCGACCGAGCGGATCGACCCGGTAGCGGCAATTATGACAGCATGGGCGGTGGCATATGGCATGGAAGGCCAGCAAGGATCGAGCATTTACGAGTCGGGGGAGGTCTCGATTTGATGATCTCTGCTAAATTTCCACAAAAAAACCCTTGCGCGGGGCGGGAAAATTGGATAGACGTGGAAGCGTTGAAGGTTTTGCGCGATTTGCGCAACTTGGTTTCAGGCGCGCAGAAGACGATCGAGCGACTTGAAACCTTGATGAGACAGGAGACGGGCGTAACAAGGCATGCCGAACAAGGGCAGGCCACAGGCAGGTGCGAAGACTAACCGGGGCTTGACCTTGGAGACTATCGCGCCGCCACATTCAGAGGCGATATGACGGCTGGCGCTTTCGGGCGCGAGACCGAAAATAACGACCCCATCGTTTCCGGAGAGATCCGTGCGATGGGGATTTTCATTTCCGGGAATTGGAAACAAGGCGCGTGAATGAATAAACTGCAACGAATGATCGTCAAGGCGGCCAGTTACGCCACCGGGGTTCAACTCGATCGGTTGCAGAGTTTATTTTTCGCCCCTCAATCGAACGTGGGGATCACGATTGACACGCAGACGGCACTGTCATCGACGGCGGTGCTGTGCTGCATCCGCGTGATTTCCGAAACCCTGGCACAACTCTCCCTGAATCTCATGAGCGATTCAGGCGGCATGAAACAAAAGGCTGTCGGCAATCCGCTGCATCGCTTGCTTCACGAGCAACCGAACCCGGAAATGACCAGCTTCGAGTTTCTGCAATGGGTTCAAGCCCAAACCCTGATCAGGGGAGCGGGCTATGCTGAAATCGAGCGGTCCAACAGCGGGCGGCCTTTGAATCTCTGGCCTCTCATTTCTAAAAACGTATTCCCCGAACGCCGGATGGACGGGCAGTTGATCTATCGGGTATACGTCGATGGCAAAGAAATCGTATTGTTCCCCCACCAGATACTCCACATCAAGGGATTTTCCGCTTATGGGCTGGTGGGGGATTCACTCGTTGATTTGTCTCTCGATTCAATCGGAGTTGCCGTGGCGCAACAGCGTTATACTGCGGCGTTTTACAAGAACGACGCTAGCCCGCGTGGGTATCTCTATTCTCCGAACACTGTAGCTAAAAACGATGAAGCGAAGGATAGGCTCATTGCCAAATGGGAAGAAAAATACGGCGGCTTGGGAAATGCGCATCGGACCGCTTTGCTTCAGGAGGGACTGGAGTGGAAACAGAGCGGAATTTCTCCGGCGGATAGCCAGCTAATCGAGGGCCGCACGTTTCAGGTTGCGGAAATTGCGCGTATTTTCCGGATGCCTCTGCACATGATTGGGGAACTGAGCCGCGCGACGTTCTCGAATATCGAGCAGCAGGCGATTGAGTTTGTGACTTATACGATGCTTCCTTGGGTGACGCGCTGGGAACAACGGTTAAACATGCAGTTGATCCCGCCGGCCAATCGCGACCTTTATTTCAAGTTCAATGTGAACACGCTTCTACGAGGTGACTCGACGACTCGAGCAAATCTCTACCGCCAGATGTTTTTCATCGGTTCAATGAACCCGAACGAGATTCGAGACTTGGAAGACTTGAACCCGCGCGAGGGCGGCGATACCTATTTTGTGCCGGTCAACATGGCCCCGGCGGATGGCTCTCCGCTCATTCCAATCGGGCCGGATACATCAGTCGCGCAAGAGGTGGCCAAGAAACTCGCCTTTGCGATGAAGCGCATGGAAGCGAGGCGGTCTTTCACCCCGCTGTTCGAGGATTTGTTTTTGAGGCTGATCCGCGCGGCAGCTCGAGAGGCACGAAAGGGCGCAAACCCGGAAATTCCGGACGCGCTTAATCGATCGGCAATAATGCTGTTTGAGTCTTATGCGCAATTGTCAGGGCAGCCATGTGCGAAACCAGAGCCGTTCGACTGGCAAGCGGTGATGCCGAGTTTGGATCAGGTTGGGGAATGGAAAGACGCGCTACAGCGCGATATGGCGGCTCATTTCGCGGATCATGCAATGACTCGATTCGACAATCTTTGGGAGGCGCAATCATGTTGACTAATTTAAAGAACGCCAAAGGTTCGCTTTCGTTTGGCATGGTTGCCGGGTCGGAATACGACCTGAATATTTTCGGGGAAATCGGGAACTGGTGGAGCGGCATCACGCAGGATCAGTTTTCGGAAGCCCTCGCGGCGGCGAAAAACGCAACGAGGATCAACGTGAACATCCATTCGGCGGGCGGCGATTTGTTCGACGGAGTGTTTATGTACAACGCCTTAAAACAGCATCCCGCCGAAAAAGTTGGGTCGGTCCTGGGCCTGTGCGCATCGGCGGCGACGCTTCCGCTTCTCGCCTGTTCGACACGCAAAATGGGCAATGGCACGTCGTTCATGATTCATCGTGCCATGGCCGGTTATTTCGGCTATTCGGACGGTTTCGAGAACGTCGCAAAATCCCTTGTCGATATTTCAAACGAGGCGGCGCGGCTCTATTCGGTCGAAACTGGACAAGACATTGAAACCGTCAGGGCGGCGATGCTGGCCGAAACGTGGATGGCACCAGACACGGCCATATCGCTCGGATACGCGACGGGGATGCTCGACGCGCAACCCGAAACCGCCCCGGCCTTGTCCGCCGATTCGCTTCAGACGTTCAAAAACATTCCCGAATCGGCGAAGCGGTTTTTCAACTTTGGAGACAGCGGGAAAGATCCCGTTGAAGTGCCAGCAGAGACGGCCCCAGCGCGGCCAGTCGCCCTGGACATACTCTCGATGAAACAACGTCTGCAAAATCGTAAATGCCAACTGAAAGGATTTTGAATCATGGCTCGAATGGAATTTCTCACGAACGAAATCGGACGGCTCAACGAGGAATCGAATGCGATGGTTGCCTTGTGTAATAAGGAAAATCGCGCAATGACCGCCGAAGAGTCCGCCAAATGGGACGCAATGGACAAAGACATCGCTGCGCATGTTGCCGAGAAGGCGCGGCTTGAAAAACAGGCCGAACGCAACGCCTTCTTGAATGCTTCGGCCGGCCGCAAGACCGGTGACACGTCCGGCGGCGCAACGGCCGATGCCGATCCCACTCGTCCGTGGCTTAATGGCCGGACAGATAAGGATCTTGCCTTTCTCGCCTATATGCGCGGCGGGCGAGAGGGCGTTCCCGGCCAGTTCCGCAACGCCTTGCAGCAGGACAGCGACATCGGCGGCGGGTATTTCTCTACCTCTTCGCGGCTGGTTGCGGGAATTCTCAAGAATCTCGATAACCGCATTCCGCTTCGCGGCGCGGCCACCACGTTTCAGGTCAAACGCGGCGAATCGCTCGGAGTGATTTCCCTCGATTCCGACATCACGGACTTCGAGTGGGGCGCGGGAGAACTGACCACGGCCAGCAAGACCGATGTGCTCGGTTTTGGGAAACGCGAACTCAAGGTTCGCGATCTCAAGTCGAAAATCGTCTTGCTGTCCGACTCCCTGATTGCCAACGCGACCATCGACGTTGAGGCGCAGGTTGCCTCGCGCGTGGCCTATTCGCTCGGAAATACGCAGGACAAGGCGTTTATGACCGGCGACGGAAACGCGCAGCCTCTGGGCCTTTTCACGGCTTCGGCCAATGGCATCCCGACCTCTCGCGATGTGGTTACGGGGAGCGCGACGGGCATCACAACCACCGGGCTTTACAACGCCCAAGACGCCGTTCGCAACGCCTACAACTGCCAGTGGATGTTTTCTCAGGCGGCTATCTCGAAAATCCGCCAGTTGTCGGATGGAATTTCCCAGCCGTTCTGGCAGCCCGGCCTTCAGTTGGGCCAGCCCGCTCTGATTTTGGGGAAACCTTACATCATCGCGGAAAACTGCCCGAGCACGTTCACCAACGGCCTCTATTTCGGGATGTACGGCGATTTTTCGTACTACTACATCGCCGACGCCACGAACATGGTCATGCAGCGGCTGGTCGAGCTCTATGCCGAGACGAATCAGGTCGGACTGAAGTTCGCGGGCCTCGCTTGCGACGGGATGCCCGTGCTGGCCGAAGCGTTTGCGCGGCTGAAATGCGCGGCGGCGTAGTCGAATGAAACCGGGGAGCGGTCCTTTGGGGCTGCTCCTTTACCCCTGAAGAGAAAGAACAGCCCGACCGCGGCGTACAAAGGCCGCCGGAAGGCATAACTTCGGAAGAAAACAGAAAGAGAGGTTGGAGATATGAACGGGCAGAACATCAACACGAATGTGAAGATCACGAAACTCGCGGATCACACGACGACGGCGCAGACGGCGGTGGCTTCGACGGCGGTCGATATGGCCGGATTCGACAATGCGCTTTTTCTGACGACGCTTGGCAGTTTCAATGCCGCGAATACCGTCAATCTGGCGCAGGGCGATCTGGCCAATGGCAGCGACGCTGCGGATCTGGCCGGATCCAAAGTCATTCCGACGGCGAATAACCAGGCGGTCTGGCTGGAGGCGGTCAAGCCGAAGGGGCGTTATCTCCGTCTCGAGGTGGACCGCTCCGGCGCCACGACGACGGTTGGGGAAATCTGGTGCATTCAGTCGAATGGCCGAGTCTTCCCCTGCGACAACCTGACAACCGATGTGATCATCGGTGAAATGCACATCACTCCGGACGAGGGAACGGCATAATTTCGCGCCGGGCCAAGGGCAGGGCGGGGCGGCGTTTTATGGGAATGGGGCGCCGCTCCGCTTCTGGACTGAACTTTGAGAGAGGTTGAGACTATGAAAGTCAAATTCAATTCAATCGCGGTCGGGCCGGTGTTCAGGGCTTTTCCGGGGGAGGTCAAGGACATAAGCGAAGCCGATGCCGAGGCATTCACGGCGGCTGGTGCAGCTGTTTACGTTGATTCTCCTGTCGCGAAACCGGAACCGGCTACCGTCGAGAAGGGACCGAAAAAGAAATGAAGAAGCATCTGATGATCATCATCGGGGTTGTGATTCTCGTTTCGCTTTGCGCGGCGGGATACAACTCCAAAATCTACAAAGAACCCGGGGGGAATCGCGAGGTCGTCGTTTCGGGCGGGGAAATCGCCCTGGAAGGCGGGAAGATTACCATTGGCTCCAGTACGTCGAGCTCTCTGAATTTCGTCCAGGCTGGAACCATCAAGATCAACAACGGAAAGACATCGGCCACGCTCTCAGTTGCCGGGGCAACGTCCACCAGCATTGTTTATCTCAGTCCGGGAACGACACTCGGATCTGCAACCAAATATTTTGCCACTCCGGGAACCGGAACCATCAAGGCGACGGTTGATCAGAATCCAGCCACAACCGTGACTCTAAATTATTTGGTTGTTGGCAAGGAATAGCGGCAAATGAATCACTATGCCCCGCTCGGCGACGTGAAATCGGCGCTTAACATCTACGATACCGCAAGCGATGTCCGCCTGTTCAGGCTGATCGAGCATGTGAGCCGAGACATTGACGACACTTGCGGGCGGCATTTTGCCACCAAACCCGAGGCGCGCATTTTCCCGGTTATTGGCGGGCGGGGCTATTTCTTTATTGACGATTTGCTGAGTCTGGCGAGTCTCGCGGCCGACAGTGAGGGGGACGGCACTTTCGACGGGGAGACTTGGACTCTGGGGACGGATTTTGTTTTGCAGCCCGAGAACGGGTGGCCCAAGACAAAGGTTCTTTTGCTGGCTGGCGGGCAGTACCGCCTGCCGCATGAGGCAAAGGATCGGTACATCAAGATCACGGGGATCTGGGGCCATGGCGACGGAGAATCGGCGAGTCCCTGGGAGGCGAGCGGGGCGACGGTGAGCGCGGCCACGGCGATCTCCACGACGGCGACGGTGAGCGCGGCGAACATCATTCAGCAGGGCCAGACGCTGCTGGTCGGAAGCGAGCAGATGTTTGTGACGGCGGTGAACAACGGGCAAAGCCCGAGCATCACCGTGACGCGCGGAGTGAACGGCACGACGGCGGCGATTCAGTCGAGCGCTCTGGCGAGCGTGGCGCTTTATCCGGGCCGTGTGTGCGAGGGCGCGCTGGCACTCTGTAAAGTGCGATGGAACGAGAATCCGGGAATTACCCAGGAGCGATATGCGGACAGTTCGGGATATGTCCGGACTCAGGATTATGAGGCGGTGATGGACCGGATATTCGGCCGGTATGTGAAGAGGGTTGTTTGATGCCGGCTTATATCCATAGTGCCCAAGTTCGCAAACTGACGGCCACCGGGGAAGACTCCGGAGGACAGGCAACGGGGACCTGGGCAAATGAGATCACGGTGTTTGGTTGCCGGATCTGGGCGGCGGGAGGAAAGGAAATCTATCCGGGCGCGCAGATGGTCCAGGGAGATTACGTGATGAATTTCCCGATGGGGATTTCGATCACGGAAAAGGATCGGGTGGCAAGCGCGGCAATCGGAGGCATCGATGAATTCGAGGTGATTTTTGTCCAGCCGGTGAATGGGCCGATTGGGCCGGTATATCAGAAGGCATTTTTGAGGGGTATCAAATAATGGCGCAAATGGCTTCCTACACGCCCGATCCGAAGGCGATGGAGATGATCAATCGTCTCCCTGTTGAGGCAGTTAGAAAACTGACCGCATATGTGGCGGTGCGCGCGCGAGCGAATGCTCCCAAAGGAAATCCCGAAGATCATCCTGAGCGCGAGGGACAAAGTGTCTTGAAGCGGTCGATCCGGACTTCCACGAAGATGCGCAAGGGATCAAAGGCGCTGGGTGGTGTGTACTACGGCAAGGTCTTCACGGTCGATCACAAAGGCGGGCTGATTGAGAAGGGGACGGGGTTGTATGGTTCGCACAATCACATGATCGTTCCCAAGAATCGACCTTTTATGAGTTTTCGAGTGGGCGGAAAGTGGACAATTGCCCATGCGGTTTCGGGAAGGAAAGGAACGCCTTATCTGGGACCGGCGCTAAAGGACATGATTGAAAATCTGAAGTCTATTTTAGGGCAGATGGTGTAACCGATGAACGTCGTTGAAGTTTTCAGGGCCTTCTTGCTGGCGGCGAATCTGGGGACTTCGCACGTGTTTTCCCCGTTTGTTCCGGATGCCAACTCGAATCTACCGGCTCTAGGATTTTTGCAGGATGAGGGGGGCGAGGCGGATCAAGAAAACGGAGTCATTTTGCGCCCTTCGTTTTTGATCCAGTCTTTCGCGAAAACGGCGGATGAGGTTCAGGGGATCTATGGGAAGTTGAAGACAGCCCTGAACGGCTTGAACAACGTGGAAATCGGCGGAGGACATATCTATTCCGCCTGGGAGATTCAAAAAGGGAAACAGGCCTTGGTAGAAGGGGCGGAATGGTTCTGCATCGAAAGCAAGTGGATTGTGCAATTCAGGAACGACGAATAACACCCCTTTGCGGGGTCGAAAACATGCATGGAAGGGGTAATTGAAATGGCAAGACCGGATGTTCTCGTGGGTCCCGTGGCAATTTACAAGGGCGTTGCTGGCGCGAAAGGCAACGTTTTGATGGCCTTGACTCAAGGCGACACTTCGTTTGAACAGACGAAAGAGAACAAAGAAATCGAGTGCAACGAATCCTTGCGCCCGATTAAGACTTTCACAACGAGCGTGAAAGAAGTTATCAAGTTTTCCATCCTCGAATCGACCTTGGCCAACTTGGGAATGGTGTTGGAGACGAGCTCTGTGAACGGGAACACACTGACTCTGACTTCCAACGCCACGGACGAGGAAATCTCGTTGATGTTGCTTGGCAAGGGCCCGAATAACGTCAATCGAGTTTGGGATTCCCCTTATGTGAAAAACACGGGGAATGTCACCTACAAATTCTCAAAGAAAGACGAATCAATCATCGAGGTTGAGGTGACTATTCTGGAGCAACCCGGAGTGGCTCCTCTGACGATTACGGATGGGGTTGATTTGGCGAAGACCCTTTCGAGTGGCACCTTCGCTGCTACCAGTCTGATTGCGTTTATCAAGTCCGAGAGCGGTGTCACGGATGATCTTACGAGCATCACTGGGCTGAACGACGGGGATATCATCATTGTCCAGCCTTACGCCGGGCACACGATCACGGCAAAACAGGCAACAGACACGCTCGAGCTGTACGGCTCGATTGATTTCGTCATGACTCCGAAAGACTCCCTGACGCTGAAATACGTGGCGGCGGGTACGAAACTGGTTGAAATCGCGCGCGTGGATGCGTAGGCGCGGCCTTGCATCGCCCTGTGGGAACAAATAGCCCCGATAGTCTCGACTCCTGGAGGGGCTTTATTTCAAGAAATGGAGAACGAAATGCCTGAAGAAATCAAACCAACGATTATCAGCCGGTCAGTTTCGACGGTCGCTACTCCCGAAGAGGAACACCGCGAGACGTTCGGAGAACGGAGCGAAGAGGATATCTTGGCTAAGGCGCCGGTGGAATTGACAGTAGGCGGGTCGAAATATGAACTTAAGCCCCTGCCGATGAAACGCTCCAGCGCCTGGCGCAAGCAGATTGGGGAATTCGGAGCGGGATTGATCATTCCAGTCTTGTCTCTCATGGGCGTCATAAACAAAATTCAGGGTCCGGAAGCAGTAGACCTGGGAGATGGATCAATACTGGCTGATCCTATGTTGCAGTTGTTGGATGCACCCGATTTGCTTTTCGATCTAACCGCGCTTTATTGCGGATGGGAAGGGGAAGAGCGCGCGCGCATGGAAGACACGATCACGGACCGGGAATGCATTGCGCTCTTTCAGGAGGCTTGCAACCTATCCCTTTCCCTTTCGTTCATCCGTTCACCCGAATCGCGAAAATGGCGTAGCCGTCATTAGAGCGGCCCTGCGCGAGATTTCCGAGGAGTGGGCGAAACGAGACCAGGGTAGGAATCTGTGGCAGCCGGTGCAGTCGATGGGGATCGAGATGGTTGCGCTGAGGGAATGGCATATCGATCCAGTGACGCTGTACGAGACATGGACGGATGAACTCTACCTTTTGATGATCATTCGCCGGGGCGAACGGATAGAGGAAGAGAACAGGCATAGGCAAGAATAATGGCGATAAAGATTGGCGACGCAGTTCTCTACATCGGGGCCGATTCGAGCAGACTCAATCGAGAACTGAAGCTGCTTGGCAAATCGTTCGAAAGAAACGTCAAGCCAATTATTGAAGGCATGGCCAAATACGCGACCGTCGCGCTGGGCTCGATTGCCGGAATGCTCGCTTTTTCCCTCAAGAAGGCCATTGACGCTCAGGAAACCGAAAACTACTTCAAGCAGTCGCTCGGACGCATGGAGGCGGATGCTCGCGCATGGTCGATGCGCGTTTCCAAGGAATTGGGCCTGCGCCAGTACGAACTTCGAAAGAATATGGCCGACACATTTGTGCAACTCAAAGGCATGGGCGAGCCCGATGAACAAGCCTTGAAAATGAGCGAAGCGATAACGACACTTGCTTATGACATGGCCAAACTTAAGGGCATGCCTGTTGAAGAGATGTTGATGAGTCTTCGGCGAGGTCTGTCAGGACAGGCCAAGGGGTTAAAACTGTTCGGTATCGATCTGTCGAACGACGCGGTAAAGGCCTATGCTCTTTCCCACCATCTCGGTACTTTAACCGCGGTATCGGAAACCAATCGTCAAGAGATGGCGTTGGCCACGAAGGAATATCAAGGCAAACGCGACGCCTTGATGAAATCCGGGGAACTGACCGGAGAACAAACGCGAAAGTTAGAACTATTAGACAAAGAGCATGTGAATGAAATCGAGAATCTACGGCAATCCAAGGGGAATATTGATCACAAGAGACGATCGCTCGAAACCCTGAACGCAAAGTATGAAGAGCATCGAGCCGAATTATCCAAAACCAAGTCTGCAAATAAGGATGTCGGACTTGAACTGCAAAGACTCGACATAGAATACCAGAAAAACATCGCTCATCTGGGCAAGCAAAATATGGAAATGTCGGCGGCAGATAAAGTCTCTGCCCGTTTCGCTATGGTTATGGAGAAAACAAAATACGCCCAGGGGTATCTGAAAGACCATCTGGGTGTGCTTAAATCCATGTGGACATGGATTAGAAACTATGTGAACGATGCATTGATCCAAATCGGAATGAAACTCATACCCAAGGCTACGGAACTGACGCAACAGTTCAAGAATTTCATTCAGCAAAACGGGGACAAATATATCGAGCGGATGGCCACGGCTGCGGAGAAACTAGCCGATTCGCTCTACAAGGTTGTTCAACAACTTCCCGCGTTCAGCAACTGGTTGAAGGATCACAAGATCTATCTAGAAATAATCGCCGGGCTATATGGAGCGGGGAAAGTCGCGCAGTTGGGCCGTTTCGTTTTCGACACTGGAAAATTCTTTGGCGTTGTCGGACTCAGCGGGATTGTAGCGGCTGTACTGAAAAAGACCTTCCCGTTTCTTGCGGGAATTGGAGGCAAGGCAGTATCTGGAGCGGCAGCAAAGACTGTTGCCTCGGCCGCGACGACGACGGCGGCATCTGCCGCTGGAACGGCAGTTGGTTCTGCGGCAGGATCGACAGTGGGGGCCGTCGGATCTGCCGGCGCGAATGCCGTCGGAAGTGCCGCAGGCGCGGGAGCGGCCACGATTGCAACAACCAGCATTGCTTCTATAGTCCTTTCAGTGTTGGCTACTGCGGCGGTGGCGGCGGGCGCATATTTCCTAACCAAAAAAATTGTGGAGAATTATCTCAACAAAACAGCTCAAGGCACCGCTATGGCGGTCGATCACCCGCGCAGCGACGATGCGATGTTTCGACTATTGAAAATGACACGCGAACAACGGATGGAAATGTTTGGACAGATGCCCGGACTGGGACAACAATATCGGGAATGGAAAAAAACTCATCCGATTGGGCCGGGCGGAAATTCGGCGGATGTCCCTCAGTCGGCTTCACAGAATAACGGGTTTGGGGAAGTCGTTGCCGATCTAATAGCGAGAAGGACTCCCGTAAGGGCAACGGGTTTTGACTGGACCGTCCCTCGGCCCGCCCCCATCC
>Ga0265326_10000821_pt1 | contig 11439 bp, 8 predicted proteins | sample 41424metaG_FD_192439 | JGI IMG/M metagenome (GOLD analysis project Ga0265326, IMG submission 192439) | Rhizosphere microbial communities from Carex aquatilis grown in University of Washington, Seatle, WA, United States - 4-14-24 metaG | ecosystem: Host-associated > Plants > Roots > Rhizosphere >... | reverse complement strand
GGCGCGAGCAGCGGTAGCACGTGATCGGCTCCGTGACCGGGCGAGCCGTGGTGGTGAACCCAGTTCGCGCCGCGCGGTAGCAGCCGGTCCAGGGCCGCCATCAGATCCGCGTCCGAGCCCGCTCCGAGCTCCATCACCACGACCCCGGCCGTGGCGTGCGGGACGAAGACGAGCAGGAGCCCGTCGCCCTCTCCGGCCACGAATCGCTCGCAGGCCGCCGTCAGATCGTGCAGCCCGCGACCGCGACCGGTGTCGACGGTCAACTCCGCGGTCTTCAAGAAGTGCTTCCGGGGTTACGGGAACAGGTGGCGGAGCGCGTCGCGGACCCTGCCGACCGCGCCGCCCGCGGGAGCGGACTCGTAGCGCGACCCGTCGGCGCCCTCGAGGCCCCGCGCGCCCCACAGCAGCAGCCCGATGGCGGTGCTGTAGGCGGGGTTGAGGATGTTGTCCGTCAGCCCGCCGACGTCCGTCGGCCCGGCCACGCGGACCGGCATGTCCAGGACTTCGCGGCCCAGGGCCGCGGCGCCGGCGAGTTGAGCCGCGCCGCCGGTCAGGACCACGCCGGCCGGAAGCATGCCTTCGCCGGCCATCCTGATCTCGGCCCGCAGCAGTTCGAAGGTTTCGCGCATCCGGGCTTCGATGATCTGGCAGATGTCGAGGCGGCTGATGGTGCGGCCGCCGGCCTCGCCGAGCATCGAGACGCTGATCATCTCGTCGGGCCGGACCGTGGACAGGTCGCAGCTGCCGTGCTGGATCTTCAGCTCCTCGGCCTCCTGCAGGGTCGTCTTGAGGCCGATCGCGACGTCGTTGGTGACGTTGTTGCCGCCGACGGGCAGGACCGCGGTCTTGTAGGCCTGGCCGTCGAGGAACAGGGCCAGGTCGATCGTGCCGGCGCCGATGTCGACGACGGCTACGCCGAGCTCCCGCTCCGTATCGGACAGGACCGCCTCGGCCGAGGCCAGAGACGCGGCCACCAGCTCGTCGATCTTGACGTTGGCCGACTGGACGCACTTGGCCAGGTTTCGGACCGCGGTGGCGGAGGCAGTGACGATGTGAGTCTCGATCTCGAGGCGTATGGCGCTCATCCCGAGCGGATCCTTCACGCCTTCCTGGCCGTCGACGATGAATCCCCGCGGCAGGACGTGGAGAACCTCGCGGTTGGACGGGATCGTGACCGCGCGGGCGACTTCGGTGGCCCGCAGGATGTCCTCGCGGGTGACCTCGCGCTGATGCCCGCTGACGGCGACCGCGCCGCGCGAGTTCTGGCTCTCGACGTTCTGACCGCCGACGCCGACAAAGGCGCGGTCGATCTGATAGCCGGAAGAGCGCTCCGAATGCTCGACGGCGCCGGCGATCGACCGGACCGTCTGCTCGATGTTGACGACCACGGCCTTCTTGAGGCCGGCCGACGGCACGACTCCCTTGCCGACGATGGTCAGGCCGCCATCGCGCCCCACCTCACCGATGAGCGCGCAAACCTTGCTCGTACCGACGTCGATTCCGACCAGTACCGCTTCGCGTTCCACTCGCTCGTCCTCGGTCTAGTTGCCTCGCTCCGTCTCGCTAATCTTGACCGATCCGGCCGCACAGCATCGGGGAAGTTCGGCCGGCGCGATTCATCGGGCAATGTACGTGTCGACGTGATTGTCCGCGATGTCGGCCACGAGGAATACCCAGGCCACGTGGTTCTCGCCGCTGTGCAGCAGCAGCGACCGCAAATCGCGAACTTGCTCGGGTATGACGGTGTCCTTGCGCAGGGTTTCGGTGTAGAAGCCGAAGTCCGCGACCCAGCTGTTCGAGCCCGGGCTGACCATGAACCCGTAGGTGTCGTCGATGACGACGTCGAGGCTCGCCGCCTGGCTGCCGACATCGGCCGGCGTGAGGCCGGCCAGGCGGTAGGCGGCGTCGAGCGCGATCGGGTCGATCGCGTCGCCGAGCCCCAGGCCGGCGTCATCGGACCGGCGGTCGTAGACGATCGGCACGTTCACGACCTGCGGGCCGGGCGACGCCGCCGGGTCCGCGGTCGGCACGGGCAGGATCGAGGGCGCCGGGGCCAGGGTCGTGGTCGGGTTGGGAGTGGCCGTCGGCTTCGCAGTTGCCCTGGGCGTGGCCTTCGGTGTCGGTTTTGGCGTGATCCTGGCAGTCGGCCTGGGCGTCACCTTCGCCGCCGTGACCCTGGCGGCGGCCGGGTTCGCGGGCGTCGGATTCACCACGGTCAGGTTCGCCAGTGTAAGGTTCGGCGGCGCGATCAGGCCGACGGGCCCGGCCGTCGGCGTCGGGCCTGTGGCGTCGCCGCTCGCGCTCGCAGCCGGCGATCCGGTCGGAGCCGTCCCGGATGCCGAGGCGCCAGGTGCGCCGGAGCCGGTCGCGGCCGTCGCGGACGCGTTCGGCGCGATCGAGCTTCCCGGGGCCACGTAGATGGGATTGCCGGCCGAGTCGACCTGCCCGAACAGGAGCCCGCTGTCGTCCACGACATAGTGCCGGTCGCCGATGACCCAGATCATGCGCGGCTCGCGCTCGACGAGCGTGACCACGATCGTGTCCGGCAGGCGGACGTCGACCTGGGCCGACTCGACGGCCGGCAGGGCGGCGAGCGCCTCGGCGATGCGGTCCGTCCGAAGGCGGAACAGGTTCGGCGAGCCGTCGATGCCGACGATCTGCCGGACGGCCTCTTCGCCCGTGAATCTGGCCCCGTAAACCTCGAGACGCCGGGCGGCGAAGACGGTCGAGCTCCCCAGCGAGATGACCGTCAGCAGGCACAGCACCATGAGCACCAGGGCGTAGATCTGCGTGGCGCGGATGCGCGGCGTCGACCGCCTGATCGGCTGGCGGCGGACCTTGATCCCGCTCCGGTGGACCGGCACGTCGCGTCTCATCGGCATCGGCACGGCATCCTCAGCGCGGCAGGTCGGCGACGGTCAGGCGGCTCCGAACGCGCGACGCCCGCCGGTCCTCGGCCAGCTCCACTATGCGACGGCACACGGCGCCGAAGCTGCCGAGCCCCGTAGCCGCCATCTGCGGGAAGAGGCTGATCGGTGTGAAACCCGGGATGGTGTTGATCTCGTTGAGGTAGACCACCTCACCGGCAAGGAGGAAGTCGACGCGGGCGAAGCCTTCGCAGCCGATGGCTCGATAGGCGTCGAGCGCGACCGAGCGGATCCGGCGGCCCAACGCGGCGGGCACGTCGGCCCTGGGGTTCACGTCGGAGACGCCGTCGCTGTACTTGGCCACGTAGTCGTAGAACTCGCGACCCGGGAAGACTTCGCCCGGCCCGTAGGCCTCGAGGGCGGCCGGGTCGTTGCCCAGGACGGCCACCTCGAGCTCGCGCGGGTGGTCGAGATAGCGCTCGACGACGGCCAGGCTGTCGAAGCGGAACGCCTCGTCGAGGGCGCCGGCTCGCTCGGCCTCCGTGTGCGCGATCGTCATCCCGACCGACGACCCCATGCGGGCCGGCTTCACCATCACCCGCACCTCGCCGGCGCTCCTGGAGAAAGCGGCCATCTCCGCCAGGACGTCGTCCCGGGCGCTCGCCCAGTGCGCCGCCGTCACCTCAACCCAATCGACGATCGGCATGCCGAGGCCGCGGACGAGGCGCTTGAACAGGGCCTTGTCCATCCCGACCGCCGAGGCCGCCACGCCGGCGCCGGCGTAGGCCAGGTCGTAAGCCTCGAGCAGCGCCTGGACGGTGCCGTCCTCGCCGAACGGGCCGTGGAGCGCGGGGAACACGATCGGGGCGACCGGCCGCGAGGAGATTCGATCGAGGGCCTCGCCGGGTCGCCAAGGACCGCGGGCGCCGATCGAGGCCGGGTCGTCGAAGGTCCCGGGACGCGGACGGCCCGCCGCCGCCGTCGCGGGAAGCTGCCACCACCGGCCCGCCAGGTCGATGAAGATCCGCTCCACGGCGTACCCGGAGTCGGCCAGCGAGTCCGCGATCGCCCAGCCGGAGACGGCCGAGACGTCGTGCTCCGCCGACGGTCCGCCCAGCAGCACGGCGACCGCCCTGCCCTCCGTGCGGCGCTCGGCCGTGTGCGTCGTCGGGTCGGTCTTTTCGCCGCTCATCGCTCCTCCTGCTCCCAGCCGGTCCAATCGCCCATGAACTGCACCTCGTATACCAGTTCGACGCCGAACATGCGCGCCACCTCCGCGCGGGCCGTCTCGGCCAGGCAACGCACGTCGGCGGCGCTGGCGCCCCGGTCGTTGACGATGAAGTTGGCGTGCCGCTCGCTGATCACGGCGCCCCCGGCGCGCCGGCCCTTGAGGCCCGCCGCGTCGATGAGGCGGCCGGCGGAGTCGTCCGGAGGGTTGCGGAACACGCTCCCAGCGCTCGGCAGGCTCAGCGGCTGGTGCTCGCGGCGCCAGCGGCGGATCTCGTCGAGGCGCGCCTTGATAACGCCCGGATCGGCAGGCGCGAGGCGGAACGTGGCCTCCAGCACCGTCTCCGAGGCGGTCGCGCTCCCCTGCTCGGCCGCGTGCTTGAGACGGCTGTCGCGATACGAGAGGCCGAGCGCCGCGGCCGGCTCTTCGGCGTCGCTGCCGTCCGCGCGCATGATGCGGGCCGACACGAGAACCGCGGCGATGTCCGAGCCGTGGGCTCCGGCGTTGGCCCAGACGGCGCCACCGACGGTCCCCGGAATGGCCAGCCCGAACTCCAGGCCCGTCAGGCCGGCCCGCTGAGCGAAGGTCGCCGCGAGCGCCAGTGGCAGGCCGGCGGTGGCGACGAGGAGGTCGCCCTCGACCCGGCAGTCGCCGGCTCGCGAGAGTATCGCCAGGCCTCGAATGCCGGCGTCGGCGACCACGAGATTGCTGCCCCGGCCGATCACGACGTACGGCAGCCCCTCGGCGCGGGCGAAACGGATGAGCGCGGCGAGCTGGGCGGTGTCGCGGGCGACGGCGAGCAGGTCCGCCGGGCCGCCCACGCGCATCGTCGTATGGCGCGAGAGCGGCTCGTCGCGGCGCGGTTTGACGCCGGTGGAGCGGGCCATCTCGGCCGCTGCGGCGGCCCAGTCACGGCCTGTGGCGGCGCCGCGACCACCCGGCGCGCCGCCCGCGGCGGGCGTGCCCGTCACGAAGCCGCTCCCCGTGAGATCGCGTCGATCGTCCCGGGCTCCGGCAAGCGGCGCCGTTCCGCGGCGGCCATCACGAGCTCGGCAACGGCGTCGGCCGCGCCGGGCCGCGCCAGGGAGCGGGCCGCGGCCGCCATGGCGGCACTCTGCGCCGGATCGTCGAGGATGGCGACGGCGGCCAGCAGCGCCTCCGCGTCGAACGCCTCGTCCTCCACCAGGCGAGCGGCGCCGGCCCGGACCATTTCCTCGGCGTTGCGCCGCTGGTGTCCGGCGGCGTGGGGATACGGCACCACGACCATCGGCAGGCCGAAGGCCGCGACCTCGGCCAGCGTCGAGGAGCCGGCCCGGCCGACCACCAGATCGGCGGCCGCCAGGGCGGTGGTCATGTCGTCGCGCAGGAAGCGCTCCGGGCGGTATCGATCGCGGGCCTCGGCCGGCAGGGCGTCCCGGGCGAAAGCCGCCGCGTCGAAGCCGGCGTCGCCTGTGACGTGGATGACTCGCACCTTCTCGACCAGGCGAGGCAGGGCCTCGACGACGGCCGTGTTGAAGCGACGCACGGCCTGCGACCCGCCGAATATCAGCAGCAGCCGGTCCGCAGGGCCCACTCCGAGTCGGGCTCTGGCGGCGGAGCGATCCAGAACGCCCGGGTTGCGGATCGGCGTCCCCGTCACGAAGCAGGGCCTGCGCCCGCCGAGGGCCCGGCACGTCGCCTCGAAGCTGACGGTCAGGCAGCGCGCCGTGCGGCCGGTCCAGCGGACGCTCCGCCCCGGGGACACGTTGCCATCCCACATCACCACCGGGATGCGCAGCAGCGCGGCTCCGACCAGGACGGGCACGGCGACGTAGCCGCCCGTCGTGAAGATGGCGGCCGGACGACGCGCGACCAGCATCGCCAGCGCCTGCGGCATCGACAGGCACAACCGGATCGGGTCCAGCACGGCGTGCACGTCGAGGTCGACCGTCCGGAGCGAGCGCAGGGCCAGGAGCCGGATAGGTATCCCCGTCTCGGGCACGACCCGGGACTCGAGGCCTCGATGGCCGCCGATCCAGGCCAGCTCAGGCGCCGCCGGGCGGGCCTGCAACGATCGAGCTACTGCGAGAGCCGGGTATATATGTCCTCCCGTACCCCCGCCCGCTATCAGCAGACGCATTGACCCAACCTCGCTCCACGGTTTCCCGCGAGATGGACAAGAGAATCCCGACCGCCGCGAAGCTCACTATGAGCGACGAACCACCCTGCGACACGAAAGGAAGGGTGATGCCGGTCACGGGAACCAGCAGTAGCACGACGCTGATGTTGATGATGGCCTGGAAGCAGAGCCAGGCCGTGATCCCCGCCGCCAGCAACCCGCCAAAGGTATCAGGCGCTCGGAGCGCGGTCCGGATCCCGGCCCAGGCCAGGGCCACGAAGAGGGCGATCACGACCAGGCCGCCGACGAATCCGAGCTCCTGGGCGATGACGGAGAACACGAAGTCGTTGTAGTCCTGGGGCACAAGGATCCGATCGTTGCCCAGGCCGGTGCCGAAGAGACCGCCCGCCGCCAGCGCCTCGAGGCCCCTGATGCTCTGACCGCCGGAACCGAGCGGATCGGCCCACGGGTTGAGGAACGCCTGGATCCGCGTCAGCGGGTACGTGCCGACCGAAAGAACCAGGATCGCCCCGCCGGCGACGCCGGCGAGCAGCGCCATCGCCAGGTGCAGCAGGTTGCAGCCGGCCACGAAGAAAAGGGCAAGGGCGATGAGGACGACGATCGTGGTCGTTCCGATGTCGGGTTCCCTGGCGATCAGCAACACGAACGGAATGACCAGGATCCAGAACGGCACGGTGCCGCGGGAGAAGCTCTTGATCTCGGCTCCGCGCGTGGCAAGCCAGTGCGCCAGGTAGACGACGAGCGCGAGCTTGGCGATTTCGGCGGGATGGATCTCGAAGAACGGGCCGAGCTGGATCCAGCGCGAAGCGCCGTTGGCGGCGACGCCGATCCTGGGGATCATGACCGCGACCAGCAGCACCAGGGACCCGACTGCCATGATCAGGCTGACCTTGCGCAGGTAGCGATAGTCGAGACGGGCCAGGACGATCATGGTCGCCAGTCCGGCCAGGCCGGCCAGGATCTGGGGCATCACCATCTGGAACGTGTTGCGGCTGTTGGCGTACGAGTCGATGGCGGAGGCCGAGTAGACCATAAGGATCCCGATGGCCGCCAGGGCGATCACGGCCACCGCGATCACCCAGTCCGGATCGTGGAGGTCTCGCTTGGGGCCGCCCTTCGGCGCGAGAGCGTTCGGTCTGACCGCGGCCGGCCGCACGGGCAGGTCTCTGGCGCCCGATCTCCGGCCACCGATGCGGCTCAGCCGCTCCATCTCGACGGGCTCGTGGCGCGCGGCCGGAGCGGCCAGGTAGTCCCTCATCGGCGCGGCCTCGCCACCGCGCGGCGCCGGGCGATGGCGTCAACCGCCGCCCGGAACGCGGCCCCGCGAGCGGCGTAGTCCACGAACATGTCGAAGCTGGCCGCGGCCGGGCTGAGCAGCACTGTGGCAGGTCCTGAGGCGGCCCTGTCGCCGCCGGCTTCCGCCGCGCGCGCGGCCAGGGCCATCCGGGCGATCGAATCGGCCAGCTCGACGGCCTGGGCGAGATTGTCCGCCTGCTCGACGCGGGCCACGCCGCTCCTGCGGAACAGCTCGGCCAGCGACGACCCCGACTCCCCTATCAGCACGGCCGCATCGGCCCGCTCGGCCGCGACCGGGCCCAGTCCGGAGAGGTCCACGCCCTTGTCCCGGCCTCCGGCGATGAGCACCAGCGGCCGCGGAAATGCCCGCAGCGCGGCGATGACCGCGTCCGGCTGCGTCCCCTGAGAGTCGTTGACGAAGCGAACGCCGTTGACGGTCGCGACCTGCTCCAGGCGATGCTCGACGCCGGCGAACGCGCCCGCGGCGCGGCGGATGGTCCCGGCAGGCAGGCCGAACATCAGCGCCACGGCGACTGCGGCCAGCGCATTCGAGACGTTGTGGTCGCCCGGTATCGCGAGCTCTGAGATCGGCATGATCCGGCCGCCTCGGGCCACTTCGGCCGCGCCCCCGCCGGCCAGCGCCAGCCGTTCCACACCGGCGGCGACGATCCAGCCGTCCTCCACGCCCAGGCCGCCGGCCGGCGGCCGACTTCGCCGATACGTCACGACGGCGGCCGTGTGCAGCTCGGAGTACGCGCTCACGACCGGGTCCTCGGCGTTGAGGACGAGCGCGCCCGCGGGATCGACGAGCTCGGCCAGGCGCCGCTTCACCGCCCGGTAGGCCGCAAGCGATCCGTGGCGGTCGAGGTGGTCGGAGGTGACGTTGGTGTATACGGCAACGGTCGTCCCGCGCGAGAGGGTCGGCAGCTGGAGCTCGGACAGCTCGATGACGACGCGGTGCTCGGGCGTGAGTTCGGGCAATCGCTCGATCAGAGGGATCCCGATGTTGCCGCCCAGGATGGCCGGGTGCGCCGGGTCCTGGGCCATCAGGGCCGCGATCAGCGACGAAGTCGTCGTCTTGCCTTTCGTGCCCGTGACGCCGATCGTCGGGCAGGGGCACATCCGCAGCACGAGGTCGGGCTCGCTGACCAGCGCCGGTGTCCGGCGCGGATCGGCGCGGTGGGCCTCGACGAGCGCGACCAGCGCCGCCCGCAAGCGCGGCTCCGCGGTCGGGAAGTCCGGGTTGATGCTCGGCGACGTCGCGACAAGGTCGGCTGAGGCCCAGGAGCGTGCCGGGTCGACGTCGGGCCCGAGCATCAGCTTGACCGGTCGTCCGCCGAGGGCTTCGACCGCCGCGTGCAGGTTGGCGGCAGTCCGTCCGTCGTAGACGGTGACGCGCGCCCCCGCGTCGGCGAAGAAGCGAGCCATCGCGATCCCGCTGCGGGCCAGACCGAGGACCGTGACCGACCGCCCGTCGAGCGCGCCATCCCGGACTCCCGCGGCGGTCAGGCTGTCCAGATCGACGACGCGTCGTTGCATTGCCCTGCCTACTTGTTGATCGAAGAGAGGAAGAGCGTCACCCCGAGCAGGCCCGCCAGGGCGCCGACGATCCAGAACCGCATCGTCACCTTCTCCTCGTCCCAGCCGCCGAGCTCGAAGTGATGATGCAGCGGCGCCATGCGGAACACGCGCTTGTGGCGAAGCTTGAAGCTGCCGACCTGGATGACGTCGGAGGCCACTTCGAGGACGAAGATCAGCCCGATGAGGGGCAGGATCATCACCTGGCCGCTGATGAGGGCCACGACGGCCAGCATGCCTCCCAGCGACAGGGCTCCCGAGTCGCCCATGAAGACCTGGGCGGGGTGGACGTTGAACCACAGGAAACCGATGATCGCGCCCACGACGATGGCGCACACAAGAGCCAGGTTGGACTGGTTGGGCTGGTTGAGCAGGGCGATCATCAGATAGCTGATGAAGGCGAAGACGAGCGTCCCGCCCGCCAGACCGTCGAGGCCGTCGGTCAGGTTGACGCCGTTGCTGGCGCCGACGATGGCGATGACGGCGACCACGATGAAGACCAGCGCGCCGACCTCGAAGCCGCGATCCGTGAACGGTATCTGGACGAACGTCGTGAACTCGACGTTGCCGATGAACGGGATGCGGAAGCCGTTGAAGCCGAAGTGGTTCTGGACGTAGACGGCGACGCCGATCGCGACGACGGTCTGCCACACGATCTTCTGGCGGCCCCTGATACCGATGCCGGTACGGGCATTGAGGAAGTCGTCGACGGCGCCCAGGACGCCCACGAGCGCGAGCACGACGAGCGGCGAGTAGGTCGAGGCATCCATGGCGTCGAAAACGTAGGCGAGAGCAATGATGACCGCGACGAGCAGGACGCCGCCCATCGTGGGCGTGCCCTGCTTGACGAGGTGCGAGCCTGGGCCTTCCTCGCGGATCTTCTTGCCCATGCCCAGCCAGTGGAGCAGCCGCAAATAGGGCGGCATCAGGATCACCACGCAGGCAAAGGCGAGCAGCAGTCCCTGGATGAACACGACGCCGTGATCGGTCAACGGTCAGCCTCCCCGGCTCCATTCGGCGCCGCCGGGCCCGATCCGGGCACGCCGCCGCCGACCCAACTCCCCCGATCTCCAGCCAGCGACTCGACGATCGATTCGAGCTCGACTCCCCGCGAAGCTTTCACCAGGACCGAGTCGCCAGGGCGGAGCATATCCCGCAGCACGGCCAGGGCGCCGTCTCGGTCCGGCACGGCGACGACCGCCTCGCCCAGCGAGACCGCTCCGGCCGCGATGCCGGACGCTTCCCGGCCGACGACGACGACGATGTCCGCCAGATCGGCGGCCGCCGCGCCCACGTCGCGATGCCCTCGTTCGTGCGCCTCGCCCAACTCTCGCATTTCACCCAGGACGGCGACGTGCCGGCCCGGAAGCGTCGCCAGCAGCTCCAGCGCCGCGACCATCGACGCCGGCGAGGCATTGTACGAATCGTCGAGGATCGTCAGGCTGCCGACGCGCACGATCTGGTCGCGGTGCGGCGCGCTCCAGCCCCGCCCGAGCCCGGCCGTGATGAGATCCAGGTCCAGCCCCGCGGCCAGGCCGACGGCCGCGGCGGCCAGCCCATTGTGGACGCCGTGGCGCCCCAGGGCCGGCGTGGCGACTCGGACGCGCCCGGCCGGCGTGGCGAGGGTGAAGCGCATTCCGTCCAGCCCTGCGCCGACGACATCTTCGGCCCGCACGTCGGCATCGGCCCCGAAACCGTACGTCAGCACCGTCGCCGCCGTCCGGTCGCGCATCCTCGCAACGCGCGGATCGTCGCCGTTGAGAACGGCGAAGCCGTCCGCCGGCAGCGCTTCGACGAGCTCTCCCTTGGCCCGCTCGACCGCGTCGATCGAGCCGATGCGCGAGAGATGGACTTCCCGGACGGCGGTCACGACGCCGATCGCGGGCCGCGCGATGGCGGCCAGCTGGGCGATCTCGCCGCCGACGTACATCCCCATCTCCAGCACCGCTGCCTGATGCTGCGGCCCCATCCGCAGCACCGTCAGCGGCAGCCCGATCTCGTTGTTGGCGTTGCCCTCGCTCTTGAGGGTCACGAAGCGCTCGGCCAGGACGGCGGCGATGGCCTCCTTGGTCGAGGTCTTGGCGATGCTGCCGGTCACTCCGACCGTCAGCGGCGAGAACCGCCGGCGCCACGCGGCGGCCACGAGATGCAGGCCGCGAAGCGTGTCCGGCACGACGACGACGGCCGCGGTCCCACGGGCCGACTCGACGGTCCCGTCCGGGATCTCCGAAACGAGGAGAGCGGCGGCGCCCGCCGCCAGGGCCGCGCCGATGAAGCGATGGCCGTCGGTTCGCTCGCCGGGCAGGGCCACGAACAGGTTGCCCGGTCTGACCCGGCGCGAGTCGACGGCG
>Ga0265326_10000812_pt1 | contig 11538 bp, 8 predicted proteins | sample 41424metaG_FD_192439 | JGI IMG/M metagenome (GOLD analysis project Ga0265326, IMG submission 192439) | Rhizosphere microbial communities from Carex aquatilis grown in University of Washington, Seatle, WA, United States - 4-14-24 metaG | ecosystem: Host-associated > Plants > Roots > Rhizosphere >... | reverse complement strand
TACCAATGTCCGCGAGTCGATACATACGGCCTCAGTGCCTAGGCGCAATGAGCAGTGTCTTCATGCAGCGTCAATGCGCTTACCCGTTGAAACAGGGCTTGGCTCATCGAGCGTCTGAGCAGATGATACACTCTCTGCACTTGCGGGCGCTTCGGAAACGTACGGACCACTGGCGGTTGTTGACGCGCTCTGGGCCAAGGGAAAATACAAGGTGAACGTGGTACCTCGGCCTTGTTCACTGGATACGTCAATGTAACCCTCATGCTCCTTGACCACGCCCCGCACGATCGACAAACCGAGGCCACTTCCGCTACTGTCACGCAAGGTCTTGTTGCTAAAGAAGGGCTCGAAGACCCGGTTGAGCAGCTCACGTGGAATGCCCGGACCCGTGTCGGATATACTAAGCAACGCATATTCGCCTGGCGCCACAGGCTCGAGGTGACCCGCTGGCTCGTCGAATCGCGCAACCGCCGTTTTCACGGTTAGCGTACCGCGGTCTCCAATTGCCTCAACCGCATTTCGAATCAAATTCGAGATTGCGCGTTCGATGTGATACTGCGACGCGCTGACGAACAAGGGCTGACGCGAAAGCTCCATTTCAACTCTGACATTGGCACCCTCAAGTCGCAGTGCAAGCGACGACTCAGCGTCAACGCAGGTCGCAGCGACGCTGTTAAGATCGAGTCGAACCTTCGACGTACGACCCTGACGCCCGAGGGTCATCAAGTCTCTGATGGTTTCTGTGGCACGAGATGCTGCCAACTTAATAGTACCGACGTAGCCACACAGACGCTGACCCTCAGGAAGCGAATCCACTCCAAGTTGCGAGACCAACGACAGAATCACGTCGGGCAGTGCCACCAGTGGGCTCAGAACACTATTGAGGTCGTGAGCAACACCTCCCGCGATCACGCTGAGCGTTTCCATTCGCGCCGTTGCGGCAGTTCGCTCTTGGACGCTGCGCTCGTGCAGGGCGGTGCGCTTGGCGAGCTCTTCATGCAGCTCGATCGTGTTGAGTGCGAAACTGATCTGCTCGCGCAGCATGGCACAAGCTCCCAGCCCCGATTGTGGGACGATAACAGCGGCCCCCAGGTACTTCGTTTCGAAGGTCAAGGGCAACACGAGCGCAGTCACTTTTCGATCGAAATAGCCATGCACGAGCTTCAAGAAGTGCGTCGTATCGACAGATGCTTCTGGAATTTCCACGGTCTGGCCGTCGCGAATTCCAATAATTGGGTACAACCCTTCCCGCTCGTGTGATCTGACTGCAACGAACAAGTCATTGATCGGCACCAGTGGCAATTCTTGGGTGAGCACTCGATTGAGAGTCTCGAAGTCCGGTACGCTCGAGAGCCGTTCACCACAGTGCAACAGGTTCTGATAGATTAGCTCGATATTGGCTCGCTGCTCGGATTGGAAACGTGTATTGGCCAATGCGATCGTACACCGCGCAGTATCCCAAAGGTCTTCCAGATGCGATGCGCCCGCCGTGTTGAACTCGTCACGCATCAGCGTCACAGCCGCCTGAACGTGGTCGAAGAATTCATTGCTACTCGTAACCGGGTCGAGAAGGGTCTCAAGCGCCGTCACAAATGCGTCACGCTGACCATGAAATTGTCCCTGGACTGCCAACAATAGTTGCTCGCCCGAAACGGCACAAACAACGCCGGACTGCGTCAATATGCGGTCGAGTTGCGCCGCTAGCCTTGCGCAGTGCTCCGCGGAGAGCAGCCCGGTGCGCGTGTCCGCTGGGGGTGGAGGGCAGGGGATCGAGTGTCGGCCTTTGCGGAACAAGCAGCCGCACGAGCGCCTAGCCACGACCTCGACCGGCAAGCGAGTCAACGCAGGCGGCTCTTGCCCTTCCCATTGCGCAACGATGTGATCCACGGCAAGGCTGGCCATCGTTTCGAGCGGCTGGCGCGCGGTAGTGAGTGGTGGATTGGAGAACCGCGCAGCGACAATATCGTCGAACCCAACGACGCGGACATCGCGAGGAACGCGCTGCCCTTGTTGCTTGAGCGCTTCAATGGCACCAAGCGCCATCTCGTCGTTGGCTGCAGCAATCGCGTCGAACTTGGCTCCGCATTCGAGCAACACGTTGGCAGCGAGCATGCCGGTGTGAAAGGTGAATTCACCTTGCACGATTAGGCTCGGGTTGAAAGGCAGGCTGAACTGGGTTAGCACCTGCCGAAACACTTGGAGCCGCGCACATGCATCGGGGTTCTTGTTGGGACCGCCAATAAACGCGATGCGACGACACCCGTGCACATCAATGATGTGCTCCAAGACGGCAGACATGCCTGAGTGGTTCTCAATGGTAATGCTGGGCACACCGGATAGTTCGATACCAAGACTGCAGATAGCCACTGGCTGAAGATCGATCGCCAGCTGGACGAGTCGATGCGCGCCACAAACGGCTCCAAGACCCGGCGCGACCAAGATCGCACCGTCAACGCCTCCGCCATAGAGGAGCTCATACACGGAGTTGTGAGCGGCACTTATCGGATCCCGACTCTCAAGTGCACAGCCAACAACGAACAGAAGATCAGCATCGTGCTTTTCGCACGCTCGTTCGAAGCCGGCGCGCAGCTTTGACTGATATCCCGAGCCCGGGTGATCAGAGTGGTCGATTAGCACAGCTATCGTCTTACGTCGGGACTCTCGACGTTGGGACCGCACTTCAACCTCAGATCTGTAAGCCACCAATCATATAGAATCCCTCGATATTCAACCAAAGGCAATGCTCGTATCCATCTTCGACGCAAGTTCCAGGTATCTTGTTGAACGGTCCTCTGTCGTTGACCGTTCGCAATGAGTCCCCTGGCGCAAGCCGCGACGCCAATGGCGCCGGGGAATGGTCGTCCTCCAACCACTGCGCTGCGCCGTCGGAGGACCAGAGGTGGGGCGGGGAAGGTAAGAGGATGTGGGTCGCTCAAGTTACGCTTGCACACACGGACCAGTATCCCGCCCGCCAAGCTGTGTTGAAAGCGACATATCTTGCGGACACTTAGCTTTACGGTGAGGCGGCAAGTGAACCCGGTCGGCGAGGCTCGGCCACGCCAATCCACAAGTCGCCAACCCGTTGAATCAGAGGCGCATCCGCCACGTGGTCGCGTTCTTTGAATACGTATCCCATTTCAAGCAAGCGCTTCATCGTCTCGTCCTGCAGCCCCCCCTTCTCGTAGATCACCAAATCGGGCAAGTGCTGCATGTGAAAGCGCGGTAAACCAACAGCCGGGCCTGCATCGAGTTCGAAATCAACAACATTGGATAACTCCTCGAATACGGTACTGATGATTGTCGGTCCTCCGGCAGCACCCAGTACCAATCGCACTTGACCATTGGCGTCCGTAACAATTGTCGGCGCCATCGACGAGAGCATGCGCTTGCCTGGTGCAATGGCGTTAGCTTCGCCTTGCACCAGCCCAAACCCGTTTGCGCTGCCCGGAACGGATGCGAAGTCATCCATCTCATTGTTAAGCATAAAGCCCGTGTCTTTCACTGAAACTCCCGACCCGTACCACCAGTTGATGGTTGTCGTCAGTGCCACGGCGTTACCTTTATTGTCCACAATTGAGAAGTGGGTTGTATGCGGACCTGTGGCACTTGGTGCCCCTGCACTTACTATCTCCGACGATGGAGTGGCTCGTTCCGGTAGAATAGAGGCGCGTTGGTCGTCAGCCCACTTCGCACTGAGTAACTCGTCCAAAGGCATCTTCACGAAATCAGGATCGCCCAGTTTGGCGTTACGCGCCGCGAATGAGCGCCGCAATGCTTCGAACAGAAGGTGCAAGGCCACCGGTGACTGGCTGCCCTGCTGCTTGAGGTCCATACCATCGAGAATGTGGCAGAGCATAGCCAAGGTCACTCCACCCGAGGAAGGCGGGGGCATCGCCATGACTTTCGCGTGACGGTACGTGAACTCGAGCACGTCGCGCCACTTTGCGCGATATGCGGCCAAATCCGCCAGCGTCACGTACCCGCCCTCTTTTCGCATCTGCGCCGCCAGCAATCGGGCTGTGTTTCCACGATAGAATTCGTCTGAGCCCTTTTCGGCGATCCTCCACAACGTTTTCGCGAGTCGCGGATTGTTCCAAGTAGAGCCTAGCGTCGGTGGGTTACCACCTGGAAGGAACAACTCTGCGGTCACTGGGTGCTTTGCCAAACGGTCAACGTGCTCCGCTATCCCGGCACGGAAAGCCTCGTCGACGACGAACCCCTTTTCCGCGAGCTCAATAGCGGGCAGGAGCAGCTCTCTCCAAGTTTTCTCCTTCGAGCCAAGCACGTCGTACAACTCGCGCAAGCCCGCAACACTTCCCGGCACCCCTGCAGAACGGATCCCCTCTCGTGCGCCTTGGTTCGGTTGTCCTCGCGGATCGAGATACATGTCGCGACGCGCAGCGGCAGGCGCTGTCTCGCGAAAGTCCAACGCGCGGGCTTTCCCGCCGAACAAGGTTACGGCAAACCCACCCCCGCCGATATTACCAGCGGTTGGGTACGCGACCGCCAACGCGAACGCCGTTGCTATTGCTGCGTCCGCCGCGTTGCCACCACTGCGCAAAACTTCGCTCCCCACTTTAGTTGCAAGCGCGTTGTCGGTAACTACCATGCCTTCGGTGCTGGTCACCGTGGCGGGCGACGCGTGAGCCCAGTGCGGGGGCAAACGTAAGAAAGTGGTTGGTACGACACTGGGCGCTGAAACGACCGACACCGCGTTCGCCGACACTGACATCGGCAAGGGCAATCCGGCCTTTGGGGGTTCTGGATTACCATCGACACTCTTGCAGGCTGCCGCGAGCAGTACCGCAATCACCAGAACCCGTAATGAGCACCTCATGGTCGCTTAATCATAGTCGGCAAGGGCGGAACGTCGACTATGGTACGGCCCGCCACCCGATTGCCTTGAAAACCTCGCATCCGCGGTCGATTGGCACTAGGCTGAGAACCCGATATGGGCCGTCAGTACGTATGCCAGGCCTGCGGAAGACGCCTTACAGTGCCAGACGAGCTCTTCGCCAAGAAGGTTCGCGGTCGCATCGTCACGATCAATTGTAAGGGCTGCAGTAGCCCGGTTAGCATTGATGGCACAATACCTCCGCCAAGTCCTGTAGTGCGATTGGCCATACCAACAAGCGAGCCCGAATCTTCGCGACCCAGGGATCCCGACCGAGAGTCGCCAGCTGGGATAGCGAGCGGGTTCTCGCCTTCGGACGGAAGCGCCGCCGATTTCGGAGCACCTTCTGAGGATAGTGGCGGGTTCGATACGAGCCCAGCTGACGTGCTGACGAACACCTCATTTGCTCCTCTGAGTCCTGCGGTCCTGTTGTCCGATGAGCCCGGGTCTGGCCGTTTCAGTCATGTGGATGGTCCCCTGCCCTTTCGTACGCCGATCGCTCGAATGGGTCGCTACTCGCTGTTCGATCAGTTTGCCGCTGGGGGAATTGCAACGGTTCACTTTGGCAGGATCGACGGCGCTGGCCGTTTCTCACGTGTCGTTGCCATCAAGCGACTTCTCGCTCATCTGACGAAGAACGAAGAGTTCACCGCGATGCTGCTTCAAGAAGCACGTCTCGCCGCCCGCGTTCGTCACCCCAACGTCGTTCCTACGCTCGACGTGGTTACGCTGCTTGGCGACGTATTGTTGGTGTTGGAATACGTGCACGGAGAAGCCTTGAGTACCTTGTGCCGCATTCAGGCCAAGCAAAAGAAAGACCACGTTCCGCTCAATATTGCGGCGACGATCATGCACGACGTTCTCTCGGGCCTCTGCGCAGTCCATGAGGCGACCGATGAGAAAGGCCGCATGCTTGGCCTTATTCATCGCGACATCTCGCCGCCGAATATCGTCGTCGGAGCCGATGGCTATTCTCGCGTGCTCGATTTCGGCATTGCCAAGGCGCTCGAGCACATCGAAGAGACGATGCCCAACCGCCTCAAAGGCAAAATTGGTTACATGTCACCAGAGCAGATCCGTGGCGAGGGCGCCACGCAGAGCTCGGATGTTTTTGCGGCCGGCGTCATCCTCTGGGAACTGCTGGCCACTAGACGCTTGTTTGCATCGAGCAACGAAGCGGATCGAATGAAGCAGATCGTCAGTGGTAATTACCCGCGGCCAAGCCGCTACCGCTCTGGACTTCCAAAAACCCTGGAGCAGGTCGCGATGCGCGCCCTGGATGTCGATCCCAAGGCACGCTACCAGAACGCTCGTGAGTTCTCCGAAGCGCTCGAACAAGCCTTGCCCCGAGCATCAGCGCGAGCGGTGTCAGAGTGGGTCCACGAGCTAGCGAAAGATACACTCACCGAACGCGCTCACATGATTGCCCAAGTGGAGAACTGGGAGGGCAACTCCGAAGGTCCGTTGCATTCCGCGCTTCTTGCAGCAGAGGGTTTGATCAAGAGCAGACTGTCGGACAAGCCGAACGTGACTGCCTCTAAAAAGGAACTTCCATCGCGTCGAAGTGTACTGGAGAAGCGGCTCGCGACAGTCGCCCCCGCTGGCGGAAAGCTCGCTACACTGCTCGGGGCAGTCCTTCTCGTGCTCGCTGTCTACTACGTGCTGAGGCGGTAAGAACACCTCTGTGCACAGCGCGAACGAGCCGGCGAGCTCAGCGCGTGCGGGGAGGAATGGCTGAAATTATCCGCTTGCCCGGGAGGGGCGAGGCAGCGCCACCGGTATCCGTCGTGCCTGATGACGCTCGGAGCTTCGCGATCATGCGATTCAAGTGGGCCCGCTCGATTCCAGACATTCGTGAAGCTTGGGATTGGTTGCCCCCCGTGTGATCGAGCAACATCGACAGATAGACATCCAAGAACTTGTTCAGAACGTGGTCTTTCTGCTGTTGGTAGGGGAGTTCGACGTCGAGCACCCGGCGTAGCATCTCCGCAAGTTGAGCGTCGTTTTCAATGGGTGCTTGTGGCAACTCACCCACCGCAGCGTACCCGCGAATCACGTTGCTCAGTTCACGAACATTTCCGGGCCAGTTATAGCGTTCGAGTTGTTCAATCACCTGCGGCGGCAACCTCATTACGCCGTAAGCCGCTGCAAAGTGCTGTGCTAGCACTCCAATGTCGTCCCTATGTTCCCTTAGCGGAGGAACCCGCAGCAAGACAACGTTGAGCCGGTAATACAAGTCTTGTTTGAATCGACCCGCCACTACCTCGTTGGCCAGACAACGGCGTGAAGCTGCAATGACTCGCACGGTCGCTGGTCGCTTTTGGCCTTCACCGGTTCGCAAGGTTCTTCCAGTCTCAAGCGCGCTCAACAGCAATGGCTGAAGCTCAAGGGGGATTTCGGCGACTTCATCGAAGAACAGCGTCCCAGCGTGAGCAAGCTCGAGTGCTCCTGCCTTCGAATCACTCGATTTCCCATCAAGGCCACTGGATGTACCGAACAGTTCATTGCGCATCGACGCGACATCAACGGACGATGAGCCTACCACGATGAAAGGTCCTTCGCGGACGGGCGAACGCCGATGAATCTCCCTTGCCATCAGCTGTTTGCCCGTGCCAGATTCACCTTCAATCAACAGCGGTACAATGGACTGCTCTAATTCAGTCAAATTGGAGAACAAGTGCCGCATGTCGGCACTCACACCCACTAGGTCGCCGTAGCGCGTGACATCCGAATCTATTGCTGCATCCGGCTTGACCTGCGGCGCGATCGTCACCTTGACACGCCCCAGCATGAAGGTTGCTTCGCGGTCAAGTGTCAGGCGCCCAATCCGTTGACCCTGATAATAGGTACCATTCGAGCTGTTCAGATCGATAATCTCGATGCCATCGCTGGAGAGTGCAATCTGGAGGTGCTTGCGTGAAACACTATCGTCACCGATTACGAGATCGGCGTCGCGGCCCGCGCCAAGAATGATCGAACCAGTTGTGATTACCAATTGTTGAGGGGCCGCGGGAACGTCATGCACGCTAACCAGAACGCTACATGACCCGGACAGTGTCGTCCTTCCGACGGTTGCCGTCGAGACTTCACGAATCAGTACTTTGCCGTCACCAACCACCACCCAAGGCTAACTGACACGAGCCAAGGGTCAAGCCGGCTTCGCGATGCGAGCCTTGATCGACCCGAGACTGGTTTACGTCACGTTCGCAATGCTGGAAGATTGCTGCACGTGCTTTTTTGTCGTTCTCGCTTTGCCAACTCGCGTTTCCGCGGGTTTTCCGCGATCCAATGGTCAGCAGAGTGCCATCACCCAGCCGCAACGTGGGCGGCAAGGTCCAAACGCCCTTCGGATAGTCCTTGGTGCCCTTGGGGTTAGGGTTCACTTCGGACTTGGTCACGAATTTGAAACCCGCCCCTTCGGCTGCGCCTATCACTGCCGACTCCGGTAGTGGGTTCCCAGAAGAACGTGCCAAAGCCACGGTTGTTGGCCATGCCAAAAATGATGTCGTTGATCGCCCGCATGCTATTGGTTCCTGCCGGAAAAGCTACGACCTCGTTGTTGTACTCAGCGGACGCGAATCTGATGCCTGAAACCGTCAGAGACCTTCGGATCAACGAACGTTCTCAATCGAATGTAGTTGAAACCGTGGTTCTTCAGAATATCCAAGACGGCTTCCTGTGACCCACCGGCTACGCGATGCCGCAACCGCTGAGCCACACGAACGTAACGAGCAACTCAGACACTGGCAAGAAGCGCCTGCAACACGCCAAGCACATCCTCGAGAAGAACACCTGTTGCCGCTGATGGTGATAGCAGGCGCTGCAGGAACGGACCGCGCCAGGTTGGCGTTCGGCGGCCGGATTCTCGAGCTACGCATCTCTGTTTACCTTTTCGGCGCTCGCGACTAATCGGCGTTTCTACAGGGAAGCTATCGAGTAGTACGCAATGGCTATGGCTTCGCGGAAAGCACCAACGGCCCTTTGGGCGAGGGGGGAAACGACTCCAACCCCAACGACCGTGTCGAAGTACTGGCGAAACAACCACTCACACCGGAAAACGTGATACGTATCGGTCACGACGATGACCCGCTTCGCTGGCGTGAGCTGCGAAGCGAATCGTGCATTCTCTGCCGTGTTTATTGAGCGAGATTCTAAGATGAGATTGCGATCGGGTACTCCGAGGTTTCGCGCGATTACGGCAGCGGCTTCGGCCTCGGTAGGTGGCCACTCGCCGCTCCCGCCCGTCAACACGATCACGGGCGCGCGCCCAGCTTGCCACAGTGCCACGGCTCTCGTAGTCCTTCGAACTAGCGAAAGGCTCGCTCGCCGGTCAGGATTGACCTTACACCCGGCTACAACAATTGCGTCCCACTGTCCGCCGGGATCCGGACGATGCCCGTTGGCGTCCAGCACCACCGCGGCCGCTGCCCAAATGGGAAAACCGACGATCGCTGCTCCTGCGGCTAGCAACGACCGGCATCGCTTCCCGCATTTCAGACTGGGCAGCAAACGGTCGGAAGACATCTTCATTCTCAGTGCTTGTATGACCTAAGAAGCGGCAGTTTCGAAGAATGGCAGTTCGATCACGAACCGTGTTCCTTCTGCGAACGACGCGTCCCAACCAATGATTCCTCCTGCGCTCTCCACTAGACCTCGACACACTGCAAGGCCAAGGCCCGTGCCTTTGCCAACCTCCTTGGTGGTAACAAAGGGCTCGAATAGGCGTTCACGCACGGCGGTTGCGAGCCCCGGACCATTGTCCTCGACTTCTATCCGCACCGCTTTACCTTGGTTTCTACAAAGCAATTGGATCGTGCCCTCACCATTGAGCGCATCTGCGGCATTGAGGAGCAGATTGAGCAACACTTGTACGAGTTCAGAGCGGGGCAGGCTCACAAGTGCTAGCGGTTCCTCAAGCCGTTTCACGATCCGTACTTGCTTCATTATCTTCTGGGGACGCACGAGCGCGAGCGCGTCGTTGATGGATTCGCTCACGTCTCCCGGCTGCTTCGGCAACGCTGGGTCAAGCGATTGACTGGGACGCGCAAAGTCGAGCAAGTCGCGCAGTACTTTGTGAATCCGCTCCGTTTCTCGCCGCATGCGCAGCAAGAAGTCGCTCTGTTCCGCCAGTGTGAGCCCGCCGGTAATCAACAGATCTTCGAACCCAATCAGTGATGCTAGGGGATTGCCAATCTCGTGCGCAAGACCGGCGGCCAGTCGACCCACGGAAGCCAAACGTTCGGAGCGCACCAACCGCTTTTGCGCTTCCCCGAGCCGTTCAGTAGCTGCATCGACTTCAGCAACGTGCCGGCGCAGTTCGCGCTCTTCGTCGAGCAGACGCGCCGTCATACTCGACAAGCTGTTGTCGAGCGTCATCAACTCGGTTGCCGGCATTTGCGTCACTTCCCAACGTCGCGAACCGGCTGCAACACGCTGCGCGGCCCGGGCAAGCGTCTCGAGCGGTTGCACTACGATTCGCCCAAGCGCAATGTAGATAGCCACCAACAGAAGTAGCGCGACAAGCCCCATGTACAGACCGTACATGCGAGCGAGTTGTCGCAGTCTGACCCCCGAGTCGTCGAGCTTGACTACTGCACGCGCCTGAACCTGGGGGTCTGAACACGCGACGATTAGTGATTGCTGCCCTGCCATTTCGAGCACCGTGCCCTCGGGAGCAATTGACCCAACACTTTCAATCTTGCGCGCCCAGATGTCAGGGCCAAAGCGGCGCAACTCGTGTCCAAGTGCGTCGACAACAAGACCCGCAACCAGGTGTTGACTTACAGGCGCGGCAACGGGCACCTGCGCCAGCTCCGCGCGACAAGCAACCTGCCCGAGCTCGAGTGCCATGCGCTGCTGTTGTCGATCAAGTGACAGGCGTGCCAATGTGTTCTGCGCCCAGAGGAGCGGCCCAAGAGCGACCGCCAGTAGCCCACCGATCAGCAAGAGAATCTGGATTCTGAGTCCGATACGCACGCGCCTGTATCATTGCATATTGCGCACCAGCGTGCCTCGATTGCGCGATTCGCGCGTCTTGCGGCAACAGATGCCTGAAATATCAGCTTTGGCCTGGCGGGTCATACTGCTTACGGACGACGGCCACGGTGACCATTTCATGGAACGAGTGTGCCCGATGCTGCGGGCTGAGGGGTCGAGCTCGGGCTACTCGACGCGCCTTCGGCCGCTCTGATGCTCAGTGCTAATTTAGCTGTAACCAAAGCTTCGGTCGATTCCGGCGCTGCTCGAAGCTCAACCGTAACGTCGTAATCACCTGGGCTCGCATATTGGTGCGTCGCGTCAGGAGAAGCGCTTGAACTTGGACTACTGCCATCGCCAAAGGTGTAACGGTACACCGGTGTGTCTGGCAACGGGCCAGATACTTTCGCATGCAGTCTAACGTCAACCTGGGGCTGTGGATTCACGCTGCTAGGTCTGATTTCCATCTTCAACGACTCCACGGTCACGCTCCGGGTGACCACAGCCAATTCTTGCGTGGGCTGTGCCGCGTCGAAGACTGTAGCACGCACCGCGTACGAGCCCTCCTTGGACCAAGCATGAGATTGCGCCACGCGCAGCGTTCCATTGGCGTTGGCCGTCCACTCGCTACTCACCTTCGGTGAGCCATCGCCGAACTCCCACTGCAC
>Ga0265326_10000808_pt1 | contig 11576 bp, 8 predicted proteins | sample 41424metaG_FD_192439 | JGI IMG/M metagenome (GOLD analysis project Ga0265326, IMG submission 192439) | Rhizosphere microbial communities from Carex aquatilis grown in University of Washington, Seatle, WA, United States - 4-14-24 metaG | ecosystem: Host-associated > Plants > Roots > Rhizosphere >... | reverse complement strand
GAACCATTCTTTAATATGTTTAAACCAAATTTATTGTTGATGAATGTTGTATCAATTCTAAAGCTTGAGATTTCTGTTAATGAATCATATGTGTAATTTTCAAATGTATAACCATTTAAAATTTGACCACTTGCTGTTTGTGAAAGTGGTAACATATATAATGATGCTGGCCACTTCGTTATTATATCCTCTAAAGAAACTCTAATAAATTCGCTTAATGAACCAAATAAAGCATAATAATTAATATTGGTTTTATCTAGATTTAAAATTACACTTGCATTATCAGATAATAATGCTTGTGTTTGTGATAGGGATAAATCAATATCAGATAATGAAACAAAATTAGAAAATTTATTGGTAATGAAGGTTTTGTCACTCTTAGGTTCAAGATTTGTAGTAATGGCAAAATTACCCATTGTAAACAATGGAGTACCACCATTACTAGCAAGTTGAAGACCCACCAAATCTGGAGTAAAATTTCTATATTCTATTCCATCAGTGTAGACAACCTTTTGTGCATAACCAGCTACTTTAATTTTATTGTTGCTCATCACCTAAATTTAAACAGTAGTTATAGTTGTAAATGTTTTATTAAAATCAATGCTTGTTCTTTCTTCTCTAACTTCAAATAAAGGTTTACCACTGAATCTATCTTTAATTTCAAATAGATCATATTGTTTATAGATATCATTATTAAAGTTGTAAATTGTATAGATACCATCTTCAAGTGATTTTGTTTGATTACCAAATAATGCAATTGCAAGTGTTTCAATATCATGTTGAACCATTTCCACTTCAAGCATGATTGGATTGAAGAAGGTATTGGTTATGATAACTTGTTGGTTTGGCTGACCAATAAAAGGCAACGCATTTGGTTTAACACTAGATGCTGATGCTGGTGAAAGAGTACAAAATGTAAGTGTTGAGTTATCATTGAAGCGATAACGAATTGCTTTTTGATTTGTATTTGTAAGATTTTGATTAACTGGTTCTGCTCTGTTATTTGATGTAATTACTCTGAAGAAATTATTAATCTTAGCATCAGATGCCATTGTATTTGTATTCAAGTATTCAATTCTATAACCAACTAATCCGTTATTTTCAAATCTAGTTAAAAAGTTTTGAGGGATGCTTGCTAAATCAAACAATACCCCACTAGTATCTGGAAATGCAGATAGGACACCAATGTCAACAATCTTTGTTCTTATTTCAATTGGCTTAATGATGATTGTATAAATGCCTTTAGTACCAAATGTTGCCACTGGTAATTTTAAAGTATACATTCCACCGAAAATTTCAAAACCAGTTACATTAGATTGAACCTTATTTGGATTATCAATTTTTATTAATACTTCATTAGGGTTTAATTTTATCAAACCACTATTGCCGACCTTATCTCTTGATGGTGTGAAATGATAAAATATTTCAACATCACTTGGTGATATATCTGCTGGTCTTACAATACCGTATGTTCCTGTTGCCATGTTATTTCTTTATTGTTAGTGGTTATTTATTAAAAATGTAATTTAAAGCTTTTTGGTTGTACAATCATTTTACATTTAATTGGTTCTGATTCAGAATAATTTAAATCACTAAAATCAACACTTATTATTTCACAATTACTAATTGTCCATTTTTCAACAGTTACACCTGTTGGATCGAGCATTTCCAAATCATAATCAAATCCATTTTTCAAGACTTCAATTAATTCTGAGCTTGAATCTTTTTGTAATGACTCAATATTATTTGGACATGCTCTTATTATATCCATTAATCTTTGTGCTGTTGATGGACCAATTGGGTCTAAAAAAACAAAATTTATTGGATTTATTTTAAATGTATCACCATCAAGTATTATTGATGGTCTTTGAGTTGAGTTGACAACCCAAGATTCTATTTTGAATATAGATGGAAAATTTACTACCCATCTATTAACTCGTTTTGGTTCATATCCACTAGCACCTTGTGTAGCTTTTTCTGGACTGACGAATACTTGTGTTGCCATAGTTTCTGTTTCTTGTTAATATAATGATGTTCTCATTAAAGTATATTATTGTCTTGTTAGATTATAAAACCCATTTCCATATCTAATCAACTGTCCTAAATCTTTGATCTCTGACAGTTTTAAATGCATTTCCATGACAGTTGTTATACCTCTGTCTATAAATACATCACTTTGCACTTCTGGTGGAGAAATAATTCCAAATAAATACTCTTCTTTTGTAAGGGCAGATAAAGAAACATTAGTCTCATTAATCCCTTCACCTATATAGCTAAATGTGGTACTAGGAATACGTCTACTTACCCCATCTATACTTACATTTCTACTACTACCAGTATAGTCTTGATATAATAGGCCATATATTTGATTACTAGTACCCATTAATACATCATCTACTGTATCAATAACGTATACTTTAGGTTCCCCCATGGAAACTACTCTACTAACACCACTGATATTAATGTTTTGATAGTTAATATAAGGTGCTTTTGCTGTATCAAACCCAATTCTATATGGGTTAATGGCATTATATGACTTAACATCATCTATTTTAGTATCAGTATACCCACTAATAAGCAAATTACCAAAATTATAGTAATCAGATTCGGTTGATCCAGTTGTTCTCAATACTATTTCATCAGTAGAAGTCAATCCAGTCATTGATAATGGTGTTCCACCACTCATAAATGGGAATGTATAACCACTTAGATTTAATTTATTGATTAGTATTTGATAATCAGGTGCAACATATGTTGTATTTGATGTCTGTACATAATCGATATTGGTAAATAAACCCATATCATCAATGTTTTGTGTTATAAAAACATTAAGATAGAAGGTATCAGCTGTTATTGCACCCCAATTTGGACTGTTATATGTTCTATCAGTACTATCTTCCAGTAAAATTTTACGTTTTATAACTTCCATTATAGTGCTTTTATTTGATATAGGTTAATTGTAACAGTATTTGCAGCATAAATTACATTATTAGGTCCTGATGTACCATCCCCATGATACGAATCATCTATTTCATAGTAAAAACCAGTAGTTGTTCTTACTAATTTATACCTAGTATATAATTCATGTACTAGATTATCTATAGGTAGTGCATTATTTTGAACCATTAGATTTATACTCTTACCTGTTTTAGCATTTTTAAAGGTACCCCTCATATATAGGTACTTAAAATCTCCTATGTTTAATTCATCTTTATAGTCATAAAGATGATATCCTTCAGCAAAACCCCTATGTTTTAGTATAGGACTATCTAGTACATAGGTTAATGGTATCTGACTGGCTGGCTTTGGTTGACCTGGTATACCTATATTAGTACCTATAGGTAATAAATCAGTTGTTTTTATTTCAGAAAATAGGGTAACAAACGAGATAAGTGTTTGTGTTAATGGATTATCAGTGTCATAAAATGATAAATTAAGAAAAGTTTCCTTAAAATTCTCTTTATTGAATTTGATATCGTCATCTGAGAAACCAATTGCACCATAATTTGTTGCTCCACTTAAGTCAAGCGTATAAATTATGGTTTCTAATCCATTACCACTTAAATTTAATGGTAAAAATCTTACTTTTTCATAATCAATTATGGGATTTATTGCTTTTTCAACTTCTACATCAACAAAAACTCTATCTATCAGCTCAGATTGATCCACTAATTGATACTCCATCGTAATAGGTAGGTTAATAGTAGTCGCTGTTGTACCAGTAGCTAGTGTTGAAAGGTTTATTTGGTATCTATTAGCAAACATCTTCTGATGAATTAGTTGTAAATTTATCTGTCATTCGCTCACCAATAGGGTCAGCTGGGAATTTTGAATAATATAAGGCCCAATTATCAAATGGGTCTTGTCTTCTAACTGAAAAACAATAGTTATCATACATATAATGACATCCATTTAGAAATGGGTAGTCAATTACTTCACCATTGCTTTGATTAAATCCAATATCCAAAATATCTCTCCATAAATATCTACCATCACCTAAATTAATAGCATAACTTGGAACACCTTCTGTAAATTGATCACCTTGTTCAACGTAATTTGAAAATTCTCTGATCTTTATAAGATGATGTGGTTTATATATATAACCTTCTTGTCTTGGACCAAGATCAATAGTGGTTGTTAATGGATTTGCACCTAAAGAAGTAACATATGTTAATGATGATGCTGTTTCTCGACTAAGAGTATTAAATCTGTGTGATACATCAGCCAATACCGTTTCTTTAACTTCATTAATATTATACTCAACTAGATCACCATAAAATTCATTATTATTAGGAATATTATTGTTGTTATCGATTGTAATATCACTTTCAAAAGGAGTATGTGATGGAAATGGTAAAATTCCACCATTATGTATTTTATTTATTACTGGTATGTCTTGCAAAAATAAATTTGTTGAACTTGTATTTAAATCTGGTATAAATGGAGTCTCAATACCAGATGAAACATTACCGAATAAACCATTGCTATCTGTTTTAATTATTGTCAAATAAAGTTCACTCAGTGGTCTACCTAAATTATCAATCAAATCAGTAACATCAATATCTTCATTGAAAACGAATTGTGAAATTTCATCACCATAAACATTTTCACTGAAAGCAAGTGTGTATGCTTCATAATCATCAGTTTCTATAACTGATGCGTTTCTTGTTTTAATCTTTCTGAATTTTCTAAAATAATATTGAGATTCAACACCACCAAACATTCTTTTAATTCTAGAATTACCAGAGGTTGTTCCTGTTGGTTGAATGTCTATTACAAAATAATATGGTTTTAAATCACCATTATCTAATCCAGTTCTTACAACAACATGTTCACCATCATAACCAGTTGTTCCAGTTATCTTAACCATATCACCAACAGATAGATTATGTAAGCAAGACATTCCAAAAGCTGTCATGCTTCTAGTTGCTACAATGGCTGGTATTGATTCTATTATTAATAGCCCTCCAATAATCATTGGATGCGTTGTATCGCTATCGCTAGGATAAGTTATACTTAGCTCCCAATTTTTAATTGGAAGTGACTGTGATGAATGAAATGGGTTAATATCTGGAGCAAAAGAAAAACGTTCTCGTTTTGGTTCCATGTCAAAATAATTACAAAGACTTGGTTTACTGATATCAGGTTCATAGTATCCAAACCAACCATCTCTTTCCTTCAAATATTTATTTATTGCTTGAGAATAAACCAAATCACTTAAATCAGATACATCTTGATCTTTTGGAAATGATGTATCTAAGAATCTATAATCTAATGTATTTGGGTCTCTATAGTTAAATCCAGCCCAAGTATATAAATCAGCATACAAAGGATCATTTAAATTAAATAATGCATTTGAAATGGTTGGGTTTATTGTTCCAAGTATTCTATAGTATTTTGATCGTTGTCTTTCTACATTGAATCTATCACCAGCATTAACTATTTTATTTATCTCATCAGTTGGAAGAAGTCTCTCATTACTTTCAACATTTATTTTCAAAAATACATCTGTGTTTACAGATTTTTTTGAATTCTCAACACTAAGTCTTTGTTTTATTCTATCTGTATTCATATTATCCACTTATTGTTATTGTACAACCAACATTATCGGTTATAGTTGTTGTTATTGGTGTTGAGCTAACATAGTTCGTTAAAATAGTATAAGGTGTAGATGTATATGGGGAGAATCCACCAGAAGGTTGTAATACTTTTTTGGTATAATTTGGTCCCATACCAATTATCGTTGATGAAATTGTATCGTGAAGCAATGCTGCTGGTACTACATTTGTAAATGTCTTATTAGCAACACAACCTTTATTATCAGTAACAGTCATAACGATATTTTGAGCACCAACACCAACAGGTGTAGTTGTTATTATATTAACAGTTGATGTTGTAGCTGGTGAGAAAGTTACACTTGGCTTAGCCACATTGTTAACTGTATAATTAACAGTATATGGTGCTCGTAAAATATGACTCAATGTAAATCCTATCTTTAGTGTTGTTGGTGAACACTGTTTAATATTAGTTGGAGCATTAGGTGTTATTACCAATGTTACAGGAGGTAAAACCATAGCTGTTTTAAGATATGTAACAATATTACTATAACAAGTAGCTGCTGCATTTCTAAATCTAACGGTAACCTTTGTTGAAACAAATGCTTGAGGCACATTGATCGTCATTGGTGTTGTTTGATTGGTGTATGTGAATGAAACTGGGTTCCAAGCACCAACACCATCAATTTGATACTCAGCAAATACAGTAGCACCGACACTTAAACTATAACTAGCTACGTAGAATGTGATCATATAATTTGTTGGACTACATTGTTGTGCTATTTGAGCTGGTGTTGGTGTAAGGATTGTCAAATGAGGATTAAGTTCAGATAGCACAGTAGTTATTGTAGCTGTTGTACTTAATGAATCAACAACTGTTGTTGTATATGTACCAGCAAATAATCCAGCCATATTTAGTGCTGAACTTGTATATCCACCTGGTCCTGTTGTTGAAATCATATATGGACCAGAACCGCCATTAATATTTAATACTATATTACCATCATTTCCACCAAAACAAGTAACATTCGTTGGTGTTGTTGTAAGATTTATATTTGTTGGGCCATTAACTGTTAATCCAGTTGTAATACACTGTCCTATTGGTGATGATGAATCACTTATAATTACTCTATAACCATTTAGATTATCAACTGCAAGACCTGTTTGAACATAAGGAGTTGATAACGGAGCTGGACCACCAACAGTAACACCAGCAAATGTTTTAACTTCATATGTATATGGCGCAATACCACCACCGACAGAAGATATTGTTATTTCACCATCATTTGAATTTGCTGTTGATGAATTTCTGGTTACAGATACTGAACAATATAATGGTGTTGGTCCACTAACAATTACAATTTGATTTACAGGATTACCTAATAAATCAAATCCACTTATTAAGTAGCTACCTTCATCTAGACTATTAAGAACTATTGGACCTGATGTTGTTGATCCTGTAATAAGATATCCATTTGGTCCAGTAACTCTATATGTATATGGTCCTTGACCACCAATAAATGTAAATGTAATTGTTCCACTGAAGCCTGTTGAAGGAGTGGATGATGCTTGAATTAGCATATCGTTTCTTGTTATTACATTACAGGTTGTGAAGAATCTTTGATTCATTTTTTCCAAGGCAGTCTTTCCTGGCAGTATTCCGAAGTAAAAATAATATGAATGTTTTGGTTGAGCGTATGATGAATCATTTAAATAACCTCTGAAATTAACATAATCTTGTCCATTGTTCGCTGGAGAAGCAAAATTATAATAAGAACCTGTGTTGCTTAGATTAAAGTTGGTTGTATAACCATTATTTGGAACTGAAAGACTATTTGGTGTTGTTGTTCCACTATTCAATCCAGTAAATACGTCTCTAAACCATTTACCTTGATCATCATCAATATCATTTGATCCAATAACACAATCAGCTGGTGTTAATATATTACCAGTAAGTTGATCTTCGATTGCTTGATCTATATCAACACCGAATTCACAAATATGTCTTATATTTAAACACTGAGTTATGTCAGTATGTAAACCTAAACAATTAACTTCAAAAAATTCACCAGTAGTATTTCCACCAATTCCAACCATACCACATGTTTCCATTGTTATATTGTCATCAGCCAATTCTTGTACATCTGGTGGTGTTTTATATGTAGTTGGAATAAGATATTTTTGTATTTGAGGGATGCCTTGCCAATCGCAGTCAAAAACTGAACCTAAACAAATAACATCTGTTGCAAATAATTTATAATTTAAATTATGTGTTGTTGCTGCATAATAAAAATTATCATCAACCTTTTTAATCAATCCTTCTCTTATAGTACCACTATCATGTGATTCATGTTGACAGTCATTTCCACCACCATTAAAACAAGTATCCAATAATAGATTATTATGACAACCATTATCTGGAACTCCATTTTGATTACCATCAACACCAGTATAATTTGGATCATTTACAAAACCATCACAATCATATTCACAGAAAATTTCTCTACCCTTATGTTTCTTTTTATATTTTAATAAAAATCCAAATAACGTTCCATTCACCCAATCATTATAAAAATCAAATTCAAATAAATTAAGTGTTTTTGCCATTTCAAATGCAATACAATCATCCAATCCAGCAGCATTACCAAAACCAGTATGGCCAGCTGGATCATTATTATAATAATTAGGTGTTGGATTGGCAGCATTAAATGATAATCCACCATCTAACCCACCATTGCTACAACCTGGCGCAAAATAACTTGGATCATCATCTGGACACTTAACACTAACACAACCAATATAATTTAAAGGAGTGAATGATATGGTATTTATATTGATTCCTGGAATTGTATTGATCGCATTTATAATACCATTGATTGTATTAACAATACCTCCTATCACAACATTAATAACATGAATAACAACATTAATCAATGGTATTAAAAATGCATTCATTACATAAATTAAAAATGCCATTATTTTTATGATCAAACAAATGATGAAAAATATTGGATTTGATGAGGTATTAACCCTATTATAAGGAAATGGTGTTTTATCACCAGCACAAGCATCTACATCTTTCATACCAGTTATACCTCTTGTCTTAACTGGTTGTAAATCATTATCACGTTGAAAACGTGATATGAAATTAGATACTGAGTATATTTTATTCCAATACAAATCTTTAAAACTACTATTTTTGGTTTTTTCACCAAACTCATAATCTATTTCATTAGTTGTTGTTGGATTATTTGGAACCAAGTATTTAGCTCTTGTTCTTATTCTACCTTCACCACCAGTTTCGTCCATTCCAATACTGAATCTAACACTAGCTCTTGTTGGAATTCCCTTGTTTGGGTCTTGTGAGAGTATTAGATTACCAACTTCATCTGTAACCATGTAATCCAAATTCATAGGAATTTGATAAGCCCATGTTCCATCATCATCTATGACTCTACCACCTTCAACATCAAATGATTCAATTGTTCCATCAATTGTTTTTCTGATCATGTTAACAAAACCAGGTCCTGTGATTTGTTCACACATAAGACCAAGTTTTTTTCTTGGTCTACATTTTTTATTAATACTGTGTTTATCTTGATCACCATAAATGCTACCCATAAAAATAGCTGATGGTCGTATTGTATAATTCAAATCAAAATCTAATCTTGTTATTCCTATCTCACAATTTTCAGTATCACCCCAAAATGGTTGTACATTAACACCTGAGTTTAATGTTTTAACTTGAACTAATTTATCTAAATTGGTTCCACCATTAAATTTTGTTGGACTGTAAAAGAATTTATTTGGCGTACCTTGGCTGATTAAATCATATGGTCTTTGTGATCCTATTCCTATATCAGAAATATCTGCATCAACATGAACAGTATATGTTCCTAATGGAACACCAAATAACATAAAATCACCAGCATGGTTTGTAGTCGTTGTAAATTTATAATATTTACAATATACATTAAGTAATGCATCATTATCTAATACCTCTCTCTTTGTTGGGAAGGTTCCTATTGGTGTATAACAATCATTATTTGTTTCAGCATCTTTTGGTAAAAGATTATATCTTACACCATTATCATCACTATCTGTTATTACTTCGAAAGGATATAAACCACTAATTAATGGATCGTTTTTATCTACTTCATCCAATGGTATAAAAACACTAACCTTAGCATTTGGTACACCAAATCCGCTATTAATAATTACTCTACCAACAATAACACCATAATCAGAACAAAACTTTCTATAAGCATCTTCTTGAGTTATTTTCAAAGATAAGATTTCAACAAAATCAAAATCTTGTTCTAATTTTACTTTTAAGTATTTATCACTACCATTTGGGGTTGTTTTTATTCTTACTGTATTTGACATGACAATTTATTTACTTATATTTGTTATGTCTTCAACATCTACCATGACTACATCTTTTTCTGTTAGTGTTTCATAATCATCTTCATAGTCTTCTTCTGTTTTTTGAAATTTCTTTCCTATTGCTAATAATAATGGTTTTATGTTAATATCCTTATTCAATACAAGCATTTTAAACATAAACCAAATAATAAACAAAACAATGATTGGTAATAATGCTAACATGAAAATGAACGCTAGTGTCTTAAAAAAATACTTAAGTATTTTTTGACCTAGACTCTCACTTGGGATTCGTTCATCTTTCAAGAAATCATCCATTTTTTTATCACCTTTACAATTACAACTCATATTAATTAATTTTTAATTTTCTCTCAACGTTTTTGATTCTAGAATCAATTGAGTTGATTTCATTTGTGTTCGTTTTTTTTGCTTTTATTTCCAACATTGAAATATTTTTCTTTATTTGATTCATTGTTGTTTTTAAATTTAATATTTCTTTTTTCAAAATATCAACATCAGTTCTTAAATCTTTATTAAGTTTTAGTGTTGCTTTATTTGTATCAGTTATATCTAAATTTATTTTTTTAATATCGTTTGATATTATATCAAACGATTTGTCAACTAATTTAGAGAATTTAATTATTTCATCTGAAAACATTTCTTTATCTTTCATATTTTTACAAATATAATACTTATTTTATTTTACTCTAACCTTTATATCCATTGTTGGAAATTTAATTTCAAACATACTAATAGGATCACCAAATAACGTATAATCTGATGAGATATCTATTTGTCTGGTTGTTGTATCAACATATGGTTGGGAAATTTCATTTACTGAATATTTCCCTTCACCTACTTTATTATATACCCTAAGATCAATTACATTCAATACACCACCAACATTATTAATGGTTTCAATTAATGATGCCATATAAATGTTATCACCCATTTGATATTTATTGATATCCATAAAACTTTGAACATCACTTATTACTTGACTTATTATTTGTGATTGTGATAATTTTTTGTCTACAAATAAATCAATTTCAAATGCTAGATTTATGATTCGCCCATTAGTTATTTGAATATAATCATTTATCATTCTAAAATCTGCCAAATATGTTGCAATATTATCAATTAATGTACTGGTAGATGTATTTGTTAATTTTGAATCAGCATCTAAACCTAATATATAAGCTTTTATCTTGTTTTGTTCTTCAAAAACACCACATCTGAATGGAACACCAAATGTTCCTGGCATTAAGCCAATCCTTGTTTGATAATCCTTTATCGTTACTGCTCTGTTTTGTGAAGAAAAGTTATACCTTGTAAGATTTCTAATTTCTTCAACACTTGGTTCATTTCTACCACCTAATGCTGGGAATAAATTATTAACTTTCAATGAAGATTTAACTGCATTGTTAGTTGCTTGAATTGGGCCATTAACTGTCATGTTAATGATTCCAAGACTCTTTAATACATTTGTTCCAATATTTGTATCAGCACCCCCACCAACTCTATATTTTATAAACATAGTTGTATTTGCTGTAGGTGTCTCACCAAGAGACATATTGTTTATAAAATCACCAATTTGATTTACAAGAGCTGCATTTGTATCAAAGTTTGATAAGCTAC